>ERZ1669249.96-NODE-96-length-51549-cov-5.936692_pt1 | contig 51549 bp, 61 predicted proteins | sample MGYA00579293_ERZ1669249 | MGnify/ENA primary metagenome ERZ1669249 (study PRJEB41166, sample SAMN08046057) | hot springs metagenome | biome: hot spring; feature: neutral hot spring; material: thermophilic sediment; isolation source: thermophilic sediment from... | reverse complement strand
TCGATAGAATTAAAAGCATGCTTGAAAACCTGCAGGACTGGGTTGTTTCAAGGCAGAGGTACTGGGGTACTCCACTACCTGTTTGGACATGCCCTAACGGTCACAGGGTAGTGGTGGGGAGCGTTGCAGATATAGTTGCTCTTGGAGGAAAACCTCCGAGCGAGCTTCACAAGCCTTGGATAGATGAAGTCGTGTTGAAGTGTCCTGTGTGTGGTTCCGAAATGCGCAGGGTTCCTGACGTGATGGACGTCTGGTTTGACAGTGGTGTTTGCTTCTACGCGGCCAAGGGGCATCCGGAGAACCTACCCCTTGAAGACATAGTCCTCGACTTCATCGTTGAGGGGCATGATCAAACTCGAGGCTGGTTCTTCTCCCTTCTCAGAGCCGGAGTGCTAGGCTTCAACCTTGCTCCTTATAAGAATGTCCTCGTCCACGGGTTCATGCTCGACGAACAGGGCAGAGAAATGCATAAAAGCCTTGGAAACTACGTTGGAACAAACGAAGCAATCGCAAAGGCAGGGAGAGACCCGCTGAGGCTATGGTTGTTATCGAACACTACATGGGAGGATGCTAAATTCTCCTGGAAAAGTATTGAGGAAGTGGCTAGAGATCTCTCCATAGCGTGGAACGTGTTTGTTTTCGCCAAGACTTACATGGCTTTAGACGGCTTCAAACCTGAGCAGGCAAGGCTTGAGAGTTTAATGGATGCTTTGAAACTAGAGGACAAGTGGATATTGAGTAGGATTAATTCGTTAATTGAGAAGTCAACGTTATTTCTAGAGAGTTATGAAGTCCACACCGCTGTAAGAATGCTCCGTGAATTCATCGTTGAAGATCTCAGCCACTGGTACATAAGATTGATAAGGCCCAGGGTCTGGGTTGAGGAGAACACGAGGGATAAGCTCGCCGCTTACACGGTTCTCTACTATGTTCTAGATAAATTAGTACGGATGCTTGCGCCTTTCACCCCGTTCATCACAGAGTATATTTACCAAGCAATGTTCAAAGAGCACTATAGGGAGGAATCCGTTCACCTGCTCGAGTGGCCCAAAGCCGACGTATCTCTCATAAATCCGGAGCTGGAGGAGACAATGGTTGTTGTGAAAAAGATTTTTGAAGCAGCAGCATCCGCAAGAATGAAGGTGGGATTGAAACTCAGGCAGCCCGTTAAAACCCTAACCATTTACGTTAACGACACTAAGATAAGTGAAGTAGTTATGAAAAACCGAGAGCTCATAAAGCTTATCGCTAACGTCAAAAATGTTGAAACCAAGCCCCTCTCAATGCTTAAAGAAGTCACCAAGTACAAGGTTGAGCCAGTTTACAGCGTGTTAGGGCCAAGGTTCAAGCAGAAAACGCGGTTGGTGATAGCCTACATTATGGAAAACCAGGATAAAGTAGCATTGGACATAATCAGTGGGAAAACGCATGAAGCCGTTATTGAAGGTGAGCAGGTAGTAATCGATGACTCCTGCGTGAAGATAACCCCCTACTTCATTGAAGGCTACTCTGTTGTGGATATTGAGTGGGGTAGCATCGCAATCGATACAAGGCTCAGCGAGGAGGAGATGGCCGAGGGACTGGCGAGAGACCTGGTTAGGAGGATACAAGTTATGCGGAAAATGCTAAATCTCTCACTAGACGCAAAGATTAGAGTCGTTATTATTGCCCCTCAGGAGAGAGAACACGTGATCCTCTCTAAGGTTGACTACATTGCAGGCGAAACAAGAGCCGTGGAAGTCAAAGTCTCAACAAACCCGAATCTTCTCGCGGATTTCAAGGGATTGGTAAGGGAGTGGGATATTGAAGGAGAAACATACCATATAGGGGTTGAACAGGTTTGACCCTTAACGATGAAGCTCTGATCTCTATTGCGGTTAACGCGTTGAAAAACAGCTACGCACCATATAGCAGGATCCATGTCGCCGCTTCCATCCTAGGCTCTAACGGGAAGGTTTATACCGGGGTTAACGTTGAAAACGCTAGCTATGGTTTAACGATATGTGCCGAGAGATCTGCTATTGTTCAAATGGTTAGCGACGGCGAGAGGAAGCCTGTAAAGATCGCTGTTGTAACAGACCTGGAGAACCCTATACCTCCATGCGGCGCTTGCAGACAGTTTATTGCAGAGTTCAATCCAGATGCGGAGATAATTCTCCACAGCGCTTCCTCGGGCAAAACGGTTAAAACAAGACTCTCAGAGCTTTTCCCCAACCCTTTCAAGCTTTAACTTCACTGTTTAACCGCTGTTAGCAAAATATTCCTTGTTTCAGCCGGTTTCCTGGGGTTTTCCACCACTGTCTCCACTTTTTCAACACGAAAGCCCGCGCTCTCTACTTCACTTTTAAGCTCGGGTATTGAGTAGAAGTGGTAGAATCTATCACCCAGGCCTGATGAAACTATCACACCATCGCAAACCTCTTTTCCCCTCGGTTTCTCGCTGGGAAACCAGACTGAAAGAATGAGAAGGCCTCCGGCAACCAGTACTCTTTGAATCTCCTTAAGAAATACGAGCCTGCATTCTCTAGTAGGGATGTGATGTAGTACGGCCAAAGATATCACCACGTCAAAGGATTCATCCATTAATGGAATGTCCAAGCCGTCAGCATTGAGCAACGTGACGTTACCGGTTTTCATCTCAACTCTGGTGTGATCATCGTAAGAGGGATCCATCAATACCAATAACCCCTGATAAGAAGTGTTCTTTCTCAAATACCCTGCACGTCCAGCACCGACATCGAGAACTCTGCCTTTCAAATACTTGGTTACGTCAATACTCCTCCATCCCGCCTCCCTGTACTTCGGAGCCTTGCGAAAATACTCAAGTGTGCGAAGGAGTGCTTGGCCACAAATATTCCAGCACTTCTCACTACGATCCAACGCTTCCGCGCCATTCTGTTGAATCATGGTTAAAAATATGTTGATAAGGGTTTAATAGAAGAGTGTGCTACATCCGGATTTTATAGTAGTTCTCCGACGCCTTCTCAAGCTCCTCGAGGCTTGGGTTAATCAATGGTGCATCCCCAGCAGTTTTCCTGATAATGTCGGGGTCTTTCAAACCATGCCCTGTAACTAGGACAACCACCATCTCATCCTTGTCGACAAGGCCTTCATTAAGTGCTTTAATCAATCCTGCAAGCCCTGCTGCACCACTAGGCTCTGCGAAAACCCCTTCCAAGCTTGCAAGAAGCTTCATTGCCTGGACTATTTCATCATCCGTGACCACGACCCCATATCCGTTCGTCGCATACATCGCCTTCAACGCTGCGTCGCCATCCCATGGGAAAGTGTCTTCAAGCCCTGTAGCAATGGTCTCAGGAGGTTTCTCCCAGGGTTTAATGTTCAACGGGTCTTGCTTCTCAAGCCAAGCCCTAACCAATGGGTAGTTGCCCTCAGGCTGCACAGCAACCATTTTAGGATACTTGTTTATGAGTCCCACCGCGTTGAAATCCCTGAAACCGTTGTACACGCCTGTGAGTAAACTCCCCGCCCCGGTAGGTACAAATACCTGATCCGGGGTCCTCCATCCCAGTTGCTCAATTATTTCCATCGAGATTGTCTTAGGCCCTTCTATTTGATACGGGTTGTATACTCCGAAGCTAGGGCTTGGGTAGAACCCGTATTTCTCCACGACAAGTCTCATCATTTTAACAGTTGGATCCTCGGCCTCAGTCCACCTTACCTTGAACACCTTAGCGCCGTAGTAGAGTAGTTGAGCTATTTTCCCATAGCCGGCGAAATCGGGCACGAACGCGAAGACGTCTATCCCTGCCTTGGCTCCATACGCTGCTAGAGATGCTGCCGCGTTCCCACTGCTTGCGATGGTTGCTTTTTTAAACCCGAAGAATTTTGCCATCGAAACCGAAACGCTCATCGCCCTGTCTTTGAAACTACCTGTTGGGTTTCTTGTTTCATCTTTAAGATAGAGATTTCTCAGTCCAAGAGCCTCCGCCAGCCTCGTTGATTTTAAAAGAGGGGTGCCGCCCTCGCCGAGGGATACCACGTATTCTTGGCTGGGGACAGGAAGGAATTCCATATACCTCCACATGTTGAATGGCCTTTTTTCAAGGTTTTCAATACTGAAGGCTTTTCCTAATTTCTCATAGTCGTATATTATGTCCAGCCTGCCCAGGTCATTGTTTTCGCACAGGACAGGCTTAGACTCTAGTCTATACTCTCTGCCACACCTGTTGCACTTCAAGTATTTCACGAACATGCATGATACCTCATGGTTATGGGTAAAAACTATTTAGAAGAAACTTAAATTCCTTCTCTCTCCCATATGAACTTTACAACTTCGTCATGGGTTGGCACGCAGTGGGATCCAAGGCTTGAGATTTTCAACGCGGCCACGGCATTACCGTATTGAAGAGATTTTCTCAAACTGTATCCTCTCAGGAAGCCTGTTATAAAGCCTGATGCAAAAGCGTCTCCAGCCCCCGTGGTATCGATCACGTTGTCAACTCTGTAAGCCGGGATCTCCTCCTCCAAGTCCCTACTGTAGACATATACTCCTTTCCCACCCCTCTTCACGATCACCACTTCTGGTCCGGTTGAAGCTATCTCCTTAGCCGCCTGCTTGTAATCCTCCATACCCGTCAATAAAGTTGCCTCTTTATGGTTTAGGAAGACAACGTTAACCCTGGACACGACTGGCTTCACTTTCTCCAAGCCCTGTGACGCTAGCACTCTTCCAGGATCCCACGAGGATTTCAACCCGTATTTCTCAGCAATCCTGAGGGCTTCAATAGTCATATCCAGTCTAAGGCTTGCAATGTGAATCCACTTAGCCCTTGAAATCGCATATTCACTAAGGTCTGAAGGCTCCAGCGTTTCAGCAGCTCCTTTGAACCCGTACATCGTGATGTCTCCGTTCTTGTTAATAGCGACTATGGTAAACCCTGTTTGCCCCAGGCTTATCCTCAAACCACTTATATCCACGCCCTCTTTCAAGAGATCGTCGACTATTATTCTACCGAAACTGTCGAAACCTATTTTCGCCAAGATGCTTGATTTCAAACCTAGCCTTCTTACCCCTATGGCAACGTTTACAGCTGATCCGCCGCTCCCCCATGATTGTTCGAGAACTTTGCTCTCCTGATCTATTCCTGGAAAGGTCTCTACTAGAATCCTTATGTCAACAAGAGCGTGTCCTACCGTGACAACATCTATATCGCTTGACATTCCTGACCCACCGGTTACTGCATGGTTTTGAAAGCTTCTTCAGCGGTTAAACCTTCGTGAACAATCTTCATGACCGCTCTTATCGCTAACGCTGGGTTTTCATGCATGAATACGTTTCTCCCTACAACCACTCCTTGAGCACCTGCCTTCATCACGTCTTCAACATCCCTCAGGAAATCCATGAAATTCCTCCTAGGGGCTCCACCGCTCATTAAAACAGGTATCCCTGAAGAGGCCTTCACCACTTCTCTAAAAGTATCCCAGCTACCAGTGTAGTACGTCTTTATCAGATCCGCCCCAACCTCAATGGCTGCTCTCACACCGTACTTGACCACTTCCACATCGTACATGTTCTTAATGCTGGGACCTCTCGGGTACGCGAGCTGTAAACAAGGATACCCGTACCTTTCAGCCTCCTCTTTTATTGAAACCCATCGAGAAAGCATGACGTCCTCGTACTGGCTACCCCAGTAAACAGTGGCGGCCACTGCATCGGCTCCAAGCGAGACCGCTTCCTCCACCGTGCCTATTAGGCTTTGAAGCATCTTCTGGTCCTCCGGTCTCAAATTAGTTTTACCAGTCACTTTCACGATCAGACTCGTCCTCCCCAGCCAGGAGTCCCGTGTAACATAAGCGAGCCCGGGTGTTAGCATCACCGCGTCAACACCTGCATCAACTATTTTCTTTAACAATCCCCTAGGGTCTATTGTTTCGCTGGTGAAATCCCATGGGCCGTGCTCGAACCCGTGGTCGAATGCGAACACGACTGCTTTCCCATCGCGGAGGATTCTGTTCAATCTCACAGTTTTACCAATATTTGCGTATGACATGTAACCACCTTACATGTTTGATTTAATCTCTACAATGAATTTTAAAAGCCACCCCCTATAAGATTTGAGTTAAAGGAGGAAAATCGTTTTCAATATGGATATTCCGAGGTAAACTGCCGAGTACACTATTAGCGATGCTATCAGCACTCCGAGACTAATTGCAACTATGGCTTTTTTCTTATCAACTCGTAGTAGAAAAGCTATCAGGCTCCCGGTCCACGCACCAGTCACCGGTAGGGGGATGCCGACGAACAATGCTAAGGATAACAAGGTGATCTTTTCCATCCTTGATGCTTTCTCCAACGCTTTTTCCACTATCTTGAGATAAATGTTTCTAAGAAGCCTTGGAAATTTCTCACTCATGACTATTTTTTCAACCGTTGAGAGAATGTTCAACGCTACCGGGGCTATGAGCAGGTTTGCCAGGACACCTGCTAAAATGTAAAAACCCATTAGATTAGCGTCTTCTCCTGCTTTAATTACGGCGTAGGGTATAGCGCCCCTTATCTCGCTAATGGGCAGGAATCCCAGAATGAACACTACCAATAGGCTCTGCAAGTCAAGCATGTTAACCCCAATCATCTATCTCTCCTATATTGAATATTTATGCTGAGGGCTGGTTTTAACTAGTTTCAGGCGCCTCCCTTCCTCCGCCGTACAAGGCTTCTTTTATAACTTCTTCAGCGCTCTCCTGGGCTTTCTTCAAATCACTACTTGATAGGTCTTTGTATTTCTCACGGTTGACGTAGATTGTGAATAAAACCTCGGGAATAAGCCCATGCTGTTGCGCAAACTCCTCATATGTTAAATCTTCTACATCTATAACCTTGCTACCGCGGATCTCCACGACATGTATTTTATCCAGAACTTCGGAACCGGAGGACGGGTATATTTCAACCTTGTCAATAATGGTTAAGATATCAGAAGAGTTGACATTTCTATCTTTCAGCACGCTGGAGATTTCTTCACTAATCTTCTCCTTCAACATTTTCTGATAAGTCTCTCCGAAGCGCTCGCTGAATAAGTGCTTAGCGTACTTTAAATTATAGTTAAACCTGCCTATCATCTTCCATACGGGTTTCCTCTCAATGAAAAGACTTTGCAACGCCTTCCTCGCTAATTCCTTATCGACGCACTCATACGTTGAAACATCTTCATATATTAAGTTGGCTAGCATGCTGTAAAGGGAGTGATCAGTTAAGAGGAAATACTTGGATAAGCTATCAGGTTTCTGCAATATTTCCTCGATTATTTCAACAAGTCTTGATTTCAAGCATTGGAGGAGATAACCGATCATCTCAATAAACGCCACGTTCACCGGGTGGAGGTAAACATTCTTATACATTATCTTTCTCGCATCGAAAAGCCTGGCTATTTCGTCCAAGGATTTTCGAGTCACTCCTGGAATAATCATGTTGTTTTTCTCCACTAGGAAAGTGTTTCTAATGATCCAGTCATCGTTGATCTCGCCTACCGGAACCCCTGTGAAAAAGCTGTCTCTTTTAAGATAATCCATGATATCGCTAGTGTAGGCATAATCCCTAACAACAAGTCTAACCATACTGCTCAAGTCGTTAGAGGATGGGTTGTAAAAGTCCTTATCTGAGAGGAGGGACCGGTTAACAAGGTCTGTAAAATCCTTCATACCCCTGGGAGGCTTCATGCCCTCGTCAAGCAGAGATATGAGAACCTCTGGGTCTAGGCCGAGTGTTTTAGAAGAGTCCAAGGCTTGCTCGTATATTCTCTCCCTTAAAAAATCCCTGTAGAGGAGATAGCCAACGACTTCATGGTTGCCCACGCTGTATCCAAGAAACTCTCGGGTTTTATAAACGTATTTGTCGAATGCGTGGCTGAATGGCCCGTGCCCCAGGTCATGCATTAGGCCTAGTAATCTAGCGGCGAAGATGATTTCTTTCTGATGCCCGATAATGTCCTTTCTATAAGTGCATTCCTCTGGTAGATGATACGATGTTCTAAGCAAGTGTGTTATATATTTGAAAGACGAGTGCATTACGCCTATTGAATGAGCAAACCTTGTGTGGGTTGCGTTTGGATAGATAAAGTGGGCTGCCTGAAGCTGGTAGATATATCTCAGCCTCTGCATCGCCCAGGAATCAATAACCTTGTCCTCGAACCCTTTTACAAAATCAATATACCCGTATAACACGTCTCTTATCTGACCATTAAACGGTATGAAGGGGGATGGAGAAGACTCCATTTCTAATCCGCCACCAATATCATACCCGTATATTGGAATATATGTTTCAGCCAATGCTTCGAACCTTAACGATGATCAATGATCACAGTAGTATTTATTAAATCAGATATTTAAATTTAACACCCTCAATCCTGGTTTAAAAATATTTATAAGTTTAAACAAAACTACTTTAGCACACCAGGTGCTTATATGTGGGCTTTTGAAGAATGCTTAGGAATAGTAACCCATGGTGTTAGGAATGACATACATAGTCTTCAAAAACTTTTAGATGTTAGCGAAGTAACCATCGTAGATAGGGTTAGAGGAGACCTATCCAGAATACTAGACAAGGTAAGTACTGCAAACCCTGAGGACCACTATTTCGTTGAAATATTTAACGAGAAGTTAAAGACACGTTGCATGCTTGTTTCTGAGGGAAAGAAGCTGTTGAGAATTGCGTGCGGAGGGTTAAAATCTAACACGTCCTTCAACCCTGAGGAGTTTTGTAGAAGTATCGATGACTCTGAAATAACTCTTATCAAAGTAGTGCCTCCCCTTTTCCAATGGGGAAATGAAATGATCTACGGTTTTGAACCGCTTGATGCACAGCACGAGAGGATTCTTCATAAATGGAATGAATTAATCAAGGAATTAATAAAAGGAGTAGGAAGAGAGATAATGATTGTCGAAAACCTTATTAATGATGTTTTAGAGCATCTAAAGTTCGAAGAAGACTTGATGAGAAAATACAAGTATCCTAGAGCTAAACAACACTTCAAAGATCACGAAGACTTTAGAAATCTGCTAAAGCATATCCTAGAGAAAGCCAGGGAGATAGGGGTGCTCGATGCTCTAAAAGAAAATATAGGGTTTGTTTACGCTTACCTGGCTCATTTAAACAGTATTGATCGTGAACTAGCATCCTTTTTGAGAAAAAACGTTTTTTGAAAACCTCGTGAAAAAGCTTTAATAATTGTCTAGTTCCTAGTGATCAGCTTACGTCAAATTGTTTGAGAATTTGAGATAGCCCAATAGATTATGAATTTTTCGGTAATTTTTTATAATAGAAAGGTTTAAAAACCTAATAAAACATTAAGAAAATTGGTGGATAACATGCCAGGACAAATACCGTTAATAGGTGAAAAATTCCCTGAAATCGAAGTAGTAACTACACATGGCAAGAAGAAACTGCCTGACGATTACAAGGGCAAGTATCTAGTGTTGTTCAGCCATCCTGCAGACTTCACACCCGTTTGTACAACGGAATTCGTAGGTTTTGCTAAAAGATATGAGGACTTTAAAAAGCTCAACACGGAATTATTAGGGCACAGCGTCGACAGCGTTTTCTCCCACATCAAGTGGATCGAGTGGATAAAGGAAAAGCTCGGGGTAGAGATACCCTTCCCTATAATAGCTGATCCAGCAGGAGAAGTAGGCAGGAAACTAGGCTTCTTGCACGCGCAAAGCGCTACCCACACAGTTAGAGCAGTAATAATAGTCGATGCCGAAGGCGTAATCAGAGCCATTCTCTACTATCCACAGGAGGCTGGGAGAAACATTGACGAAATATTGAGACTGGTGAAGTCATTACAGTTGAATGATAGATTTAAGAGGGCTGTCCCACACCTATGGCCTAACAACGAGCTAATTAAGGATTCGTTAATCGTTCCCCCGCCAACAAGTGTTCAAGCAGCTATGGAGAGATTGGCGACTTACAAATGCTACGATTGGTGGTTCTGCTACGAGGAAGGAAAGGTTCCGAAGGAGGAAGTAGAGGAAGCCAGGAAATGGCTTGAAAGAGCTGCTTCTAAACCTTAACTTTTTTGTAACTCCACCTTGAAAAGTTAAATTCTCATCTCACGTTCATCTTAATCAGGTGGTTGGGATTGAACAATATTGTTTATTCCAAGCTAACAGACAATCTTCACATGCTCCAGTACAAGGATCATGAAACCAAGTACTTCGAAGGATTGTGGCATATTCCAGAGGGAGTAACCTATAATTCCTTCATTCTTGAAACCAAGGAGGGGCTGGTTGTTTTCGACACTTGGAAAAGATCCCTAGGAAGGCTTTACATTGATGAATTCTCCAAGCACTTTGACGTTAGAGATGTCAAGTACCTGGTCACGCATCACATGGAGCCCGACCACAGCGGATCAATTCCCCACTTGTTAGCTTCAAACCCTCGTATAACCGTTTTGGGACACGCGCTGTCCAAGGGGATGATTGAATCATTCTATCAAGTAAAACCCGTTTTCAAGGCTGTTAAAGACGAGGAGGCCTTGCGAATAGGGGGATTTACAATAAGGTTTATTCACACACCATGGCTTCACTGGCCAGAGACGATGATAAGCTATGTCGAAGAGGAAAGGACCCTGTTAACCTGTGACGTCTTCGGATCCTATGGGATCCCTAGCAAGTTATACCTTGATGAGTTAAGCGTGAAGGAGCAAACGGATTTCTCACATTATTTAATCAAATACTTTGCTAACATCATCGGGCATTTCAGAGATTGGGTTGTTAAAAACCTTGAAAAGATTTCACAGTCGAATTTAAACGTTTCAACCATTCTGCCAGCTCACGGAGTATTGTACAGGGAGGAAGACGTTGCCAGGGTTGTTGAAAAATATAGAAGGCTCGCTACTGGTGAAACCGTGCCTGGTAAAACAATAATTGTTTATACAAGCATGTACGGTTTCGTAAGCGACATGATCAACGCCATAATAGAGTTTCTAGAGAAAAACAATGTCAAACCGGTTGTCCACGGCTTCACCGATAAGGAACGGCCTGATCTAAGCGAGATATTAGCTGAGGCGTATCAAGCTGAGAACGTCATACTCGCTACAGCAACTTACGAAGCTAAAACGTTTCCGCCAATGAAACATATTGCGGAATTACTTATCGAAAAAATCCCTGCCAGCAAGAACATTCTAATAATCGCCCTGTACGGGTGGGGCGGGAAAGCAGGGGCTGAGCTTGAAGAACTCTTCATTAAGCAAGGATTCAAAAACTTAGACGTAATAGAGTTCAGGGCTGGGCAGCACCAAGCTGTTTGGAGACAAGTTGAGGAGAAACTGTCGAAGTTTTTAAGGGGTAATGGATGAACAGTGAAAAGCTTCTCACAGAGAGTTACATCGATGAACTCATCTCCGCGGACTTATATGATTACTTGAAAAGCATAGCCAAGGAAGACAGCTTGAGAACCGCGTTCTCAAGACTTGCCGAAGTAGAGAAATCACACGCAACTCTCCTTAAGAAAATATTGATTAATAGAGGTATAACATGCCCAGAGCCCGGATTAACATTTAAGATCAAGGCAGCTACATACAAGGTGCTTGCTAGAATATTAGGTTACAAAATACTTTTAAGCCTCATGGAAGCCTCGGAAGCCTCTGCTATAAAAACTTACTGGTCACTCCTCAAAGAGGCTTCATCAGAGTTTGAAAAACAAGCATTGGAGGTTCTTTTAAAAGACGAGATTTCACATGAAGTAGGGCTTCAGGAAAGCCTGAACCTATACGTCAAAACCTTACAGGGTTTAAAAGACATCGTCTACGGCATGATTGATGCTTTAATTGAAATAGAAGCAGGCGTGATTGGAATTGCCTCAGCCACTAACTCTCCTTCTCTAGCCGGATTGGCTGGTTTAATAGCCGGGCTAGCCGGCTCATTCAGCATGGCCTCTGGCGCTTACTTATCTACAAAATCTGAAAAGGAACAGCAAGATAAGGTTGTTGAATTAATGAGAATCAGAAGAGAACTGGCACCACCTAATGAAGAAGGAGAAAACTCTTCACTCGATGGAGGAGGGGGAAACGACTACTCTCCCTCTAGAGCAGCTCGTAACGCCGGAGTATTTTACCTTGTAGGCGCGATAGGTCCCATAATCCCATTTCTCTTGAATTTAAGTATCATCCTGGCGATCCCAGCTTCCCTACTTCTATCCACAATCATTATCACCGCGCTAACTTTCGTGACCTCGACATTGTCTGGTAGTTCTTTCAAGAAATCCTTAGTCGAATACTTGTTGATAACTTATTCAGCAGTAGCTGTAACGTATCTTATCGGTAGGCTGGCAGGACAGGTTTTCGGAATAAATGTTTAAACATACTGCTCTGCCTTGACTATGTCTGCGAGTATGGCTGGGTAGATGTGGACTACTCCGTCAATGCTGAGGATTTCCTCGTGGATTTTCTGAAGCTCCTCTCCATTTCTCGCCCAGATAATAGCTATTAACTCGTGATCACCCGACGTTATAGCTAAGTATTTAACGTAATCCTTGGCTTTCAATGCTGCAACGATTTCGAATAGTTTTTCAGGCTTGACATTAATGCCCGTGAAGGATATTTTCTCATACCCTATCTTCGCAGGATCGACTATCAGAGCATACTTCCTTATTACTCCATCACTCTCCAGCTTCCTAACTCTCTTAATAATTGCTACATCGCTAAGATTCAGCTTGCTCGCTATCTCGCTAAACGCTTTCCTAGCGTTCTCGGAAAGCTCCCTTATGATTGCAAGGTCTATCTCGTCAACATCCATTGTTCATCAACCCTTTAATCTTAAATAACCCTATGATTTTAAACTCATCTTTTTCAACATGGTCTTCTAATACGGCGTCAACTCCTTCGCTTCTCAAAATGTATGCAAGATCCTCAAGCCAGTCTCTCAGCCCGCATGTTAGGCAAAAAGACCCTGTAAACTCTACTTTGAAAAATCCATGTTTCTCATCAAACTCTAAAAGCCTGGCCGTGGCCTCAGGCTTACGAGTCCTATTGTACGATTCAATGGAGGATGAAATAGTTTTAATTAAAAAATCGGGGCATGAACTCATATCTTACTCCACACCAATCTCTTTGCTGGACTCCCATAAACCATGGAGGTTGCAGTATTCGATGGCAATTAATCTCCCTGGCTTTGAAATCTTCAAGTATGCCTCCACAACCGGCTCACTGTATACTGGTGTGAATTCGTATCTTCCAATAAGTACCGGGTTAAACGGCCTGTTCTGCTCTTCAAAGTAGAGCTCTATCCATCTAATACTGTGCTCTACTGTATTGGGATGCGGGCCAACCCAGACTTTTACCTTGAATATTTCGCCAGCCTTAACCTTATTCGGTGCCTCGATCTTAGGGGTGTGAGACTCAACTTTTGATACAGCCTCTCCCTTCACGCTCCCCGGCTCATATATGAGTTCTTTTAATCCCATTCTTAGTACCACCAATTTTGGAAATAATAAAACTACCTAATAAGTTTAATTTATTTTAAGTACTTGAGAGTTATCATTAAAATGCTTACATTAACATAATGAAAATATCGGTCAGCAGCGTGATTACCATGGATGATGAAGTATTTGAGTTGCTTAAGAAGCTGTTGTCAAAGCCTGAGAAGAAGTATAAGCCTGAGGTGGGTCTTGAGCTCGACACGATAGGTCCCGAATCCCCTAATGGAATATATGTTTACGATGAAAAGAAAGAGAGATGGGTTCTAAAGTATTTGAACGGCGAGTTTTTCCAGCCCTGGGAGGACGGGTTGTTTGTAGTATACTTTGACAACGCTAAGTGCCCGGCCTGTAGGGCATACGACACCTACTGGTATCCATTCGTGAAGCTTATAGGATCCACTTTCAGGAACGCCCACTACGTGATCATACTGTGCGACTGGTTCGCGAAAGAGTGCGACTCGGAAATAGCAAGGGGTAGTTTCCAAAAATATGATGTCCACGCATCTCCAACCACTCTCCTACTCTACTCAAGCAATGGAAAAATCGTTCTCCAAGACAAGCTGGAAGGGGTTAAAAGAATGGATCAGCTGGCGGACTCTATTCAAGGATTTGTCGACAAAGCCTTGAAAACAATTGAGCTGCAACCGGGAGGGGGGTCGTCGAATAGTTAAAAAGGTGATGAGGAATGAGTAGCGAAGAATTACCGGACGTTCACTCCGAAAAACCAGCATTCCCCATACTAGTGAGCAGGGTTGGATTAACAGGGGTTAAGCTCCCGCCTTTCAAAGCGGGTAATGGGATTTTCACACCGGTTTTCAACATATACGTAGAACTTCCTAAGCATCTTAAAGGAGCACATCTTTCAAGACTCTACAGGGTTTTAACAAGTAATTATGAAATAATGGAAGAGAAGGGTTTTGAAGGCCTTGCTTTTCTAGCGTTTAAGGCTTTAGAAGCTAATGCTTATGCGGGGAAATCATACGTGGAGGTTTACGGGGATTATTTAACCAGGATTAATGATATACCTTTCCACCTTAGACTAGGCTCTGGAGTATCCTTGGATAGGGCTACAAATAAGCTCGAATGGTTCTCAGAGGTCGAGACTGAAACGGTGACTTCATGCCCGTGCGCCATGAAGGTTTCGCTTCATCTTTTCAACACTCCTTTCACCCATATGCAGAAGGCCAAGGTTAAGGTTAGGGTTGAAACAGATGATAAGCATATTTCACCAATCAAAATAGGGGAACTCTTAACGAGGGTGTTAAATACGCCGGTGAATCTTCTGTCTAGGAAGGAAGAAGCGGTTTTCGTTCAGAAGATCTTCGTGAACCCTGAGTTCACAGAAGACGTTGCTAGAAGAATTTTTGTAACTCTTATAAAAGGTTTTAAGGATACCTTGGACTCAAACCATTATATTTCAGTTAAAGTAGAATCCTTGGAGACTATTCACCAGTATCATGTGGAATCCTTGATAACGGGTTACGTGAAGGAGTTCTTAAACGAGTTAGAAAAAGGTGGTTTTATATGAGCTGGGTCATTGACAGGGAATGGTGGATGAGGATATATGCAGATTTAATTGTTAAGAGCATAGACCTTAGCTTCGAAAAGGATCAGCAGGCCACGGATTTATTGAGCACGCTCCTCGATGGTCGCAGCAATCTGATAGAGTTCGACGAGATGATTGGTTCGTTTAAAGGGTTTGACGAGTCCATTGTTTTCGGATGCGGCCCGAGTCTCGTGTCAGACCTTGAGTTTCTCATGGGAAATAATGCTCTTAAAGACAAGCTTCTGATCTCAGCAGACGGCGCTACGACAGTATTGATTAATCACGACATAACACCGCACATTGTTGTCACGGACTTAGACGGCCTCGTAGCCGACATAGCATGGGCATCCCTCAAGGGATCGGTAATAGTGGTCCACGCCCACGGAGACAATATTGATAGAGTCTCGAAATTTGTCCCTATGTTCAAGGGGAGAATAATAGGTTCTACACAGGTTGAGCCAAGACCTCATGTTTACAACTTCGGAGGTTTCACCGACGGCGATAGAGGTGTTTTCCTTTCTCACTCACTAGGGATATCGAGAATCATTCTCGCAGGCTTCGACCTGGATGGAGAGCCCTATTCATGCCCAGGTAAGCTAGTCCCGTTTAACAAAAGGGTTAAGAAGAAGAAGTTAGAAATAGCGAAGACATTGTTGAAAGAATTGGAGTCAAAAGGGGTAAGATATTTCAACGTCAAGGGAGAGCCCTATGTTCTCTGATCCTGCTAGGAAATACTTTCACAAGGACGTAACAGATAGAGAGAGGGCCGCTTTCGAAGCAGGAATTGCTCTAGGCATGGTTGTACACCAGTTTACAGGTGTTCCATTGAGAAAACGCGATGACATTAGTATACTGGAAAAAGTTATTGAGAACGCTATTAAAGCGCAACCTTTCAAGATCGATGCAGAAGTCGTGATAAACGTTGACCTGAAAAACACGGATAACCCCTACGATTATACGACGCTGAAAACAAGAAACATGAATGTGAAAGTTACTGTGAAATACGGTAAGGCCGTGGTGAAGGCTGCTCTAAGACACATTGATGAGTTAGACTACAATCTAGCCTACATAGAAGAGATAATAGAGGAGGAGTAGTAGTTGCCTAAGGCTATTGCGTGGGGAATAACTGGAGCTGGAAGCTTTCTAAGAGAATCGGTGGAAACGATAATTGAGATCGTGGAGAGAGGGATACCGGTCACTGTTTACTGTTCTAAAGCGGGAGAATCGTTGTTGAAATCTTATGGGTTGATTGATAAGCTGGCAGCACGCGTGAAAGGAGCGTATCCTACAGAGATAGTTTACGAGTCTAAGGAGCCTCCAAGCTACCCATCAACAGGGCGCTTCTACGTTGACATATACGATTTAGCTGTCATATCGCCTGCAACCCTGAATACTTCCAGCAAAATAGTCCATGGAATATCGGATTCCTTAGTATCAAACCTAGCATCGCATGCGTTGAAGAACAACATTCAGCTCCTCATACTGCCGGTAGACTATTTTGAGACCAAAAGCACTATCCCCATCAAAATACTGCGCGACAACTGCGGTAAATGCTTTGAATGCACCGCTGCTGAAGCATGTCCAACCGGGGCTTTAACCAAGGATAGTAACTGGAAAGTAAGGCTAGATATTTCTAAGTGTACCAGGTGTTTCGAATGCTTAAGGAATTGCCCATGGAACGCGATACTATTCGACGTGGAGATCATGGTTAAGCCTAACCCGTACTACGTTAAAATTATCGAAAAGCTATACGAAATCCCAAATGTGAGAATTATTGAACATCCTAGAAAAGTCCTAGAGTTATTGAGTGGTGAACGCCCCTGAAGATTTTGTTCGTAACAGGGATGGTGGCAAAACCCTTCTTGGAGAAAATTGTAAAACAGCTTTCAGATGTAGAAGCCAAGGTTTTATCGCTCCCAATTCCCATAGCCGCAATGATGACTAACGAGTATTTAACACGGGAGCTACCCCGATACCCTGAGCTCATTGAGTGGGCAGACATAATAATAGCACCAGGCTTCACGAAAGGGGATTTAAAAGACGTGGCGAAGAAGTTAGGGAAGCCTGTTTACAAGGGATGCTTGTATGCTTATGACATTCCCATCTTAGTTGAATACTTGAAAAAAGGCGGAGAGTTGTCAACGGTTAACCCGCTAGATGAATTATTAAGCAAGGAGAAGAAGAGGAGAGAGGAGATTATTCTTGCTGAATTAAGGAGAGAAGCTACCAAGTCTTGTTTTGAGGTTGGTGGAAAACCGGTCTCGATTAAATATCCTTTAATAATGGGCGAGGTTTTCGTGAATGAGGAGATGGATTTTGGGAGAATCGCCTCCAAGGCACATAGACTAGTATCTCACGGTTCCGACATACTGATAATCGGGTCCAGCCGTCTCCCCTTGGATGTTGTGGCAGATTATTCCAAAAAGGTTAAGAGGTTGTTGAACATCCCGGTAGGGGTAGACTATTTCAAATACGAAGATTTCAGCTCCCTTAGCGATGGAGAGGTCGATATTCTTTTAAGTTTCCCAGCTGACTCAATACTCCATCTCAATCCCAAGGAGGAATTTCGAAAAACAGCCGTAGTCCTAATCCCAGACCCGTTCTCCATCAATGTTGAAGAGAAGATCTCAAGCTTAAGAGCGGGCTTAAAACATGCTATTGATAAAGGATTCGGAAAAATAATACTGGACCCGGTGTTAAACCCTCCTCAGCAAGCATTTATAGAATCATTGTATGCGTTTAAAACTGCGAGGAAGGAGTTTCCGGGCTATCCGATATTGATGGGGGTCAGCAATTTCACAGAGTTGATAGATGCTGACAGTATTGGAGTAAACGCTGTGTTAGCCAGTATCGGGGTTGAGGCAGGAGTAGACCTGTTCCTTGTCACGGAAGAAAGTGCTAAAACCTCGTACTCGGTCAGAGAGTTTAGGAAAGCACTGGATATGGCCTTGCTTGCTAGAGAAATGGAAAAGCCTCCGAAAGATTTCTCTGTCAACTTACTAGTGTGTAAAAGCAAAAAGAAGAGGGGCTTGAAGCCCCAGGAGCTGGTAAACCCTGTTAAAGCCTCTAGACCCTACCCTCTTAAAGCAGACCCCTCTGGGTACTTTAAAATATATGTCGACCACGATCAGGAAGCAATAATCGTAGAACACTATAAGCATGGAGATAGTAAGCCGAGCATTACAATACTAGGGACTGATCCGTCTGCGATAATTAATGAAATACTTGAGAGGAAGCTTGCCTCAGCCCCTGAACACTTCTACTATCTTGGTAGAGAGCTTTGGAAAGCCAAGACAGCCTTGAAGCTCGGCAAGGATTATGTTCAAGATGAAGAACTCTTCTAAGCCCCCATTACACTGCTTTTAGAATATAGACGTTTATTAGTAAGGATATAGAAGATCATTATTAGTGATTGATTTGCCTGAGAGCAATTTAATACTGGATGTTGATATTCTTCTCTATGTTTTACCTGAAGGTGTTAAGAGAAACTCACTCATAATTGTTGCCGGCGAAGGCGGTGCTGGCAAGAGCGCTTTACTGGCTGATATTGCTAAATCAGTTATTAAGAACAATGAGCCCTTGCTTTACCTAGGGCTTGACGATGATCCGGCAACCATCGTGGACCAGTTTAGCTCTTTCAACGTTGACATTGAAAAAGCATTCAATGAGGGAAGATTTGGAATCATAGATGGTTTCAGCTATTTAATCAAGGGTAAGAAAGGGAAGAGCCACCCCATGGTTCTTGACGAAGTCAATCCAAGCGACTTAGACAGCCTTGTCTACTCTCTCCTTAAACATGTTGACTCCTTCAACATGAGGGGGCGCGGAATGGTAATGATAGACAGCCTGAACGAGATCATGATCACACTGGACCCGACCAGGATCATAGAGTTCGTGAAAACCATAAGGGCAAATGTAGCCAAACATAGGAGTGTGACCACAATAGCAACACTTCACACTTCAACGGAGGACTTCCTCTCATACTTGCTAAGCATCGAGCACTTGGTTGACGGAATAATTGAAATGCAGACCCTCAAAGACAAGAACCTAGGGGAACTGCAGATACCTTTAAGGCAAATGCTGGTGAGGAAGATGAAAGGAGTTCCCCACAGAGCTGTTTGGACCCTTTTCACCATTGATAAGGAAGGAGTAAAACCCGTGATAATTAAAACCTCTAAGTAGTATATCATAATTCTGCTGAATTGTAAGGTGTGATATATGCTTTTAAAAGGGTTGAAAGTGCTTGACTTAAGCCATACCTTAGCTGGCCCGTTCGCGACGATGGTTCTAGCCGACCTGGGCGCGGAGGTTATAAAGATCGAGTCTCCCTCCGGCGATGAAACTAGAAGCTGGGCTCCGTTCGTCAACGGGGAAAGCTCATACTACCTTTCAATTAATCGTGGGAAAAGAAGTCTCGTTGTGAATCTGAAAGATCCTAGAGGAGTAAGAATTATTCACGAGCTCGTTAAAAGAGTTCAAGTAGTCATTGAAAACTTCAGACCCAGGGTTGCTGAGAAGCTGGGAGTAGACTATGAAACACTCGTCAAAATAAATCCAAACCTAGTATACGCAAGCATTAAAGGCTTCAACAAGAACAGCATATACGAGGAGAAGCCCGCATACGACCTCATCATTCAAGCAATGTCCGGGCTTATGACAACCACTGGCGAGGAAGGCTCGCCTCCAGTGAGAGTGAGCTTCGCGCTTTTCGACGTTATCACAGGGTTAGTAACCGTCAACTACATCCTAGCCAGCCTTTACAGCGGAGTAAGGCCAGTTAGGATTGAAATACCCATGTACGATGCCGCAATATTTTCAATGTGCTATGTTCCAATAATGTACTTAACAACTGGGCGTAAGCCTAGGAGAATGGGGCATGCACACCCCTCAATGGTTCCATACCAGGCATTCCAGGACAAGAGTGGTAAATGGTTTATAGTTGCAGCCGCGAATGATAGGTTATGGTTAAACCTTTGCAAAGCCATTGAGAGGGAGGATTTGGCGAACCATCCAAGGTTCTCCACAAATCCCGAAAGAGTTAAGAGCAGGGATGAGTTGATCAAGATTTTGCAAGGAATTTTCAGGGAAAATAACCGGGAATTCTGGATTGAAAAATTGAGCAAGGCAGGGGTTCCTGCAGCACCCGTATACGAGATTGACGAAGTGTTCGAAGATCCTTATGTTAAAACCCAGGAAATAGTCTTCAAACTAGGTCACCGTAAGCTGGGAGAGATACCTCAGCTGTCTTCGCCAGGCTACATTAATGGTGTGAGAAATAATAGCCTAATACCTCCGCCCACGCTGGGGCAGGACACTGTGGAAGTTTTAAGGGAGCTAGGCTACTCGGAGACGGAGATAGAGATGCTGAAGAAGGATGGAGTAGTGTATTATCCATAAGGGTTAGAGGTGGTACTCTACGCCGGTTAAAATAGCTCAGGGAGGGAAAGGAGTGACCGCTGATCATTATTTAGCCGTTAAGGCGGGTATTGAAATTCTCGAACAAGGAGGAAACGCTTTCGACGCAGCAATAGCAGTAAGCAGCGTTCTGTCAGTTGTGCAACCTCAAATGGGCGGGCCGGGCGGCGATGGTTTTCTACTAGGGTTTCTAGACCAAGAAGTCATAGCCTACTCCTCTTCAGGAAGATCCCCTTCAGGGTTTAATCCGGAGAAATTCCTCGAGGAAAAACCTTTGACGGGGCCGTTAACGGTTACTATTCCAGGTCTTGTCTATCTCTGGGGTATGATTAATGAGGAGTATGGCACGCTCCCTCTGTCAACCTTGTTGAAACATGCAATCAGCCTCGCCTACAATGGTTTCAGAGCAGGCTGGTTTCTAGCGTTATCAGTGAAAAACCGTGCTGAAGCTCTTTCAAACTACAAATGGGCGAGCTACTACAAGGGGATCAAGCATGGTGACATGGTGGTTAACAAGGATGCTGGTAGAACGCTTAGAGTTATAGCTACGAGGGGTTGGGACGAATTCTATTATGGGAGATTGGCCGAGGAGTTGGTTAGCGAGCTACAGGAACAGGGTGTTGAACTAGGTTTAGAGGACTTTATGGAGCATGAAGGGTACAGAGTCGCCCCGTTAAAGCTTGAACTCGATGGAAAAACACTCTACGAGCTTCCACCGAATTCTCAAGGTATAGCAACCATGAACTTAATAACTGCTCTCTATGAGCTTGGTTTAGACAAGTACGAATTCGCCGATCCTGAGAGAGTTCTCGCATGGTCCGAGCCCGTTGAGAAATCCTACTTATTCAGGGACGGCTTCATAGGTGATCCTGATTACATGGTAATTAATCCTTATGAGTATTTACATTACAAGAGGATCAGGGATGTCGAGGCCAATGTCGTTGCAGGCTTAGAAAACGGCGACACTACCTTCTTCATAGTTTCAGATGGTGAAGCTGTTGTAGGTTTCATACAAAGCTTGTTCCACCCGTTTGGCTCGGGGCTCATGATGGGCGGTTTCCCCGTGCAGAACAGGGGAATAGGGTTCGCCAAGACTAAAGGCTTGCCGAACAGCCCAGCTCCCAAGAAGCTCCCCCTCCACACGCTATCAATACTGGGGGTCGATACGGAGGAGGCTAAGTACGTAATAGGGTGTGTTGGCGGTGACTATAGACCTCAACTCCATTTAAGAGTGTATGAAAACCTATTTATATATGGTATGAATCTTGTCGAAGCCCTCGATGCCCCGAGGTTCATATACACTCAACCGCACGGTAAACAAGTTGTTGAGATCGAGCCACCGCTTCAACTAGCTAGTTCCGACAAGGTTTCATCCATATCAACCCAACCCTACGGAACACATGGGCACGTCCACGTCTCTATTAAGAAGGAAGGATTAGTGGCCCTGGGGAACGACCCGAGAAGTGAGGGAATCGCTATTGCTCTATGAACACGATCATGCACAGCGCACTTTCCACTCTACCTGATAATTTCTTCTGCCCACGAATACGAGAATTATTTTGAGAAAAGCCAGTTGTCTCAACCAATAATACATTTCATGCATCCATTCTTCCTTAATCTTACTTACGAGATACTATTCCGGATTTAGGAATATCGAGTAATCATAAAAGCGCCACGATTATCCGGTTCAACTATTAAAACATCACCCTTTACGATTCCGGATACTTGGCTTTTTATCTCATCAGCGCTTTCACCAGGAGGTAATATTCCGTAAACCGTAGGGCCCCATGAAGACTGCCCGACCCCTCTGATGCCAAGCTTCTTTAAAACTTCAACAACTACTTCGGAATGCTTGGAGAAGACTCCGCCTTGATACTTGCTGAACATTTTCCCAACAACCAATTGCAACATCTCCAGGCTATTCGAAAATCCCTCAATGTCTTCCTCTATGATCGAAGGAATCATCTCAACGAATAAGTGGTATGATGCTTCATGAATCAGTGACTCAGGAATTCCCTCGACAGCTCCGAAGACCCTACTTTCCTCCTCGTCGCTCAAACCCTTCCCCTCCGGTATCACTACAATAAGCCTCCATTTCTCAGGGAATTGCAGCCTCAAATAAAGCATTACTTTATCTCTTCCTTTTACCCCGGAGTCAACGATAAATCCGCCGTGCTGGAAAACGTATTTACCCACGCCAGATACTCTTCCAATACCCAAGATGGAGGAGACTTCCTCTATATCGAAGGGAATATTATTTGCTGTGAGGAGGCCTTTCGCCACTGAAAGGAGCAGTTGGGTTGTCGAGCCAAGACCCACATGCTTTGGAATAGTCTTCCTTATCTCTACTCCTCCCTTGCGCAAATCATACTTCTCTATGAGCGGCCGTAACTTCAACATTACTTCTTCAGACCTGGGCCCTCTGAAAGAAAGCTCTTTCTCTTTTTTAACAACGATTTCAACCCGGGGACGGTTAATCGCTAATCCAGCTCCTAGGTAAAGTCTCAAATCTCTTCTAAAAGGATTAATCATCCCGAAGTGTAGACGCGCAGGTGATGATATGATTATTTCCTCGCCCAACCTGAAACCATCTCTTTCAACTTACTTGCAAGCTTTAGCTCGGCTTCATCCATGCATGTTTTCCACACTACTTCATGCGAATAATCAAAAAACTTCTCAAATCTTTCCTGGAGTTCTTCTCTCTCCGGCTTGGATGACACCTCCCTAATCTTCGATGCGTAAATTATCATCTCTATTAGAAACGCCCTGCACCTCGAATAAGGCTCAAGGCTACTATAGTATGCGGGATTCTCAATAACCTTCTCAACCCGGTATTCGAATAGAAAAACCTCCTCTTGTGGCAAAATCTTACTCCTCCTTGCTATTATGTAGCCGTAAGCGCTCCGCAACACGGGGAGGCCGTCGATAAATCCTACCTCTTCCTTGGGAATACCCCCTGTTTCCTCCTTGAATGTGGAAAGGAAATAAAGATGGGGATCGTCCGTGATGTTCAAAACAGCGTTGGGATACGTGGTCAGCAGTGAAGATATCCTTGCGGAAATGTACACTTTTAACTTGACAGCATTGCCGTAGATTTGAAAACCAAGCGGGGTGAAATAGGGCTGCCCATCGGCTAGAACGCTAACAATGGCCTCATACCACATGTTCTCCCTAATTCTCAAGTAGCCCACCAAGACATGTTCACGGCGTGGGCTCTAAATCCTACATTTCTAAGCCTGAGAAAGTTCTTGCCAAGCCTTGTTTCTTTGAAACCAGGGATCAATATGTAGTCCAAGGCGCTTCCTGAGGCCTTGTCTACTTTTACATGGGTAATAAGATTGCCGTATACTCCGCCTGACAAACCATCCCCTACTACCGCGTATCCTTGAGCCGTCTCCTTGACTCTTACAGCACCATTCAATCCTTTCATTAACGCTACCTTACCAATATCTCTCAGTCTTCCCTCCAACTGAATCCTAACTTCAGGTATTTTTGAAACCCTTCCTGAAAGCAGTATTACAAAAGGTTCCCTGACACTGTAACTTACTTGACGAACAGCCTTCACAACGCCTTCAATGAAAGCTTCAAGACAAGTCTTACTCCTCCAATCACTAACAGATTTGTCAACCAAATCCTCGGGCGCCAGCACCCCTGTTAGAGGACCACATCCCGTTGTGAAAACATACTGCTTATCTAATCTCCCGATGGACTGCGCAACCTCCAGGTCTAACGCCCCCGCTGTCAGGAATCCCGGCCCAGGCATTAACGAGCCTCCAATGCCGTCAACTATTAAGCCTTTCTCTACTCCGATTACAGCATTGTATCCGAATCCAAGCTCCACATGTATATAGTTCACTTGATCATATTCAAGGCCTAAAGTATTCGCAACTTCATGAATACCTAAGACGGTTACGGCTAGCTTATCCGCCGTTCCCATATCTATTTTGTTAAGCTTCCGGTGCAATGGAATGGTGGGAAGGTTTATAACGCCTGGTATTAGCAATTTTTTGGCTTTGAGCTCGTATAATTTCTCTACAAGCCTTACCATGGCGAAGTATATGTTGGCACCGATGATTCCTTTTTCAACGCTCTCCAGAATTTCTTCACGCGTCGTGGCCAGTATGAACGTGTAATACCATTCTTCCAACACTTCTCTCGGGACCGCTTCCAAGTCCATTGGTTCCACTCCGTACCCTGAAGGAACGACTACTACGTCGAAGGGTTCGAGCTCGACTATTTTGTCATAGATGGCTTCAGGATTAGAAGCAACCTCCTTGGTTTCAATAAAAGCCTCTCCCGCGATCTCCCCGTTATCTAGGAGGCAGAGATCCATGGTTTTGGTACCTGGGTCTATCCCGAGAACTCTCACACCTCATCACTTGTTCAAGGCTCTGTTAGCGGCCCCATATAGTGTTATCTTTCCCTCTGGTTTAAATAGAGGCACCGCCCACGTGCCATAGTGAACCCATGCGTACATTGTTATCCCTGAGAAGTAATTACTCAAAGCCATGGCAACCCAAATACCCATTGTTGCCCATCCCAACTGGTTTGATAAAAAGTATCCGAGCGCAAGCCTTATCCCCCACAGCCTTATCACGCCAATAAGTGTTGGAGTCAATGTTTTACCGGATCCTCTCCCAACAGACATGCCTATGAAGAAGAGAGTGAAAAACGGGAGACTGGGGAGGAAAAGGGAAACAAATCTTTCGGTTTCACTATAGACCAATGGATTGCTGGTGAAAATGTTGATGAAAAAGCCTCTGAACAAGAATACGATTATTGACGCCATTGTCGTAGAGACAGCAATATATACTGAGGAAAGCCTCGCTATCTTCTTAGCGCGTTCGACAAGGCCGGCTCCTAAAGCCTGGCCTATCATCACTGCGACGCTACTTGTAAACCCCCATAGAAAAGCGTCAGCGAGATCCATGAGTAAAAACCCTATGGCGGCTGCAGTGGCAGCGTATTCGCCGTATTGATTGATCAACGCGTTCTGGAACATAAATGCAAGCGAGTTGGAGGACATCATGAGTGTGACAGGGGCACCTATTTTAAAGCTCATTAACACCCATTCCTTCTCCAAGCGCTTTGTCAGCCTAGGGGCCAGGTAAGGGTACCTTTTACTTAGAAACACCATCATGGTAACCAACCCTGCGAGTCTCGCCAGCACCGTGGCTATTGCTGCTCCTACAGCGCCCATTGGAGGGATCACGTAAACCCCGTTTACATTTAAGCCAACAATGAACGGCGGGTCTAGGATGAAGTTTGATAATGCAGCAAACAGGTTTACGTAAGCCGGGGTTCTCGTGTCCCCTATCGACTGAAGGATTGTTGAATAAGTGAGCGTTAATGCTGAAAACACTATGTCAATGGCGATAATCCCAGAGTATCCGAGCACGTCCTCGTACAACGCTGGCGGTGTTTGAACAATATACTTGAAAATAAATGGTCTAAGATAGAAATAAGTCACCGCGAGCAATGCATTGAGCGATAAGGAAACTGTCACAAACTGTGAAACCGTTTCACGAGCCCCTTCATACCTCTTCCCGCCTACCAGCTGGCTGATGATTGCAAGATTTGCAGTCATCAACCCATTTATTACGGCGTTGAGGAACATGAAGGTTGGCCAAACCTGTCTTGGAACAGCCAGCGCTATCTCGCTGTACCTGCTAAGCCAGAATGAGTCAACCAGGTTGTATGATATGTTTACCAGTTGAACCAGCATTAAAGGAAGGCCAAGCCATAAGAGCGTCTTGCCGACTGGACCGTTTAAAATGTTCTCCCTATACTTTCCGAGGGACTCCATAAAAATCACCTTCAGAATTTATCAATCACTCTTAAAAGCTCCCGCATATCGTTTATTACCGCGGTTCGTAATGGCTTAACCAGAATTGATTCGTTACCGTTCCGCCGGATTAGAACAGCATGGAAACCGGAGGAAAGAGCGCCACCCACATCCTCTACAACATTATCCCCAACATGGATTATTCTCTCAGGCTCGCATCCCACGATTTCCGCATATTTTAAAAACACTTCCCTATCCGGTTTTGAATACCCGATTTTATCTGAAAACACATATGTAGAAAAATAACTAGATAAGCCCATCCTCTCAAGCAGTGAAACCGTAAACCGGCTTGGCCAGAAAAGAACATTACCGATAATGCCTATTTCCAAGCCTAGCTGGCTCAATCCGTCGAGGGTTGGAATCACGTCCTGATACAATGCGTCATCAGCTCTTGTTTTCGCGAAAGCTTCCTCGATCACACTGTTAAGTATGTCTACACTTATCCCCAACATTTCAGCCATTATTTCCCTTGACTTGCTGAGAAGCTGGTCCGGTGATAACCCAGGGTTTTTTCTCCTCAGCGCTTTAGACCTTTCATACGCTTCCAATACTTTGGTATTATAAAGGTTCGCATCCTCCCCCTCCCTCTCTGCAAGCACGTGAGCAATTCTTCTAAGCATGTGGTCGAGATCGATTAGGGTTCCCCAAACATCGAACGATACACTACAGTGTTTCTCATTTGTGTACGCCTTCAAACCTATCAACCTCCTCAACAAGATGCTCTAAAATATTCAACAGTATGTTAACGCCTAGCTCGACGGCTTCCGGAGATCCCGGGAGGCAAACCACTATCCTACCGTCGTGAAGTATAAAAAGCTCGCTCCTGGTTAAGACACCCCTATAACCCTTGACTTCAAAAGACTTAGCCCTAAATATCTCTCCAAAGCCTGGTAAATGCCTCCATGCAACCTGCGAGACAACATCTACAGTGATATCGCGAGGACCTGGCCCGGTTCCGCCGATGAAAATTATTACCCTAGACTTAGCATTTCTTAAAACTCTAAGAAGCTCTCTATGCGAGTTAGGAATAACCATAAAGTTTTCCACGTTGTACCCCTTCCTCTCAACAATTCTCCTTGCCACTGAGCCGCTGGTGTCCTCAGCCAACCCTTCGTAAACCCTGTCGCTCACTACTATGATGTCTACTGACACGGGCATTTCATCATCAGCTCTTATTATGCGTTATTTATCGGTGGGATTATAAATAAGAACCATGTGAAACCAATGTTCGTGGTCACCGTTAATAACAATACTGTGAAGATACGTCAAGCAGGATTTAATGATATTTGTGAAGCCGTTTTCATACTTACGAACTTGATACCTGTTGGAAAAATATCCTCCTATAGCGAGATTGGCAGGCTACTAGGAGTTCACCCGAGACTAGTCGCCAAGTGTTTGATGAAAAATGAAAATCCTATAACAACTCCGTGCCACAGGGTTGTTTATAACGATGGCAGAGTTGGGGGTTATTCATTCGGCGGTGGTAAAGTCAAAGCGAAAATATTGCAGATTGAAGGGGTTTTACAAAGCGATGAATTCCGTGTGCCCAAGAATGCTTTCTTCAGCTTAGAAGAGTTAATTAAGACGGCCTCCTAAGACTTCTTGTAAACTCTTGAAGGACTTTCCTCAACCGCCTTTAAAACTTCATCAGCCAGGTTTGTTCTCATTAAGAACTGGCACAGATCGCAGACATATGGTCCTCTATATTTCTTCGTAGACATTTCCACGGCCAGGTCATCCAGATATCTTCTGAAATCCTTGAACCCCAGGATGACTTCAAAATACTTGCTTCTTCTCCGGCCTGTTACAGCGTAATTGACGAGGGATTGCTTCAATCCTAGAATCTTAGCTGCGTCTAACTGGCTTAGATTGTAATCTAAGACAAGCTTCCTGCTGAGATACATTCTCACGGCTGGGAGTATCTTCCTATTGTATACTTCGCAAAAAGATTTCAAAAATCTCCACCAGTGTTTCCTAACAATTAACTAAGTTAATAAACATTGTTATTGGAGAGCAGCCGAGCCACGGGGATCAAATAGTTACAGTTCTGTCCAATACTTTATATGTTTAAGAAAACTGATCTTAATAATGGTGATTCCCATTTGTCGCAACAGAAGCAGTACAAGAAAGAGTTTGAAAAATTGCTGATTCTACCAGTCTCCAAGGAAGATGTTGAAAAAGCCTTATTGAATCTGGAGGCTTTATTCAGTTTTTACAAAATTTTCAAGGCCTCTGGCAGCGGGAGCAACGTCGAGGCTCAGTGGGTTTACAAACCCTCAGCGTTCTCCAGTAAAAAATTATTATTGAAAACAAGTGCTAGGAAACTTAGAGATGATGTAATACTTATTGAGGGATTTTCCGAGGACATGGATTTCACGATCAGCTGCAAAGTTCTGCAAGTATTTTACGCGGTGCACACCAGTATTAAAGCAGAGTGCAAGGGCGTATACAGAGATATTTGCGACAAATTCTTCGCTACAATTATGGATGAACTCAGGGAGTATATCATAAAGGTTTCCGGGGAGAAGCCTGCAGAACACAAACCGACTCCCCCGGTTGAAAAAGCTGAGCCTACAATATCTCCACCGAGTGAGACACGTGTGATGCAACCACCTAAAACACCGGCCCCGGTTGTTCAGGAGGAAAAGATCGATGTGCAGAAACTTTACGATGAATTCACTCTTGCTATGGCCATCATGAAAGCTGAGCTAATAACTACGGTAACATTGAAGCCCGTGTGGAGCATCCACAGCATTAATGAAATAATAGAGTCCAATGCGAAAAAGATTCGAGAATACAAACTGTCAATCCTGACCTTAAAGACGCCTGATGGAAAAGCCGAGGTTTTCTTATTTATAAAACCATCTGGAATACCGGTGGCTTTCAAAGGCAGGATCGAAGGGGTTGAGTACAGGGGAAACGGGAAGGACTTTGAAAAAATAACCGTCCTGCTTTACGATGCGGAGATGCAGGCCCGGCTCTGGGGGTTAAGAGAGCTACCTTAAACTTTTTTACATGCGACAATAAAACTACTTAACAATCCGTTTAAATCAGTTTTATATTGTCAATTCCCCGATTTTACACATTAAGGCGTTACTTATGCTGAAAAAAATTGAAGAATCCGTGGGTTTAAAAGCAGCTCACGACTATTCTGCTGTAACGCCTGAGTATAAAGGAGCAGTAGTTAAGAAGGGTGAAGTCATCAGTCCAGAACACGTTGAGCTTATGAAGCAACATGGCCACTACTACGTATATGTTGAAGCTGGGGACGGGGACTGGCTGTGGGAAGATAAGGCGGTGGTTGAGTTTGGAAAAGCAGTCGTAGATGAAAATATTGAAGTTGTCCCGAGGAGTGAGGGGAAAGCATTTCTACTAGCAAAGAGTAAAGGCTTGGTAAGGATTAATCGTGCAGGCCTTTTGAAAGTTAACACTACCGGTTTATTCTTACTGATAACTTTGAGAACAGGCTCCTTCGTACGGGAAAAAGGCTTGATCGGTATCGTTGACATGGTTCCATTAAAAATAAGCCAGGAATCCTTCAACAAGCTACTAGAGAACTTGAGGAGCGATACCCCTATAATTTCGATCAATCCAGCAACACCTAAGAAAGCAGCAATCATAGTTACTGGAAATGAAATAGTTGATGGATTGAAAAAAGACCTCGCGGGACCCCTCATAGAAGAGAAGCTTAAGAGCTTCGACTGTCAAGTTGTATTTTACGCACAGTCCCGCGACGACGAAGAGGAGATAGCGCGTAAAATTCTCGAAGGCGTTGAAGCCGCCGATGTGGTGATCGTTTCAGGAGGTATGAGCGTTGACCCTACAGATAAAACCCCAGTAGCAATTAGTAGGGTGGCTGACAGAATCGTTTTCTACGGGATACCGATAAAGCCAACAACCATGTCTATGCTTGCTTATAAAAAGGATAAGGCGATTTTAGGTGTTTCCAGCGGAATCATTCACTTCCCAGATTACAATGTACTCGACGTTATTCTCCCCTGGGTAGCCTCTAACACGGAGCCCTCAAGGGAATATATTGCAGAACTGGGTGAAGGAGGGCTCTCCAACTATTTCCTGAGAAAGATGAAGCTTTAAGGGTGGAAAAACAATGGTCCACCGCGTCTACTTAGTTTTAAGCTTGCTTGCCTTAACTCTCGTAGCATCCTTCCTCATATACCATAACTTAACACCTGAGTTAACACATGAGAAGCCCCAGGAAATTTTCTTCCTCCTACCTCCCTTGCTTTACAGGCCTTTAAAACCCTCCATAGACTATTTCAACTCCAACACCCCAGCGTACAAGATCACCGTGTACGTCCAGCCCACAGGCTCGCTAATAACCAGGATTAAACTTTCAGGAGAAGGAGACGTTCTCGGTACTGCTGACTCCGAGTATATGCAAGCCATGTTGGAGGAAGGATTAGTCTACAGCGATAAGATGTTTTTGTTCTCCTATTCAATACCAGCGCTCATAGTTCCCAAGGACAACCCTTACAATATCACCAGCCTAGTAGACCTTGTCTCAAAAGATGTTAAGATCGCTATAGCGAATCCCGACGTAGCTTCTTCAGGAAAAATGGCTGTCAACCTGTTAAAATATAATGGAATTTACGAGGCCCTCAAGGACCGCTTAGTTATCCTTGCAGACATTAGTGAGCTTGCAAGACAGGTATCCCTCGGCCTCGTGGATGTTGCCATATCCTATCACTTCATCCATTACTGGTATTCCAACGACACTGAAATCATATGGCTCGACCCTAATGAAATACCAGGAATAGATTGCCAACTGATCGGCGTTTTGAAAACCAGTAAAAACCCGGATCTTGCTGAAAAAGTTTTGAAAACCGTTCTAGAGCATGCAAGTAAAAGCGGTGAATTGAGCAAACTAGGTTATTATCAAACAATTGAGGAATTAGAGAGAAACACTCCATACCGTGAACATGCTTGGCAGGTTCCCGTAGCCTGCCAATATGGTGGGGCTCATGGGTGAGTTAACTCCTCTAAGCATGGTGGCGGGGTTCATAATAGCCTTTCAGCTGATAATTATTGGGACAGTTTTCTACGTAGCACTCTCAAGTCCTTTATCCAGTACTGAACTGCTTCAAGAGATAAAAGAGTCTGCAATACTCTCCGTTGAAACATCCTTGATAACCACCACTATAGTTTTAATGCTCAGCATACCAGTCGCTTACTGGTTCTCGCGGCAGGATTTGAAAGGCAAGCACGCCCTTAGGGCGTTGCTGAGCATACCATACGTTCTTTCCCCATCAGCCAGTGGTTTAATACTCCTAACATTCCTTGTTAAGAACCCTCTTGGAAGAACCCTTAATGAGTCCTTGGTTATAATTAATAGTTTTAATGGGATTGTCGTCGCGCAGTGTTTCCTCGCCTTCCCTATCGGACTAATATATTTTGCAGCTGTTTTCAAAACCATTTCGCCATCCCTGGAGGAGGTTGCGAGAACACTAGGCTATGGTAGAATAGAAGCCTTGTACAGGATTTTCCTTCCATCTCTGAAACCCCAGGTGGTATCCGGGGCTCTCCTCGTTTTCGCGCGCGCTTTCGGCGACTTCGGGGCCTCGCTAATACTTGGAGGAGGAATAAGGGGAAGGACGGTCACTCTCCCAATAGCATTGTATTTTGTTAACCAATACGGGGACATCATATTGTTGGCTTACGCTTTATCCAGCTACGTACTCATAGCCTATATGATTTTATTTTTAACCAGTATGTTAGAGAGGTGAGCAGTGATGCTTGCAGTGGAGGAATTAACAGTAGCTTTTGACCGTGTTCCAATCATAGAGGATATCTCGTTCCGATTGGAGAAGGGGGAAATTGCTGTTTTAATGGGTCCCAACGCCTCGGGTAAGACAACCCTGATCAAAGCTATTGCCGGGCTGGTATCCCCGCTTAAAGGCAGGGTAATCCTTGAAAACAACCTTGTATTCAAGGCCGATGGGAGTAGTGGCCGAGCAATAGTTAATATTCCCCCGCATCTGAGGCAAATAGGCTACGTACCATCGGACTACGCTCTCTTCGACCACTTGACCGTGCGGGATAACGTTATGTTAGGGCTTGCCAAGAAACCTCTCAGCAAGCATGAGAAAGAGGAGAAGGTTAGAAGTATTTTAGAACTGATGAACTTGGAGAAGTATTCTAACACGAAGCCGCCGGCGCTCAGCAGCGGGTTGAAGCAGAAAGTTGCGCTGGCAAGGGCTCTTGTAACAGAGCCTAAACTCCTTTTGCTCGACGAGCCGTTCTCATCTATTGATCCGGCGAGTAAACCCTTACTCCGTTTAGACTTAAAAAAGCTTCTAAACTCGTATAGGATTACAACAATCATTGCAACACACGATGTTGAGGATGCATTCTGGTTCCGGGGTAGGGTGCTTGTACTAACTGGGAGGATGATCACTCACAACTCCCCCTTCCTCTCCGACGACACGGTGGAAGACGAGTATTTGGCGAAATCTTTAGGGTTCAACGTGCTTGAAGGAAGGATTGTTCGAAACGTTGAACCTGGAAAATACCTCGTAGAAGTAGGCGAGTCCCTAGTACTCGCAAAAACGAATAGTATTGGGAGAAAACTTGTAGAAGGAGGCTTAGTCAATATTGTTTTCCCGCCTAATGGTTTAAGATTAACCCCAGAGTGCCAGGAGAGTATTAAGGTAAATGCCCTAAAAGCTTATTTGTTAGATGCGGTTGAAAAATTCGGACAAGTAACACTTGTGTTAGAGGTTGGTTCGTTGAAAGTTCGAGCAGACGTGTCTCGTGGAGAATGGGAGAAACTACGTGGCGAAGTCTCTAAGAATTGTCTAACAATTCTCCTCCCTGAGAACTCTATTTCAGTAATAGAAAAGTACAAGTCCAATGGTGATGTAGATGCTTAAAGATCTTTTTGGAAGAACGGTGGATAGTTTCAGAGTAGTTGTCACGTCAAGATGTAATTATAACTGTATATTTTGCCATAGGGAGGGTTTGACTGGTTTAAAAAGAATGGAAGTACTGACCCCTGAGGATTACCGCTATCTAGCATACGTTTCCTCTAAACTCGGAATATCTTACTTTAAAATCACAGGGGGTGAGCCGCTGATTAGAGAAGATATTTCTGCTATAGTTAAAGGGATTCGGGAATATTCAAAGGAAGTCTCCCTATCTACGAACGGCTATTTTCTGAAAAAGCTGGCCGGAGCCCTCGCTGATGCAGGACTTGATAGAGTTAACGTTAGTGTTCACTCGTTTAACGATGAAGTCTATCAAGCCATTACACGCACAAAGGCTAACGTTAAGCTAGTTCTTGAAGGAATCGAACAAGCCATAGAACACGGTATCAGGGTGAAGATAAACTTCCTCGCAATGAAAATAAACATCGGAGAATTTGAGAAGATACTTGAATATGCCTCATCGAGAGGGGTTGACGTTAACGTTATCGAGCTTATTCCTCTCGGAACCCCTTACAACGTTTACTTAGAGCAGAGAACAAGCCTTGACCCTATTGTTGAAAAATTAACGCAGAACTCCTCAAGCATGGTGATCTCCAGCTTTCAAAACAGGCCTGTTTACACATTACCTTCAGGCATAAAAGCAACTGTGATAAGAGGTTATGGAAACCCAGACTTGTGTGCGAGATGTTCAAGGCTGAGGCTAACCCCGGAAGGGTGGATTAAAACCTGTATTTTCATGGAGGACCCGTTCATTGATATTAGTAAAGAATTAAAGAATAGGGATGAGTATGGAGTAGTTGAGAAAATTAAAAAAGCCGTCTCCCTTAGAAAGCCCTATTTCGTGAGGAATCAGCCATGAGTGTTCACATGGTTGATATCTCGGGAAAACCCGAGTCTCAGCGAGAAGCTATTGCAACCGGTTTCATCAAGCTGAAGAAAACCACTGTAGAGTTAATAAGAAGTGGAAAAGTGGAGAAGGGAGACGTTCTCGATGCATCAATCATTGCGGCAATTCTTGGTGTTAAGAAAACCACGGAACTACTTCCTCTGACACACAACATACCAATATCTAATGTTAAAGTAGACTTCTCTATTGAAGAAGAAGGAGTTCGGGTCTACGTGACCGTTAAAACAACCGCTAAGACAGGGGTTGAAATGGAGGCTTTGGCAGGGGCGACAGCGGCATTACTCAACATATGGGATATGGTGAAAAAGTATGAGAAGGATGAAAACGGTCAGTACCCTGAAACAGTGATAACTGATGTAAGGGTTATTTCTAAAGTCAAGAAGCCCCTGGGTTGATTAATGATGAAGGTTAAAGTAAAGGCGTACTCCATATTTACCGAGAAAGTTAGGGAGGGAGTTTTTGAGGTGGATGATGGTTTAACCGTTAAAGATTTGATTGAAATCCTTCTCGGCGGTTTAGAGTATAGGGGGATTTCTCCAGTGGTTTTCGTTAACAAGGAAAAAGCAGACTTAAACAGGGTTTTGAAAGACGGTGATGAAGTGCTTCTAACTCCTCCTTTTTCAGGTGGCTAGGATGGTGTTTGTGAGCGTGAAAATCTTAGATAAGGAGGAGCCTCTCGCGCTGGACTCGATAATGAGCGAGCTCGCTAAAGCCGACCCGGATCACTATGTAGGCGGTGTAGGATTGTTCATAGGGTTAGTTAAAGGGGATGTTAACGGTTCGACAGTGTTCTCACTGGAATACTCTGCAATCAAAGACATGGCTGAGAGAGTGATGAGCCAGATAGCTTACGAGATTGCTGAGAAATACGGTCTTCAAGGAATACTGATATATCACCGGGTAGGGGAGTTGAAGCCCGGCGAGTTAACCTTAGTAATAGCTGTAGCCGGTAAAAGCCGAGTTAACGTGATGCCGGCTCTCGCTGAGGCGTTAGAAAGGGTTAAAAAGGAAGTCCCGGTTTTCAAGCTGGAGCACAGGTGTGACGGAGACTACTGGATTGTTGGTGATTCAACAAGAATACCCAGGGAAAAGGGTTAGCCAAAGACCGCGATCTCCTTGATAATCTCTCCTTTAACGAATCTCTCATAGTTCAGGTTTTCAAATTCTTCAACAACGGGTTTCCCACCAGTCATGTACTCAGCAAGTGCCTCGGCGACAGCAGGGGCCATCATAAAGCCGTGTCCGCTGAAGCCTGCCGCGACATATAGTCCTTCAACTTCCTTAATCGGCCCTATGATAGGGTGGTGATCAGGGGTCATATCGTAGTAGCCGGTCCAGTATCTCAGTATATAAACCTCTCTCAGCCATGGGAAGTACTCGGTCCAAACCTTAGCCGCTTTCCTCAGAAATTCCAGCTTATTAGAAGCCTCGACATCGTACTGCTCAGGGATGTCCGCACCAATGTAGAAGTTGCCGTGTAGGAGTTGAAGTATGTACGAAGACGTTGACCAATCAATTATTAACGGCTTGATGAATGGCTTAAATGTTTCAGTAACCATTACATGTTTCGGAAGATTCCTAATGGGGAGATCGATCCCTATTGTCTTCAAGAGGCTTCTAGACTCGCCGCCCGCGGCCACGAGAACCTGATCCGCGTTTATGACTCCTTTATCCGTGGAAACCCCTTTAACAGTGTTATTCTCAACTATTAATTTATTAGCCTGGGTACGGGTAAGGATTGAAACACCTTGTTTTCTCAACACTTTTAACGGATTCAACACTGCTTCGAAGCAGTTTGCCTTCCCAGCCAAGGGGTCGTGAACTGCCGATATGATTTTATGGGTTCTCATGGTGGGTACAAGCTCTTGGACCTGGCTAGGCCCTATCATTCTTGTGGGGACTCCTCTTGAGTTTTGAAATTCGACAACTTTTTTGAAAAACTCCACATCCGGTTCCCTTGTAAGAACCCAGAGGTAGCCATCCCGTGAGTATTTAATACCGTACTTGGATGATAAAATAGGCCAGAGCTCGATGGCCCTTTTCATGACTTCTACATGTTCCCTGCTCGTGAAGCTTGCTCTAATACCTGTAGCACATCTAAAACTCCCGCCTGTGCCTGGATAATTCTTCTCGATTATAACAATATTTTGAATACCCTTCTCAAGCAGAGCCGCTGAGGTTAGGACGCCTATAACACCTCCGCCAATAACTGCTACCTCAGCTTTCACGACCACCACCTACAAAGTTTTTCAACTTAACCGGGTGAATGGGCGGGCGGTTACTTGGTAAAAAGACTTCTTCAAAAGACTTTCCTGTTTTCTGCATGAGAATCCTGGCAATCATTAACAAGCAAGTAGTCCCTTGGCATGGGCCCATGCCAACCCTCAGCTTCCTTTTCAATAGCTCGAGGCTGTCAAAGCCTTCGTCAATGGCTTCTAAGATCTCGCTGAGAGTAACGTTTTCGCATCTGCACACGATTATTCTTCTAGGGTCCTGCTGAGTCATCTACACCCCCTCTACCCTGAATGCTCTTACATCAAACCAAAGGTCTTTTTCAACCTCAACCGTGACCACCCATGTCTTCTCATACTCCCACGCCTTCACCACTATTCCTTCGCCCACAACTTTGCCCTCTCTATTAAGCAGTTTAACCCTAGCTCCCTTAGAGGGTCTGGGAAGGAGTTCGTATGGGAGGGTGACATAGGCTTTGGCACCTTTACTAATATCTACGACGAATATAGCGAGTCCGGGACACTTGGCGACGCATACTCCACATCCTATGCATTTATTCTCGTCCAGCCTGGGGAGGTCGTATATTTTATCCATGCTTATCGCTTTAAACGGGCATGCGGAAACACAAATGTTACACGGGATTTCCTCAGGACACTCCAGAAGCGCCACGGGTCCTTTCCTCAACCTCTCCTCCGTTGGCATTAAGCCTGCCTTCACCATGTCCTGTAAAGTCAGAACCCCTGTCTCTTTAAACCCCATGCTTACCTACCTCCTAAACTTTTCCATTTCCTCCTCACTTACAGTGACCTTGAGTTTGGCATCCCTTGAGCGCCGAACAACAGGCGACTGCCTATACTCGTTCCACAGGTAGTTGAGTATTCTCTCCCTTTTCTCAATAGCATCGCCAAATCCTTCACGCTCTAGAATGGTGTAGGCAGCTATTTCCCCTTCTATGAAGGCTGTAGTGGCCTCCTCGATCCCGGATAAATCACCGGCAACGAAAACGTTTCTAAAACTTGTTTCCATGCATCTTGTCCTCAACGGGATTAAACCCCCTGCTTCAGGCAAGTACTTCATCAACACCCCCATCTGGCTTAACAAGGAGTAGTTTGGTTGCAAGCCCACTGCTAGAAGAACAAGGTCAACGTTAAACTCCTTCTCCGTCCCCGGTATCGGTTTGAAATCCTTATCAACCTGGCTGATCACTGCTTTTTCAACCCTGTCTCTCCCCTCAGCTCTCACGATAGTGTGCCCCGTGTATATTGGCACTCCATGCCTTCTCACTTTGGCAGCGTGGACAAACCATCCTCCTATCTCCTTCAACACTTCTGCAATACCGTGTACTCTAACCCCTGCTTGAAGCAGTTGATAAGCAACTATTAATCCAACATTTCCACTGCCAATTACTAGAGCGTCCTCGCCTGGTTTAACTCCATACTCGTTCATAAGTGTTTGCGCACCACCAGCGCCCATAACGCCGGGCAGGTCGTTGTTCTCAAACAATAGGTTTCTCTCCGACGCGCCGGAAGCAATTATGGCGTACTTGGCCTTTATTACAAGGTTAACGTTATGATCTCCTATTTTCTCAGCACCGAAAAATCCTTCTTTAAAGTACCCGTAAACAAAAGTCCTCGTCGAGATCTCTACATTGGGGTTTTTACTGAGATTTTCAATCAGCTTCTCCGCAATCTTGAAGCCTCGAACGCCTCCGTAGTATGTTGTGTCGCCGAAAAACTTATGCGTCTGCTTAACCAGCTGACCTCCGGCCCTAAAGTGATCGGTGGTGACAAGAACCCGTAGCCCGTGAGCACCCAGTATTTCAGCAGCCTTCAATCCCGCGGGACCTGCCCCCACAATTAAAACATCTACATCTTTAACTTCTTCAACCACATTGCCATTTCCCGGGGAAGCCATTGGTATCTCTGGTATACCGTTCTGTGATTCGACAACCAACCCTTCTTTAACAGGCTCAATGCAGATCCTGGTGTTGGGGATACCGTTAACCCTGGACAAGCAGCTTGAGCATCTGCCAATCATGCAGAAAGCTCCTCTAAGCCTGTCTCCCTGAGGACTTGTTGCGAAAACACGGAAGCCGGCCGCGTATAAACCTGCGAGAATGCTTTCCCCCTCATATGCCTCCACAATTTTCCCATTGTATGTTAGAGAAACTTTTCTACCCCGCTTGAAATCTATTATTGGGTGCTCAACAATTCTATAATCCTTCATCACTACCAGCCTAATCCTGTGCCGAGCATTAAAAACTATCTGTACAAGTATATAATTTTTATTTAAGTATAAAACTCCTTTATTTTATAACCATGTTATAGATACCTACATTGAGGGTTTGAAATGGAGGCTTTCATCACTCTACTCCACGGTGCTGGAGGACAGGAGTCGCATGATTTAATAGAATCTCTGATCGTGAAGAAAGTACCGTTAATCCTTAGGTATGCCCTTGACGGGCGCGGGCTGGACATATTGGATGACGGCTCTTTCATAAAAATTGGAGACACATACGTTGTTTTCTCAAGCGACTCCTACACTGTAAAACCCTTGTTTTACCCCGGGGGAAACATTGGCGAACTAGCCGCATCAGGTGTTTTAAACGACCTAGTCATGATGGGTGCAAGACCAGTTGCTTTTCTCGACAACATCATCGTGGAGGAAGGATTTCCAGTAAAGGATTTGGAAGAGATCATCAACTCCCTTGTCAGGGTTTTGAAAGAAAACAACGTCTCGCTTATAGGAGGAGACTTTAAAGTAATGCCTAAGGGATCACTGGACAAGATCGTTATCTCAGGCTTCGGAATAGGGGTTTCACTGGAAGCTCCAATAGTTGACCAGCTGCATCCCGGCGACGTAATAATTGTCACAAACAATATCGCCGAGCACGGGGCTGCCATCCTAGCTTCCCAGCTTGGGATGGATGCTGAGAACCTCTCCCTAAGGAGTGATTCAAAACCGCTCGTTAAAACCGTTCTACCAGTAATTGAGAAATACAGGAACCATGTTCATGCGGCTAGAGATCCTACTAGGGGAGGCATTTCCTCAATACTTAACGAATGGGTGAGGAATAAAGAGGTTTCGATAATAGTTGATGAGTCAAAGATTCCCATACGCGAGGACGTGAAAACGTTTCTTGAGATGCTAGGTATAGATCCTTTGACCGTCGCATCCGAAGGTGTCGCTGTGTTAAGCGTAAGTCGTGACGTAAGCAGCGAGATCATGGGGGCGTTAAAATCCATGGGGGAAAATCCTCAAGTAATAGGTGAAGTGGTAATTCCTGATGAAAACTCGTACAAGGGTAAGGTTTTAGGATTCACAGAGGTAGGTGGAAGGAGGGTCATAAAAGGAGAGGCGTTGAACCTTCCCAGAATATGCTAGGTGATACAGATGTGTCTCGGTGTGCCAGGAGAAGTAGTCAGCATTGATAAGAGCTCTACGCCACCAATTGCCAAGGTTAAGATAGGTGGTCTTGTGAAAGAGACCTTATTGGCCATTGATGAAGAGGTGGTGCCTGGGGATTTCGTGATTGTTCACGCAGGCGTGGTAATTAGTAAAGTCAGCAAGGAGGAGTTTGAAGAACTCATCAAGCTTCTCAAAACTGTTTCCGGTCTAGGCGGAGAAATAGAGTTGTGAGGATCCCTCCTTGATAGCTGCAAGACTAGTTATTAACGGGATTGTTCAAGGAGTCGGGTTCAGACCATTCATAGATAGAGCGATGAGGAGACTGGGGCTGACGGGTTATGTAAGGAATGTTGGTGGTTCGGAAGTAGAGGTTTTTGTCGAAGGTGATGAGGAAGCTGTCTATGAATTCCTCTCCACTCTCTACATTGAGAAACCTCCCCCGGCCGAAATAGAGGAAGTATTTCTAGAGCTTACACAACCAGTCGGTTACAAGAACTCTCACATTGAAAGAAGCGGGACGGTCAAGGTTACTGGCTCCATGATCCCGCCGGATTTCGCTGTTTGTAGGGATTGTTTGATAGAAATCATGGACCCCTCAAATCCAAGGTATATGTATCCTTTCAACTCCTGTGCCTGGTGTGGGCCAAGGTTTTCAATGATGTATACAGTCCCATATGATCGAGAAAACACAAGCATGAGATCCTTTCCTCTATGTGAGTCCTGTTTAAAAGAGTACTCTGACCACGAGAACGTTCGAAGATACCACGCCCAAGGGATCAGTTGCCCGCGCGATGGGCCAAGCCTTGCTCTGTTAGACAGCGATTTCAAACCTTTAAGCACTGATGAACCCTTAAAGGAGGCTGCCAGACTTATTGATGAAGGAAACATCATAGCTGTTAAAGGAATCGGAGGATACCATATTGCTGCTTTAGCTACAAGCGATGATGTTGTTTTAAAACTGAGGAGGAGAAAGAACAGGCCCTCGAAACCTTTTGCAATAATGGGTCTCGACACCTCTATCCTTAAACTCCTCGTTCATATGTCTGAAGATGATGAAAGACTGCTTTCATCGCCTCAAGCCCCCATACTACTGCTTCCTAAACGTGATGACAGCCCCGTGTCCAAGCATGTGTCTCCGGGGCTGAGCCACGAAGGGGTTTTCGTTGCCTACACCCCGCTCCACTTCTTACTGTTAATGCACACGAAGGATAAGTTTTTGATAATGACAAGTGGGAACTCAACAGGGGCTCCAATGTGCACCACCGAGGAGTGTGCCAAGAGCAAGCTGAGAAGCATAGCAGACTACTTTCTAGTGCATAACAGGGTCATAGTCAACCGTGTCGATGATAGTGTGGTTAGAAAGACGGGAGAGCACTACGTGCTACTGAGAAGAAGCAGAGGCTACGCTCCAAGATGGATTAGAATTAAGAGAAACCTTGAAAGCCCAGTATTAGGGATGGGGGGAGACTTATCCAACACTTTCGCCCTCGGTTTCGAGGACAAGATAATAATTTCTCAATACATAGGAGATTTAGATGATCCTGAAACCCAGGAACAGCTACTCAGCAGTATAGACTTCTTCATTAGAGTCTACGGACTCAAGTATACGGATCTAACCATCGTTGTTGACAAGCACAAGGCGTATCACTCGAGGAGGATAGGGCTAGATACTGCAAGAAAACATGGCTGTAGAATCGTTGAAGTTCAGCATCACTACGCACACCTTCTAGGCACAGCCATCGACAATGAGTTGGGTGGCAGGGTAGCTGGGATAGCATTGGACGGCTTGGGATGGGGCGATGACGACTCTGTCTGGGGCGGCGAGGTAATAGTTTTCAACACTGAGAATAACCATTATGAGAGAGTGGGTAGTATTGAATGGATTCCGTTGACTAGTGATAGGGATGCGATCAGTATTAGGCGTCTGGTAACCCTTTACTTTGCTAAGAGAAAATGGTCGCTCGATGAAATAATGAGGGTTCTCAAACCAGTCAGCGAGAAGGAAGTAATCGAGCACAGGCTCGTTTACACGATGTTTAATCATGGGAAGTATGTGAAGGCTTCAAGCACGGGTAGGTTGATAGATCTGGTTGCGGCACTCCTAGGCGTTTCCCATATCAGAACATATGATGGTGAACCCGCGATCAAGCTAGAGGCTATTGCTTCGAGAGGAGAGAGGGTTCTTTTAGAAAATGCTTACTTCAAGCAGGTTAACGGGTTACACATTCTAGATTACGATGGGATTATCGATGAGATCATAAATAAGAGAAATGAAGTAGATCCCGCCACGCTCTCCAGGAGCTTCCTATACTCGTACGGATACTACATAGGGGAGCTGGCTGTTAAATCAGCATTGAAGCATGGGATCGATTATGTGGTTGCGAGCGGTGGAGCAATAGTTAACGAGCACATTTACCAAGGACTAAGGGAGAGATTGCAGCTTGAAGGATTTACAATACATCTCCCTCGCAGAATCCCGGCAGGAGATGGCGGGCTCTCCTTTGGACAAGCTTGTTCACTAATTGCTTCGCAGGGTTTAGAACGCTATTAGGAATCCCTAACGCTTTATTTTTAATACTCACCCTTGATTAATCCAACTTGACACAGGTGATTACGCTGGCTTCGATGAAAGAGGAAACTAGCAAAACCTGTAAAACCTGTAAAATCATTCGGTACTCGCCATGGCTCGTCCACTTCAACACTGGGGCATGCAACGGGTGCGATATCGAAGTACTAGCTTCCATAACTCCTCTATACGATCCCGAGAGGTTCGGGGTAAAGCTTGCGCCGAGCATTAGGCACGGGGATATCTTAGTTGTGACGGGCGCTGTGACTAAGAAAGCTGGCGAAAGGCTTCGGAGATTATACGATCAAATGCCCAATCCGAAATTCGTAGTAGCGGTAGGGGCTTGCGCCGTCGATGGAGGCGTTTTCTACAAATCATACAGTGTTGAAGGAGGAGCTGACAAGGCCGTTCCAGTATCAATGTACATACCAGGGTGTCCTCCCAGGCCGGAGGCAATACTGGATGGTATCGTCAAGCTTTTGAAAAAACTGGAAGCAGGTGATGGGGGAAATGAGTAGCCGGCTCGATTTTCTCTCACCTTTCACGCTGGAGACCCAGGTGGTTAAGCCGGGTAGAAAAGTTTATGTTGTGAAGCCTGAGGATTTGAGAAATGTTTTCTTGAAAATGATTGAAGTGTTAGGGGATTCATCGTTTTACGTATCCACCATAATTGGAACAGATCTTAAGGATGAAGGAAGGATTCGCCTGGATTACTACGTAGTGGTTCTACCCGAGGAAGAAACCGTTGTTTTCAGGACATTTATCCCACGGGATAATCCCACGGTTGATTCTCTCATAGATTTAATCCCTGGGGTTTTACCTGGTGAGTGTGAAACCCACGACCTCCTCGGGGTTGTTTTCAAAGGGAACCCGTTTTTAAAGCGTGGTTTCTTTGTCCCCTCCGACGTTGTTGAACAAGGCAAATATCCATTAAGAAAGGATAGCGGGGTGTGAGAATGAGTGTTTCGAAAATCATAGAGGTGCCGCTTGCGCTTGAGCTCCCGGTTGGACCCCAGCATCCAGCTCTCCACGAGCCAGTCCTGCTTAAGGCTTATGCCGATGGAGAGGAAATCGTCAAGGTTGAAATAAACACCGGGTACAATCATCGCGGAATTGAAAAGTTATGCGAGAAGAACTCGTTCTACAGAGACATATTCATTGTTGCACGGGTCTGCGGTATATGCAACCTTGTCCATGCAGACTGCTATGTGAGAGCGATTGAACAAATACTTGGAATGGAGATAAGCAATAGGGCTAAATACCTCAGAGTTCTTGCAATGGAGCTGGAGCGTCTCCACAGCCACATGTTAATAAACGCTGTAATGGCGGAGAACATAGGTTTTGAAAACCTCTTCATGAACATCATGCTGGACCGTGAAAAAATTATGAAGGCAAAGGAGATTCTAACCGGTAACCGCGTACTATCAGACTACGTAATGGTCGGGGGCGTTAGGAGAGATATTGATGATGCGAAAAAAGAAAAGATTAGGGATATTCTCTTGAAAACTGAGGAGAGAATTAAATATTACAAGAAAGTTTTCGCGGAAGACTCCACTATTCTGAAAAGACTTGTCGACGTCGGGAAGGTCTCAACGAGGGATGCGGTAATACACTCTCTCGTCGGGCCGGTGGCTCGCGCCTCCGGGGTAAAAATTGATTCAAGGGCAAGCGACAAATACGATGCTTACTCGGAGATACCTTTCAACGTTATTACAAGGACCGAGGGAGATTCCTGGGCCAGGATGATGGTTAGATGGGATGAGGCTTTAGAGTCGGTTAAAATAGCTTTACACGTTCTCGACCGCTTACCAAGCGACGCAAACCCTGTGCCAGATGAGAAGAAGCTGCCGAGGAAAATACCTGCTGGGGAGGCTTACACCAGGGTTGAGGCGCAGAGAGGCGAATTAACCTACTACGTGATGAGCGATGGTAAATCACCTAATCCTTACAGAGTTAAGATTAGGACGCCCAGCTTCAACAACATCATCAGTAGCGGTTTCATGTATGTGGGGTATACTATTGCAGACCTTCCCGTGATACTGACCTCGCTCGACCCCTGCATCTCCTGCATGGAAAGAGTGACCGTCGTAGATGTAAAGAAGAATGTTTCCTACAAGCTACCTTTTAAAGAGTTGGCGAAGGGGGTTTAAATGAGGAGGCCGAAGCTTTTGAAGCTAGCGCTGGAGAACTTGGTTTCAAAACCAGCAACTATTCAATACCCCTATGAGCAAACCGTGATTGAGAAGGATTTTAGAGGAAGACACTACGCAGACTTGAGCAAATGTACAGGTTGCTCCTTGTGTAGCATAGAGTGTCCTGCCGACACTATCAAGATGAGGCCTATCCCACCGGATTACGAAGTCCCCAAATCCAATCCTAGAAGACTATACCCTCTAATCAACTATGGTAGGTGTGTTTTCTGCTACAGATGTATCACGGTATGCCCGTTTAACGCTTACGTTTCAACCAACGAGCACAGGCTTGCAGACACAGCTAAGAATGATTCATCCGAGCTCTCGCTTTCAACACTGAGGAAAATCGTTAAAGAAGGGTGATTCGATGGATTTAGTTCAAAGTTTAATTATAATATTCCTCCCATTCTACTTAGCAGCCATAGTCCTCTACTTGATAAGAGGTATAAAGGGACCTACAATAGGGGACCAGGTTCTCGCAATCGATTCAATGACGTATGACCTGGCAGCGTTGCTAGTAATACTTGGCTTATTTTTCAAAGAGCCAGTCCTTATCGTTACGGCCATACCCTTAGCTTTATGGATTTACTCTCTAGACATCTATATTGCGAAGTATCTCGAGAAAGGCGAGATGGGTGGTTAAGGATGATTGATGAAATAATCACTTATATCGGGTTAGCATTAATTGGCCTGGGCGCGTTATCAGATCTAATCGCGTCCATAGGTATGCATCGGTTTAAAAACTTCTACCTCCGTCTTCACGCTACCACTGTTGGAACCATCTGGGGCGCGGTCTTCCCGATCATAGGAGCTTCCCTAATAGCTTTCGTCTACGAGCCATTAGGTTCTTACAGATACCTCATGGGGGGAGCCGGCCTAGTCACAGCCTTGATAATTATGCTACTAGCTCCTGCAGGCTCCCATGCAATAGCGCGAGCAGTTCACAGAGCAGGGGTCGCCAGGGTTGTCCCATGTATTCACGATGAGTTGAACCCCCAGCTTTGTGGTGATAGGCAATGATCCCGCCTGAGACCTTGGTTTACCTATTCATGGCTGTAGCAGGAATAGGTTCAACAATATCCGTGTATTATGCTATTTTCGAAAAGGATTTATTGAAAGCAGTTATCTTCAGCGCTATTCAAAGCACTTTCTATGCTTTATTATACTTTTTACTCATGGCTCCTGACATCGTTCTCGTGTATCTCCCGGTCGCGGTCGGCCTCATACCTGGAGTATTAATTATTCTGATCAGCAAGACTGAGAGGGAGGAGAGGGTGGATGAAGAGGCTGGTTAAAACCCTAGTCCTGGTTTCAATCATACTAGGTTTTAGTCTAATATTGGCTGTGGCATCCGAATACTTCATACCAGGCGAAGCTGTAAGACCCTTGGCAGTCTTCTACCTCTCCACGACGTTTAACCCCTGGATCCCACATTTAACAGTGAACTCTCCAGAAGCCGTTACAGCCATAGTATGGGATTACAGAGGGCTGGACACATTGTTTGAGACAGCCGTATTCTACTTAGCACTCATTGCTGGAATAGCTCTCGCTCGCGGGGTTTCACTCAGGGCTGACCCCAACAGCGAGGGGGGATTGTCAGTTATTGTTAAAACTGTTACAAGGATAACTGGTCCGATGATAGTGGCCGTAGGGGCTTCGATAGGACTCCACGGTCACCTAACCCCCGGTGGAGGCTTCCAAGGCGGCGCGACAATCGCTGTCATTCCTCTAGTGATCATAATAGCGTTCTCCGTGTTCTTCGTCATAGGTAAAGGGGTTACCAAGGAGAAAATGCTTGTTCTAAGAAGTATTGGACTAGTAGGCATTGGTTTAACAGCGCTCGCAGCCTTGATAATCGGGCTGGCAGTAGGGAAAACTGCTTACGTGATTCAAAACATGGCTAAGCCTACTTCAGAAGTATCCTTTCCAGCATACTTTAACGGATCATTGGTAAGTGGAACCCTATGGTTTTTCAACCTGTTTGAAATGATTGCTGTCGCAGCAGGTTTCACTATAGCTTTCCTATTACTAACCTACCCGGAGAAGAAGGAGGGTGAGAACGCGTGATAAGCATCGAGTTCCTCAATACCTACTTATTGTCCATAGTCGTATTCTCACTTATATTAAACTTCGCACTCTCACTGTACGGATTGTTCTACAGGCCTCACTACATTAAGAAGATTATTGCTTTAACAATACTATCTGATACTGCAAACACTTTCGCAATCTACATTGGTTATAGAAGGTGGATTTCTGAGGGTGGCGTGAATCCAAGACCCCCCGTTATACCAACTACCGAAGTAACACCCGGGGTGTTATCCGAATTCGTGGCAAGGAGCGTGGACCCTCTGCCTCAGGCTCTCGTCCTAACCGCAGTGGTTATAGGCTTAGCAGTGACTATCTTCTTAGTTTTCCTAGGATACCAATTATTCATCCACTACAAGACACTAGACATGAGGAGGATAAAGAAGCTTAAGGGGTGATGGATTTGAAGATCGTTAATGGTTTAGTTGTTGCATTAATCGCGTTTATAACTTACATTGTATTCTCAGGCAGTATCACAACTTACGACATAATCACCGGGGTAATTGTTTCATTAGTAACCGGCTTTATTTTCTCCACTATAACGCTAAGCAACCCTCGCAAAGCATTAAACCCTAAGCGTTGGGCCTTATTCGTAATATATGCATTAAGATATCTAATCATCGATGAGACAAAAGCCCATGTGGATGTTATTAAACGCATACTCCACCCGAAAACCCCTGTTAACCCTGCAATAGTTAAAGTCCCGTTCAATGTTTCCACAGACTACGCCATTACAGCTATAGCGAACTCCATAACTAATACTCCTGGCACGGTCGTTGTAGACGTTGATGAAAAAGGGAAAGTCTTTTACGTGCACTGGATAGATGCTAAAACCTTAGAGCCCGAGAAAGCTCGTGAAGCAATTTCCTCAGTGTTTGAAAAGTATGCTGGGAATATGTTTGACTAGAGGTGGTGGGAATGGTTGACTCTCTTGCACACGTTTTAACAGGGTCTTTGGTCCCGGTCCTAGCCCTACTCGCTTTTTCAACCCCCCTAGTTGACAAGCTCACCAGAAATAAGAAGCTAATAGGTTTCATGAGCGTTATAGCAGGCGCGTGGGCATCAATAGCGAGCAGTATAATGTACTACTGGATAGTTGTAAATGAGAAACCCATAATATACGGGTTCGGCGGGTGGCCGCCTCACTTCGGGATAAGTTACGCTGTCGACGGGTTGAACGGTATAATAGGGTTGATGACCTCCTGGGTATTCCTCGCTATCGCGTTATACTCGCTGTGGTATGGTAGACACCTCGACGAGCCTGTATGGTATCATGTATTGTTAATCGGCCTCCTCGCCGGAATGCTGGGATGCCTTTACACCGGCGACGCTTTCAACTTGTTCGTAATGTTGGAAGTACTAGGTATTTCAGCGTATGGATTGGTTGCCTTCCATAAGGAGAGGGCTGAGGCTGTTGAAGCTTCTGCCAAGTATGCTTTAATCGGTGCTGTTGCAACCACAATATACTTCACAGCCCTGGTCGTAGTCTACGCAACATTCGGCTCCCTAAACATGGGCGTGTTGTCCTGCCTATCTAGAACGCCATCATGCCTCTCAATTGTCCCGGTTGTGGGAAGCATTGAGGTCTACCGGCTCGCCAGCTTGCTCGCAGTGGCTCTCTCCCTATGGGTTTTCACCTATAAGGCCGCCTTATTCCCCAATCACTTCTGGCTCCCTGACGCCCATCCCGAGGCTCCAACCCCTGTTTCAGCAGCCCTGTCAGGTCTGGTTGTTAACATAGGCGTTTACGCTACTATGAGATTCTTATATACAATCTTCGGTGAAGGAAGCCTGCTGGGTGAGTATAGAAGCATTGTCCTGATAGCGTTGTTTATCCTCGGCGTGGCAGGCGCCCTTCTCGGAGCCTTGATGATGATGATTCAGAAAGACATTAAAAGACTACTAGCCTACAGCACGGTGAGCCACATGGGCCTAATATTCATGGTTTTATCAGCCCCCGCATTCTCCAGCTCCTTAAGAGTTACCGAATTAGCAGTAGCGGCTGCAGCCCTTCACATAATCTCACACGGGGTCTCAAAAGCTCTGCTCTTCATGACCAGCGGGATCTTCATAGACTCGGCTGGAACCAGAAACATGGATGAGATGAGAGGGATTGGCAGGAAACATCCGCTTGCGTCAACCGCTTTCACAATAGGATTCCTCAACCTGATAGGCCTGGTGCCCTTCATAGGCTTCTTCTCGAAGCTATTAATGTATCAAGCCTATATGGAAGCCGGCTTCCCTATTGGAGGCGTCCTCCTGATAATTGCCTCGGCAGTGTCGATCCCAGGGTACTTGAAAGCACTGTACTCGATAGTTTTCGCAATTGGTAGCGAGAAATCACTAGAGAACACAGGTCACAGTGTTGAAGTATTGATGCTTGCTATTTCAATATCCTTATTAGTGATGGGAGGATTGGTTATCCCCTTGCTTGGACTCGTCTCGAACACCGAGTTAACATCCACGTCCTTGACGGGAGCCTTGAAATATGTTTACGAAACATTCTCAGCCATTATGAAGCTGGGAGGTGCTGCTCCATGACTCATTCATACAGTCTAAATGATCCCTTGGTAACAACAATACTGGTTTTCACGTCAATGAGCGTTAGCTTCCTAGTTTTACTGATTATTTATCAATCATTGAAATCCAGAGTGGTCAGGGAGACAAAAATCTACCTATCAGGTGAGCCAGAGGAAGTAGTAAGAGAGGCGTCCCCTAGCGTGGGAAACCTTTATTGGGGGTTCATCAAGAAGTTCGCGCGGTCGATTTTCAACACATTAATCAATAAAGTCCAAACCGGCAGTATCCATGAATGGTTCAGTTTCATATCCTCATGGCTAGGCATCCTAATCCTTCTGGCAGTATTGATGAGCATCTTGTACTTACTGGCGAGGTGAAACCCATGGATGTGTTTCAACTACTATTTGCAACCCTTATATTCCCGGGCTTGGTTTTTCTAACCGCGTTGTCATTCCTGACCCAGTACCTTGTTAGAAAACTGAGTGCTAGAATGCAGAGGAGAATGGGCCCAAAGTACGTGGGTCCTGTCGGGATCCTTCAGCCTGTGTACGATTTTCTAAAACTGCTTCGAGCTAAGGAGTTGCTGAAAACCAGGTACAGCATGATCAGGGCGGCGGAGATATCGCTTCTCCTAGGCCTTTCCTCACTGGTGGCTTCAATGCTCCTCCTGCCATTGAATGTTTACAGCGTGGGAAGCCCGTACGACTTCCTCATATTCTTCTACATGGCGAGCATATGGCCTATAATAATGATCATAATAGCATCTCTATCGATGCCCGGTCCATACACCAGTGTCGGCGTGTCAAGACTACTATCTATACTCACAGTTTCAGAGCCTGCTTTCTTCACAGGACTCTTAGTACCGGTGGCTCTCGCATCTTTCGACACTAACGCTCCCTTAATGATCTCCGCAACCGCTGTGAGAGTCGTCAACCTATGGATGAATCCTTTAACTCTTCCAATAATGATACTAGTAACTATTTCACTAATCGTTGCTGTCCAGTCTAAACTAATGCTCCCGCCATTCAATATTCCTGAGGCCGAGCAGGAAATAATAGCTGGGTATGAAACAGAGTTTTCTGGACCCCTCCTAGCGCTCGCAATACTGCTTCACGATATGGATACGGTTGTGTCAGCCTTAGCGATCGTCTACCTTGTCCTCGGCGGTCCCGCACCGTTTTCACACGCAAGCATTGAAGGCGTATTGCTCGTAATTCTAAAGTATTTCTTAGTGATTACTGTGGCAACCTATGTTAAAAACGTGTTCGGAAGATACAGGATAGATCAAGCACTAGTACTTCTCCTAAAATACGGGTTAATGCCTGCAGTAATAGCAGGTGTTCTAGGCTCAATCTACCTTTATCTTTAACTAGCTTAACTTCTCTAATAATGAGCTCCAGAACTTTTTGTCCGTTAATTCACCAATCACTATTGCTTTCACACGCCCATTCCCATCTAATACCAAGATCTGCGGTACTGCATAGGCGTACTGCTCTGGAAGCCCGGCCTCATACTCTGCTGTGGCGATCTCCACAAACAATGTAAGGTTTAAGTTCTCACCAGTGGAAACCCAGACCACGAAGTACTTGTCCTGAAATTCCTTGGTAAGGAAATCGTTCATTGCTCCACAGTGAGGACAAGTCTTAGAGCCAAACATTAACAATCTCATATTAGCTAATTCGTAAGTATTGGTAACATTTTCTACAACCTGCTGAACCCTTGTAGCATTTCTAATAACTTTAACACAATCACCCCCGACGTAAACACCGATAGAGCCCTCGCTGAGCTCACACCATTTAAACTCAACACTATTCTCAGCCGCCCTGGACAGAGCAAGGTACGCCCCTATAGCTATGACGGCAAATACGACGGTAACTAAGATAGGAATGACATAACTATTGTTTCTTTTAGGCCGAGCTTTACCAACGCTCTTCTTCTTTGACACTTGCTCCACCGTCAGCCCAACTTAGATTTATTATTTATAATCACGCGTTTTAATATTTGGTTGACTGAGTAGATATGTTCGAGCAGGATTTACCGTCACTAATAGCATGGATCGTTACATCTGCGTTAATAGATTCTATTGACCCTTGTTTCTACGCGCTTTACCTAAGCATCATAGCCTCAACCACGCTGTCAAATGTTAGAAACATGTTGAAAACCGCAGGGGCGTTTCTCTCAAGCGTTTACCTCGGATACTTATTATTCGGGTTCCTTGTGAAGAGCCTTGCCTCCCAAGTGTTGATTGAAAGATGGCATACTGGAATACTGCTACTATTATACGGCTCCGTGTTAATCAGCTACACTTACCTCCCGCCTAGAAAAGGCGGGAATAAAGAATTGTGCAGGGAGGACAATCTTGAGTGCAAAATCATTAACGCGTTAGGACTTGCACGCAGTTTCACAATCCCCTATATCTGTCTCTTATACACATCTGACGCTGCCGACGAGCGA
>ERZ1669249.94-NODE-94-length-52321-cov-10.858149_pt1 | contig 52321 bp, 60 predicted proteins | sample MGYA00579293_ERZ1669249 | MGnify/ENA primary metagenome ERZ1669249 (study PRJEB41166, sample SAMN08046057) | hot springs metagenome | biome: hot spring; feature: neutral hot spring; material: thermophilic sediment; isolation source: thermophilic sediment from... | reverse complement strand
AGGAGGAAGGACAGTTGGAGCAGGAGTTGTTACAAAAATATTAGAATAAAGGAGTGTGAGGTTCTAAATATGATACCTACACAAAAAATAAGAATAAAGTTGAAAAGCTTTGATCATAGAATACTTGATAAATCTGTGATGAGTATTGTAAATACAGCTAAAGAGACCGGAGCTAAGGTAGTAGGTCCTATTCCTCTTCCTACTAAAATAAGTAGATGGACAGTGCTTAGATCTCCCCATATTGATAAGAATTCAAGAGAGCAATTTGAAATAAGAATTCATAAAAGACTTATTGAAATATTAGAACCTACACAGCAAACAATAGATGCTTTGATGCAGCTTGAATTACCTGCGGGAGTAGAGGTAGAAATAAAGGTATAAAAGGGAGAGTAAAAAATGAAACTTGAAGGATTAATAGGAAAAAAATTGGGAATGACCAGAATATTTGATGAAGAGGGAAATGTTATCCCGGTTACTGTTTTGCAGGTAGGTCCCTGTGCAGTGGTTCAGGTAAAAACTGTAGAAAAGGATGGTTATAATGCAGTACAATTAGGTTTTGAGCCAAAAAAACTTACTAAATGTACTTTTCCCATGATAGGACATTTTTTGAAAGCAGGTTTAGAGACAGGATTTTATATTTTGAGAGAATTTAAAATAGAAGATCCTTTAGAATTTAAACCCGGACAATATATTACTCTTTCTGACTTATCTTTAGAAAAAGGAATTAAAGTAGATGTTACAGGGATTTCAAAAGGAAGGGGATTTACAGGTACTATTAAGAGATGGAATTTTTCAAGACAACCTATGAGTCATGGTGCAAAACAGGTACATCGTAAAAAGGGGTCCAGCGGATCAACCACATTTCCTGGAAGAGTTATAAAAGGTAAAAAGATGCCAGGGCATTATGGAAATGAAACAGTTACAATTAAGAATTTGACTGTAGTAGATATAATTCCAGAAAAGAATTTGCTTTTAGTAAAAGGAGCAGTTCCTGGATGGAACAATGGATTTGTGATGGTTTATTTTAAAGAAAAGGGGAGTTAAAAATGGAGGCTATAAAAGCAAAATTAATAGACAGTTCAGCTAATATAATTGGAGAAATAGAATTACCTCCTGATTTATATGGTATTTCTCCCAAGGTTGGAATTTTACATGAAGTGGTTAGATGGCAGATGGCAAGATGGAGAGCAGGAACAGCTTGTACTAAAACAAGGGGGGAAGTAAGAGGTGGAGGAAGAAAACCCTGGCCTCAGAAACATACTGGCAGGGCAAGACAAGGTTCTATAAGAGCTCCTCAATGGGTAGGGGGAGGTGTAGTTCATGGCCCTAAACCGAGAAGTTATGAATTCAAATTAAATAAAAAGGTAAGAAGATTAGGATTAAAAATGGCTCTTTCCTCAAGGGCTTTAGCGAATAAACTATACGTAGCAGAGGACTTTCCAGTTAAAGATAAACCAAAAACCAAAGTTTTAAAAGGATTCTTAGATAATTTAGGAATTAATGATGTCTTAATTGTTGTTCCAGAGAGAAATTTAATATTGGAAAAAAGTGCAGATAATCTGCCTAAGGTTAAAGTTCTTGCTGTTGAAGGATTAAATGTTTATGATATTTTAAACCACCAAAATTTAGTTTTGGCAAAGGATGCTTTACCTAAAATAGAGGAGCGTTTAAGGAGATAAGGGATGAGGGATCCGAGAACGATTATTTTGGCACCTATTATTACAGAAAAATCCATGTATTTAAAAGAAAAATATAATCAAGTTAGTTTTTGGGTAGATCCTTCTGCAAATAAAATTGAAATTAAAAAGGCAGTAGAGGATTTATTTAAAGTTAAAGTGTTGGATGTACAAACTATTAGAGTTAAAGGGAAGCCTAAGGGAGGATTTAGAAATCCTGGGAAAACTTCAATAAGAAAAAAAGCAATTGTAAGACTTGCAGAAGGAGAAACCATAGAGTTTTTTGAAACCTTATAAAATAAGGGGTGATAAAATGCCTATTAAAAAGTTTAAACCTACCTCACCTGGTAGGAGATTTATGACTTGTTTAGTAGATCCAGAACTTTCTAAAAAAGAGCCTGAAAAAAGTCTTGTTGAGCCCTTAAAAAAGACAGGTGGGAGAAACAATTACGGAAGAATTACGGTAAGGTTTAGGGGAGGTGGACATAAAAGACTTTATCGTATTATTGATTTTAAAAGAGATAAAGATAACATTCCTGCAAAGGTAATTGCTTTAGAATATGATCCCAATAGATCAGCCAATATTGCACTTCTTCAATACGCAGATGGAGAAAAAAGATATATATTAGCTCCTCAAGGATTAAAAGTTGGTGATGTAGTTATGTCTGGGGAAAATGTGGAGATAAAGGTAGGGAATGCACTTCCTTTAAAAAATATTCCTGTTGGGACTATGGTTCATAATGTGGAGTTAAGACCCAAAAAAGGAGGACAAATTGCTCGTTCTGCAGGTGCCTTTGCTCAAATACTTGGTAAAGAGGGAGATTATGTAATATTAAGACTTCCCTCTGGTGAGATAAGAAAGATTCACGGAGATTGCAAAGCAACTATTGGTCAGGTTGGCAATCTAGAATGGGAAAATGTAACCATTGGTAAAGCAGGAAGATCAAGGTGGCTGGGAAGAAGACCCCATGTAAGAGGAGTAGCTATGAATCCTGTTGATCATCCTTTGGGAGGAGGAGAAGGAAGATCTCATGGAGGAAGACATCCTTGTTCTCCTTGGGGGTGGTTGTGTAAAGGTGTTAAAACTCGCGGTAAAAAACCCTCTGACAAATTTATTATAAAAAGAAGAAAGTAGTTTTTGGAGGTGGTTTAAATGCCAAGATCAAAAAGGAAAGGACCTTTTGTAGATGAACATTTGCTTAAGAAAGTTTTAAAAGCTAAGGAAACTGGAGATAAAAAACCAATAAAAACATGGAGTAGGCGCTCAACCATTATACCTGAGATGGTGGGATTGACCTTTGCGGTTCATAATGGACATAAGTTTATTCCTGTTTATGTGACTGAAAACATGGTAGGTCACAAGTTAGGAGAATTTGCACCCACAAGAACATATAAAGGACATCCTGCAGATAAAGGTAGAGTTAAAGGGGTAAAGAAAAAATAAAGGGGTAAAAATATGAAAGCACGTGCTACTGCTAAATATGTTTTAATTTCTCCTTACAAAGCAAGATTGGTGATTGATTTAATAAGAGGGAAAAAGGTAGATGAAGCTTTAAGTATTTTACAATTTACACCTAAAAAAGCTGCAAGAATTATTAAGAAAGTTTTAGAAAGTGCTATTGCGAATGCAGAAAATAACTATGGAATGAATGTGGATAATCTTTATATAACCGAAGCTTATGTAGATGAAGGACCTCGTCTGAAAAGAATATGGCCAAGAGCTTGGGGTAGAGCAAGTAGAATTTTAAGAAGAATGAGTCATATTACAGTAGTTGTTGAAGAAAAAGAAATGGGAAAAAAAGAAAAAAGGAGGTAAGGCTTGGGACAGAAAGTTAATCCTATAGGATTAAGAATTGGCATTACAAGAACATGGGATTCTCGCTGGTTTTCTAAACCATCAGAATTTGCTAAATATGTTTACGAAGATTATTTGATAAGAAAGCATTTAAAAGATAATTATTTTCATGCGGGGATTGCAAGGATAGAAATAGAAAGAGCAGCTAATAAAGTAAGAGTGATAATCCATTCTGCTCGTCCTGGAATAATAATAGGTAAAAAGGGAGCAGAAATAGAAAAAATAAAAAAAGAACTTGCAGATTTATTAAAAAATAAAGAAATAGAGGTTTTAGTAAATGAAGTTAGAAGACCAGAGCTTGAAGCTCAGCTTGTTGCTGAAAATATTGCAATTCAAATTGAGAGAAGAGTTTCTTTTAGAAGAGCTATGAAAAGAGCGGTTACTTTAGTTATGAGATTTGGAGCACAGGGTGTTAAGGTCCAGTGTTCAGGAAGATTGGGAGGAGTTGAAATTGCAAGAAGTGAATGGTATAGAGTGGGTAGAGTTCCTTTATCTACTTTAAGAGCCGATATTGATTACGGTTTTGCAGTGGCTGTAACAAAATACGGAAGTATAGGAGTAAAGGTTTGGATATTTAAAGGGGAGGTCTTACCTGAAAGAGGGGAACAAGAAAGAATTGTAATATAAACTAAAGGGGTGAGAAGGATGTTACTTCAACCAAAAAAGACTAAATATAGAAAACAACAAAAAGGAAGGGTAAGAGGGAAGGCTACCTGTGGATATACCTTAGAATTTGGAGAATATGGATTGAAAGTTTTAGAGGGAGGGTGGTTAACTTCCCAACAATTGGAAGCAGGGCGTGTGGCTATTGTGAGGACAGCTAAAAAAGGAGTTAAAATATGGATCAGGGTATTTCCAGATAAACCCATTACTAAAAAACCGGCTGAAACCCGTATGGGTAAAGGTAAAGGATCTGTAGAAGGATGGGTAGCAGTTGTAAAACCTGGGAAAATTATTTATGAAATTTCTGGGGTTCCAGAAGAGGTTGCAAAGGAAGCTTTAAGACTTGCAGCCAGTAAAATGCCCTTTAAATGTAAAATCGTTAGTAGGGAGGAATTTTAATGAAGGCTCGTGAACTTAGAGAACTTTCCATACCTGAATTAAAGGAAAAACTATCACAGTTAAGAGAGGAACTTTTTAATTTGAGATTCCAAAAAACTATACATAAACTTGAAAATCCTATGAGAATTAAACAAGTTAAAAGGGATATTGCAAGAGTTTTAACTATTTTAAGAGAAAAGGAACTTAATATTAGATAAAATTTTGGGAGATTAATATGGGAAGAAGAAAACAATTTATAGGAACTGTAGTAAGCGATAAAATGGATAAAACTGTTGTAGTTATGGTAGAAACCTTAGTAAAACATCCTTTATATGGAAAATATATAAAGAGAAGAAAAAAATATATGGCTCATGATGAGAATAATGAGTGTAGAGTAGGTGATAAGGTTTTAATAGAAGAAACAAGGCCTCTTTCTCGTAGGAAAAGATGGAGAGTGAGACAGATATTGGAAAGAGGTAAAGTATTAGGAGAAGAAGAAGTTTCTGAGGAGGGTGGTGGGTTATGATTCAGCAACAGACATATTTAAATGTGGCTGATAATTCAGGTGCAAAAAGAATAATGTGTATTCGTGTATTAGGTGGACCTGGTAGGAAATATGGATCTGTAGGAGATATAATTGTTGCCTCTGTTAAAGAGGCACTTCCTAATTCAAAAGTAAAAGAGGGAGATGTAGTGAGAGCGGTAATAGTAAGAACTAAAAAAGAAGTAGCAAGACCTGATGGAACACTGGTTAGATTTGATGAAAATGCAGCAGTTTTAATTAATCAATATAAAGAACCAATTGGTACTCGTATTTTTGGACCTGTAGCAAGAGAACTAAGAACAAAAGGGTTTATGAAAATTATATCTCTTGCTCCAGAAGTGGTATAAAAGTTAAGGGAGAAAAAATATGATAAGAAGAAGAACAAGTAAAAATTTACCTAAACCTCACGAAGCAAAGGTTCATATAAGAAAAAATGACATGGTAATAGTAATAGCTGGTAAAGATAAAGGGAAAATTGGAAAGGTATTAAAGGTATTTCCAAGAAAAGGAAGAGCTATTGTAGAAGGAGTTAATATAGTAAAAAGGCATATGAAACCTACGCCTTATAGTAGTGGAGGAATTATAGAAAAACCTGCACCTATTCATGTTTCCAATTTAATGATTTATTGTCCTAAATGTAAAAGGGGAGTAAAAATAGGAAGAAAATTTCTTGAGGACGGAACTAAGGTAAGATTCTGTAAAAAGTGTGGTGAAATTATTGAGGCAAAGGAGTAAGAAATGAGCTGGTTAAAGGAATATTATTTCAATGAGGTAAGACCAAGACTTATGCAAAAGTTTAATTATAAAAATATTCACGAAGTTCCTAAAATTGAAAAAATATGTGTAAATATGGGATTAGGGGAAGCCACAGCAAATCCTAAAATTATTGATCAGGCTTTGGTTGAGCTTGCCCAGATTACAGGGCAAAAACCTAAAATTTGTAGGGCAAGAAAATCTATTGCTGGATTCAAATTGAGAAAAGGGGTCCCTATAGGAGTTGCAGTGACTTTAAGAAGAAACAGAATGTATGATTTTTTGACAAGACTTATTCATGTTGCATTGCCAAGACTTAAAGATTTTAAAGGTCTTCCAAGATCTGGATTTGATGGAAGAGGCAATTATACTTTTGGTATAGCTGATCATACTATTTTTCCAGAAGTTGATTTAAGTAAGGTTGAAAAAATAAAGGGAATGAGTGTTACTATAGTTACTACAGCTGAAACAGATGAAGAAGCATATGAGCTTTTAAAAGAATTGGGTATGCCCTTTAGGAGGTAAAATTAAATGCCAAGAAAAGCCCAGATAGAAAAAGCAAAAAGAGAACCAAAATTTAAAGTTAGAAAAAGAAATCGGTGCTCCATCTGCGGAAGACCAAGGGGATATATAAGAAGATTTGGTCTTTGCAGAATGTGTTTTAGGAAATTAGCTTCTGAGGGTAAAATTCCTGGAGTTAGAAAAGCAAGTTGGTAGGAGGATTTAAAAGATGATGACAGATCCAATTGCTGATATGTTAATAAGGATTAAAAATGCTTTAATGGCAAGACATAAAAGCGTCATTGTTCCTGCTTCTAAAATTAAGTTGGAAATAGTAAGAATATTAAAAGAGGAAGGTTATATAGAGGATTATAAATACATTAAAGAAGAACCTCAACCAAAAATAGAAATAATTTTGAAGTATGATGAAAATAAACGGCCAGTAATAGCAGGAGTTAAAAGAATAAGTAAACCTGGAAGAAGGATATATAAAGGTTATAGAGATTTACCTAAAGTACTGGATGGTTTTGGTATTGCCATAATTTCCACCTCTCAGGGAATTATGACTGATCATGAAGCAAGAAAAAGAAAAATAGGTGGTGAAGTTATTTGTGAAATTTGGTAAAAGGAGTGGTTTAAAATGGGTGAAATATCTCGTATAGGAAGAAAACCTATTAAAATACCAAGTGGTGTAAAAATTCAAATTAAAGAAGACGGGATTATTGAGGTAGAAGGACCTAAAGGAAAATTAATTAAAAAATTGCCTCCTTTGGTAAGGGTAAGTATTGAAGATAATAGTATAGTTGTTTTACAAGAGGAAGTTAGAAAAAAGCTTAAAAAGAAAGCCAAAGCATTTCAAGGATTAGCAAGATCATTAATAAATAATATGGTGATCGGAGTTACCGAGGGTTTTAAAAAATCCTTAGATATTGTAGGACTTGGTTATAAAGCAGAACTTAAGGGGGATGAAATAATCTTTAGTTTAGGATATTCTCATCCCATTAATTTTAAGCTACCTGAAGGAATTTCAGCTAAGATTGAAAAGGGAAGTGGAGATATTCAGGCAAGGGTAATTATTGAAGGTATTGATAAAGAATTGGTTGGGCAAGTAGCAGCGAATATAAGGAAACTTAGACCACCAGAACCTTATAAAGGGAAGGGTATTAGATATACAGGAGAAATAATTTACAGAAAGGCTGGCAAAGCAGGAAAAGGTGCTAAATAATTAAAGGAGTAAAGTTTATGGGAAAGCTTGAAAAACGCAAAAGAAAAGTAGAAGCAAGATTAAAAAGAAAAAAAAGGATTAGAAAAAAAATTTTTGGCACTCCTGAAAGACCCAGATTGAGTGTTTACAAGAGCTGTAAGCATATTTATGCACAAATTATTGATGATACCATTGGACATACCTTAGTTGCTGCCTCATCTTTATCTCCAGAAATAAGAGAAAAATTAGAAGAACTTAAAAAAAAGGGTGGCAAAACAGAGGTGGCTAAAGCAGTAGGCGAATTAATAGCAAAAAAGGCTTTAGAAAAAGGGATTACTAAAGTTTGTTTTGATAGAGGTGGATTTAAATATCATGGTAGAATTAAAGCACTTGCTGATGCTGCAAGAGCTGCTGGATTAGAATTCTAAAAAATTTTTAGGAGGTAAAACTTGGCTAAGGTGGGAGAAGAACTTATAGAAAAAATAATAATGATAAATCGAGTAACCAAAGTTACTAAAGGTGGGAAAAAATTAAGATTTTCAGCATTAATTGTAGTAGGAGATGGTAAAGGTAAAGTAGGATATGGATTAGGTAAAGCTCCAGAGGTTCCAGATGCTATAAAAAAAGCCATTGAAAAGGCTAAGAAAAATATGATAAATGTACCTGTAACCCATGGTACCATCCCTCATTCTATAATGAGTAAGTTTGCTTCAACCAGGATATTATTAAAACCTGCTAAATCCGGAACTGGTGTCATAGCTGGTGGTACAGTGCGTGCCATTATGGATGCAGCTGGAATAACTGATGTGGTAACTAAATGCATAGGTAGTAGTAATCCTCATAATCTTGTAAAAGCTACTTTTAAAGCTTTATCTAAACTTCAAAGTTTAGATTATGTGGCTAAAAAAAGAGGAAAAAGTATTGAAGAAATTTTAGCCCAGGTGAGGTCATGATGAAAAGACTCAAAATAACCTTAATAAGAAGTAAATATGGAAGAAGTCCTAATCAAAGAGAAACTTTAAAAGGGCTGGGATTAAGAAAAATAGGTCAAAGTGTTATTAGAGAAGACAATCCCATGGTAAGGGGCATGATAAGAAAAGTAGAACATTTGGTGAAGGTGGAGGAGTTAAATGAGTGAGCTTATAACCCTTGAAAATTTAAAACCTTTTCCTAAATCAAAACATAGAGAAAAAAGGGTTGGAAGAGGACACGGTTCTGGACACGGAAAAACATCCTGTAGAGGACATAAAGGACAAAAAGCCAGAAAATCTCCAGATATAGCTCCCTGGTTTGAAGGGGGACAAACACCTCTTATAAGAAGGGTTCCTAAAAGAGGCTTCAAAAATCCCTTTAAAGTTGAATATAAGGTAATAAATATCAAGGATTTAGTAAAAAAATTTCAACCTAATGAAGTAGTTGATCATAACAGTCTAAAAGAAAGAGGGCTGTTAAAGGGTAAAAATAAGCTTGTTAAGATTTTAGGAGAAGGCGAAATAGACATACCTTTAATTGTTAAAGTAAATGCTATTTCTCGCAGTGCTAAAGAAAAGATTGAAAAAGCAGGTGGGAAGGTAGAAATAATAAAGGCTTAAATTTGGAGCAAAAATAGAGTGAATGGTCGCGAAAGTCTTCTAAGCTTAGCTAATATTCCAGAATTAAAAAGAAGACTTTTTTATTTATTTCTTGGACTTGCAATATATCGTTTTGCTGTTCATATACCAACTCCAGGAATAAATGGAGAAGCATTTTTAAGTCTATTTAGACAGGCAAGCGGAACACTTTTCGGGTTTTTAGATATATTTTCAGGAGGTGCCTTAAGAAGATTTTCCATCTGTGCTCTTGGAGTAATGCCTTATATTAGTGCTTCTATTATTTTACAGCTTATGACAGTTATTTATCCTTCTATAAAAGAACTTTATAGAGAAGGGCCAGAAGGAAAAAGAAAATTAGCCTATTATACTCGTTATTTAACAGTGGCTATTTGCTTAATTCAAGGCTTTGGTATATCTTTAGGTTTAGAAAGAATGGTTGCGCCTAACGGTATCCCTATAGTAAATGAACCAGGCTGGCTTTTTAGAATAACAACTATGATTAGTCTTACTGCAGGAACAATGTTTCTTGTCTGGTTAGGTGAGCAAATGACAGAACATGGGATAGGAAATGGAATTTCTATAATAATATTTGCTGGAATTGTAGCTGGTATTTTTCCAGCTATTGCAAGAACTCTTAAATTTGTTCAAACAGGTGAATTTTCAGTTTTTTCTTTACTTTTCATTCTCGCTTTAATAGTGGGGGTTTTAGCTTTTACCTGTTTTATGGAATTAGCTCAGAGAAGGATACCTATTCATTATGCTAAAAGACAAGTGGGTCGTCAAGTAATAGGTGGACAAACTACTTACTTACCTTTAAAAATAAACACCGCAGGGGTTATTCCTCCTATATTTGCTTCTTCTATTTTAATGTTTCCCGCAACTATAGCTAATTTTGTTCCTATAGATTATTTTCAAAAAGTGGCAGCTTTTTTAAGACCAGGTGTTTTATTTTATGAGATTATTTTTGCCCTTTTGATTATTTTCTTTTGCTATTTTTACACAGCAGTTATTTTTAACCCCAAGGATGTAGCTGAGAATTTAAAAAAATGGGGTGGTTTTATTCCTGGAATAAGACCAGGAAGAGCAACAGAGGAATTTATTGATAAAATTTTAGCAAGAATCACCCTTATAGGTTCTTTGTATGTTACCTTTATTTGTGTATTACCAAGTTTTTTAATTACTAAATTAAATCTTCCCTTCTATTTTGGTGGAACCTCCCTTTTGATTGTAGTTGGTGTTGCTATGGATGTTATGGGTCATATTGAAGCACATTTACTTACCCGTCAGTATGAGGCATTTATAAAACAAAGTAAAATAAAAATCAAATAAAAGGAGGTGCGTCATGAATATTATATTTTTAGGGCCTCCAGGTGCAGGGAAGGGAACACAGGCAAAAATTTTAATAGAAAGATATGGAATTCCACAGATTTCAACAGGGGATATGTTAAGAGAACATGTAGCTAAAGGAACAGAATTGGGATTGAAGGCTAAGGAGTATATGGAAAAGGGGCAACTTGTTCCTGATGAGATTATTCTTGGTATGGTAAAAGAAAGGTTAAATCAACCAGATGCTCAAAAGGGATTTATACTTGATGGATTTCCAAGAACAGTAGCTCAGGCTGAAGCTTTAGATAAAATCTTAGAAGAAATGGGGAAAAAAATAGAGTATGTACTTGCCTTGATAGTACCTGATGAAGAGCTGGTAATCAGACTCACAGGAAGAAGGACTTGTAAAAATTGTGGAATGATGTATCATATTAAATTTAAACCTCCCAAAATAGAAGGTAAATGTGATGCCTGCGGAGGTGAACTTTATCAAAGACCTGATGATAACGAAGAAACAGTAAGAAATAGATTAAAGGTATATCACGAACAGACTGCTCCACTTATTGAATATTACAGAAAAAAAGGAGTTTTATTTGAGGTTGATGGAAGTAAAAGTATTGAGGAAATTACTCAACAACTTATCAATATTTTAGAGAAAAAGTAAGTTGTATAAAAAATTTTTTGGCCACAAACCTATTTTAAAAAATAAATGGGAAATTGAAATATTAAGAAAAGCAAATGCAATTGTAATGGAAATTTTGCTTACTTTTAAGGAAGAAGTGAAGCCAGGTATAAGTACCTTTGAATTTGAAGAGTTAGCTTTAAAACTTTGTGAAAAGAAAGGGGTTAAACCTGCCTTTAAGGGATATAGAGGTTATCCTTACGCAGTTTGTGTTTCTGTAAATGAGGTTATTGTGCACGGAATGCCTAAGAAAGAAAAAATCCTTAGAGAGGGAGATATAGTAAGTTTTGATTTTGGTGCTATATATGAGGGATATGTAGGAGATGCAGCTTTAACTGTGGGAGTTGGGAAAATATCTGAAGAGGCAGAAAAGCTTTTAAAGGTGGCTGAAGAAGCTTTATACAAGGGTATTGAAAAAGCTCATTTTGGTAATAGAATAGGTGATATTTCAAGTGCTATAGAAAAGCATGTTACTACACACGGATTTAATGTTATAAGAGAATTTGTGGGGCATGGAATAGGAAAAAGCTTACATGAGCCTCCTGAGGTACCTAATTTTGGTAAACCTGGTAAGGGTCCCAAGATAGAAATAGGAATGGTTTTAGCGATAGAGCCTATGGTTTCAGCAGGAAGTCCTGAGGTGGAAATATTAGAAGATGGGTGGACAGCAGTAACTAAAGATAGAAGTTTGGCAGCCCATTTTGAACATTCAGTAGCCATAACCCCTCAAGGACCAGAAATTTTATCAAGGATTTAAGTATGCCTAAGGAAGATACGATACTTTTAGAGGGAAAAGTTGTTGAAGCTTTACCTAATGCTATGTTTAGAGTGGAATTAGAAACTGGAAACAAAGTTTTAGCTCATATTTCTGGTAAAATAAGAATGCATTATATAAGGATATTACCTGGAGATACAGTAGTAGTTGAACTTTCTCCTTATGATTTAACAAGGGGTAGAATTGTATATAGAGGAACAAAAAAAGATTATGAAAAGGGAGGTTAAAGGTTATGAAAGTTACTCCTTCAGTAAAGAAAAGATGTAGGAAATGTAAAATAATAAGAAGAAAAGGAGTGGTTAGGGTTATTTGTGAGATACCTAAACATAAACAGAGGCAGGGTTAAGGAGGATAAATTATGCCTAAGATTGCAGGAGTAGATATTCCTGAAAACAAACCTGCAGAAATAGCTTTAACTTATATTTATGGAATAGGAAGAACTTTAGCACAAAAAGTTTTAACTAAAGCTGGGGTGGACTGGTTTAAAAAAATTAAAGATCTAACAGAAGAAGAATTAAATAAAATAAGACAGATAATTGAAAAAGAATATAAAGTAGAAGGTGATCTTAGAAAAGAAGTAAGACAAAATATACAAAGGCTTATTTCTATTGGATGTTATAGAGGTTTGAGACATAGAATGGGACTTCCTGTAAGAGGGCAAAGAACAAGATCTAATGCAAGAACTTGGAAGGGTCCCAGACCTGGTTCTTTAAGAAGAAAGAAAAAATAAGGAGGTTAAAAAGGTGGCACGTCCGAAAACAAAAAAGAAAAAGATAAAAAAAACTGTTACAGAAGGAATTATTCATATACATTCAACTTTTAATAACACTATAGTTACCATAACAGACAGACAAGGTAATACTATTGCTTGGGCAAGCGGTGGTACAGAAGGATTTAAAGGTACCAGAAAAGGAACCCCTTTTGCTGCTCAGCTGGCGGTTCAATCTGCGCTTAAAAAAGCTCAAGCTTATGGATTAAAAGAAGCTTGGGTTTATGTGAAAGGTCCTGGTCCAGGTAGAGAAGCAGCTTTGAGAGCTTTACAAGGATCAGGCATTAAAATTACTCTTATCAAGGATGTAACACCCATTCCTCATGATGGATGTCGTCCACCAAAAAGAAGAAGGGTGTAGAAATTTTTAAAGGAGGTTATCTAAGGTGGCAAGATATACAGGACCGAGATGTAGACTTTGTAGAAGGGAAGGAATGAAGCTTTTTTTAAAAGGTGAAAGGTGTTATACAGATAAATGTGCCTTTGAAAGAAGAAGCTATCCACCAGGGCAACACGGACCTCAACAAGTTAGGGGTAAACTTTCTGATTATGGAATTCGTTTAAGAGAAAAACAAAAAGTAAAGAGAATTTATGGAATTTCTGAAAAACAGATGAGAAAATATTATGAAATAGCAACTAAAATGCCGGGACAAGCTGGGCACAATTTACTACAATTACTTGAAAGAAGACTTGATAATGTAGTTTATAGATTAGGCTTTGCTGTATCCAGAGCTCAAGCAAGGCAATATGTAAATCATGGTTTTTTCAAGGTTAATGGGAAGAGTGTAGACATACCTTCATATTTAGTAAAACCTGGAGATATTATAGAACTTAAAGAAAAATACAGAAATAATCCCCAAATCCTTGAATCTTTAGAAACAGTAGTAAGAAGAGGGATTCCCTCTTGGTTAGAGCTTGATGTGGAAAATTTTAAGGGTGTGGTAAAAAGTTTACCTACAAGAGAAGATATTACTATGCCTATCCAAGAAAGCTATATTATTGAGTTCTATTCAAGATAATTAATTTAATCAAAAACTAAAAAGAGGGTAAAAAACTTATGAAAAAAGAAGTAGAACTGATTAAGCCAGAAGAAATCAAAATTCATAAGGATAGCCAAATTCCCTTTTATGGGAAATTTATAATTGAACCTTTAGAAAGAGGTTTTGGAATAACTCTTGGGAATGCTTTGAGAAGAATTTTGCTTTCTTCCATTCCTGGTTATGCTATTACAGAAGTAAAAATAGAAGGTGCTCCTCATGAATTTACAAGCTTACCAGGTGTTATAGAAGATGTTCCTGAAATAATTCTTAATTTAAAAGGAGTAAGATTTAAACTTAATGGAGAAGGTCCATTTTATTTTAAACTTGAAAAAACAGGAGAAGGAGAAGTAAAAGCAGGAGATATTAAAATAAATAAAGAAGGTGAAATAGTGAATCCAGATCATCATATTGCTACTTTAACTAAAGATGGGAAACTTTTCATGGAGTTAAAAGTAGAAAAGGGTAGGGGTTATGCTCCTGCAGAATATACGAAAAACAATGAAATAGGAGTAATTTTGGTAGATGCCATTTTTTCTCCTATAACTAAGGTTAATTTAACTGTGGGACAGGCTCGTGTGGGTAAAAGTAGTGATTACGATAGTTTAATAATGGAAATCTATACAGATGGAACCATAGACCCTAAGGAAGCTTTAATTTATGCTGCTAAAATTTTAATGGAACAACTGATGATATTCTTAAAAGGAGAAAAAATTTCTTTAGAGCCTCCTGTTTCAGAAATACCTTCAATTAACAATTTACTTAGTATGACCATAGAAGAACTTGATCTTTCTGGAAGAGCTTACAACTGTTTAAAAAATGCTGGTATAAATTATGTTGGACAACTTATTCAGAAAACTGAAACTGAGCTTCTAAAATTGAGAAGTTTTGGTAAGAAATCTCTTGATGAAATCGTAGAAAAACTTTCAAAATTTAATTTAAGGCTTGGGATGACAGATATTAAATGGAAACCACCTAAAGAATAATTAAAAAGGGAGAGGAAAATGAGACACAGAAAAGTTAGTAGAAAACTTGGTAGAGATACAGAACATCATAAGGCTATCCTTAGAAATATGGTAACAGATTTATTTAAACACGGAAAAGTTACGACAACCTTAGCTAAAGCAAAGGAATTAAGAAGAGTGGCAGATAAAATGATAACTCTTGCTAAAAAGGGAGATCTTGCTTCAAGAAGAAGAGCTTTAGCTTTTATTAGAGATAAAAATGTTGTAAGAAAATTGTTTAATCAGTTAAGAGAAAAATATCTGGATAGGGCTGGAGGATATACAAGAATTATAAAAGTTGGTCCCAGAAGAGGGGACGCCTCCATGATGGCTGTGGTAGAGCTGGTAGAGGAAAAATTAACTACTAAGGGTTCAAAAATTAAAAAAGAAAGACTAAAAAAAGTTTTAGAGTTTATAGAAAAGAAGAAAAGAGAATACGGATTGATTAAAGAGTCTGTTACAGAAGAAAAACCAGAAGAAAAACCAGAAGAGCCCTCTCAATCAGAAGTACCTTCTAATGAAGGAAAGTCTGAATAAATCATAAACCTTCCATGGATGTTATTAGAATTTAATGGAATATTAAGGGATAAATTTTTTAAACTTCTTAATTTTCCTCCTGATGAAAGAGAGTTAATAATTTCCTTTTTAAGAAAGTTCAAAAATAGAAAAGATTTTTATTTAACTGGAGGCTCAGTAAGAGCTCTTTTTACTTCGGAGAAAATAGAAGATCTTGATCTCACAGTAAAAGAGAATGTAGCAGAACTTGTTTGGTTTGCTCAAGAATTTTTAAATTATCACTTTGTTCCATTAGCTCCTGAATGGGGTATATACAGACTGGCTAAAGGTAAAAATACTATAGACTTTACAAGTTTTAGAGGAGAAACTATAGAAGAAGATTTAAAAAAAAGGGATTTTACTTTTAATGCCATGGCTGTTCCTATAAAAAATCTATTTGAAAATGAGTTTTTAGTTTTAGATCCCCTTTCAGGTTATAAAGATTTAAAAGAAGGTATTATAAGGGCTATAAGTGAAGAAAATATTGTAGAGGATCCTTTAAGAATTTTGAGAGGCTATAGATTTTTTGCTTACGGTTTTGGAAGGATAGAGGCTAATACAAGAAAATATTTTTTTCTTCATAAAGAAAAAATAAACTGGTGTGCTAAAGAAAGAATTTTACAGGAACTTTTATATATTTTGGCCTCTCCTAAAACTTTTGAAACTTTTAAATTGATGGACGAAGATAATATTTTAACAGAAATATTTCCCTATCTTGAAAAAGCAAAGGGTATTCCTCAACCAACTTTTCATCATTTAGATGTAAAAGATCATCTTTTGGAAACACTTAAATGGACTGAAGAAATATTGAAAAATCCAAAAGAATATTTAGGGATAGAAAAAACAGAGGAAATGGAAGAAGAGGATTTTATTATTTCTGTTAAGCTGGCAGGGCTTTTTCATGATCTTGGTAAAGCTTACACTTTTGAAATTAAAGAAAGAATTACTTTCTATGGACACGAAAAGGTCTCTGTAGAATTGTTTAAAAAAATGGCAAAAAAATTGAGATTTAAGAAAGATTTGATTGATAAAATCTGTAATCTTATTAAAAATCACATGAGACCCTTTCATCTGTTAAATGAGAAAGAAAAGGGAAGTTTAACTTTAAAGGCTAAAAGAAATTTGATAAGGGACGTCCCTTATCTTAAAGAACTTTTCATAGTTTGTATGGCAGACTCCTGTGCAAGCAAAGGACCCGATAAAGAACCAGATTATGAAGAGCGTTTAAAAAATTTTTTTCATGAGCTTTTTGAATTAAAGGATGCTCTTGAAAGAGAAAGTCAGAAGAAAAGACTTATTACAGGACATGATCTTATAGAACTTGGTTTTGAACCAGGTCCATTATTTAAAGAAATTTTGCAAGATGTTGAGATACAGGTATTAGAAAAAAAGCTAACTTCTAAGAATGAAATTTTAGAATATATAAAAGAAAAATATGGTAAAGGAGAGACTTAAAAAGTTTTAGCTTGTAAAATTTCAAATTTAAGGTAAGGTAAAATAAAAATTCTAAAGGAGGGGAAAAAAGGAATATGAAGGTGGAATTGCAGGATTTAAGCGAAGTAGAAAAAATTTTGAAGATAGAAGTGCCTCAAGAAAAGGTAGATGAAATGATTCAAAAGGTTACCGATCAAGTTAGAAAAAAAACCAAAATTAAAGGATTTAGAGAGGGTAGAGCCCCTGCCTACTTAGTTAGAAAACTTTTTAAAGAAGAGATTGAGGAAAAAAGTATAGCTAAAATTATAGAAGATACTTTAGATAAGGCTATTAAAGAAACAAAATTAGAACCACTTTTAAGACCTAAAATTGAAGAATTGGGAGAATTAAAAGAAGGAGAACCTTTCAACTATTCGGTTTTGGTGGAAGTAAGACCTGAGATTAATATAAAAAAAGAAGATTACATTGGAGTAGAGGTTGAAAAAGAACCTGATGAGATAGAGGAAGAAGAAGTAGATAGAATTTTAAATGAATTTAGGTATTCCTTTTCTCCATTAAAAAAAGTTGAAAAAGACGAAATAATTGAAGAAAGATCTATAGCGGTTATAAAATTTTTTGCCTATGAGGGTGAGGAATTAATTCCCGGACATCAAGCTGAAGCTTTATTTATAGATGTGGGAACCGGAGAATTTAACGAAAAGGTAGAGAAAGAACTGATAGGGAAAAAAGAAGGAGATAGATTTAGTGTGGAGGTTGAATACCCTGAAGATGGACTTAACCCACTTTTAGCTGGTAAAAAAGTAAGATATGAAATTGAGGTGAAGGAAATTTATAAAAGAGAATTAAAAGATTTGGATAATGAATTTGTAAAAAGTTTAAATATGGGTTTTGAAACAGTAGAAGCTTTAAGAGAAAGTATTAAAAAGAGATTATTAGAAGAGAAAAAAAGAAAAAATGAAAATAGATTTAGAGAAAGACTTTTAGAAAAGATTTTAGAAAAAGTAGAATTTAAGGTGCCTGCTCGATATGTAGAATTGAAATTAACTCTTTTGATAGATCAAATAAGAGAGAATTTAGAGAGAGATGGACTAAGTTTTGATAAGCTCAATATTTCTATGGACAAGTTGAGGGAAAGGCTTTATCCCATTGCTGAAAGACAGGCAAAAGAAGAATTACTTTTAGAAAAAATAGCAGAACTTGAAAATATCGAAATTCCTCAAGAAGAAATAGATAAAACAGTTGAAAGCATTTCAAAGGGTTTAAGAATTTCTTTAGAGCAAGCCCGAGGAATTGTCTATTTTAATATACTTCCGAAAAAATTGGCAGAAAAGACCTTGCAATTTTTGGTAAATAATGCTAAACCTACTAATAAAGAAATTAAAGAAGAAAATAAAGAAGGGAATTAAAGTATGGCTTATTATATTCCCATAGTAATTGAACAGACAGGTAGAACTGAGAGAGCTTATGACATCTATTCTCGCCTTTTAAAGGAAAGAATTATTTTTATAGGAACTGCTATTGACGAAAACATAGCTAATTTGGTTATAGCACAGCTTTTATATTTAGAAGCGGAGGATCCAGACAAAGATATAATGCTTTATATTAATTCTCCTGGAGGTTTGGTGACTGCAGGGCTTGCTATTTATGATACTATTCAATATATAAAACCAGATGTATGTACCATTTGTGTTGGACAAGCTGCAAGTATGGCAGCTGTTCTTTTAGCGGCAGGAACTAAAGGAAAAAGATATGCCCTTCGCCACTCAAGAATAATGCTTCATCAGCCTATAGGTGCCTTTCAAGGGCAGGCAACAGAAGTAGAAATTCAAGCTAAGGAAATTTTGCGTTTAAGAGAAATTCTTAATGAAATTTTATCTAAACACACTGGACAGCCAAAGGAAAAAATAAAACAGGATACAGAAAGAGATTTTTATATGTCTGCAGAAGAAGCTTTAGAGTACGGGCTTATAGATAAAATCTTAATTACAAGGTAGGTGACAATATGAAAGAATTTGGAAGGGAACCAAAATGTTCTTTTTGTGGAAGATCTCAAAGTGAGGTTAAAAAACTTATAGCAGGTTCATCAGCCTATATCTGCAATGAATGTGTGGAATTGTGTAATGAAATCCTGGAAGAGGAATACGAAAGAATAAATCTAACTGATGAAGGATATACTAAACTTCCCAAACCTGCAGAAATAAAAGCTTATTTAGATCAGTATGTTATAGGTCAAGAAAGGGCAAAAAAAATACTATCTGTTGCAGTATACAATCATTACAAGAGAATAGAATATCAAAAATCAAATAAAAGACATTTAAAAGATGTAGAACTTCAAAAAACCAATATTTTACTTGTTGGACCTACTGGATGTGGTAAGACCCTTATGGCTCAGACCTTGGCTAAGTTTTTAAAGGTGCCCTTTACTATTGCTGACGCTACTCCTCTTACTGAAGCAGGTTATGTAGGAGAGGATGTGGAAAATATTCTTCTATATCTTTTACAGGCTGCTAATTATGATCTGGAACTTGCCCAAAAGGGAATTGTTTATATTGATGAAATAGATAAAATTGCCAAAAAAGGAGAAGGTCCTTCTATTACAAGAGATGTTTCTGGAGAAGGTGTTCAGCAGGCACTTTTAAAAATTTTGGAAGGAACTATAGCTAACATTCCTCCTAAAGGAGGAAGAAAGCATCCTCAACAGGAATACATTAAAATGGATACCACTAATATTTTATTTATTTGTGGAGGAGCATTTGTTGGTCTTGAAGAAATAATAAAAAGAAGACTTGGTAAAGGTTCTATAGGATTTGGTGCAGAAATAAAAAATGTTAAAGATTTAACCTTAGGTGAGATTTTATCTAAGGTTCAGCCAGAGGACCTTATAAAATATGGATTTATTCCAGAATTTGTGGGAAGGCTTCCTGTTGTTGCTACCTTAGATGAACTTACAGTAGATGATTTAGTAAGAATACTTGTTGAACCTAAAAATTCAATCATAAAACAATATCAAAAACTTTTTGAAATGGAAGGAGTTGAACTTAAATTTACAGAAAAGGCTTTAAGAGTAGTTGCTGAAGAAGCGGTAAAAAGAAAAACAGGAGCTCGTGGATTAAGATCCATAATTGAAGAAGTAATGGTTGATGTTATGTATGAAATCCCATCCTTGACAGATGTAAAAGAATGTATAGTTACAGAGGAAGTAATCTTGAAAAAAGAAAGACCGATCTTAATTTTTAATAGAAACAAAAAAGCAAAGGAGGGGTAGATAAAATAATGTCTAATGAAAATTTAAAAATTTTACCTTTATTACCTTTAAGAGAGATAGTAGTATTCCCTTATACCGCAGTTCCTCTTTTTATTGGCAGAACAAAAAGTATTCTTGCAATTGAAAGAGCTTATGAAGGAGATAAATTAATCTTTCTTTCTGCTCAAAAGGATGCCAAATTAGACAATCCTACAGAAAACGATATATACAAAATTGGGACTATATGCAAAATTATTCAACTTTTGAGACTTCCTGACGGAACTTTAAAAATTTTAGTAGAAGGTCTAAATAGAGGGAGAATAGTAAGATTCTTATCTAATTCTGAATATTTTGTAGTAGAGGTAGAACCTAAAACCGAAATAATTGAAGCAGATATAGAAACCTCGGCTCTCCTTAAACTTTGTAAAGAATCCTTAGAAGAGTATGTCCATTATAATAAGAAAATTAATCCTGAAATTATTAATAATCTTCTTAATATAGAAAATCCTTCAGAGTTTTCTGATAGACTCTCTGCCATTTTAAATCTTAAATTAGAACAAAAACAGAGATTGCTTGAAACAATTAGTGTTAAGAAACGTTTGGAGATACTTCTTAATCATCTGAGGGGTGAAATAGAAATAATCAAAACTGAGTCTCGTATTAGAGAAAGAGTAAAAAAACAAATGGAAAAGACCCAGAGAGATTATTATCTCCATGAGCAGATGAAAGCTATTCAGAGGGAACTTGGAGAAAGAGAGGATGGTAGAAGTGATCTTGCAGAACTGGAAAAGAGAATTAAAAAGAAAAAACTTCCTAAAGAAGTGGCAACTATTGTAAGAAGAGAATTTAAAAAACTTTCTCTAATGTCTCCTATGTCTGCTGAGGCAACTGTGGTAAGAAATTATATTGATTGGCTTATCAGTCTTCCTTGGTACGAAAAAACTCAAGATAATATAGATATAGAAAAGGTTGAAGAATTGTTAAATAAAAACCATTACGGATTGGAAAAACCCAAACAGAGAATTATAGAGCATTTAGCTGTCCAAAAGCTTACTAAATCTATTAAAGGACCTATTCTTTGTTTTGTTGGTCCTCCAGGAGTAGGTAAAACTTCTTTAGCTAAATCTATAGCTGAAGCAATAGGAAGAAGGTTTGTGAGAATTTCTCTTGGTGGAATAAGAGATGAGGCCGAAATAAGAGGACATAGAAGAACTTATGTAGGAGCTTTACCTGGAAAAATTATTCAGGGAATGAGAAGGGCAGGAACTATTAATCCTGTTTTTTGCCTTGATGAAGTAGATAAAATAGGTATGGATTTTAGAGGAGATCCAGCTGCAGCTTTACTTGAAGTTCTTGATCCTGAACAAAATCACTCCTTCCAGGATCATTATTTGGAAGTTGGATATGATCTGTCAAAGGTTCTTTTTATTACAACTGCTAATACCCTTTATACTATTCCACCCGCATTGCTTGATAGAATGGAAATTATAGAACTTCCTGGATATACCGAAGAGGAAAAATTAGAGATAGCTAAAAATTATTTATTGCCGAGACAGCTTCAAACTCACGGATTGAGTCCTGATATGGTTCCTTTAGATGATAGTGTTTTACTTGAGATTATTAGAAAATACACCAGGGAAGCAGGGGTTAGAAATTTAGAAAGAGAAATTGCAACTATTTGCAGAAAGATTGCAAAAGATGTGGCAAAGAATCCGGAAGAATTTAAGCCTTTTAAAATCACTATTTCTAAACTGGAAGAGCTTTTAGGTATTCCTAAGTATAGATATGGAATAGCTGAAGAACAGCCTCAAGTTGGTATTGCTACAGGACTTGCTTGGACAGAAACAGGTGGAGCCCTTCTTCAGATTGAAGCAGTTATAATGCCTGGGAAAGGGAATCTCCAGATTACAGGAAAACTTGGAGAGGTTATGCAAGAGTCTGTACAAGCTGCAATGAGTTATGTTAGATCAAGAGCTCTTCAGCTTGGACTTCCTTTAGATTTTTACAGAAAAATAGATATACACATACACGTGCCTGAAGGAGCAATACCAAAAGATGGTCCAAGTGCTGGAATAACTATAGCAACAGCTATTGTTTCTGCATTATTGAAAATACCTGTTAAAAACACTGTTGCTATGACAGGAGAAATTACTCTCAGAGGAAGAATTCTTCCTATAGGAGGTTTAAAGGAAAAATTACTTGCAGCTGTAAGAGGTGGAATAAAGACAGTTCTTATACCTAAGGAAAATGAAAAAGAATTAAAAGAAATAAATCCTAATGTATTGAAAGATCTTGAAGTTATATTGGTAGAAAATATGGATGAAGTTTTAAAAATTGCTCTGCTTCTTGAAGATCCATCAACTCTCTTTAGAGAAGCTCCATCCCTTGATGTTTGGAAATTAATGGAATTACAGGAAAAATTAAAAGATAAACCCCTCTCTTTAGAGCATTAATCTTATTGGTTCATTTTGCTTAAGAACTCTTCGTTGCTTTTTGTGTCTTTCATTTTTTCTAATAAGAATTCCATACATTCTACTGGACTTAAAGGAGAAAGAACCTTTCTTAATAACCAAACTTTATGTAGAATATCAGGGGGAAGAAGAAGTTCCTCTTTCCTTGTTCCGCTTAGATGAATATCAATAGCAGGCCAGATTCTTCTATCTGCTAAGCGCCTATCTAAAACTATTTCCAAATTTCCTGTCCCTTTAAATTCTTCAAATATTACCTCATCCATTCGGCTTCCTGTATCAATAAGGCAAGTTGCAATTATAGTAAGGCTTCCACCTTCTTCTATATTTCTTGCTGCACCAAAAAATCTTTTAGGTTTATGAAGAGCATTAGCATCAATTCCACCTGAAAGGAGTTTTCCACTTGAAGGAACTACTACATTATAAGCCCTGGTTAAACGGGTTAAACTATCAAGTAAAATTACCACATCATATTTACATTCTACCAATCTTTTTGCCTTTTCAATAACTATTTCTGCAACTTGTGTGTGTTTCTGAGGAGGTTCGTCAAAAGTAGAGCTTATAATTTCTGCTCTGGGAACAGTTCTTTGCATTTCTGTTACTTCTTCAGGTCTTTCATCAACAAGAAGGATAATTAAATGCACTTCTGGATAATTAGCTACTATTCCATTGGCAATATTTTGCAATAAAACTGTTTTTCCCGTTCTTGGTGGAGCAACAATAAGACCTCTTTGTCCTTTTCCAATAGGAACAAACAAATCAATTATACGGGTAGAATAATTTTCTGGATCTGTCTCTAAACGCAACCATTTATTTGGATGAATGGGAGTTAAGTGATCAAAGGGTGTCCTTGTTCTAACTATCTCTGGAGGATAATAATTTACTTTTTCAATTTTAGCTAAAGCAAAATATTTTTCTCCTTCCTTTGGTTGTCTTATATAACCTAATATGGTATCTCCTGTTTTAAGACCAAATTTTCTTATTTGTGGAGGAGAAACATATATATCTTCTGAACTGGGCAGATAGTTATAATCATTAAATCTTAAAAATCCAAAACCTTCGGGTAAAACTTCTAAAACACCTTCTACAATAACCTCTACTTCCCTTGTTAAGAGATTACTTACTAATTGATAGATAACCTCAGATTTTTTATAATAATTATAAATATTTTCAATTCCCAGTTTTTCTCCCAGATTATAAAGTTCAGAAAGAGATTTTTTTCTTAATTCTGAAAGATATACGGGTGAAGTAATAGTTTCAGGTAACTCTCCAGTAATTGGAGCTTCCAATGTTTCAGAAACAAGTTTTCCATTGGCAGGTTGCTCCATCTTGATCTCCTTTTTAAATGGATTTTTTAAAATTTAAAAACAAATATTGCATTTATTAAGCAGGATTTATGAGATAAAAGATTTCTTCAGATTTTAAAAGCTCCCCGGGCAGGACTCGAACCTGCAACCTATGGGTTAACAGCCCACCGCTCTGCCTATTGAGCTACCGGGGAATATTAACTTTAACCAAATTTAATAATAAATTGATTTTTTCTTTTGTCAAGAGGAGAGAAGAAAAAAATCTTGATATAGATTACTATTGAGAGTATAATAAAATTTCAATTTTTACAAGAGCAAAAGACCAATAATTTTATAACGTAGAAAAATTTTTACAAAAGGATAGAGGATCAATTTTAATGCAAGAAAGTTTGATAGGATTTGTAGGTAATACACCTATTTTTCTTTTCTTTGTGAGTCATCTTTTTGAATCTGAAAGAATAAAAGTTGCTAAGAAGAGTGTTTTTTCAGCCTTTATAATAGTTGTTATTTGTATACTTGGAGGACACATTATTTTTAAACTATTTGGTATCACATTTTCTGCATTCAGAATAGCTGGCGGGATACTCCTATTTGCTATTGCCTATAATTTACTTAGAGCAAAAAAAACTCACTATCATCATCCTACAAGAGAAGAGCATCCACGGCTTTTTGAAAAATTAGAAGAAGATCCAGAAGATGTTGCCATTGCTCCTTTAGGAATACCTATTTTTGCAGATCCAGGAACAATAACTACTGCACTTTCACTGGTAGGTAAAAAAAATGATCCTTTAAGTATTTTACTAGTTCATAATAATTTTTGCCATAATTTGTTTAATAACCTATTTTTGTTTTATTTACGGAGAAATATTAATTAAACGTGTGGCTACATCTTTTATAGGTGTAATGACAAGGCTTATGGGTCTTATACTTCCTGTTATTGCTGTACAGATGATTATCGAAGGAGTTACAGATGTGGGTATATGCTTAATAAAGAAATTGAAAGAGATGTAATATGGAGAAGATTTCTGAAGAAGAAAAAAAAGTTTTAAAGTATCTGATAGAGGGTATCCCTATTACCAAACGTCCCTTCCTTGAAATTGCTAAGAAAACGGGTCTTAAAGAAGAGGATGTTTTGGAAATAATTAAAAATTTGCTTAAGAAGAAAGTAATAAGAAGAATAGGAATAACACTGAGACATAATCTGGCAGGTATTAAAGGTAATGCTATGGTTGCTTGGAAAGTTCCTGAGGAAAAAGTTGAAGAGATCGGTCGATATCTATCTAAGCTTCCATATGTGTCACATTGCTATGTTCGAAAAACATATAGAGAATGGAATTATAATCTTTATACCATGATTCACGGTAAAAACAAAAGTGAAGTTAAAAAAAGAATAAGAAAGATTTCAGAAGAATTTCATCTTACAGAATATCAAATTCTTTTTACTAAAAAAGAAATAGTGAGAAAACATGCCAAATATGAGATCTAATTTTTTTTACACTCCAATAAAATGAAATGTTCATTAAATTCATAAGCAGATATAATTTTAGTACAATTATTAAATAGATTCTCGTATTTTTTCTTAGTAATAATAAATCCCTGTTTTAGATCTTGTAAATTATCTACCTTAGGAATACATCTATCAAGATAAAAGGGAAGAGTAGTTATTTCATTTTTGTAAAAATAAATTTCTCCCTGGTAAGTTTTTAAAAAGTTTTTAGCCTGATAAGTAAAGCGATTCTTTTCATTGAAATAGCTAAAAATTACAAGAATTAGTAATATTACTCCAGAAAATAGCATAACTCTTTGAATATACTTTTCAGAAACAAAATTAGCTAAAATAACACAAAGAGGAGGGTAAGCAAAAAGTATATAATGGTGAAGTTTATTTTTGGAAAGACTATAAAAAATTAATACAAATAAAAACCAAAATACAAAAGGTGTGATAGGGGAGCTTAAAATATTTTTAAAATCTCTTTTAGTCTGAATGTATAAATATTTAAATTTAGAAAAAATTTTAAAATAGATAGGTATATAAAAAAGAGATGTGATTAAAATGATTACAAGGTAGTAATAAAAGGGTTGGGGATGAAAAAGTTTTTTTCCTGTATATCTAAAAAGATTTTCATGGAAAAAGAATTTGTAAAAATAGAAATAACCGAATTTATAGAGCATGAAAATATACCAAGCTCCTCCTGAAAGCAAAAAAAGAAAAATTCCTAAAAAACTAAAAATGGGAAAACCTCTTTGGGTTAGTCTTAAAAACAAAACTACAGCAAAAGGCAAAATAATTCCTACTGGTCCTTTAGTAAGAACTGCAAAACTCAAAAATAGCCACCCTAAATTTGGCTTTTTCTTTAAAAAGAAATATATACTTCCTATAGAAAAAAAATTTAAAAGCATTTCAGGGGTAAAGGATCTTGCTTCTATCCAAATATGAGGAAGGGTTAAAAAAATTAAAATGCTTTTCCAGGCTATATCTTTATCAAAGAATTCCTTTACTATTAATCCTATAAAAATTAATATTCCTAAAGCAGAAATTCCAGAAACAAGCCTTAAGGAAAATTCATTTATTCCGAAAATTGAAGAATTTATAGCTCCAAACCAATAAAGCATAGGAGGTTTTTCCAATCGAGGTTCACAATTGTAATAGGGAACTAAAAAGTCTTTGGTTTTAAGCATATTTAAAACCACATAACCATTTTTTCCTTCATCAGAAGAAGTTAAATCTATAGACCAATTGAAAAGTATCAAAAAATAAAAAGAAACAATTAATAAAAAAGGGAATCTTTTTTTATAAAAAAGATCTTTCATGTTTTAATAAATTTAAAAGAAAAACAGTCTTTTTGCAAAGTTTATAATGTCAATATTTTTGTGTATAGATCCCATATCTTGCCTTACTTACTCTCTTAATTTCTCTACGATTCTCTCAAAATTTTTAAAGTCTCTTTCTCCTATACTTTTCATTCATCTCCTCAACCACCATATAAACCATCTTTTCGTTATAAGAGCTTTCCTAAACTCCTCAATCTTTTTAGCTACCACTATTTTTCTTACCTCCAAGATTAGGCCTTTTTCTCCATTTTCGTCTTTCTGGTAAGAGTTTTTTTGGGTTTCTCAAGGAGGGCAATTTATCAAATTTTTCTCAATTTCAAATCTGTCTTTTAAGTCCATCTTCTTCATCAAGTCATACACAAAATTTAGTATATTACCTCAAAGTTTTAAACTTTTAAAATTGTGATATTATAATTTTAAAATGAAGATTCTAAAGGTTTTTTTTCTTTTATTAGTTTTTCTGATATTTTCTGAGTCTTATGCTTTAGAAATAAAAAAATTAAGGGGATATCTTTACGAAAAAAATATTTTACTAAGTATTTTTTATAAAGATTTTCCCTTTCAAGAGCTTGTTCTTGCCCTTAAGGAACAGAAAAATCCCATTTTGATAGAATACGAATTTGAAATTTACAGAAAGCGTTTTTTATTAAAGGATATTCTTCATAAAGAAAAGTATTATCAGAAACTTTATTATAATTCTGAGAAAAATCTTTATTATTTAGAGGATAATTTTGGTTTAAAAGCTTTTGAGAAACCAGAAAATGCGATCCTTTCAGTAATGAATTTGGAGTCCTACCCTTTAAGATATACTTTTATACCAGAAAAAAATTCCTTGAATCTTAAAATAAAAATTACCATAACTTATATTACTCATCTTTCAGAAGATTTAAAATATACAAAAAAACATCATTCAAAAAAAATAGAGACTGAAAAAACTATCTGGATCAATGAACTTTTGGAAAAATTTTAAAATAGCTTTTAAAAGATACAAAATTTTTATTTTAATAATTTTTGTTTTTGTGGGGATTACTCTTTGGTTAGAATTTAACATTTTTGATTTTTCCTTTCTAAGTCTATCTCAAAAAAATGCTCTTCTTTTCTTCTTATTTCAGCTAAATCTTATTTGTATTTTAGTTCTACTTTATTTTATTTTTAGATATCTTTTCAAAATTTTTTGGGAAATTCAGGTTAGAAAAATTTCTAAAAGTATAAAGTTAAAACTTTTTGCTATATATTTTATTTCTATAATTTTCCCCTCTCTAATATTAATTTTGGGAAGTTTTTTCTTTTTCAAAAAAACCTTAGATTACTGGTTTAAGGAATTTTTTGAAGAAAAGGTTATTTCTCAATTTATGAAGGCAGAGGATTATTATAAGGAAACAGAAAGATATCTTCTGATAAAGGGACAAGAGATCGTTAAGCAGTATATTTCTCAGGCAGATGAATTAAAGAGTAAAGATTTAAGAGAAAAATATAGATATTTCTCAGATCTTGATTCTATAGAAATTTACAAATTCTCTGGTGAGCTTTATAAAAAAACTTATTCTTCAGAAATACCGGGTAAATTAGGTATTCCTCCATCCATTTTGGAAAGGTTCAAAATAGAAAAAAATCCTTTAACTCAAATTTCAATAGTAAGTTCTAAGGCATTAGTGCGGGTCTTTATCCCTTGTAAAGATAAATACGGTAATGAATGGATACTTGCTACTGGAAAAGTTTTAAATTTGCAAAAATTTGCTGAAAGTGGAACTTTCCCAGAAAAAAAATATTTTAAAGTTTTTAAGAAATTTTTATTAATGGCAGGTATTTCGGTTTTACTTCTTATAATTTTTGTAAGTATATGGGTGGGGAATAAAATAGGGAGAAATCTTACAGAACCCCTTCGAAATCTTGTTTTAGCTACTCAAAAAGTTTCTCAAAAAGATTATCAAATAGAGGAAATACCACTTTCCTCTATTTCTGAAGATGAATTAGGAATTTTGATAAACTCATTTAAAGAAATGGTAAAAAAACTTAAAGAATATGAAGAAGAATTGAAGCAATACAACGAATATCTAATTTCTATCCTGAATTACCTTCCTGTAGGGGTTTTAATACTGGATTCAAATTTCCAGATCAAATTTTTTAACGAAAACTTTAAGAAATTTTTAGAAAATTATAAATTCAATAATATAGGAGACCTTTTCAATTATCTGAATCTTTTTAATCTTTTATCCAGTGTGGAACTGGAATCCCCTTTTTATAAAGTTTTTGAATTTAGTAAAGAAAAAAAAGAAATATTTTTGGGATTAACACTTTTAAAGCTTAATCTCTTTCGTGAAGAAAATTTTATGGTTATTTTGGAAAACTTGGAAGAAAAGGAAAATCTTAAGAGGCTTTCTATTTGGAAAGAAGTAGCTATAAGAATTGCGCATGAAATTAAAAATCCTTTAACTCCTATAAAACTTTCCATAGAAAGACTTAGAAGGAAACTGGAGGAAAATCTTGATGGAGAAGCAAAGGAAGTTCTTTTAAAAACAACTGAAGTTATAGAAAAATATATAGAGGAACTAAAAAAATTAGCTACTGATTTTTATTATTTTTCAAAAAAACCTGCCCTTAAATTGGAAAAAGGAAGTTTGTTAGAAAATCTTATTGAAGTTATTAATCTTTATGAATTTGCCTATCCTGAAGTCAAGTTTAATATTCAAGCTAATGACGATGGAGAATGCCTCTTTGATAAGTTTCATTTTAAAAGAGTGTGGATAAATTTGATTGATAATTCTATAAAAGCTATGCAGGAAAAGGGGGAAATAAGTATATTTTTAAATAGAGAAAACGGAGAAATTATCATAAAAATGTTAGATACTGGAGAGGGAATTCCAGAAGAAATAAGCACAAACATTGCTGAAGGTGATTTAATAAAGCTTAAGGAATTTGGAACAGGTCTAATTATGGCATACTCAGTTGTTAAACTTCATCAAGGATCTTTTATAGTAGAAAGGAATAATCCTTCGGGGACAGTTATTACTATAAAAATTCCTTGTTTTTCTGAACCTAGAAAAGCTTAGACTACTTACATTCTGCAAGGTTTTTCCCAAAAGAAAGGTTTACCTTTATAGGTACATTAAGTTTATAAGGAAGATTTAAGTATTCAAAAGGATTTTCCATTATTTTAGGAGCAAGCTCCTTTATAGTTTCTATTTCATTTTCAGGGACTTCAAGTACTAGTTCATCATGGACTTGCAAAATTATAGCGGTTTTAAGATTTTGTTTTTTTAACTCCCTTTGCAAAGCTACCATAGCACACTTTATAAGATCTGCAGCAGATCCTTGAATGGGAGTATTTATTGCCATTCTTTGTCCTAAATCTTTTATAGCTCTATTAGAGCTGTAAAGTTCAGGTATATAGCGTTTTCTTCCTGCTAAGGTCTTTACATATCCGTTTTCTTTTGCAAATTCTATAGTTTTTTGTATATACTCTTTTATTCCAGGATATCGATTAAAATAGCGGTTTATAACAGTTTCGGCTTCCTTTGGACTTATTTTTAATTCCTTTGCCAATCCGTAAGCACTCATTCCATAAGCTATTCCAAAATTTATAGCTTTACTCATTCTTCTCATTTCAGGGGTTACTTTTTCAGATGGTACACCAAAGACTTCACAGGCTGTAAAAGTGTGAATGTCTTCTCCTTTTTTAAAAGCTTCGATAAGGTTTTTATCTTCCGAAAAATGTGCAAGAATTCTTAATTCGATTTGAGAATAATCTAAACTACATAGTACACATCCTTCTTCAGCAATAAAAGCCCTTCTTATAGCAAGGCCCTCCTCTCCTTTTACAGGTATATTTTGCAAATTTGGATTTTGGGAACTAAGCCTTCCGGTGGCTGTTCCTGTTTGATTAAATTCGGTATGTATTCTGTGGGTCTTTGTTGAAGCATATTTTAGAAAAGCTTCTAAATAGGTACTTTTTATTTTATAAAGGGTTCTATATTGTATAAGTGTCTTAACAAATGGATGAAGAGGGGCGAGTTCTTCCAACACTTCTGCATCAGTTGAAGGAAGGGAGCTTTTGGGTGTCTTTTTGAGCAAGGGTAAATTTAATTTTTTAAAAAGGATGTGGCTTACTTCTTGGCTTGACCTGGGATTAAATTTACAACCCGCTATTTCAAATAACTTTTCTTCTAATTCTTTAAGAAGCTTTTGATATTTTTGATTAAACAATCTTACATATTCTAAATCTATCTTAAATCCCCTTTTTTCCATTTCAAAAAGTACTTCACTTAGAGGTATCTCAACTTTTTCAAGCCACTCTTTAAGACCTTCCTCTTTGATACAGTTCATTAATTCCTTCCCCAATAAGAAAAGGCCACAAGTTTTTATGGCAAATTCCTCATTTTTAGAAGTTTTAAAAGATCCTAAACTAATATCTAAATATTCTTGCAATAAGAATTCAAGATCATATTTTTTTAATGAAGGATTTAAAAGATAGCTTGCCAGTTTAGTATCAAATACTTTATTTAAAGAAAAATCAAAAAGCTTGAGAAAGTTTTTATAATCGTGTAAGATAAATTCAGTTTTATTAAATTTTTGGATTAAATTTTTAAGATGATTTGCCGATAATTTGTAAGCTTCTTTCTCAGAAAAAGCCACTGCAATTTCAGATATTTGAGCTAAAGCAAAAATAAAGCCCTGATTTTGTAAAGGTAAAAGACTTAAATAATCTTTTTCTGGTAATTGAGAAACATCTTTACCTTCTATTAAAACAGGCTTAAATTCTGGGGGAGTATATTTTATTTCAGATAGAAGCTTTCTAAATTCTAATTCCTTAAAAATTTTTCTCAAAGTAAGATAATCGGGTTCTTTCTTTTTATAATAAAAAAGATCAAAAGATGGCAGAGGTGCACTGAAGTTAAGAGTTAAAAGGGTTAAATTGTTTAATACCTGTGCTTTATATTTTAAAAGATTCTCTCTTAATTTGGAGGAAGAAAGATTTTGAATATTTTGATAGAGGTTCTCCAAGTTTTTGAATTTTATTAATAATTCTTTTGCTGTCTTTTCTCCAATTCCAGGAACGCCAGGTATATTATCGCTGGGATCACCAGTTAAAGCTCTAAATTCGGGAAAAACCTGAGGAGGGAATTGATATTTTTTTAAAAATATATCAAGATTCAGAAATTTTTCTCTTACGGGATCATAGATGGATATTTTTTCATCAATTAAGGAATAAAGATCCTTATCTCCAGCAACAATAATAGCAGAAAAGTCTGAAGGTTTAACTATATTTTTTATGAAAGAAGCAATGAGATCATCGCCTTCATATCCAGGATATGAAAGAACAGGTATTCCAAGAGCGGAAATTATAGTTTTTATGTAAGGAATTTGAATTTTAAGATCATCTGGCATTTTAGGGCGTGTAGCTTTATAATTTTCAAAAATTTCATGTCTGAAAGTAGGTTCCTTTTCATCCATAAACCAGATAATATATTCTGGATCCCATTCTTTAAGAATTTTTAGAACCATCTGAGTTACTCCAAAGATAGCCTTGGTAGGGAATCCCTTAGTAGTAGCTAAATAACCAGGTATAGCGAAATAGGCTCTATAAATAAAAGAAGAACCATCTATCAAAATTACAGCATTTTTTAATTTGTTTAAAGAAGACATAACCATGGTAAAAAAGATTTTTAAAACATTTTGGAATAAAATCAAGTAATTTTTTTCTGCCTCCTTATTTTTTTTAAAAGTTCAAATGTTATTCCTATTGTCAAGTCACAACGGAATCATTTACAGCTTGAAATTTGGGTAAAAAGTGATTTAATTATGTGTCTAAAAAAAAGCACGTCTGAGGATTGGGGTGTCCCTATAGTAGGGATGCTTGGTTTTAATCCACCTCAGACGGAAGAAAAACCCCAAAGGAGGTAAAAGTATGTCACACATTACCATGAAACAACTTCTTGAAGCTGGTGTCCACTTTGGACATCAGACTCGTAGATGGAATCCTAAGATGAAACCCTTTATTTTTGGCGAAAGAAACGGAATTCATATTATTGATTTACAACAGACTTTACATTATTTTGAAATTGCCTATGAATTTGTGGTTAATTTGGTCGCCCAAGGAGGGAAAATTTTATTTGTTGGAACTAAAAAGCAAGCACAAGAAACTGTTAAAGAAGAAGCTGAAAGATGCGGAATGTATTATGTAGTAAATAGATGGCTCGGGGGTACACTTACCAATTTTAAAACTATAAGACAAAGTGTGGAAAAACTTAAAAAGCTTGAAGCTTGGTTTGAAGATGGAACTATTGAAAGATTTGTTAAGAAGGAAAGGTTAAGACTTGAAAGATTAAAAAATAAATTGGAGAAAAATTTAGCAGGAATAAAAAATATGGAGACATTACCTCAGGCTTTGTATGTAGTAGATCCTGTACATGAAGAAATTGCTGTTAAGGAAGCAAGAAAGTTGGGTATTCCTATTATTGCTATCGTTGATACAAATTGTGATCCGGATCTTGTAGATTATATTATTCCTGGGAATGATGATGCTATAAGGGCTATTAAACTTATTACCAGTAAAATTGCAGATGCTTGTTTGGAAGGATTGGAAATTTATAAAGAAAGAATGGCAGCTCAAACTGATAAAGAAATTTCTCTTGAAGAAGAGCTTTTTAAAACAGAAGAAAAAGCTGAAGAAATAATTAAAGAAATACTTACAGAAGAAGAAAAAGAACTGAAATTTGAAGAAGTAGCAGAAAAATTAATGGAAAAAGAATAAAAATCTTTCTTTAGGAGGCTAAAATGGTTGAAATAAGTTTGGAATTGATAAAACAACTAAGAGCAAGAACAGCAGCGGGATTTATGGACTGTAAGAAGGCATTAGAAGAAGCTGGGGGAGATATAGAAAAAGCTATAGATATTCTAAGAAAAAAAGGTCTTGCTATTGCTGCAAAAAGGGCAGCTAAAGAAACCTCTGAGGGTATAGTAGCAGCTTATATTCACAGCAATAGAAAAATTGGAGTACTAGTTGAGGTAAATTGCGAAACGGATTTTGTAGCCAGAACCTCAGAATTTCAGGAATTTGCTCACAATTTGGCTATGCAAATTGCAGCTACAAATCCAGTTGCCATAAGTAGGGAACAAGTTCCATCAGAGATATTGGAAAGAGAAAAAAGGATATACGAAGAACAATTGAGAGAAGCAGGTAAGCCGGAAAATATAATTCCTAAAATAGTTGAAGGGAAACTGGAGAAATTTTACAAAGAAAATGTGCTTTTAGAACAGCCATTCATTAAAAATCCAGATCTTACTATCCAAGATCTTCTAAATGAATTAATAGCAAAAACTGGAGAAAAAATTGTAATTAAAAGATTTTGTAGATTTCAAATAGGTGAATAAATTTGAAAAAGCCTAAGTATAAAAGAATTCTTTTAAAAATTTCTGGAGAAGCGCTTTTAGGAAATAAACCTTTTGGGATAGATTATCAAATAGTAAGAGAAATAGTTGAAGAATTAAAAGAAATATATGATCTGGGAATAGAATTAAGTATAGTAATAGGAGGAGGTAACATTTTTAGAGGAATTTTGGGGCAAGAAAAGGGAATGGATAGGGTAAGGGCAGATTGTATAGGAATGCTTGCTACTTTGATTAATGCAATAATATTACAAGATGCCTTAATTTCTCAAAATATTCCTTGTAGAATAATGTCTGCTTTTGAAGTAGTAAAAGCAGGAGAGACTTATATAAGAGAGAGAGCACTTAAGCATCTGGGAAAGGGTAGAATACTTATTTTAGCTTGTGGTACAGGGAATCCTTTTTTTACTACAGACACTGCAGCAGTTTTAAGAGCTCTTGAGCTTGACGCAGAAATTTTATTTAAAGCTACTAAAGTAGATGGTGTCTACGATAAGGATCCAGCTAAGGATCCAACAGCAAAAAAATATGATACCCTTACCTTTGATGAAGCTTTAGAAAAAAAGCTTAGAGTAATGGATGCTACGGCTTTCTCTTTAGCAAGAGATTATAAATTGCCTATTTTAGTTTTTAATCTTTTAAAAAAAGGAAATATTAAAAAAGCTGTCTTAGGAAAAAAGGTGGGAACTTTGATAAAACCTTAAAAGGAGGTGATGGGTTTGTGAATGAGACTTTAGATGAAGCAAAAAGAAAGATGGAAAAGAGCCTAAAAAATTTTAAAGAAGAACTTTCTCATATAAGAACCTCAAGAGCTTCTGTTGCCCTTTTAGAAGCTATTAAAGTGGATTGTTATGGTACAAAATTGCCTATTCCTCAAATAGCTACTGTAAACATAGTAGAAGGAAAAATGCTTGTTATACAACCTTGGGATGTAACCTTAGTTAAAGAGATTGAGAAGGCTATTCAAAAATCTGACCTGGGGATTAATCCTACCAGTGATGGTAAAACCATAAGACTTGTTATACCACCTTTGACTGAGGAAAGAAGAAAGGAACTTATGAAAGTGGCAAACAAACTTGCTGAGGAGGCAAGAATAGCAGTTCGTAATATTAGAAGAGATATTTTAGAGAAATTTAAATCTGCTAAGAAAAAAGGAGAAATTTCTGAAGACGATTACCTTCAATTAGAAAAGAAGGTTCAAAAATTAACTGATGAATATATTGAAAAAATTAATGTAGCTTTGAAAGAGAAAGAAAAAGAAATTTTAGCTCCTTAAAATGAAAAATTTCCTAAATGATTCTGTAATAACTTTAGATCCTTTAAAACTTCCTAAGCATGTAGCTATTATTATGGATGGTAATGGAAGATGGGCAAAAAGTAAGGGCCTGCCAAGGGCTTATGGCCACAAAGTAGGTGCAGAGGTAGCTAAAAAAATAATTTATAAAACAAGAGAACTCGGTATTCCTTATTTAACCCTTTTTGCCTTTTCAAAAGAAAACTGGTTTCGTCCTCCTGAAGAAATTTCCACCCTTCTTGAATTGTTAAAAATTTATTTAGATGCAGAACTGGAAGAGATGAAAAAACAGGGAATAAGATTTAAAGTAATAGGAGATAAAGCAGATTTCCCAAAGGATTTGCAAGAAAAACTAGAATTTATCGAAAAAACTACACAGGAAAATGAGAAAATGGTTTTGTGTATGGCTTTAAGTTATGGAGGAAAAAATGAAATTATTAAAGCAGTGAAAAAATTAGCAGAAGAAATAAAGGAAGGTAAAATTTTCCCGGAAGAGATTGATGAAGGTCTTTTTAGAAAATTTTTGGATACCAAAGATATACCCGATCCAGATCTTCTTATTAGAACAAGTGGAGAAATGAGAATATCTAATTTTTTGCTTTTTCAATTAGCGTACACAGAACTTTACTTTACACCTATTTACTGGCCAGACTTTGATGAAAAGGAATATTTAAAAGCTCTTTATTCTTATCAACAAAGAGAGAGAAGATTTGGCAGAATTTATGAACCTTAAAAGAGTTATTACTACTCTTATTTTATTCCCCCTTCTTATTTTAGTCCTATTAAAAGCAAATTTATCTACTATTTCTATTATTATTATTGTGGTAGCTTCTTTATGTTTTTATGAATGGAAAAATCTTTATGAATTTACTTTTTTTATATGGTTAATAGGGGAAATACTTCTTATATGTAGTTTTTTAATCATATTTGCATATAAAGTTTCCTTATTTTACATTTTTTATTTTTTTTTATTTTTTTCTTTTCTTTTCCAATTGTTTAAATATGAAAAAGAGGAATTTAAAAAAGACTTTTTCCCTTTTCTTACAGGAATTTTTTATATTTTCATAGGGCTTTATCCTTTTTGGGAGATTTTACAAGCCTTTAAAAGGGAGTATTTATTTTATTTTTTTTCTGTAGTCTTTGCTAATGATACAGGTGCTTATTTAGTTGGGAAAGCTATTGGGAAAACCCCTTTTTTCCCCAAAATATCTCCTAAAAAAACTTGGGAAGGATTTTTGGGTGGATTAATATTTGCTTTGATGGTGGCAATTTTTTTAAATTCTTACTTAAACCTTTTTAAAGAAAGCGCCAATATTGTAGTTGCTATAATTCTTTCTATTGTAGGAAGTATGGGTGATCTTTTTGAATCAGCTTTTAAAAGAATGGTCAATAAAAAAGACTCAGGAAAAATTATTTTAGGACATGGTGGATTACTTGATAGATTGGATAGTGTTTTATTTTCTTCTCCTATTTTCTTGATAATTTTAAAAAAATTTTAGATTGTTAATAACTATGATTCTCTCTCTGGAAGAGGCTTATCATCTTCTTAAAAAAGAGAAGGTCCCTGAACATATTGTAAAACACTCAGAAAAGGTAGCTCTTGTTTCTTTGTTTATAGGTTGCTTTTTAAAAGAGATAGATAAAAATATTGATCTTCATCTTTTAACGGTAGGGGCACTTCTTCATGATATTAAAAAATACAAATCTCTTTTGACGGGTGAAGATCATGCCTTACTTGGATACGAATATATGAAAAAATTAGGCTATGAAAGAATAGGGGACATTATAAAAGCTCATATTTATTTAGAATTAGGTTCTTTAGATGCGTTTATTACTGAAGAGGAAATTGTTCATTATGCAGACAAAAGGGTTATGCACGAAAAAATAGTTTCTTTAAAGGAAAGGTTTGATGATCTAAAAAAAAGATATGGTAAGAATGAGCAAACTATTCTAAGATTAGAATCTTTAGAAAGATTAAATTATTTAATTGAAAAACGCATATTTAAAAGGCTTCCCTTTACACCTGAAAAAATAATGGAGTTAGAAAAAATAAAGGAGGTAAAAGATGTCCTCTTTCGGTGTGTTAAGAGTTGCTCTTCTTGCTGGTGGAATATCCTCTGAAAGAGAAGTGTCCTTAAAAGGCGCATCTGCAGTAAAGAAAGCTTTGGAAAAATTGGGACATAAATATGAAATTTTTGATCCTGCGAAGGATCTTTCTGAACTTGCTCAAAGGGCTAAAGAATTTGATTGTGCCTTTTTAGTGGTTCATGGACCAGGGGGTGAAGATGGAACATTACAGGGGTTTCTTGATTCTATAGGACTTCCCTATCAAGGGGCAGGTGTTTTAGGAAGTGCAATAGCTATGCATAAAGGGATATCTAAAAATTTATACAAATTAGCAGGACTTAAAGTTCCTGAAGGAAAGGTATTTTCAAAAGAAAATTCTTTTGAAGAAATTAGAGAATACGCAAAAAAACTTGGTTTTCCTTTGATTATCAAACCTGCAACTCAAGGTTCAAGCGTTGGATTAAGTATAGTAAAGAAAAGAGAAGATTTAAAAGAAGCTTTGGAAAAGGCTTTTAATATAGATAATGAAGTAATTGTGGAAAAATATCTTAAAGGAAGAGAAATAACGGTTGGTATTTTAGATGAGAAACCCTTGCCAGTAGTAGAAATAATTCCCAAGGTTTCAGAAACTTTTGATTATGAAACTAAATATACTCCAGGGCTTGCAGAGGAAGTTTGTCCAGCTCCTCTTTCAGAAGCATTAACTCAAAAGGCTCAAGAATATGGACTCATAGCTCACAGGGCATTAAAATTAAGACATTATAGTAGAACCGATATGATAATAGTAGGTGATGAAATTTATGTACTTGAAACCAATACTATTCCTGGTATGACAGAAACAAGTCTTTTGCCTCTTGCAGCAAAAGTTGCAGGTTATAGTTTTGAAGAACTAATTCAGAAGTTATTAGAGTTAGCTTTAAGAGAAAAGATTAAGAATAAAATCCCTGCTTAATTTTTTGAGCTTCGATTCCTATAAAAAATGTCCAATCTTTTAAAAAACTCTTCAAGGAAGATTCTGGTAAGGTATCTAAAATTTTATTTATTTCCAGAGCTTGAGCTAAAATAAAATCTCCGATAGTTTCAGATGAAGTAGCATCCAATTCTTTGTTTATAATGCTTTCTAAAAGCTTAGAGCTTTCCTCTAATTTTTGATATACTAAATTAAATCTCTCTTTCTGAGTTTTTTCTAAAAATTCCTTTTTTTCAATTTCAGAAAGAATAGCTTTGAAATACTCCTCAAAAAGACTTTCTCCTCTCTTTGAAGTTACTGATTCAGCAGTAAAATTAATTGGAAAAATAAATCTAGAATCTATTTTCATAAGGATCTCCTATTTTAAATATTTTAATAATATTATCGGAAAATTTCAAGAAAATTTTAAAGCCTCTGCTTTATTTATTTTATTATTTTTTTCTTTTTATTTCAGATTGTATAATAACCTTCAAATAAAGCCACAAAATTTAAGGAGGGTAATTTTTCCCCTGATAAAGTTCTTTTTCGCTCATAACTTTCCTTAATAAATTAATAACCTCCATTTTCTTGGTAATCCAGAGAGGAGCTAAAATATCTTCTTCTTTTGCTTCTGAACACACCCTATGAACTACTGTAGATGGTGGGAGATAGGTTAAAGCATAAGCAACAAGTTCAACATATTCTTCCATTTCAAGAGGTTTATACTCACCTTTTAAATATATTTCTTCCATCTTAGAACCTTTGAGTATATAAAGAGCGTGAAACTTTATTCCATCTACTTTAAGCTTAGCCAAGGTTTTTACAGTTTCCATCATCATTTCTTTTGTTTCTTCTGGTAATCCAAAAATAATATGTACTACCACCGGTATATTGTTTTCTTTGAGAAGAGAGTAAGCTTCTAAGAAATCTTCAAAGGTATGGCCTCTATTAATTAATTCTAAAGTCTTATTAAATATACTTTGAAGTCCCAATTCTACCCAAAGATAGTAGCCTTTTTCTTGATAGGTTTTAAGAAGATCTACATTTTTTTCATCTATACAATCAGGACGAGTTCCTATTGCTAATCCTACTATGGAGGGATCTATAAAAACTATATCATATAGTTCTTTAAGTTTTTCTACCGGGGCATAGGTATTGGAAAAGGATTGGAAGTAAGCTATAAATTTATTAAATTTTTTCCTTTTAAATATTTCCAAAAAGAATTTTACTTGTTCTTCTAAGGACTTCCCTTCTTTAAAAAATCCTGTCCCAGAACCTTTGGAATCGCAATATATACATCCTCCCAAACCTTTTGTTCCATCTCTATTTGGACAGGTTAATCCTGCATCTAAGGGTATTTTTTTAACTTTTTCCCCAAATTTTTCCTTTAAAAATTCGTTTAGGGTGTAATAAAGTCTTTGTGTTTTCATAATTTTAAAATAAGTTATTTAGAAAAAAATTCAACTTTTATTGTAGTTTAAGGAGAGATGGCAAAAATTCAAAGAAAGATTATATTTAAAATCAAAAAATTAATAGAAATGGTGATTCTAAAATGAAATTTTTAGAGAGTTTCGATGTAATTGTAATAGGTGCAGGGCATGCAGGAATTGAGGCATCCTTAGCAGCAAGTAGAATGGGATGTAAGACTCTTCTTCTTACTATTAATCTTGAACGCATAGGAGCTATGAGTTGTAATCCTTCTATAGGTGGAATAGGAAAGGGTCATTTAGTGAAGGAGATTGATGCTCTTGGTGGAGAAATGGCCTTAGCTATTGATGAGACAGGAATCCAGTTTAGAAAACTTAATACTAAAAAAGGTCCTGCAGTAAGGGCAACTCGTGCTCAAGCAGATAGGTTTAAATATCAAGAAAGAATGAAAAGAGTTCTAGAGAGAGCTCCTAATCTTTTTATTAAACAGGCTTTGGTAACAAGACTTTTAGTGAAAGATAAGAGAATAATAGGAGTTGAGACCAAAGCAGGAGAACAGTTTGGAGCTAAGGCAGTAGTTATAGCACCTGGAACTTTTCTTCATGGACTCATTCATATAGGACTTGAAAGCTTTCCTGCAGGAAGGTTGGGAGATCCACCTTCTAATAGGCTTCCTGAACATTTAAAAGAACTTGGTTTTGAGATGGGGAGATTTAAAACTGGAACCTGTCCAAGACTTGATGGAAGAACTATTGATTACAGTAAGCTTGAAATTCAGTGGGGAGATTTTCCTCCACCTCTTTTTTCTTTTAAAAATAAAGGAAAAAGACCTTCTTTACCTCAAGTTCCCTGTTTCATAACTTATACCACAGAGAAAACCCATGAGATTATAAGAAATGCCTTAGATAGATCCCCTCTTTTTACAGGAAAAATTAAAGGAAGAGGAGTTAGATATTGTCCTTCTATTGAAGATAAGGTTTTTAGATTTCCCGATAAAGAAAGACATCAAGTTTTTCTTGAACCAGAAGGACTTGATACAGTGGAAGTTTATCCAAATGGCATAAGTACAAGTCTTCCCATTGATGTACAGTGGGAAATGGTAAGAAGTATTCCTGGTTTAGAAAAGGCTGAAATTTTAAGACCAGGTTATGGAATAGAACATGATTATGTAATTCCAACTCAATTAAAACACACCTTGGAAACAAAATTAATCTCGGGTTTATTTTTAGCAGGACAGATAAATGGAACCACAGGATACGAAGAAGCAGCTGCTCAGGGGCTTATAGCAGGAATTAATGCAGCCCTTTATGTAAAAGAAGAAGAACCTCTTGTTCTCGACCGCTCTCAAGGTTATATAGGAGTACTTATAGATGATTTAGTAACTAAAGGGACAGACGAACCTTATAGAATGTTTACCTCCCGTGCAGAATATAGGCTTCTTTTAAGGGAAGATAATGCAGACTTAAGGCTTACTGAAATTGGAAGAAAGATAGGACTTGTTGATGATGAAAGATGGGAATTGTATTTAGATAAAAAGGAGAAATTAAAGAGGGTAATGGAATTTTTAAAAGAGACAAAAATTTCTCCAGATCGTGTTAATAGCTATCTTGAAAGTATAGGTTCAACCCCGCTCAAATCAAGCATAAGACTTTATGAACTTTTAAAAAGACCTGAAGTGGAAATAGAAGTTATTTCTGAATTAGTGCCAGACTTAAAAAAATTTTCAGAAGACATTTTATCAGAAATAGAAACAGAAATAAAATACAGTGGGTATATAAATAAACAGCTTAAAGAAGTGGAAAAATTTAAAAAACTTGAAAATATGAAACTTCCAGAAGATCTTAACTATTATGAAATACCAGGTCTTTCTAATGAAATGAAAGAGAAATTTAGCAAAATAAGACCCACTTCTATAGGTCAAGCTTTGAGAATTCCTGGAGTAACACCTGCAGCCATTTCAGCCATTCAGATCTATTTAAAAAAGCGCTCCACTCCTAGTGCTGTTTCCCAGAATTTTTAAATAAAATTTTTAAAATTTTTAAAGGAGGGAGAAGGTGTGGGATTAAAAGAAACTCAAGCTTATCAATTTTTAAAATTTACTAATTTATCTTTGAAAAATCTTGGATTTAGAGAAGCTCTGGTCTCTCCCTCTCCGCCATTTAAAGAATATCAGAATACCACCAAAATTAAGCTCTCTGTAGAAAAATTTCCTCCCACTCCTAATTTTTTTGAAATTTTATCAAAAAGAAGGAGCAAGAGGGGATATAAAAAAAATCCTCTCTCTCTAAGGGAAATTGCTTTATTATGCTTTTCTGCTCAAGGAGTTACAGGTATTGCTGAACCTTATCTATTAAGAACTGCACCTTCAGCAGGTGCCTTATATCCTATTGAGACCTATTTAGCCATTAACTATTCCTATGAAATTGAACCAGGAATATACCATTTAGAGGTAAAGGACTTTTCTCTTGCCCTTTTAAAAAAAGGATATATGGGTAAAATATTGAGTGAACTGGCTCTTGGTCAGGCTTTTTTGGCCTCAGCAAGTATTATTTTTATTTGGTCTGCAGTATTAAGTAGAACTATTTCAAAATACGGAAGTAGAGGCTTAAGATATATTTTTATGGATGTGGCTCATATTTGTCAGAATGTGCTTCTGGCAAGTGAAGCCCTTGGATTAAAAGCCTGTCCAGTAGGTGCTTTTTTTGATGAAGAATTAAATAAATTTCTTGAATTAGAAGAAGGAGAAAGCGTAATTTATATAGCAACTGTGGGAAAATAAAAAAATTTATTCTAATGAGGTTTTTCTTTTTGCTTTTTCTTTTTGATACTTTTTCCAAGGTTTTTCCTTTTTCTTCCCATGGGTAATTTTTCTAAAAGGTAACTTTCTTTCTTCTATTTCACTTTTTGGAGGTTCTTTGAAAGAGATGATTGGAGATGATCTTAGGGGTATTTCAATTTTTGAACCATATTTTTTAAGAAATCTTTGATCAATCTGAGGTCCTTTAAGAGCTTCATAATTTATTTTATCTAAAAGAAAAATTTTCTCTCTAAAATTAAAAATGTTTGTATCAGGAGAAATTAGTTTAGAAATGGTTTCCAATAATATACAACCCTTTATTTTTGCCCAAATTTGCGCTAATTCTTTATCAATAAAAAGAGGAATTAGTGAATTATGATATTTCCACTCACCATCTATAGAAATTTTTATCCATAATTTTGGCTTGACAAATGTCCAAAGAGTAGTATATTTATAAATTTGTGAAATTTCAATTTTTTGAGGAGGTGAATAGTAGACGTTTTTAGGTTTTACTAAATTATAATCTCTTGAAATTTCAAAAAAATCTTTGTAATAATAAGAAAATAATTGTTTTAATATTTCTAATTTTACTTTTTTAAATTTTTTAGTAAAAATTAGAACTTGAAAAATTTCTTTAATTTTGAAAAATCCATTATTATCAGGAATTAAACCAAATTCTTCCGGGTGATAGGCTAAGGTATAGGTTAAGAATTTGAATAATAAATTGTTTATCATTGAAGATGAGAAATAAATGAATTATTTTTTAATAAGCTAATTAAAAGCCGAATTAAATTATAGCATAAAATTAAATAATATGTAAGGGGTGATTAAGAGAGGATGGGTTCAAAGGATTTACATGAAAAAATTGTAGAATTAGGGAAATCAGGACAACTTACCTATGATTTGTTAAATAGAATGTTACCTGAAGAATATAATGATCCTGACAAAATGGAGGAAATTTTTGATCTTTTAGAATCTTACGGAATAGAATTAAAAGAGCTTGATCCGTATGAAAGAGAAGAAATAATAGAGAAAAAGGTTCAAGATAAGATAAAGGAATTATCTACTTTTGTAGAAGGAGAGCTTGAAGAGGAAGAAACCGTCTCTGAACCAGGAAGTGAAGAGTTATTATCTATTTATTTAAAAGAAATGGGGAAGTATGAACTTTTAACGCCAGAAAAGGAAGAGGAATTATCAAGACAGATAAGAGAAGGTTTTGAAAAAATAATTGAGCTTATAGAACACACCAAAATTTCACTTAAGGAGATAAAAGAACTTAAAGAAACTATAAAAGAGTGGAAAAGAAAAGATCCCAGTTTAAAGCCTAAAAAAAGCTATGTAAATTATCTTGAAAATACTATAAAAGCCTGTGAAGAAAAGTACAAAAATTTTAATAAAAAAAGTATTTTGAATTTTTGCAATGAGATCAAAAAATATATTTCCCAGATTGAGAAAGCTAAAGACGAAATGGTAAAAGCTAACTTAAGACTAGTGGTTTCTATAGCTAAAAAATATATAAGACAGGGCCTTCCCTTAGCAGATTTAATTCAGGAAGGAAATCTTGGTCTCATGAGAGCTGTTTATAGATTTGATTATAGAAAGGGAAACAAATTTAGTACTTATGCTTCCTGGTGGATTAGACAATCTATTACAAGAGCTATACTTGATAAAACCCGTACCATAAGATTACCTGTGCATTTCTTAGAATTGAGAAATCAGGTATTTAAAGTCTTTTATGAACTTTCTAAAGAATTGGGAAGAGAGCCAACTCCCGAAGAACTTGCTCAGAGAACCGGTGTTCCCTATGAAAAAATTTTGGTAATTTTTGAGACCTCCAAAGAGCCTGTTTCTTTAGAGACACCTATTGGGGATGAAGATAGTACCCTTGGTAATTTTATAGAAAATAAAAAGAGCCCTTCTCCTTATGAAACAACCAGAAAAAAGGACATTTCAGAAAAATTAAAGAAATTTTTGGCAACTCTTTCTCCAAGGGAAGAAAAAATTATTCGTATGAGATTTGGGTTAGGAGAATATGGTGGATATACTTTGGAAGAAATTGGATATATGTTTAAGGTTTCAAGAGAGAGAATAAGACAGATTGAGAAGAAGGCTCTTGCTAAAATGAGACAACTTGCTCAAAAGGAAAAATTCGATCTTAGAGATTAAAAAAGTCCTGTTTGTTTTGGTTTCTTTGGTTTAGGGGAAAATATTTTTAAAGGAAAATTTTTAAAATACGAAGAAAGACCTTTGTTTAAAGTAAAATTGAAAATTTTTCTTTCTTTTGTTGAGGTAAAGAAAAAACCTCTTTTTGTTCTGGTAAGGGAAACGTAAATAAGCCTTCTTTCCTCGTCTTCTAAAGTATCTTCAAACAATTTTAAAGGTATTAATCCCTCTTCAGCCCCTACTAAAATTACATATTCTGCCTCTAAGCCTTTAGATGCATGAATGGAAAGAAAATTAACGCCTTCTTTATAGGGATTTATAAAATCAGAAGGTTCAAGGACTTTAAGGTAACTTGTAAATTTTTCTTTATCTTCAGAGGCTAAAGCCCACAGATTTTCTAAAAAATTTTTTATTTCTGGAGCACTAATTTTTATGAGTTCATTTACCGAAAAGGTACTCCTTTCCAGAAGATTTAAAAATTCGGTTATTTTTTCAAAACAAATTAAGGCATCTTCTTCAGCTACATTAACAGGGATTCCTTCTCTTAAAAACCTATTTTTTAAAGACAAAAAAACATTTTTTATTCTGGAAAGAATAAAAATATCCTTTGGAGAAACAGATTGATATTTCTGATTTTCCAATTGAAGTCCACCTAAAAGATTTTTAACCAGATTAACAAGAAAATCCTCTTCCTCAAAGGTATTGGGGAATAAAAATCCTTGAACCATTCCATTTTCTTTTAAACTTTTATAAGGTGGTACATCCCAGGGCGCATTTTTGAAATTTTCTGCATATTTTAAAATTTTTTCAGGACATCTGAAACTTAGAGTTAAATTAAGTGTTTTTATATGGGGTTTAAAATTTTGCCAGAAATTACGAAGCTTTTCTAAATTTACCCCTTTAAAGCTATAAATGGATTGGTTGGGATCTCCAAAAAGCAAAAAAGTTGCGCTTTGAAATGGTTTAAGAAATTCCAATATTTCTGGTAAAAGATCTTGAAATTCATCTATGACCACATAATAGTCTTTAAATTTAGGTAAAGGAAGTTTGGAAACTTCGTAAAGTAAAAGTTCAAAATCAAGTAAATTCTTTGCTTTAAGATAATTAAAATAAATTTCTTTATTTTTCTTATCCTTTAAGGGATTTTTTATTTTTGGAAAAAGACTTTTTAAAATTTTAGTTTTTTCTTTTTCTGAAATTAAAGGGGGTTGTTTGCTGAAATAATCTCTCCATAAATCAAAGGCAAATCCGTGGAAAGTATCTACTTTTATAAAACCGAGATTTTCTTTATTTAAACGAGATCTTAATTCTTGACAAGTTTTAAAAGAGTAGGTTAAAATCAAAATTTTTTCAGGGGAAATATTTTTATTTTCTAAAAGATACTTAATCTTATTTACGAGGGTATGTGTTTTTCCTGTTCCTGGTCCAGCTATAACTATAAGATCTCCTTCTTCAAGGATAATTTTCCTTTGTTCTTCAGCAAGATTTTCTACCATATTTAAGAATTTAAAACCTTAAAATGCTTGTTTTTTTAAGATTATTTTATATAATCTCTTTTTAATTTAAATTAAAATTTGAGAATAGAAAAGATGAAAAGAGTCGAGTGTTTATATTTTTGTTTTCTCCTTTTAGTAGTAATTTCTTTTGGGCTTTATATAAGATTTGACGATATAAAATTTTGGAATTCCAATAGAGAACTATTTTTTTATAAAAATTCTCCTATCTATAGTGAATATGATTCCTATTACTTTGCAAGACTTGCCTTAGATATAAAAGAAGGCAAATTCAAACCAGGTTCTATTGATCATTATAGAGTATTTCCCGATAATTCATCTCAAGCCAAACTGGATGAAAAAGATAAATTTTATATAAAATATACAGTTTCGGGAAATTTAATAAGTATAATTTGGGCGTATCTTTCAAATTGGTTCAATATTTCTCTTGAAAAACTTACCTGGTATTTGGTTCCTCTTTTAGCTATTCTCGTTGCTATTCCACTTTTTATATATCTTAAAAATCTTGATTATCCTTATGCAGGACTTACAGGAGGATTAATTGCTATTTCAGCTCCCATGTATATCTCAAGAACAGATCTTATGAGACTGGATCATGATATCTTAAATTTAGCCTTTCCTATTTTTATAGCTTATACTTTTTATAAATTTTTTAAAATCTCAGATAGAATTAAAAAATATACATGGATTATAATAGGATCTTTATTTTTGATTTTATATCAACTTTGGTATGGACATCCTAATCTTAATTTTGTTTTACTTTTCATGTTTTTATTTAGATATTTTTGGGATAAAAGATTAAAGTGGACAAAAGAAGATTTAATTTACGTAATTTTGCTTATTCTTCCACAAATCTGGTATGTATATATAGGTCCGGTTCATCTTTACAAACAGGTAAAAACCTTAGTTTTTAACATTAAAAGTCCTACTGCTGCTGAGATTTTATTTAAAGACTTTCCAAATATTTTTATGTCCATTTCAGAATTACAGAAGTTAAAATTTGAAGAAGTCATTGGTAGCGTTATTTTTAGTTATCCTTTGGGAATTTTGGGGCTTATAGGAGCTTTTTTTTTATTTCTTTTTAATTTAAGAAATACAATTTTTCTTTTGCCTTTTTTTGTAATAGGACTTTTATCCTTTTTTTCAGGAGCTCGTTTTGCAATGTATCTTGCTCCATTTATAGGAATTGGAATTGGATATTTAATTTATTTATTTTTTAACAAAATTATGCCCTATTTGACCCTTTTTAAAGAAACAGAAAAACAAAAAGTAATTATTCATTTTATAGAAACTTTATTCCTTATCTTAATTATGTGGATTCAAAAGCCAGTTTTAGGATTTAACAGTTATCCCAAAGTATTCTCCCCTTTGGTTAAAGATATGGATTATATTAAAATTCATACACCCGAGAATAGTGCTATATGGACATGGTGGGATTATGGTTATGCCTTTCAGCTCTATTCAAGAAGAACAACCTTTCACGATGGTGGTTCTCAGGGGAGCCCAAAAACCTATTTTATAGCAAGAAGCTTTACTATTCCTGATCCAAGGGAAGCCTGGTATATTACATCATTTATAAGTAATTTTGGTTTAACCGGTATTGCAGAAAAATTAAAAAAAGGAATTTCCGCTAAAGAATTGGTTGAAATGGTTAAAGAAGGAAAATATGCAAAGGAGATAAAAACCCCGGTTTACTGGGTATTTACTATGGATCTATTTGGTAAATTTGCTTGGATCCATTATTTTGGAAGTTATAATTTCGACACTAAGGAAGGAAAGTTTGGAAGAATTATAGCTCCTGCTCAATGCAAGATTTTAACTGAAAATTTTATTGAGTGTGATAATGGAAGACTTTCTATAGATTTAAATAGCGGTATAATAACAGATTCTAATGGAATATCTACTATAAATTATTTTTATTTTAAAACTCAAGAAAAATTTATTCAAAAGAAGTTTTTTGAAAAAGGTTACATAATTGAGGTAGTAAGAGGAAAAGAAGGAGGGCAAGTTTTTATCATAGATCCTGATGTTTTTAAGACTCTTTTTAATCAAATGTACATTTTAAGAAATTATGATCCTAAATATTTTGAATTAATTCTTGATGACTTCCCCTATATGGTAATATATAAAGTGAAAGAAAAAATTTGGTAAAAAACAAGTATGGCATTTATAATAAATCTTAAAAATCTGGAAATGAAGCCCCATCCTAAATTTGAAGGAGTTAAAATAGGATATATTCTTACTAAAGAAAAACATCCAGAATTAAGTATCACCGTTCTTGAAATTTTACCTGGTATAGAAATTCCTCTCCATAGCCATGAGAAAGAGGTTGATACTATTTTTATTTTAGAAGGAGAAGCTGAGGTTTTTTTAAGAGATTCATGGGAAAAGGCAAAGGAAGGAGATATAATTGTAATTAGTCCTAAGGAGATTCATGGAGTCAAAGCAGTTGGTGAAAAATCGCTCAAATGTTATATTGTTCATGCTCCAGCTCTTTGGTAAGGTTAATTTTTTATGAATGCAGTAATTCATGAAAAAGCTAAAATATTAATCTCAGCTCTTCCCTATTTCAGAAATTTTTATAAAAAAATTATGGTTATTAAGTATGGCGGACATGCTATGGTAGATGAAACACTTAAATCTGCTTTTGCTCAGGATATAGTATTAATGAAATATGTGGGAATACGTCCTGTTATTGTTCATGGAGGAGGACCTCAGATAAATCAGGTTATGGAAAAAATGGGATTGAAACCGGTTTTTATTGAAGGTCAAAGAGTTACAGATGAAGAAACTATGAATGTGGTAGAAATGGTTCTTGTAGGGACAGTAAATAAGAGAATAGTGAGTCTTATTAACAAAGCAGGAGGTAAAGCTGTTGGACTTTCAGGAAGAGATGGAAATTTAATAAAAGCAGAAAAGATGACTCTTTATAAATATACCGGAGAAGATAGGCCTCCAGAAATCATAGATATAGGAAGGGTAGGCAAAGTAAAAGAAATTAATCCTGAGGTTTTACATACCCTTATTGAAAATGACTTTATTCCTGTTATAGCTCCTGTTGGAGTTGGGCCTGATGGAGAGGCTTATAACATAAATGCAGACCTTGTTGCAGGGGCTCTGGCAAGTTCTCTCTCTGCAGAAAAGTTAATCTATCTCTCTGATGTGGAAGGGGTAAAAGACGAAAAAGGGGATCTGATCTCTACCCTTTATATAGAAGATATAAATAATCTTATAGAAAAAGGAATAGCTAAAGGAGGCATGATTCCTAAATTAAAAAGTGCAAGAAAGGCTATTTTGTCAGGAGTAAAGAAAGTTCACATTATAGATGGTAGAATAGCACATAGTTTAATCATAGAGCTTTTTACTGATGAAGGATTGGGGACTCAAATTTTAGCAAGAGGAGGGGATTAGTTTGAAGGAGGGGATCTTAGAAAAGAGTTATGATCCCAAAAAAGTTGAAAAAAAATGGTATGAAATCTGGGAAAAAAAAGGTTATTTTGAACCAACCTATGACAAAAATAAATCCAAATTTTCTATAGTGATTCCTCCTCCCAATGTTACAGGAGCACTTCATATTGGACATGCATTGAATAATACTCTTCAAGATGTTTTGGTGAGATACAAAAGAATGGATGGATATGATGTGTTGTGGGTTCCTGGAACTGACCATGCAGGAATAGCCACTCAAAATGTAGTGGAAAAGGAATTAGCAAAGGAAGGGCTTACAAGACATGACTTAGGAAGAGAAAAATTTTTAGAAAGGGTATGGAAATGGAAAGAACAATATGGTAACACAATTATAAATCAACTTAAAAAATTGGGAGCAAGTTGTAGCTGGTCTTACGAGAGATTCACCATGGACGAAGGTTTGTCGAGAGCTGTTAGAGAGGTATTTGTTAGACTCTGGGAAGAGGGTTTAATTTATAGAGGAGATTATATTATTAATTGGTGTCCAAGATGTCAAACAGCTCTTGCAGATTTAGAGGTAGAATTCGAAAGTGTAGAAGGAAAGCTTTGGTATATAAAATATCCTCTCGAAGATGAAAGCGGATATATTGTAGTTGCAACAACAAGACCAGAGACCATGCTTGGAGATACAGCAGTAGCAGTACATCCGGAAGACGAAAGGTATAAGGCTTTAATAGGAAAAAAAGTAATACTTCCTTTAACAGGAAGAATAATACCTATTATAGCTGATAAAGTAGTTGATCCTAAATTTGGAACAGGGGCGGTAAAAGTTACACCTGCTCACGATTTTGCAGATTTTGAAATAGCAAAAAGACATAATCTTCCTTTTGTAAAAGTAATTGATGAAACAGGAAAGATGACGGAATCAGCAGGTATTTATGCAGGACTTGATAGATTTTCTGCAAGAAAAAGAGTAGTGGAAGATTTAAAAGCACAAGGTCTTTTAGAAAAAGAAGAAGATTATCAGCTTGTTCTTGGACATTGTTACAGATGTAATACAATTATTGAACCTTTACTTTCAAAACAATGGTTTGTATCAACCAAACCTCTTGCACAGCCAGCTATTTCAGCGGTTCAATATGGATTTATAAAATTTATTCCTGAAAACTGGGTAAATCTTTATTTTGACTGGATGAGAAATATAAGAGACTGGTGTATTTCAAGACAAATATGGTGGGGACATAGAATTCCTGTTTGGTATTGCAATGCCTGTGGAGAAACTATAGTAAGTAAAGAGGAAAATGTGGAAGAATGCCCCAAGTGTGGGTTAAAAGAATTAAAAAGAGATGAAGATGTGCTTGATACCTGGTTTTCCTCTGCACTCTGGCCTTTTTCTACCCTAGGATGGCCTGAAAAGACAGAAGCTTTATCAACTTTCTATCCCACCTCAGTTTTGGTAACAAGCTTTGATATTATCTTTTTCTGGGTGGCAAGAATGATCATGATGGGAATTCACTTTATGGGGCAGATTCCTTTTAAAAATGTATACATCCATGCACTGGTAAGGGATGAAAAAGGTCAAAAGATGAGTAAAAGCAAAGGAAATGTAATAGATCCTATAGAAATGATAGAAAAATATGGAACCGATGCCTTAAGATTTACTTTGGTTGCCCTTGCAGCTCAGGGAAGAGATATTAAACTTTCTGAAGCACGTATCGAGGGATTCAGGCACTTTATTAATAAAATCTGGAATGCGGGAAGATTTGTTTTGATGAATCTTGAAGACTATACCCCTGAAGAAAAAGAAATTAAACTTAATGAACTACCTCTATTTTCCAGATGGATCCTTTCTGAACTACAAAAAACTATAAAGATAACCAGAGAAAAACTTGAAGAATTTGAATTTGACCAATCAGCCATGGAGATTTATCATTTTTTTTGGGATAAATTTTGTGATTGGTATTTAGAAATTTCAAAAATATATTTAAAAGATCCTAATTATAGAAAAAGTACCCAAAAAGTACTTTTAGAGGTTCTTAAAAATTCATTAAAATTATTACATCCCTTTATACCTTTTGTTACAGAGGAAATATGGCAATATCTTCCTGAAAAAGAAACAGAACATATTATTGTAGCTAAATATCCAATTTTTGAAGAAAAGTTTATTGATGAAGATGCTGAAAGATGGGTTAAAATTTTGCAAGAGTTAATTGTGGGGATAAGAAGTGTTAAGGCAGAATATAATTTAACCTTTAAAACTGATTTAAATATAGTTTTTAGAAGTTCTAATGAGGATATTTTAGATTTTATTAAAAATCAAAAAGAACCGATTAAATTTTTAGCTAAGATTTCAGATATAGAATTAAGTAGAAATTATAAAAAGAAAAAGGGTGAAGTTTCTGTAGTTTTGTCAGAAGGTGAATTATTTATTAATCTTGAAGGTTTAATTGATATAGAAAAGGAAATAAAAAGATTGGAAAAGGAGAAAGAGAAAATAGAGAAAAAAATGGCTCAAATTGAGAGAAAACTTGAAAATAGGAATTTTTTTGAGAAAGCGCCTAAAGAAATTGTAGAAAAAGAAAAAACAGAATATAAAGAATTAAAGGAAAGGCTTGATAAAATAATTCATTATCTTTCTGAATTAAAATAAAAGAAGTTCTAAATGGATGCAGATAAACGCTATTATACCCGTTATAAAATCTCTTTAGAAGGAAGA
>ERZ1669249.91-NODE-91-length-53571-cov-6.997291_pt1 | contig 53571 bp, 58 predicted proteins | sample MGYA00579293_ERZ1669249 | MGnify/ENA primary metagenome ERZ1669249 (study PRJEB41166, sample SAMN08046057) | hot springs metagenome | biome: hot spring; feature: neutral hot spring; material: thermophilic sediment; isolation source: thermophilic sediment from... | reverse complement strand
GGGGGGGGGGGGTGGGGGGGAGGGGTGCGTAGGGCGTCAAGAGTTCCGATAGGGTATGCAGTTCCGGCAGTTCGGCCAGAGCGCGTTGCAGGTGCTTCCAGGTGAGCGGCAGGTCTTTAAGATACCCATGCTTGCCATCGCGCAGGCTTAAGCGTGCAAAAATCCCCAACACTTTTAAATGCCGCTGCACGGCCACCCAATGAAAATCGGCACAAAATTGCGCGAGGTTTTGGCTTGCTTGATACGCGGGCGGCAGGTTGGCCCAAAAGTAGGCTTGCAGCGCGGTGACTTGGGCTTGGGGCCAGTCGATGTAGCTGTCGCGCAGCAAGGATACAAGATCGTAAGCCAAAGGCCCGCGCACGGCATCTTGAAAATCAATGGTAACGAGCGGGTGTTCGGCATGGGCATCGCGCACCATTAAATTGCGGCTGTGGTAATCGCGATGCACGAACACCTGCGGCATGGCGGAAAGTCTTGCGCTGATAACATCCCGCTGGGTTTGCCACACTAAGGACTGCGCGGAGGTGAAGGGCTGGCCTAAATATTTTGCTGCATACCACTCGGGGAATAAATCCATCTCGGTGTTGAGCCGCTCGGGGCTGAACTTTGGCAATCCACCGGCATCGGTGGCGGCTATGCCGAGCAAGAGCGCTACCGCTTGCTTAAGCTTGGCGTTGACTGCATCCACCGATTGCCCATGCCGCCATTGAAAGAGGGTGCAATCGCCTAGGTCTTCTAAAATCAAAAATCCTTGGGCGAGATCACAGGCGCCCACCTGCGGTACGGGCACGCCGGCCGCCGCCAAGCGCGCTTGTATGGCTAAAAAGGCGGCGATATTTTCCGGCGGTGGCGCGTCCATCAGCATGCGCGTACTGCCATCGGCAAGGCGCAGCCGCCAATAACGCCGGGCGCTGGCATCGGCGGAGGCTAAAACGGGTGGGGCGACGCAGCCCGCGCAGTGCGCGGCTAAAAATTGCGCGCGCGCGGGCAGGCGGGGGTCGTTCGATGGGTGCGAAGAATGGGGCATGGCATCACTTAAGCTGACAAAAGAGGCTTTAAGCATAACGGGCTTTTGGTGGCTGGTGAATGCGGGCGTTGACTGGGTTTTTAGCCGCCTAAAAAAGTAGGTAGGCAATGCGATTTTTTGCAGCTAAAATAACTAATACGCCCATAAACGTAATCAGGGGAACAAGATGGCCATTTTTAAACAGCTCTTTGATGAAGCAACCTCCACTTTTACTTATCTCATCGCCGATGAGCACACCAAATCTGCTTTGCTGATTGACCCGGTGCATGAGCAACACGACCGCGATTTGGCGGTGTTGCGTTCGCTGGGTTTAACCCTTAAATATGTGCTGGAAACTCATGTGCACGCCGATCACATTACCGGCGGCGGGCGCCTGCGCCACGACACCCAAGCGTTATTTGTTGCGGGTAAAGGCACGGGGTTAGCGTGTGCTGATCGCCTCGTCGCCAATGGGGAGGTCATCACGATGGATTCCATTACCATTCATGCGCTTGCCACGCCCGGCCACACCGATGGCTGCACGAGCTATCGTTGGGAAGACCGCCTATTCACCGGCGATACGATTTTGATTGATGCCTGTGGGCGCACCGATTTTCAGCAAGGCTCGCCCGAATCTTTATTCAACAGCATTCAGCAATTAATCGCCTTCCCCGATGAAACACTGATTTACCCCGGCCACGATTACAACGGCAAATGGGTCAGCTGCGTGGGTCAAGAAAAAACCATTAACCCCTACATTGCCGGGCTCGATTTGCCTGCCTTTGTGGCCAAAATGAATGCCTTGAATTTACCGAAACCCCGCCGCATTGATGTGGCCGTGCCGGCTAATGTGCTATGCGGTGGTGCCAATGTGGCGCGGGCGCCCGGCGAAACAGAGGCAGCCTGAGTATCTTTAATGAATAATAAAAACATTACCGTTATTGGCGCAGGTTTTGGCGCTGTGACCGCCATTAAAACCTTGCGTAAAAACAACCCTGATGTGCGCATTACCCTAATCGCACCCGAGCCTACTTTGCAATATTACCCAAGCCTGATTTGGGTGCCGGCCAAAATTAAAAGCCGCAGCGATATTTTGGTTGATTTAAACCCGTTGCTTATGCGCCTTAATGTTCAATTTATGCCGGGGCGCGTCACCGGGGTCGAGGCCGAGGGGCGGCGCGTTTTGGTGGAACAAGCCGGTGAAACCCGCGCGATTGACAACGACGGTTTAATTATCGCGAGTGGCGGGCGTTTTTTGAAGCGCTTACCCGGCATTGAACACGCCATTGCGGTGTGCGAAGGCATTGATGCGGCAGAAAAAATCCGCGATCGACTGGCCAGCATGAAAGGCGGCACCATTGCCATGGGCTTTGGTACCAACCCAAATGAGCCTTCGGCCGTGCGCGGTGGGCCGATGTTTGAGCTTTTGTTTGGGATTGATCGCTTGCTGCGCCAGCAAGGCCGCCGCGATCAGTTCAAATTGGTGTTTTTTAACCCATCGCCCCGCCCCGGCAACCGCTTAGGCGAAAAGGCGGTTGATCACCTTTTGGCGCGGATGAAAAAGCTGGATATTCAAACTCAGCTCGGTGCCAAAATGGTGCGCTTTGATGCCGATAAAATTGTGACTGAAGCTGGTGAGTTTGCCGCCGATTTAATTTTATTTATGCCCGGCATGACCGGCCCTGCGTGGATTGACAACGCTCCGTTTACCAAATCCCCAGGCGGTATGATTCAGGCCGATGCCACAACCAAAGTGCCGGGCTTTGATCGGGTGTTTGTGGTGGGTGATTCAGGCAGTTATCCCGCCCCCGATTGGGCACCTAAGCAAGCACACATGGCCGATTTAATGGCCGTGGCCGCGGCGCAGAATTTGCTGGCGGAGCTGGCCGGCAAGCCCGCTACAAAAACCTTCAAATGGGAGCTGATTTGCGTGATGGACATGCTCGATCGCGCCGTGGTGGTGTTCCGCAATGAACAGCGCCAGTTCATTCCCCCGCCGTGCCGCTTGCTGCATTACGCCAAGCGGCTGTTTGAATGGTGGTATTTGCGCCCCATTCGTTAAAGCAGTTCATTTCAACAAACCCGGTTTGTCCGGGTTTTTTTTATGCGCGGCGGCAAGATTGCCAAATATTAACGGGCGGTAAGCTGCAGTTTTGCTCAGAATGAGCACTTTATGACCCATTGATGACCGTGCGCAGGCAAAGTGGCGATGGGTTAGGGAACAAGGGAGCCATCAAGAGATGATTTTTGATGAACGCAATGCGCTGAACCAAATGCTGTTTTTGCAGATTAACGCGGGCACAGCGACGCCGACTTGGTTGATTGATAGCGCCCTGGTCATGGCGCAAGACCTGATTTTTGTGTTGCCCGTTTTATTGCTCAGCTTGTGGCTGTGGGGCGGCGATACGCGGCGGACGGCCGCCTTCAAAGCGCTTGGGGTTGCCTTATTTGCCTTGGGTGTGAACCTTGCGATTGGCTATTTTTGGCCGGAGCCTCGGCCGTTTATGCTTGGCGTGGGTCACACGTGGCTGCCCCACGCGGCGGATGCTGCTTTTCCGAGCGATCACATGACGGTATTCATGAGTATCGGCCTTGCGTTATGGCTGGCGGGGCTGCGCGGGGTGGGCTTGGCGGTTTTGGTCGCAGCGGGCATGGTGGCGTGGGCGCGGGTGTTTTTAGGTGTGCATTTTCCGCTGGATATGTTGGGTTCGGTGGGCGTGGCTGCCATCAGCACCGCGGTGGTGTTGCGTGGGTGGCGCTATGGCGGCGGGGCATTGCAGGCCGTTGCGGTGCGGCTCTACCACCGACTATTAGCGCGCCCGATCCGCGCGGGCTGGATTCGCCCTTAACTTTATTCGCCTTTTGACGGGGTTTTGAGATGGCGTGCCGCCTGAAAACAGCGCAATACGTCATAGGAATATTGCCCACCTAAGGCCTCAAACAAGGGTTTGGTGCCGGGTTCGGTTTGGGCGTGCATAAGGGTTTGGATGCGCGCTATTTCGGCTTCGGGTAGCTCAACGACCTCGCGAAGTGTGAGGGCGCCTTGGGTTATGAGCTCGGCCAAATGGGTGTAAACCGTGGTGGGTGTAAGCCCGCGATGTTGGACAATGGCGTCTATGTGCATGCCGCTTTTAAATAAAATGTGGGTTTGCTCAACCGTTTCACTGCGCGCTGTGGGTACGGGGGTTTTTTTGATGTGCTCGCTCTGGCGATCTTGTCTGTGACCTGGTTGGTTTTGGCCTTGGGCGGAGTGGGTGAAGGGGGCGAGCACCGCCAGAACGGCCACGCCGTAGGCATCTCGTTTGTGCGCGCCGATGCCAGAGATTTGAGCAAGCTCTGCCAAGCTGCGCGGGCGGGCGTCGATTAAGTCCAGTAAGGTCGCATCATGGAAAATGGTGAAGGGCGGCACGCCGTGCTGGCTGGCGAGATTTTTGCGCCAAGCACGCAGGGCTTCCCACAATGCCTGATCATCAGGGTGGGCAAACTGTACTCGGCTGCGCGCGGGGCGCACGGGGCGATCTTTGGCGGTGGGCTCGGTGCGCAGCCACAGCGTGTGGCGCCCTTGCAGGAGCGGGCGGCAGGATTCGGCCAAGGCCAGCGCGCCGTGTTCGCCTTGCACCAGTAAATAACCGCGCGCAATGAGTTGGCGATAAATGCCGCGCCATGTTGTGATGGATAAACTCGCCCCCAACCCAAAGAGGCCGAGCTGGTCGTGACCCAATTGGCGGATGCGGGTGTCGACTTTGCCGCGCAGCACATCAATTAAATAGCTCACCCCAAAGCGCTGGCCGGTGCGATGCACGCAGGAGAGCGCTTGTTGGGCGGGAATGGTGGCATCCCATGTGTGCGGCGGATTGATGCAATTATCACAATGGCCGCACGGCTCGGCCCGCTCTTCGCCAAAATACCCCAAGAGCGTTTGGCGGCGGCATTGGGTGGATTCTGTGAACCCCAGCATGGCATCGAGTTTGTGCTGTTCAATGCGTTTGATGGCTTCATCGGCCATTGATTCGCTCATCATTTGGCGCAGCATAATCACATCACCTAAGCCAAAGCGCATCCACGCATCGGCAGGGCCGCCATCGCGCCCGGCGCGGCCGGTTTCTTGGTAATACGCCTCAATGCTTTTGGGTAGGTTCAAATGCGCTACAAACCGCACATCGGGTTTATCAATACCCATGCCAAAGGCGATGGTGGCCACCACAATCACCGCATCCTCATCCAGAAACCGGCGCAGGGTGCGTTCTCGCAAGGCGGCGGGTAAGCCGGCGTGATAGGGTAGGGCGGTTAAGCCTTGCGCGCTGAGCCACTCGGCAATTTCTTCGACTTTTTTGCGCGATAAGCAATACACAATGCCCGCATCCCCGGCGTGGCTGCCTTGAATAAAGCGCAAGAGCTGCTCGCGCGCGCCGATACTGCCATGGCTTTGTTCGATGGCGTAATAAATGTTCGGACGATCAAACCCGCTGATAAACCGGCACGGGTCGTTTAATGCCAACCTATGGATGATTTCCGTGCGGGTGGTTTCATCGGCGGTGGCAGTGAGCGCCATGCGCGGCACGCCGGGAAACAGCAAGGCCAACTCACCTAGGCGGATGTATTCTGGGCGGAAATCATGCCCCCATTGGGAGACGCAATGCGCTTCATCAATGGCGACAAGGCTGATGCGCACCGCTTGGAGCAAGCTTTGGGTGGCGGGCAGCAAAAGACGTTCAGGCGCTACATACAAAAGCTTAATTGTGCCTGCCCGCACTTGGGCTTGCACGGCACGCGCTTGCTCGGCGGTTTGGGTTGAGTTTAAAAAAGCCGCCGCCACGCCCGCTTGGCGGAGTGCGGCCACTTGATCTTGCATCAGTGCAATTAAAGGGGATACCACAATCGCGGTGCCAGGTAGTGCCAGCGCGGGGACTTGATAGCACAGAGATTTGCCGCCGCCGGTGGGCATAATCACCAAGGCATCGCGCCCGGCCATTAGGGTATCAATCACCTCACCCTGCGGGTCACGAAATGCGTGATAACCGAATACCGATTGCAAAATTTGTAGGGCGGCGGCGGGTGTTTGATTCATTGCGTCATTAAAACACAAAAAATAAATCCAGCGGCCGCGCGAGCAGCCGCGTGCACCCGGGTGATGCGATGGGTAGAAGTATTGAGGCGCGGCGCAAGATCAAATGCCGTCTGCACAGCGCGCGCTTTGTCAGCATCGCTTGCCTTGCTTTATTGTGGCCAATCCCTAAGGCATGATGGAACCTATTTTTAAGGGCAGAAGGCGTTTAAGCCGCAACTGCGCGAATCAGAAGGCAAAGGCCGACAGGCTGCTGGCAGTCTATGATTTCACCCATCATGTATTATTTTCACTTAATCGGTGTACCGAGCTATGCGTTGGCTGCGTTTTATCTTGTTAGTTTTTTTGCGCACAGGCCCCGAGGATATGCCCGCCGGATGGTGGGCTACGGGCGGCGCAGCGCTCTTTTTCTTGTCAAGTGGCTTGGTGATGAGCTGGGTTGTCGCCGAGCCTGCCACCTTGGCCCAGTCGATGGGGTGGCATAACCTCCGTGATAATCTGCTCGATTTGGCACTGTTGGTCGCGTACTTCTTAGCGCTCCTGAAACTCACTCATCGCATGCCGCGCGCGCCGCAAATGCTCACCGCGATCTTCAGCGCCTTGGGGCTTTTGGGCTTGGCACTGGCGCTGTTGTGGTATTTTGCCCCAGTGAACACCGCAGAACCTGGGCCTATGACGCTGGGGGCGGGGCTGATTTTGGTTCTATTTGGCTGGAATTTGCTCGTGCTGGGGCAAATTGTGCGCCGCACCTTCGATTGGGGTGTTTGGGCGGGCACGGCTGTGGCCTTGGGGTATTTTGTGTGCTCGGCCGTGGTAATGGTGTGGGTTGATGGGCTGGGTTAATCCCAAATAAAGCGTGGGCTTGGTGTAAAGAGATCGCAATCAAACATGAAAAAAATCCATATTTTAGGCATTGCCGGCACCTTTATGGGCTCACTTGCCCAGTTGGCTAAGGCGATGGGCTATGAGGTATCCGGGCGGGATCACGCCATTTATCCGCCCATGAGTGAGCAGTTGGCTTCTGCGGGCATTGTGGTGCAAACCGATATGAATGCGCCCCTGCCGCAAGATGCCGAGATTATCGTCGGCAACGTAATGCGCCGGGATATGCCGGTTGTGAATGAGCTGCTTTCAGGCTTTTTTCGCTATCGGTCCGGTCCCCAATGGTTAGGCGAGGAAGTGCTGCGGGATAAATTTGTGCTGGCGGTGGCGGGCACCCACGGCAAAACCACCACCAGTTCGATGCTGGCCTGCATTTTAGATGAGGCTGGAATGGCGCCGGGGTTTTTGATCGGCGGGGTGCCCGCGAATTTTGGGGTGAGTGCCCGCCTGGGGGCAACGCCGTTTTTCGTGATTGAAGCCGATGAATACGACACGGCTTTTTTCGATAAACGCTCAAAATTTTTACACTATCGCCCGCGCGGGGTTGTCCTCAATAACCTTGAGTTCGATCATGCGGATATTTTCGCCGATTTAGCGGCGATTGAGCGGCAATTTGCGCATTTTTTGCGCTTGGTGCCGAATCACGGCTTGGTTGTTATGGCCGATGCCACCCCTGCGCTGGAGCGGGTGCTTGCGCAAGGGGTTTGGTCGCCGGTGGCGCGCTTTGGCAGCACGGCCACCGCCAAGCCGTGGCGTTTGGATGGCCGCACCGTGTGGCTCGATGACGCGGTGCTGGGTGATCTGCCCCCCAATATTATTGGCGCGCATAATTGGCGTAACGCGATGGCGGCGCTGGCGTTGGCGCGGTTTGCCGGGGTGCCGCCCGCGCAGGGTTTGGCGGCACTGGCACAATTTACGGGCGTGGCGCGCCGGTTGCAAAATCGCGGTACAGCGGCGGGTGTCACGGTGTTTGATGATTTCGCGCATCACCCCACGGCTATTTTTGAAACGATCGCTGCGCTTAAAACGCATCTGGCGCAAACGCATCAAGCAGGGCGAGTTATTGCCGTGGTCGATCCCCGTTCAAACACCATGCGCGCCGGGGTTCATCAGGCCGTGCTGGCCGATGCGCTGCAAGCCGCCGATGTGATCGTGTTTTACAGCCCGCCCAATTTAGCTTGGCAGCCCAGCCTTGCCTTAGCTGCGCTGGGCGCGCGGGCGCAGTTCCCCGCGACGGTGGATGCCGTGCTGGCGGCGCTATTGGCGCTGTGCCAACCCTCAGATCAGGTTCTTGTGATGAGTAACGGCAGTTTTGATGGCTTGCATGAGCGTCTGCTTGCCGCGTTGCATGTCGGTGCAGCAGGTTCGGCGGCGGTGAGCTAGAGTTAAGGAACCTCTGGTTAAATCCCCGTCAACCGAGTGGCTGAGCCAAAAGGCGCAAAACAAGGCTTCAGGCCGCCGGTCGTAGTCATTCGTTGACACCAAGGCCTAAACGTAAGTGTTGCGCCTTTTGGGCGGCAACCCGAATGGGACGGGGTTTTGCGGGATGAGCCGCTAGGCGCGGCGCTTGCGAATGGCCATTCGCAAGCGCCGCGCCTAGCGGCTCATCCCGCCAAACCCCGTCTCGGCCACGGGGATTTAATCAGAGGTTCCTTAAGCCTTGGTTTTACTCAGGATTTACCGGCATGACCACCCCCTTAATTTTGCCCTTGTTTCCCTTGCATACCGTGTTATTTCCCGGTGGCTACTTGCCGCTGCGGATTTTTGAGACGCGGTATATCGACATGGTGCGCTTAAGTCTGCGAGAATCGCGCCCCTTTGGGGTCGTGCTCATCAAGCAAGGCGAGGAGGTTTGTGCCACCGAATTGGATGCGGCGGCAACGGCGTTTTATCCGGTGGGCACCACGGCGAAAATTATCGATACCGATTTATCGCCCGATGGCATGTTGCATATCGATACTCAAGGCGGGCAGCGGTTTCGCGTGACGCGCTCTTGGGTTGAGCGCGATGGCTTAGTGCAAGCGGAGGTGCATTTGCTGCCCGATGCCACGGTGTTAGAGCCGACGGTTGGGGTTGATCGGTTGCGTGATTTTTTGCGCCGAATTATGCGCGATGAAGCCAGCGATTCACCGGGTTCGCCCGAGGACGATCAGCGAATGGATGATGCCGCTTGGGTGGTGTATCGCCTCATGGAGCGGATGCCCATAAAATTTGAAGATCGCCAGCGGGTGCTGGGTGCCGAGCGGCTGGATCTCACGGTGCGCCATTTATCGTTGATGATTGCCGCCTTTGAATAAGGCCTTCACTCATGGCTTCTGAAGCTACAAGCCTGAGTGAATGCAACCCATGAGCAAGGGTGAGCTAAATTTTGTTGGATTTTGCCGATTTTTTATTCAATGGCGCAGCCATTCGTCTTAAAATCCTCAACTAAGCACACTGGACTTCTCTTCAAACGGATAGTTAAGCCTGCTGCTTGTCGCCTTTTTCCTGCGTCAGATGAGGTTTTGACGCTTTTTTTATTTGGAGAGCCAGTCATGACGATTCATGAAGCCACTTTTGCCACGATAGATAGCCTAATTACCGATAACGCCATTTTGATTATCGATTTTTGGGCGCCGTGGTGCGGGCCTTGCCGTTCGTTTGCGCCGATTTTTGAGGCGGCCGCCGAGGCGCATCCTGATATTGCGTTTGCTAAAGCCAACACCGAGGCCGATCAGCAATTGGGCGCCTATTTCCAAATCCGCTCGATTCCGACCTTAATGGTGTTCCGTGAAAAAATCTTGCTGTTTAATCAGGCCGGTGCGCTGCCCCGTGAAGCTTTAGATGAGCTCATCGGTAAGGTTAAAGCCTTGGATATGGATCAGGTGCGTACCGAAATTGCGCAATCTCAAGCAGAAAATCAGCAGCAATAAATTCAAGCTTGATTGAGGGAGCCGCACGCATGGTGAGTGTCATCGCGCAAATGGCACTCACCATTGGGGTGGGGGTGCTGTGGCGTTATGTTGATTTGGGGGGCTGGTCTGCCGAGCGTGCGCGTGGTGCGCTCACAACCGCCGTGTATTACCTATTTTTGCCCGCCTTGGTGTTGGCGGTTTTGTGGCGTGCGCCGCTTGGGGTTGATAGCTTAAAAATCGCACTATCTGCCGCGACCGGGGTGCTGGTCTCTTTGGCGACGATGGCGGCCGTGGGGCGGTTCATGCGTTTAACCCGAGGCCAATATGGCGCATTGCTACTCGCCGCCAGCTTTCCGAACGCTACCTATATGGGATTGCCTTTAATGGTGAGCTTGTTTGGGGATGCGGGCGGCGCGATTGCGATTCAATTCGACTTATTTGCCTGCACGCCCATCTTGCTGAGTTTGGGGGTTTATCTCGCGTCAAAATACGGCACAAACCCAGAAACGCTGCATCCGTTGCACGCCCTGCTCAAAGTGCCGCCTTTGTGGGCGGCCGCTATGGGCACCCTGTTGAATTTGGCGGGTGTGCCACAGCCCGATTGGGCGGCGGAGTTCTTGAATCGTTTAGGCGCGGCGGTCGTGCCGATTATGTTGCTCGCCTTAGGCATGAGCCTACGTTTGGCGACGCTAACACCCAAACATGTGTTGAAAGTGAGCCCTGCGCTCGTGATTCAATTGCTTTTAATGCCTTTGGCCGCCCTAGGGATGGCCACGGCTTTGGGGCTAACCGGTGATACCCGGGTGGCTGTGGTGTTAGTTGCCGCCACGCCCACGATGGTGATTGGTTTGGTGCTGTGTGACCGCTTTGGGCTTGATACGGAAATGTATGCAACCACGGCGACGGCCTCCCTGTTGCTCGTTTTAATCACCTTGCCGCTGTGGCACCATTTTCTTATTTGAAATTAATAGCTATTGGGTGCGCTTATGCTCATTGAAAAAAATATCGTGGTTCGCCTTGAGTATGTCTTAACCGATGATGACGGCGTAGTCATCGATACAACCCAAGGGCGCGGGTTTGAGTACATTCACGGCCACGGCAATTTGCTCGCACCGCTGGAAGCGCATCTCGAAGGTCTTCGCGAAGGAGCGAGCTTTGCGCTTACCATCGAGCCTGAAGCGGCCTATGGCCTGCACGATGAAAGCGCGGTGCTGATCGTGCCGCGTAACAGGTTTGCCCCCGAAGTGGTGCTCGCACCCGGCAATATGGTCGAAACCTTAGGGCCTGATGGCCGAATTGAGCTCATGATTCTCGCGGTGGATGGGGATGAGGTGACCGTGGATTTAAACCACCCGCTGGCCGGACTGCGCCTGCATTTTACCGGCACCGTGGGCGTACTGCGTGCGGCGCATGCCGATGAAATTAAGCATGGCCGAGTGCATCCCGGCGGGCATCATTTAATGGTGGGCGATTCAACCTACATGGGCGACTTTATCCATCACCCGGGTGGGGGCGGTGCCCACGATGCGGATGGTGGTGATGGCGGCGGCGGAGATTGAGCGTGAAAGCCATTGAACCTAAATATGTTTTAGATTTTGCCAAAGTCAATTCACGCTACATCAGCGTGCGCCTTGATTTACCGGCCAGCGCGCAGGGTTTCACCTTAAGTTTGCCGGTGTGGATTCCAGGCAGCTATTTGGTGCGGGATTTTGCGAAAAACTTGGTCGGTATGCAGGCCACGCAAGCCTGCGGTAGCACCGTGCCTCTGGTGCCGCAAGATCAAACCACATGGAAGCTTGCGGCATCAGATCAGCCCGTGTCGATTCACTATTGGGTGTATTGCGCGGATTTTTCTGTGCGCGCGGCGCACGCCGATTCCCGCCATGCGTTTTTTAACGGCACGAGCGTATTTTTGCGGGTGCATGGTGCCGAGGGCAATCCGCATTATCTGGATTTGCAAGCAACGCATGCGCCGGCCGCGTGGCGGGTGGCCACCGGTATGCCGAGCGTAGCGCTTGATGCGCGGGGGTTTGGCCGTTACAGCGCCCCGGATTACGAGACACTGATTGATTTCCCCTTTGAGCTGGGAGAATTTGAGCAGGTGCAGTGGGAAAGTTTGGGTGTGCCGCACCGCATGGTGCTTTCTAACCCGCACCCGCGCACCGATTTTGCCCGTATTGCCCGTGATGTGGCAAAAATTTGCGCCACTGAAATACGTTTTTTTGGCGCGGCACCGTTCAAAAATTACCTTTTTCTAGTCGCGCTGGATACGGCTGGGTTCGGCGGATTGGAACACCAAAATTCCACCGCATTAATTTTCCCACGCAATGATTTACCGCTGCTCGGCGAGACCGGCGTATCCGCCGCCTATCAGCGTTTTTTAAGCCTCTGTGCGCATGAGTATTTTCATGCGTGGCATGTTAAAAAAATTCGCCCCGAGGCGTTTGTGCATCTGCCATTAGCGCGCCCCGCGCACACGCGCTTGCTGTGGCTCTTTGAGGGCTTTACGAGCTACTTTGATGATTGGCTGGTGCGCCGTGCCGGATTAATCACCGAGGCCGCCTACTTAGACGCACTAACGCAAACCATCAATCGGGCCGTGCGCGGCAAGGGTTGGGGGCGGCAAACCCTAGAAGAATCCAGCTTTTACGCTTGGACGCGGTTTTATCAGCAAGATGAAAACGCCGTTAACGCCATCGTAAGTTATTACACCCGAGGCGCATTGGTCGCCTTAATGCTGGATTTGCAACTCCGTCAACAAGGGCACAGCTTGGCCGCCGTCATGCGCCAGCTCTGGTGCGATTTTGGCGACAGCCCCTTGCCGGAAGGCGCGGCGATTGAGCGCTATATCGAGGAGTTGGCATCAAAGGCTGACGGTGATTCGGCGCTGGGTGTCTTTTTTGAGCGTGCCTTGCGCAGTGTCGAGCCCTTAGATTTTCGTACCTTGCTGGCTGATTTTGGTGTAACCGCCGAGCCGGTCGCGGAACCCGCCTTTGCAGCGCATGATTTTGGCGCTATGGTCGGCGGTGAAGACCCGCGCATCGCCAAAGTGCAGCTTGTATTTGAAGATCGCCCGGCGGCGCTGGCAGGTTTGGCTGTGGGTGATGAACTGGTAGCGCTGGATGGCTGGGCAATCGGTGCGCGCAATTGGAGCGAGCACCTGCGCCGCTACCGCGCAGGCGATCAATTAACCCTGCACGGATTTCGTCAAAGCCGGTTCATGCATTGGTCGGTAACACTCGCCCCGCCGGTGTGTAATCAATGGCAACTCAAAGAAACCTCGCCCGTTTCAGCCGATATCGACGCGCGCCGCCTTGCTTGGTTGGCCGTCGATGAGCACCTCGATTGACAACAGTGCCCAGATTCGATAGTGGCATGGATTATGTCCAATTGCACGAACAGCTAGCCACGTTTAGCCGTTCGGCTGGCGGCGTTGCCATCGTGCTTGATCGGGTAGATTCCACCAGCGATTACCTCCGCAGAAATTGGCCTGCCCAAGCCGCTGGGGGCGCGGCGTGGTCGGTGTGTGTAGCAAAAGCGCAAACCGCAGGGCGCGGCCGCCATGGTCATGTATGGCATAGCGCAGCGGGTGCAGGTTTATGGTTTTCGCTTGCCATGCCCGTGGCGCCGATTGTGGGCGCACGGGAAGCACAACCGCCCTTAAGCTTGGTATTGGCCGTTGAGATTATCCAATGCCTGCGCCGGTACGGGTTTCCCATCCTGCTTAAATGGCCGAATGATCTCTGGCTGCGGGATGCCAAAGTGGGCGGGCTTTTGATCGAGCAGCTTGGACGTTTGGATAGCCGCTATTGGTTGGTCGGCGTGGGGCTCAATTGGCAAACGCCGAGCGAGGCGCTTGCCGATAAAACCGGGGCTATGCGCGCAGCGACGGGCTTAACTACCGAGATAGATGCGAAAGAAGGCTGGCGGGAACCGCTCTCTATGGCGCTTATTGCCGCCACCGTGGCTTGCATTCAATCACCGCAGACTTGGGCGGCCAAAATGGCCGAAATCAAGCCATTGAATGCGTTATTTGGTCGCAAGATACAAGTATGGGATGCAAACCACCTCCACAATCAAGGCACCGCGTGCGATATTTTGCCCAATGGCACCTTAATCCTCATCACCGATGAGGGCGAGGTTTATCCTATTGATGGTGCGTACAGTGTGAGATTACAAATTTGAAGTGTTATATCGATGCGGGCAACACCCGCATAAAATGGCAAGTCGGCGTTAAAGCCCAAACGCAACAGCAATCATGGCCACAAACAGCGGCGACGCTCGCCGCGTGGGTCGCAAGCCTAAAACCCGCCGGGGGCGGCGTGATCGAGCGATTTATTATTGCCAGTGTGGTGCCCCAAGATCGGCAAGCGCAATTAGCCCAAGCACTAGCAACGCAGTATCCCGATGTCATGGTGCAATGGATTGTGAGCCGTGCGCGCTGTTGTGGGGTGCAGTTCGCCTATGCCGATGTCACGCAGTTTGGCGTCGATCGATTTTGCGCGCTGGCAGCCGCACGGCAGCGATTACCGCGCCAAGATTTGATTGTGGTCAATGCAGGCACCGCCGTCACACTGGATTATCTCAAAGCCGATGGGCGGCATGATGGCGGCGTTATCATGCCCTCACTTGCCGCCATGACGGCAGGGCTTAATCAACTTGCACCCCATCTGGCGCCGTTCTGGCAGCAAAAGCCCGAGATGGCAACAGGGGGATCTGGCAGCGGTCGCAGGCTTGCCACCAATACAGCCGGAGCCCTGCAACTTGGCTCACGCTGGATGCTGGCGAGCGCGTTGGCGCAAATTATCGAGGCTTTGAGTGAACACACTGAGCCGCAATCCAAGCAACAGCGCCCACCCCAGATTCTGGTGAGCGGCGGCGGGGCGAGCGAATTGCTCCCCTTGCTTAACCCTACGGCCATAAGCGCGCCCGATCTCGTGCTTGAAGGTATTCGACTCGCCGCCCGCCAACCACAACCCGCCGGATTAAGCCAAGCGGCGAAAAAAACAGAAAAAGCAACAAAGGAGTTGCCAAGTAAAGATAACTCGGATTAGAATGCGCGCCCATTGCCGCTTTAGCTCAGTTGGTAGAGCAACCGCCTTGTAAGCGGTAGGTCGTCAGTTCGAATCCGACAAGCGGCACCAAATTAAGCCTAAAACGCAGGGCTTAAAAAATCGATGGGTGAACGTTAAAAATTAACGCAATTAATTTTTTCCGATCAAAGCGTTAACTCGGTGGGGTACCCAAGCGGTCAACGGGAGCAGACTGTAAATCTGCCGGCTCAGCCTTCGAAGGTTCGAATCCTTCCCCCACCACCAATTTCGCCGCGCTGTGAACACTGCGCGGCAAAAATTTGCGAGTGTAGTTCAATGGTAGAACCTCAGCCTTCCAAGCTGATGGCGTGGGTTCGATTCCCATCACTCGCTCCAAATGATAAAAGTTTGGAACTAATTCGCTCATGTAGCTCAGCTGGTAGAGCACGTCCTTGGTAAGGACGAGGTCAGCGGTTCGATTCCGCTCATGAGCTCCAAATGCGTAATGCCAGTAAAGATTGGTTTAACTTAACGGACGTTGGTGGAGTGAAGTCATGGCAAAAGAGAAATTTGAACGGAACAAACCGCATGTCAACGTAGGCACCATTGGCCACGTAGATCACGGCAAAACAACCCTGACGGCGGCGATCACCAAAGTGATGGCCGAACTGCACGGTGGTGCGTCCCTAGCCTATGACCAAATTGACAAAGCGCCTGAGGAAAAAGCGCGCGGCATCACCATCAACACCTCCCATGTTGAATACGAATCAGACACTCGTCACTACGCCCACGTAGATTGCCCAGGCCACGCGGATTATGTCAAAAACATGATCACCGGTGCCGCCCAAATGGACGGCGCAATCTTGGTCTGTTCAGCGGCCGACGGCCCCATGCCGCAAACCCGCGAACACATCCTTCTGTCTCGTCAAGTTGGCGTACCCTACATGGTCGTCTTCCTGAACAAAGCTGACATGGTAGATGACGCCGAACTGCTCGAACTGGTTGAAATGGAAGTGCGCGACCTTTTAACTCAATACGAATTCCCTGGCGACGACACCCCGATCACCACCGGTTCAGCCCTCAAAGCCCTTGAAGGCGACCAATCAGACATCGGCGTACCCTCAGTCATTCGCCTGGTTAAATCCATGGACGAATACTTCCCAGAACCTGTACGCGCCGTAGACGGCACCTTCCTCATGCCCGTAGAAGACGTCTTCTCAATCTCCGGTCGCGGCACCGTTGTTACCGGACGTATTGAACGTGGCATCATCAAAGTTGGCGAAGAAATTGAAATCGTCGGCATCCGCGACACCGTAAAAACCACCGTCACCGGTGTCGAAATGTTCCGCAAACTGCTCGACCAAGGCATGGCAGGCGACAACGTCGGTATTCTCCTGCGCGGCACCAAGCGGGACGACGTCGAGCGTGGACAAGTATTGTGCAAACCCGGCAGCATCAAGCCCCACACCAAGTTTGAAGCCGAAGTATACGTACTGTCCAAAGAAGAAGGCGGCCGTCATACCCCATTCTTCAACGGCTACCGTCCCCAGTTCTACTTCCGTACCACCGACGTGACCGGATCCTGCGTATTACCAGAAGGCACCGAAATGGTCATGCCTGGTGACAACGTCGCCATGACCGTCAGCTTGATTGCCCCGATTGCCATGGAAGACGGTTTACGTTTTGCGATTCGCGAAGGCGGCCGTACCGTTGGCGCGGGTGTCGTTTCAAAGATTATTGAGTGACCCTGCTGGGTTGTTTTTAGGCGCGAAGTCGTGTAGACTTCGCGCTCTTTTTCATCTGTGGAAAAAGATAACGTATTAAAGGTCAGTAGCTCAATTGGTAGAGCGACGGTCTCCAAAACCGTAGGTTGGGGGTTCGATTCCCTCCTGGCCTGCCATTTATGCCGTCATGGTGCAGCGTTTTTAAGAGCAAAAACGACCGATAGGATTGACGTCAATTCATGTCGCATCGTTGAATTATGTGAGCCAAGTAATGTCGGAAAAAACAATTGAGCCAGCCACTTCCTCCGCGCTGGAATCCGCCAAAATTGGATTGGCAATCATTCTTCTGATTGCCGGTGTTGCGGCGTTCTATTTGTTAGCAAAGCAGCCGTTATTTGTGCGGATTGGTGTTTTGTTAGTGCCGGTGCTTGCTGCGTTTGGAGTTATGTACATGACGGCGGTCGGAAGAAGTATTTGGCAATTTGCCTTTGATTCCCGAGTTGAAGTGCGGAAAATGGTGTGGCCTACGCGGCAAGAAACAACACAGACAACCTTGGTTGTTGTTTTGCTGATTGTGGTCATCAGTCTGTTTTTGTGGGGTGTTGATTCGCTCCTCGCTTGGATTGTTCGCAGTATTGCGGGCTGAGGAAAGACAGATGGCAATGCGTTGGTATGTAGTGCAAGCGTTTTCTCAATTTGAGAACAGTGTAAAAAAGGCGCTTGAAGAGCGAATTGAGCGTGAAAATCTTCGGTCTTTGTTCGGCGAAATATTGGTGCCGTCCGAAGAAGTCGTTGAGATGCGCGATGGCGTTAAGCGTAAATCCGAGCGCAAATTTTATCCAGGCTACGTGCTGGTTCAAATTGATATGACCGATGAAGCATGGCATCTGGTGAACTCGGTTCCACGGGTGCTGGGTTTTGTGGGTGATTCTGGCGGCAAGCCAACGCCGATCAGCAGCCGTGAAGCGGATGCAATAATGGCGCGCGTGAAAGATGCCACCGACAAGCCCAAGCCCAAAACTCTTTTCGATGTGGGCGAACTTGTTCGGGTTTGTGATGGTCCGTTCAATGACTTTACCGGCGTCGTTGAAGAGGTTAATTATGAGAAATCTCGCCTGCACGTTGCGGTGAGTATTTTTGGTCGCTCGACACCCGTTGAGCTCAGTTTCGATCAAGTCGCTAAAACCTAAAGATTGAGCGGTTTGTTTTTTTAAATGGGGAGCTGGATGACGTGTTCATCAGCGATTGAACCCAATGCGAGGGCGTTATGGCTAAAAAGGTTACAGGTTATATCAAGCTGCAGGTTAAGGCTGGACAGGCGAATCCATCGCCACCCATTGGTCCGGCATTAGGTCAAAAAGGCGTGAATATCATGGCATTCTGCAAAGAATTCAATGCCGCAACTCAAGGCATGGAGCTGGGTACGCCCACGCCCGTGGTTATTACCGTGTACGCTGATAAATCCTTCACGTACATCATGAAAACACCCCCAGTGAGTTTTTTGCTCAAAAAAACTGCAGGCATCAAAGCGGGAAGCGCAATTCCTAATAAAACCAAAGTGGGTTCGTTAACGCGCGCGCAACTGGAAGACATTGCAAAAATCAAGCAGCCCGATCTCACGGCTAAAGATATGGAAGCAATGGTGCGAACCATTGCGGGTAGTGCCCGGAGTATGGGTCTGACTGTGGAGGGTGTGTGATGGCTAAATTATCAAAACGACAAAAGGCGATTGCTGCCAAAGTAAAGCCTAACTTCGCCTACCCTGCGGCCGAAGCATTTGGTTTATTAAAAGAAGTCTCCAGCGTTAAGTTTGTTGAGGCAGTTGATGTGGCGGTTCACCTGGGTGTAGATCCCCGTCGATCAGATCAAATGGTTCGGGGTGCCACGGTTCTGCCCAATGGTACAGGCAAATCCGTTCGTGTCGCAGTTTTTGCTCAGGGCGCCAATGCTGAAGCGGCTAAAGCGGCGGGTGCGGAAGTTGTGGGCTTTGAAGATCTGGCGGCTGAAATCAAGCAAGGCCGAATGGATTTTGATGTGGTAATTGCCTCACCCGATGCCATGCGAGTTGTCGGTCAATTAGGTCAAGTATTAGGGCCGCGTGGTTTGATGCCAAATCCTAAAGTGGGTACGGTCGCGGTGGATGTGGCGGGCGCCGTTCGTAATGCTAAAGCAGGTCAAGTCCGCTACCGTACGGAAAAAGGCGGCATTATCCATTGCACCATCGGCAAGGTTGACTTTACCCCTGAGGCCTTGATTGGCAATTTGAATGCGCTGTTAGCGGATTTAAATAAAGCAAAACCTGCCGCCTCAAAAGGTGTTTTCATGAAGCGCGTCAGCGTATCTAGCACCATGGGTCCTGGTCTTATGGTTGATTTGAGCTCGCTGACTGTTTGATCAATTAAGCCCGCTTTTGCGGGCGAATAAACTTTGGTCTGTTGCTCAAACTTTGTTTGTAGCAATGGCGTCAAAGACCGTCGGTGTCAATTTTTGAATTGACTTAAACTATTCGCCGACGCAGACGGTTCCAGTTTGATAGTTAAATGTCTGGCTGGCCGTGTGAAGGTGCGGCGCTTTATTTGAAGCGCCGCGTAGGTAACTGGGGGAATCCCCAAGCAACCAAAGGTAAAACACGTGGCTTTAACCATTGATCAGAAGCAGTTGATTGTTGCTGAAGTTTCAGAGGTTGCGGGTAAAGCGATGTCTGCTGTAGGTGCGAAGAACAGTGGTTTAACTGTAGCTCAAATGACCGCCATGCGTGTTAAAGCACGTCAAAGTGGTGTTTATTTGCGCGTCATTAAAAATACGCTGGCTCGTCGTGCTATGGCGGATACCTCTTTCTCTTGCATGTCCGAGGCTCTGACCGGTCCCTTGTTGTTGGCGTTTTCAATGGAAGATCCCGGTTCAGCCGCTCGGCTGATGCGCGATTTTTCAAAAGACTTCCCTAAGCTTGAGATCACAGTTGTAGCGCTCGGCGGCAAGCTGATCCCTGCAGCAGACATCGATCGTGTGGCTAGCCTGCCGACGCGCGAAGAGGCGTTATCGCAGCTTCTGTCCGTCATGAAGGCGCCAATCGGTAAACTTGCTCGCATCCTCAATGAGGTGCCAAGTAAGTTGGTTCGTACCGTCGATGCTGTCCGCGCTCAAAAGCAAGCAGCTTAATTAACGTTTATTTTTTAGGATTTTTATCATGGCAATTTCAAAAGACGATATTCTCGACACCATCTCTAACATGAGCGTTATGGAAGTAGTTGAGCTGATTTCCGCAATGGAAGAAAAGTTTGGCGTAACGGCAGCGGTCGCGGTTGCTGCCGCCGCAGGTCCCGCCGCAGGTCCCGCTGCAGCTGTAGAAGAAAAAACCGAATTTGACGTTGTTATGACTTCATTCGGCGCAAACAAAGTGGGTGTGATTAAAGCGGTTCGCGAATTGACCGGTCTGGGCTTGAAAGAAGCCAAAGATATGGTTGAAGCCGTTCCTGCGACCGTCAAAGAAGGCGCCAATAAAGCGGATGCCGATAGCATCAAAGCAAAATTGACTGAAGCGGGCGCAACGGTCGAGATTAAGTGATTAAAATCAAGCGGTAATGCTTGATTTATTTGGCTGGCAACGCAAGTTGCTGGCCTTTCTTTGTTGGTTTTCTCTTAGGTTTTTCCTTTAAATTGCAAAAATTTTTGGGATGGTTTAAGAAAAGTCCAATGGTGCTCTAAAAGGTACCTGGCAATCCCCCTGCTAAGCGCCCCGTGCGCTGTGCACTCCGTTGATCCGATGAGGAAGGCAGATGAGCTATTCATTCACTGAAAAGAAGCGAATCCGCAAGGAATTCGGCCACCGTGCCGATATCCTGCCGGTACCGTATTTACTGGCGACTCAAGTTGAGTCTTACAAGGCATTTCTGCAACAGGGCGTCTTCGCAAAAAACCGAGCAGACGCGGGGTTGCATGCCGCGTTAAGTTCAGTTTTCCCGATTCGTAGTCATTCGGGTAGTGCTGAAATTGCGTATGTCGATTATCACTTTGGTGAGCCTGCCTTCGATGTGCGGGAATGCCAAATTCGTGGATTAAGTTATGGCGCGCCATTACGGGCGAAGCTGCGTTTGGTCATTTACGATCGTGAAGCACCCGCGGGCGCCAAAGTGGTTAAAGATATCCGTGAGCAAGATGTTTATTTGGGTGAAATCCCCTTGATGACAGAAAGTGGAACGTTTGTGATTAACGGCACTGAGCGCGTCATCGTATCGCAGCTGCATCGCTCACCGGGCGTGTTTTTTGACCACGATAAAGGCAAGACATCCAGCTCTAAGAAAATCCTGTTTTCTGCGCGGGTTATTCCTTATCGCGGTTCATGGCTTGATTTCGAGTTTGATCAAAAAGATATTCTTTATGCGCGAATCGACCGCCGGCGCAAAATTCCGGCCTCGATTATTTTGCGTGCCTTGGGTTACACCAACAGCGATATGCTTAATATATTCTTCGAGCATGACGAGTTCCGGGTTGATCCAGAGGGCGGCTTGGCTTTGACCTTGGTAGCTGATCGACTCAAAGGTACAGATGCTGCCTTTGATATTGATGTGAACGGCGAGAATTTAATTAAAACCGGAAAACGTATCACGGCACGCCATGTGCGCGCATTGATTGCGGCCAATGTCACAAGCCTGCCGGTGCCAATTGATTTCATCACAGGCCGGGTTCTGGCTGACGATGTGATTGACAAGAACACAGGTGAATTACTGGCGCGCGGCAACGATGAATTAACTCAAGAGTTGATTTTGAAATTCGCGAAAGCGGGTGTCAGTACATTCAAAACCCTGTATTTCAATGATGTGGATCGCGGCCCTTTCATGTCGCTGACTTTACGCGCTGACCCCTCAACCACGCCCTTAGAGGCTATGGTCGAAATTTACAAAATGATGCGTCCCGGTGAGCCGCCAACGAAAGATTCAGCCGAGGGGTTGTTCCACGGTTTGTTCTTCACTGAAGATCGATATGATTTATCAGATGTCGGTCGGATGAAATTTAACCGCCGCGTGGAGCGGGGTACCGATGTCGGCCCGGGCGTTTTGTATGATGGCAAGTATTTTGCCCATCTTTCCGCGCAGGGAAACGAGTCAGCCAAGCTTTTATATCAAAGCCAAGGAGACGTGTCCGACATTTTAGATGTTATGAAAACCTTGATTGATATTCGCAATGGCAACGGTAAGACCGATGACATCGATCACTTGGGTAATCGACGGATTCGTTCAGTCGGCGAGATGACGGAAAACGTATTCCGCATTGGTTTAGTTCGTGTTGAGCGGGCGGTTAAAGAGCGGTTAACGCAAGCAGAATCTGAAGGGTTGACGCCACAAGATCTGATTAATGCCAAGCCGGTAGCGGCGGCGATTAAAGAGTTCTTTGGCTCAAGTCAGTTATCGCAGTTTATGGATCAAAACAATCCCTTATCTGAGATTACGCATAAACGCCGTATTTCAGCGCTAGGCCCGGGTGGCTTGACGCGTGAGCGGGCGGGTTTTGAAGTACGCGATGTGCACACCACCCATTATGGCCGTGTGTGCCCGATTGAAACGCCGGAAGGACCAAACATTGGTCTGATTAACTCGCAAGCGACTTATGCGCGCACCAATCATTACGGCTTTTTGGAAACCCCTTATCGCACAGTAAAAGATGGGGTGGTAAGCAATGAAGTGGATTGGTTGTCGGCGTATGAAGAGGAGAAATTCACCATCGCGCAAGCGAATGCGCCGCTCGATGATAACGGCGTGTTGCAAGGCAATTTGATTTCGGTTCGTCGTGCGGGTGAATTCATGCTGGCAGGGCCTGAAGAAATCCAATACATGGATGTCTCGCCCAAGCAGATCGTATCGATTGCCGCATCGATCATTCCGTTCCTTGAGCACGATGATGCGAACCGTGCGCTCATGGGTTCTAACATGCAGCGCCAAGCGGTGCCGACACTGCGTGCCGACAAGCCGCTCGTGGGTACCGGTATGGAGCGCGTGGTTGCCACCGATTCAGGTTCTTGCGTGGTTGCGCGTCGCGGTGGTGTGGTTGATCGGGTTGATGCAGCACGGGTTGTGGTTCGTGTTAACGCCACCGAAACCAGCCAAGGTGACGTGGGTGTGGATATCTACAACCTCACAAAATACACGCGTTCAAACCAAAATACCTGCATTAATCAAACCCCTTTAGTCAAGGCGGGCGACATTATTGCTAAGGGCGACGTGCTGGCCGATGGCCCTTCGGTTGACATGGGTGAGCTGGCTTTGGGTCAAAATATTCTGTGCGCATTTATGCCTTGGAATGGCTACAACTTCGAGGACTCTATTCTCTTGTCTGAGCGGGTCGTGCGTGAAGACCGCTTAACAACCATTCATATTGAAGAGTTAAATTGTATCGCACGCGATACGAAATTGGGTTCTGAAGAAATCACCGCCGATATTCCGAATGTGGCGGAGAGCCTGCTCAATAAGCTGGATTTGGCCGGCATTGTGCATGTGGGCGCTGAAGTTCGGCCGGGTGACATTTTAGTCGGCAAGGTAACGCCTAAAGGCGAAACTCAGCTCACACCCGAAGAAAAGCTTTTGCGTGCCATTTTCGGTGAAAAAGCCTCCGATGTTAAAGATACCTCCCTGCGCGTGCCACCAGGAATGGAAGGCACCGTGATTGATGTGCGGGTATTTACCCGTGATGGAATTGAAAAAGATAGCCGGGCGCGCGCTATTGAAGAGGCCGATCTTGAGGCGGTGCGCAAAGATCTTAAAGATCGCATGCGCATTATCGAAGGCGATATTACCGCCCGCGTTAAATCGGTGCTGATTGGCCAAGTTGCGATCGGTGGTCTTGGCGTTAAAGCGGGGAGCAAAATTACCGCAGCTCAGCTTGAAAAAGTTGATCCGGCGAAGTGGTTGGAAATTCGTGTAGAAGGGGAAGAGGCGACCCAAGCGCTCGAGGAGTACAACGCGCAGCTGATTCAAGCGCAGGCGGATATTGATAAACGCTTTGAGGATAAAAAGAAAAAAATCCAACAGGGCGATGATCTTGCGCCGGGCGTTTTGAAGATGGTCAAGGTGTTTGTGGCGGTAAAACGTCGCATTCAGCCGGGTGATAAACTCGCCGGCCGCCATGGGAACAAGGGTGTTGTGTCCATGATTGTGCCTGAAGAAGACATGCCGTACATGGAGAATGGCCAACCGGTAGATATTTGCTTAAATCCGCTGGGTGTGCCGTCGAGGATGAATATTGGCCAGATTCTAGAAACGCATTTGGGCTTTGCCGCACGCGGTTTGGGACTAAAAATTGAAGAAATGCTGAAACTGGAACGCGCCAAGGCGATCGTTGAGCTGCGCGCGTTCTTGCACAAAGTCTACAACCACAATGCACATAAAAATGTTGATTTAGATTCGTTAACGGACGATGAGTTAATCGATTTGGCGCGCAATTTGCGCGGCGGCGTACCGATGGCAACGCCCGTCTTTGATGGCGCCTCTGAAGATGAGATTAAGTACATGCTCAATCTGGCCGGCTTGCCCACGTCAGGTCAAGTGCAGCTTTACGATGGCCGAACCGGTGACCCGTTTGATCGTCAAACCACGGTGGGCTACATGTATATGTTGAAATTGAACCATTTGGTTGACGATAAAATGCATGCCCGTTCAACTGGCCCCTATTCCTTGGTTACTCAGCAACCGTTGGGTGGTAAAGCACAGTTTGGTGGTCAACGGTTTGGGGAGATGGAGGTGTGGGCGCTCGAGGCTTATGGTGCGGCGTACACCTTGCAGGAAATGCTCACGGTTAAGTCAGATGACGTGAATGGTCGTAACAAAATGTATAAAAACATTGTCGATGGCGATCTCAAAATGGATGCGGGTATGCCGGAATCCTTTAACGTGTTGCTTAAAGAGATTCGATCGCTCGCAATCAATGTGGAATTGGAGTTGGGCAAAGAGTAATCAAAGGCCGGGGGTAGCCCGGCCATTTGCCCGAACGAATCCTAGGGGTTTAAGAAAGCCCGATTGTCCCAACCGATAGGTTGTCTTAATAGCAAGGCAGGTAAGAATTCAATGAAAGAGCTACTCAATTTAATGAGTCGTGAAGTGACCGATGATGATTTCGATGGGATTCGAATTTCATTGTCCTCACCCGAAATGATTCGTTCATGGTCGTATGGTGAAGTGAAAAAGCCAGAAACGATCAACTATCGCACGTTCAAACCCGAGCGTGATGGTTTGTTTTGCGCCAAAATTTTTGGCCCGGTTCGGGATTACGAGTGCCTTTGCGGTAAATATAAGCGCTTAAAGCATCGCGGCGTTGTTTGCGAGAAATGCGGTGTTGAAGTCACGTTATCTAAAGTGCGCCGTGAGCGCATGGGGCATATCGAATTGGCTTGCCCGGTTGCGCATATCTGGTATTTGAAATCCTTGCCTTCACGCATCGGTTTGTTGCTGGACATGACCTTGCGGGATATCGAACGAGTCCTCTATTTTGAAGCATTTGTAGTCACCGACCCTGGCATGACCACCTTGACCAAAGGCAGTTTGCTGACCGATGAGATGTACATTGATGCTATCGAACAATATGGCGATGAGTTCGAGGCGGATATGGGCGCCGAAGCCGTCCAAAAACTGCTCAAAGATATTGATCTGGATGCGCAAATTGTCAGCCTGCGCGATGAGTTGGCTGAAACGGGGTCGGAAACCAAAATTAAACGACTCTCCAAGCGTTTGAAATTGCTTGAAGCATTTAAAGAGTCGGGTAATCGTCCCGAGTGGATGGTGATGACCCAGTTGCCCGTGTTGCCACCCGATCTGCGCCCCTTGGTTCCCTTGGATGGCGGCCGCTTTGCCACCTCTGATTTGAATGATCTTTATCGCCGAGTTATTAACCGCAACAACCGCTTAAAGCGGCTGCTTGAAATCAACGCGCCCGACATCATCCTGCGCAATGAAAAGCGCATGCTGCAAGAATCGGTTGATTCATTGTTGGATAACGGCCGGCGCGGACGCGCAGTGACGGGGACAAATAAACGCCCCTTAAAATCACTCGCCGACATGATTAAAGGTAAGCAAGGTCGTTTCCGCCAAAACTTGCTCGGTAAGCGGGTTGATTATTCAGGGCGTTCGGTCATCGTGGTAGGTCCCACCTTGCGCCTGCATCAATGCGGCCTACCGAAGAAAATGGCGCTTGAACTCTTCAAACCCTTCATTTTCGGCAAACTCCACCGTCGGGGTTTAGCCACCACGATTAAAGCCGCGAAAAAACTGGTCGAACGCGAAGGTCCCGAGGTTTGGGATGTGCTCGAAGAAGTGATTCGCGAGCATCCGGTGCTATTGAATCGCGCACCCACCTTGCACCGTTTGGGTATCCAAGCTTTTGAGCCCATCCTGATTGAAGGTAAAGCAATCCAGTTGCACCCTTTGGTTTGCTCCTCGTATAACGCGGACTTCGATGGTGACCAAATGGCGGTGCATGTGCCGCTGTCATTGGAGGCGCAAGCGGAAGCCCGCACCTTGATGATGTCGACTAATAACGTGCTCTCACCGGCCAATGGTGATCCGGTCATTGTGCCGTCACAAGATATTGTCCTTGGGATTTACTACATGACCCGCGCCAAAGTTAATGGGCGTGGCGAGGGTATGGTGTTTGCTGACCTTGATGAAGTGCAACGCGCATACGATAACCATCAAGCCGAAATCGGTGCCATGATTAAAGTGCGTGTGAACGATTGGATTCGTCACGATGATGGTCGCGCAGAATCAGTACGCCAGATTGTGGATACAACGGTTGGCCGTGCGCTGTTATTTCGCACCTTGCCTGTGGGCGTGCCATTTGCGCAAATTAACAAGGACATGGGCAAAAAAGCCATTTCGGCCTTACTCAATTATGTTTATCGCCAGTTGGGTTTGAAAGATACCGTCCTGTTTGCCGATCAAATGATGTACACCGGTTTTCGCTTTGCAACCCGTTCAGGTATTTCCATTTGCTCTGATGACATGCTGGTACCGCCCTCGAAACCTGCTGAGCTCGCTAAAGCAGAAGCTGAGGTGCAAGAAATTCAAACCCAGTACTCTCAAGGTTTAGTGACTGAAAAAGAGCGTTACAACAAAGTGGTCGATATCTGGTCGCGCGCCAATGACCAAATCTCTCGTGCCATGATGGAGCAATTGGGTTCCGAGAAAGTGGTAGATCGCCACGGCGAAACGGTTAAACAAAGCTCGTTTAACGCGATTTTCATGATGGCCGATTCTGGCGCTCGAGGCTCAGCGGCGCAAATTCGCCAATTGGCAGGCATGCGCGGCTTGATGGCCAAGCCAGATGGCTCAATTATTGAAACGCCTATCACGGCGAACTTCCGTGAAGGCTTGAATGTACTCCAGTACTTCATTTCAACCCACGGCGCACGTAAGGGTTTGGCTGATACGGCGCTCAAAACGGCTAACTCAGGTTACCTCACCCGCCGCTTGGTGGACGTAGCGCAAGATTTGGTCGTAACGATTGAAGATTGCGGTACCACCGCGCCGGGTCTTAAAGTGACTGCCGTCATTGAAGGCGGCGACGTGGTGCAAGGTCTTGGCGCGCGCATTCTCGGCCGCACTACCTCGCAAGATGTCTTAAAACCTGGCTCAAATGATGTATTGATTCCAACAGGCACCATTCTCAATGAATTAATGGTGCTGCGCCTTGAGGAGGCGGGGGTCGATGAGGTTTGGGTTCGCTCACCGATTGGCTGCGAAGCCCGTCACGGGATTTGCCAGAAATGTTACGGACGAGATCTTGCCCGCGGCAAAATCGTCAACATTGGTGAAGCCGTCGGTGTGATCGCTGCACAATCCATTGGTGAGCCAGGCACTCAGCTTACGATGCGTACGTTCCATATTGGGGGCGCAGCTTCACGATCAGCAGCGATCAGTTCGGTGCAAAACAAAGCGGCCGGCCTGGTTCGGTTGCACAATCTGAAAACCGTCGTAAACCGCGATAACGATCTTGTCGCGGTGACGCGTTCGGGTGAACTTGGCATGGTCGATGACCAAGGGCGCGAGCGCGAACGGTACAAGGTGCCTTATGGTGCGGTCATCCGCGTGAAAGAAGGGGATAAAGTCGCTGCGGGCACCACACTTGCCAGTTGGGATCCGCACACCCATCCGGTCGTGAGTGAAATGCAAGGGCAGGCGCGCTTCTCTGATTTTGCCGATGGCTTGTCGGTTAAATTAGAAACGGATGAAATTACGGGTCTATCTGCATTGATCATTATTGATCCTAAGCATCGCAGCACTGCTGCGGCAAAAGAAATGCGGCCGGCAATCTCATTGGTCGATGAATCTGGCAACCCGATTTGCTTGGTAGGAACCGATATTCCTGCGTTTTATGTCTTGCCCGCGGGTGCCATTATTGGTATCGAAGATGGCGCTACGGTTCAGGTGGGTGACGTCATCGCCCGTATCCCACAAGAATCCTCTAAAACCCGTGATATTACCGGCGGCTTACCCCGCGTCGCGGATTTGTTCGAAGCGCGCAAACCGAAAGAGCCCGCGATTTTGGCGGAATACACCGGCACCATTAGTTTCGGTAAAGAAACTAAAGGTAAGCAACGCCTAGTCATAACCGATGAGCATGGCGAAGCGCACGAAGAGTTAATTCCAAAATATCGCGTCATTAACGTGTTCGAAGGCGAGCACGTTGCCCGGGGCGAGGTGATCGCCGATGGCGAGCTCACCCCGCACGATATTCTGCGTTTGCGCGGGATTCCTGATTTGGCAGCCTACATCATCAAAGAGATTCAAGATGTCTACCGGCTGCAAGGGGTAATCATCAGTGATAAACATATTGAGGTGATTGTCCGTCAAATGCTGCGTAAAGTTGAGATTACCGATACGGGTGACTCGGGCTACCTGCGAGGCGATCAGGTCGACAAGGCGCGTCTGCTTGAGGAGAATCGACATCTGGAACAGGCCGGTAAGTTTCCCGCCAAGTTTGAACCCATGCTGCTGGGTATTACCAAGGCCTCCTTGGTAACGGAGTCGTTTATTTCAGCGGCTTCCTTCCAGGAAACCACACGAGTGCTGACGGATTCATCAACACGCGGCGCGCGGGATGAATTACGGGGGCTAAAAGAAAACGTGATTGTAGGGCGCTTAATCCCTGCAGGAACGGGCTTGGCTTACCACCAAGAACGCCGTCGTCGTCGTCATTTGACGATTGACTCGGCAAATTCCTTATTCATGGACAGCGATTCGACTGAGTCCCGTGTCGATGAAGGGGAGAACGTCGCTTAATCTGTTGCAACGGTGATTGACAGATAAACGAACACTGCTTAGAATCATTGCCCTTTGCGACGGGTTTCAAGCCCGTCGTGTTAGTTTTTGGTCGGAGAAGACATAACCATGGCTACTGTTAATCAGCTCGTGCGCAAGCCGCGCAAGCGACTGGTCGAAAAGACCAAAGTACCTGCACTCGAAGGCTGCCCGCAGCGTCGTGGTGTGTGTACACGTGTTTATACCACAACCCCTAAAAAGCCAAACTCGGCTTTGCGTAAGGTTGCCCGTGTGCGCCTAACATCCGGTTTTGAAGTAACCGGTTACATTGGTGGTGAAGGCCACAATCTGCAAGAACACTCCGTTGTTCTTATTCGCGGTGGTCGCGTGAAAGATTTGCCCGGTGTTCGTTACCACGTCGTTCGCGGTAGCCTGGATACTCAAGGTGTTGATAAGCGCCGTCAAGGTCGCTCAAAATATGGCGCTAAGCGTCCTAAAGCTAAATAACGGTTGGATTAAACATGCCCAGAAGAAGAGAAGTACCGAAGCGCGACATTCTGCCAGACCCTAAATACGGCAATGTCACAGTCGCTAAGTTCATCAACATGATTATGTTGAGCGGGAAGAAGTCAGTCGCCGAGTCGATTTTATATGGCGCAATGACAATCGCTGAAGAAAAAGGCAAAGGTCATCCAGTTGAATTGGTTGAGCGTGCGTTAGAAAACGTAGCGCCATCGGTTGAGGTTAAATCTCGTCGCGTCGGGGGTGCCAACTATCAAGTTCCCGTGGAAGTGCGTGCCGTGCGCCGTTCTTCGCTGGCTATGCGTTGGTTAATTGACGCAGCGCGCAAGCGCGGCGAAAAAACGATGGCAGCAAAGCTCGCCGGTGAAATTATGGACGCGGCAGACAGCCGTGGCTCAGCCGTGAAAAAACGTGAAGACACACATCGAATGGCCGAGGCTAACAAAGCCTTCGCGCATTTCCGCTGGTAATTAAAGAGGTAAACCCTGTGGCCAGAACCACCCCGCTCGAGCGCTATCGCAATTTTGGCATCATGGCGCATATTGATGCTGGCAAGACCACCACGACAGAACGCATCCTGTTTTATACCGGTGTATCGCACAAAATCGGTGAAGTTCACGATGGCGCCGCCACGATGGACTGGATGGAGCAAGAGCAGGAGCGTGGGATTACCATTACTTCTGCTGCAACAACCGCCTTTTGGGGCGGTATGGATAAACAATTTGAACCTCACCGGTTCAACATCATCGATACGCCCGGCCACGTAGATTTTACAATCGAAGTTGAGCGCTCGTTGCGGGTGCTTGATGGCGCGGTGTTTGTATTGTGTGCTGTGGGTGGTGTTCAGCCACAGTCCGAAACTGTTTGGCGTCAAGCTAACAAGTATTCTGTTCCCCGCTTGGCATTCGTCAATAAAATGGATCGCCAAGGGGCGGATTTCTATCGCGTGATCGATCAGCTTAAAAAACGGCTCGGGGCAAATCCCGTGCCGGTTGTGCTCCCCATTGGGGCTGAAGAAGGTTTTGAAGGCGTGATTGATTTGTTACGCATGAAGGCGATTTACTGGAATACCGACGACATGGGGATGACCTATGACGCTAAGGAAATTCCTGCTGAGTTGCTTGCTAAAGCTGAAACCTATCGCGAGCAGATGATCGAAGCGGCAGCCGAAGCAACCGAAGAGTACATGGAAAAGTACTTGGAAACCGGCATGCTCACAGATAGCGAGATAGTTCTAGGCTTACGTGCGCGAACCCTGCGTAACGAAATTATTCCGGCTTTATGTGGCACAGCTTTTAAAAACAAAGGTGTGCAGAAAATGCTGGATGCCGTAATCGATTATCTGCCATCACCCTTACAAGTCCCGCCCATTAAAGGTGAACTGCCTAACGGTGAAGCATCGGTTCGCAAAACAGGGGATGATCAACCCTTTTCGGCGCTGGCCTTTAAGATCATGACCGATCCGTTTGTCGGTTCTTTGACGTTCTTCCGCGTATATTCGGGCGTTGTAAACGCCGGTGACGCAGTACTGAATTCAACAAAAGACAGTAAAGAGCGCATGGGTCGGATTCTGCAAATGCATGCGAACGCGCGTGAAGAAATTAAAGAGGTTTATTCCGGTGATATCGCGGCAGCTGTAGGTCTCAAAAATGTGATCACTGGTGATACTCTATGTGATTTAGCGAATCCGATCGTTCTTGAGCGGATGATTTTCCCTGAGCCCGTTATTTCGGTCGCAGTTGAGCCAAAAACCAAGGGCGATCAAGAGAAAATGGGTATGGCTCTTGGCAGGCTGGCACAAGAAGATCCTTCGTTCCGTGTGCGTACCGACGAAGAATCAGGTCAAACTATTATCGCGGGTATGGGTGAGCTTCATTTGGAAATTCTGGTCGACCGTATGCGGCGTGAATTTAAAGTTGAAGCCAACATCGGTAAACCCCAAGTTGCCTATCGTGAAACCATTCGTGGTACGGTGGAGCAAGACGGCAAGTTTGTGCGTCAATCTGGGGGTCGTGGCCAATATGGCCATGTCAAAATTCGTATCGAGCCCCTTGAGGTGGGTGGTGGCTACGAGTTTGTCAACGGGATTGTCGGTGGTGTGGTTCCTCGGGAATACATTCCGGCGGTTGATAAAGGGATTCAAGAGCAAATTAAAAATGGCGTTATCGCGGGTTTCCCTGTCGTTGACGTTAAAGTCACATTGTTTGATGGCTCTTACCATGAGGTTGACTCCAACGAAATGGCCTTCAAAATCGCAGGCTCTATGGCATTTAAAGAGGGGGCGGTGAAAGCTAAACCTGTGCTGCTTGAGCCGATGATGAAGGTCGAGGTGGAAACTCCTGAAGATTACATGGGTGATGTGATCGGTGACTTGAATCGTCGTCGTGGCATTATTCAAGGTATGGATGACACCATAGGCGGCGGAAAGCAGGTTCGCGCTGAAGTTCCCTTATCAGAAATGTTCGGGTATGCGACCGATCTTCGTTCTGCAACTCAGGGTCGTGCTACTTACTCCATGGAGTTCGCGCATTATTCTGAGGCTCCAAAGCATGTTGCAGATGCGGTCATTAAAGGCCAGTCGGCTTAATCTTTATTTTATTTATTTAATTGAATTCTAGAGGCATTTATCATGGCAAAAGAGAAATTTGAACGGAACAAACCGCATGTCAACGTAGGCACCATTGGCCACGTAGATCACGGCAAAACAACCCTGACGGCGGCGATCACCAAAGTGATGGCCGAACTGCACGGTGGTGCGTCCCTAGCCTATGACCAAATTGACAAAGCGCCTGAGGAAAAAGCGCGCGGCATCACCATCAACACCTCCCATGTTGAATACGAATCAGACACTCGTCACTACGCCCACGTAGATTGCCCAGGCCACGCGGATTATGTCAAAAACATGATCACCGGTGCCGCCCAAATGGACGGCGCAATCTTGGTCTGTTCAGCGGCCGACGGCCCCATGCCGCAAACCCGCGAACACATCCTTCTGTCTCGTCAAGTTGGCGTACCCTACATGGTCGTCTTCCTGAACAAAGCTGACATGGTAGATGACGCCGAACTGCTCGAACTGGTTGAAATGGAAGTGCGCGACCTTTTAACTCAATACGAATTCCCTGGCGACGACACCCCGATCACCACCGGTTCAGCCCTCAAAGCCCTTGAAGGCGACCAATCAGACATCGGCGTACCCTCAGTCATTCGCCTGGTTAAATCCATGGACGAATACTTCCCAGAACCTGTACGCGCCGTAGACGGCACCTTCCTCATGCCCGTAGAAGACGTCTTCTCAATCTCCGGTCGCGGCACCGTTGTTACCGGACGTATTGAACGTGGCATCATCAAAGTTGGCGAAGAAATTGAAATCGTCGGCATCCGCGACACCGTAAAAACCACCGTCACCGGTGTCGAAATGTTCCGCAAACTGCTCGACCAAGGCATGGCAGGCGACAACGTCGGTATTCTCCTGCGCGGCACCAAGCGGGACGACGTCGAGCGTGGACAAGTATTGTGCAAACCCGGCAGCATCAAGCCCCACACCAAGTTTGAAGCCGAAGTATACGTACTGTCCAAAGAAGAAGGCGGCCGTCATACCCCATTCTTCAACGGCTACCGTCCCCAGTTCTACTTCCGTACCACCGACGTGACCGGATCCTGCGTATTACCAGAAGGCACCGAAATGGTCATGCCTGGTGACAACGTCGCCATGACCGTCAGCTTGATTGCCCCGATTGCCATGGAAGACGGTTTACGTTTTGCGATTCGCGAAGGCGGCCGTACCGTTGGCGCGGGTGTCGTTTCAAAGATTATTGAGTAATAACTATGTCTACCCAAACAATTCGTATCCGTCTTAAAAGTTTCGACCATCGCTTAATTGATCGGTCGGCCGCTGAAATCGTTGAAACTGCGCGTCGTTCAGGTGCTCGGGTTAAAGGCCCGATTCCGCTACCCAGTCGTAAAGAGCGTTTTACGGTTTTGGTTTCTCCGCACGTAAACAAGGATGCGCGCGATCAATATGAACTTCGTACGCACAAGCGGGTTCTTGACATCATTGAGCCAACCGATCGTACTGTTGATTTGCTGATGCAGCTCGATCTTGCCGCAGGTGTTGATGTTCAGATTCGATTAAATTAATCAAGTTTCACAAATAGCGCTTTACGGGCTGTTTGTTTGCTGGTAAATTATCGACCCTTATCGGCCCGGTGCTGTTGCACTGGGCCGGTTTTTTCAGGCGAACCGGTCAATCGTAATCGGCGCCTCACATAATTTAGAGGTATTAACCATGTCTTTAGGTGTAGTCGGTCGCAAGGTCGGCATGACGCGCATTTTTGATGACGCTGGTGTTTCGATACCAGTCACTGTCATTGAGGTCGAGCCCAATCGCGTGACTCAGTTGAAAACGCCCGAAATTGACGGATATACTGCCATTCAAGTCACAACGGGTACACGTCGCGCATCACGGGTAACTCAGGCTATGGCGGGTCATTATGCCAAAGCAGAAACAACCTCTGGTCGTATGTCGACTGAGTTCCGTGTTTCTGCTGATGAGCTCTCAGCGTATAAGCCAGGTTCTGATATTACAGTGGCAATTTTCGAAGGCGTATCGAAAGTTGATGTCTCTGGTCAGAGCAAAGGTAAAGGTTTTGCGGGTACCGTTAAACGGCACAATTTCCGTACCCAAGATGCAACCCATGGTAACTCGCGCTCGCATCGGGTTCCGGGTTCAATTGGCCAAAATCAAACCCCCGGTCGCGTGTTTCCTGGCAAGAAAATGTCGGGGCACATGGGTGACGAGCGGGTATCCTCCTTGGGCTTGAGCGTGGTTCGTGTTGATGTTGAGCGGGGTTTGATCCTCGTGAAAGGCGCTGTTCCTGGCTCAACGGGTGGCGATGTTATCGTTCGTCCTTCTGTAAAAATTAAGGGCTGAGGCGCGTTATGGAATTACAAGTGAAAAATGGCGCTGCGGTCAGCGTCTCAGAGCAAATTTTTGATCGTTCTTATAACGAAGGTTTGATACATCAGGTGATTGTTGCCTTTATGGCCGGTTCTCGTGCTGGCACAAAGCGTCAACTCACTCGATCAGAAGTGTCTGGTGGTGGTAAGAAGCCTTGGAACCAAAAAGGTACCGGTCGTGCCCGTGCGGGCACTACACGCTCTCCCATTTGGCGTACCGGTGGTGTTACGTTCGCAGCACGCCCACGTAATTTTGATCAAAAAGTCAACCGGAAAGCCTATCGGATTGCCATGGCCTCGATTTTTTCAGAGCTTATTCGCCAAGATCGACTGGTTATTGTGGATTCCTTAGCTGTATCAACACCAAAAACCCGCGAGATTTTATCTCTTGTTAAATCGTTAGGTATTGTTTCAGGTCGCACCCTGATGATTACCGAAGCGTTCAATGAGCATTTATTCTTGGGTTCGCGCAATGTAATCGAATTAGGTTATTTGACTGCAGATGCATTGGATCCGGTCAGTTTGGTTGGTTCTGAGCGTGTTGTAATTACGCGCGCTGCTTTGAAGATGGTTGAGGAGTGGTTGTCATGAATCAGGAAAAACTTTTTGACGTGCTGCGCGCGCCTATGGTTACAGAAAAAACTGCGCGTGCGAATCAAGTAAATCAATACGTTTTTCGTGTTGATACCGCAGCCAATAAAGCTGAAATTAAATCTGCGGTTGAGCAGTTATTTAGCGTCCAAGTCTTGGCGGTGCAAACTCTGAATGTGGCGGGTAAAACTCGTCGTTTTCGTGGTGTTGCTGGTCGCCGCGTGGATTGGAAAAAAGCCTATGTCACCCTTGCTGAAGGTCAAGTTATTGATCTCGGTCAGGTTGGTTAAGTAAGGAACCTATCATGGCATTGAAAATTGCAAAACCTACATCGCCCGGTCGTCGCGCGGTAATTGAAATTGATCGTTCGCACCTGCACAAGGGCGAGCCTTACGCCCCCTTGCTTGAAAAGAAGCACAACACGGGTGGTCGCAATAACCTAGGCCGTATTACCACGCGTCATATTGGCGGTGGTCATAAGCAGCACTATCGCTTGGTCGATTTTAAGCGCAGCAAAGATGGCATTCCTGCAACCGTTGAGCGGATTGAATATGATCCTAACCGCACGGCGCACATTGCACTCCTTATGTACGCTGATGGTGAGCGAGCTTATATCATTGCCCCTCGGGGTGTTGTGCCAGGTCAAATCGTTCAGTCTGGAAATGATGCGCCGATTCGACCAGGTAATACCTTGCCTTTGCGCAACATACCCATTGGTTCAATCATACATTGTGTTGAAATGAAGCCGGGCAAAGGCGCTCAAATGGCACGCAGTGCTGGTGCCTCAGTGCAGCTGGTTGCGCGTGACGGCGCTTATGCAACCGTTCGTTTGCGTTCAGGTGAAATGCGGAAAATCTTAGCGGATTGCCGCGCAACATTGGGTGAAGTGAGTAATCACGAGCACAGCTTGCGTTCACTGGGTAAAGCGGGTGCAACGCGTTGGCGTGGTATTCGTCCTACCGTCCGCGGTGTGGTGATGAACCCGGTCGATCACCCGCATGGTGGTGGTGAGGGCCGCACATCAGGCGGTCGTCATCCGGTTACTCCTTGGGGCGTTCCGACCAAGGGCTACAAAACTCGCACGAACAAGCGTACGGATAAATTTATTGTTCGTCGTCGTTCGAAATAATTGTTTTATATAGAGGGTTAAAAGGTGCCACGTTCACTTAAGAAAGGTCCATTTGTGGATCATCACTTGCTGAAAAAGGTGGAAGAGGCTGTAGCGGCTAATAACCGTCGGCCCATAAAGACCTGGTCACGCCGTTCGATGATTCTTCCAGATTTCATCGGTCTGACCATTGCGGTCCATAATGGTCGTCAGCACATTCCCGTTCTTGTTAATGAAAACATGGTCGGGCACAAGCTCGGCGAGTTTGCCCCAACCCGAACTTATCGGGGACATGTGGCCGACAAGAAAGCAAAGCGCTAGGAGAAATATCATGCAAGCTACTGCTTTACACCGCTATGCGCGGATTTCCCCTCAAAAGGCGCGCTTGGTTGCGGATCTTGTTCGTGGTCAGGCTGTCGCTCAGGCGATTGAAACTTTGACCTTCAGCGACAAGAAAGGCGCCGATTTAATCAAGAAAGTGCTTGAGTCAGCCATTGCCAATGCTGAAAACAATGAAGGTGCTGATGTCGATCGTTTGCACATCGCGACGATTATGATTGATGAGGGTCCGGTTCTTAAACGTTTTCGTGCCCGAGCCAAAGGCCGTGGTGCGCGGATTCTTAAAAAAACCAGTCATATTCTAGTCACGGTTAGCGAACGGTAAGGGGAGAGTTATGGGTCAGAAAGTACATCCGGTAGGCTTCCGGCTCGGGATTTCCTCTGATTGGACATCCCGCTGGTATGCCGACAGTAAATTGTTTCCTGTTCAGTTGAATCAAGATGTGCGCACACGTGCCTTCATCAAAGATAAACTCAAAGAAGCATCAGTTTCTCGTATTCAAATTGAGCGTCCAGCGCGCTCGGCCTCTGTCACCATCCACACTGCCCGTCCGGGTATCGTGATTGGTCGCAAGGGGGAAGATATCGAGCGTCTGCGCACCGAAATCGCCCCTTTGTTGGGTGTCGATCGTAATGCAGTCAAGTTGTCTGTTGAAGAAATCCGCAAGCCAGAGCTTGATGCTCAATTGGTTGCCGAATCGATCGCGCAGCAGTTAGAGCGTCGGATTATGTTTCGTCGAGCTATGAAACGCGCAGTGCAAACTTCCATGCGTTTAGGTGCCGGTGGAATCAAGGTTAATGTGTCGGGTCGGTTAGGTGGTGCTGAGATCGCCCGTAATGAGTGGTATCGCGAAGGCCGTGTGCCCTTGCACACCCTGCGTGCCGATATCGATTACGGCTTTGCCGAGGCCCAAACCACGTATGGCGTCATTGGCGTCAAGGTTTGGATTTTTAAAGGTGAAGTGTTTGGCGTTCCGGGAAACCGTGAAGTTAAAGCCGCAACAGCCTGAACCGAATTTATAAGGGTAAGTGGAGCTTAAATTATGCTGCTGCCAAAACGTACAAAATTCCGCAAGCAGTTCAGGGGTAAAAACCGTGGCCTTGCGACGACCGGTAACAAAGTAAGTTTCGGTGAATTTGGTTTAAAAACACTTGAGCGGGGGGAAATTACGTCCCGTCAAATTGAGTCGGCGCGTCGGGCGATTTCACGCCACGTGAAGCGCGGTGGGAAAATCTGGATCCGCATATTTCCCGACACCCCTATAACCAAGAAACCTCTTGAGGTTCGTATGGGTAAGGGCAAAGGGAGTGTTGAATACTGGGTTGCTAAAGTGCAACCGGGTAAGGTTCTTTATGAAATTGAAGGTGTTGCTGAAGATATTGCCCGCATGGCATTTTCATTGGCATCGGCCAAGTTGCCGGTTAAAACGACCTTCGTAACGCGGGTATTGATGTAATGAAAAATATCACTTCACAATTGCGTGAAAAAACCCCTGAAGGTTTGCGTGAAGAACTTATTGCGATTAAGCGTGAACAGTTTAATTTGCGTATGCAAAAAGCAAATGGTCAGGAATCAAAACCTCATTTGATTAAAGTGGCGCGTAAAAATGTCGCTCGAATCAAAACGATTCTGACCGAGAAGGAGCAAGGCTGAAATGTCTACCGAAACAATTGAAAAAGTGATTCGTACCCGAGTGGGTCGGGTGACGAGCGACAAAATGGATAAATCCATTACGGTTGCTATTGAACGCCGCGTAAAGCATCCCCTTTATGGTAAGTTCATAACTAAAACCACTAAATTGCACGTCCATGATGAAGAGAATCAATCTCACATTGGTGATCGTGTGGAAATTCGGGAAACACGGCCGATTTCAAAAACGAAATCATGGATCTTGGTTCGTGTTATAGACCGCACAACCGCATAAGGATAAAAATCATGATTCAGATGCAAACAATATTAGACTCCGCTGACAATAGTGGCGCCAAGCGTATTCAGTGCATTAAGGTGCTGGGTGGATCGCATCGCCGTTACGCGGGTATTGGCGACATTATCAAAGTTTCTATTAAAGACGCGATTCCTCGTGGCCGCGTAAAAAAAGGTGATGTTTACAATGCCGTCGTTGTGCGTACCGCAAAAGGTGTGCGCCGGAGTGATGGCTCATTAATTCGTTTCGACGGTAATGCAGCTGTCCTTTTAAATAACAAACTTGAGCCGATAGGCACCCGTATTTTTGGACCGGTCACGCGCGAATTGCGTACTGAGAAGTTCATGAAGATCGTGTCCCTTGCTCCCGAAGTGATTTGAGGTTATCGCCATGCGTAAGATTCGACAAGGTGATGAGGTAATTGTTACTACAGGAAAAGACCAGGGACGTCGTGGCACTGTTCTTCGTGTAGTGGATGATGGCGCTCGTGTAATTGTAGAAAATATCAATAAAGTGAAGAAGCACCAGAAACCAAATCCTTCAATTGGCCAGGCGGGTGGGATCATCGATTTTGAGAAATCCATTGATATTTCTAACGTAATGCTGTTTAATCCTGCCTCCCAAAAAGGGGATCGGGTTGGCTTCAAGTTTCTTGAAGATGGCACTAAGGTTAGGTTTTTTAAATCCAACGGCGAAGTCGTTGATACTAAATAGGTTGAATTAAAATGGCTCGTCTTCAGGAATTTTATTCCAATACGTTGCAAGCAGAGCTAATGGCTAAGCTTGGTATACAAAACGTGATGGCTGTTCCGAAGCTGACCAAGATTACATTAAACATGGGCTTGGGAGACTCGGCTCGTGATAAGAAAGTAATCGACAGTGCAGTGAACGAAATGGCAGCAATTAGTGGTCAAAAACCCGTTGTGACTTATGCACGTAAGTCAATTGCTGGTTTTAAACTGCGCGAAGGGATGCCGTTAGGCGTCAAGGTCACCCTGAGAGGACGTACGATGTACGAATTCTTCGATCGGTTGATCCATGTCTCTATACCTCGCATACGTGATTTTCGCGGTCTCAATCCTAAGTCGTTTGATGGTCGTGGCAATTACAGCATGGGTGTCAAAGAGCAAATTATTTTCCCCGAAATTGACTATGACAAGATTGATCAAATTCGCGGAATGGATATCACGATCACAACCGCTGCGGCAAATGATGACCATGCACGAGCATTGCTCGATAGTTTTGGTTTTCCTTTTCGCCGGTAAGGAGTATTTATGGCTAAGAAAAGTATGTTGAATCGAGAAGTGCAGCGTCAGAAGCTCGCTGCTCGTTTTGAAGCAAAGCGTGTCTTATTACGCGCGGTTTTGAGTGATCAAAATGCTGAGTTTGACGCGAAAATGAAAGCATCATCAGATTTGAGCAAATTACCTCGCGATTCATCGGTGTGCCGTCAGGTGCGTCGTTGTTCAATAACCGGTCGTCCTAAAGGAGTCTATCGTAAATTTGCTTTAGGTCGAAATAAATTACGTCAGTTAGCTATGTCTGGTGCGATCCCGGGCTTACGCAAAGCCAGTTGGTAATGGGGTGTCGCTATGAGTATGAATGATCCAATTTCAGATATGCTGACACGTATTCGAAATGCCCAGGCAGCGCGTAAGCCTCAGGTTTCTATGCCTTCATCAAAGTTTAAATTGTCAATTGCTGAAGTTTTGAAAGCAGAGGGTTTTATTGGCGATGTGACAACGGTTGGTGATGTTAAGCCCGTTTTAACGATTGCCTTGAAATATTTTCAAGGCAAACCGGTTATTGACACCATCAAACGGGTTTCTAAACCCGGTTATCGTGTTTATAGAAATGCAGATGAATTACCTACGGTGATTGGTGGCTTAGGTGTTGCGATTGTATCTACCTCGCAAGGGGTTATGCCAGATCGCGAAGCTAGGCGCAATAACATTGGTGGCGAAGTTATTTGCCTCGTTTCTTAATTGGGAGTGAATTATGAGTCGTGTTGCTAAAAAACCCGTCGCCATTCCCAAGGGTGTCGAGGTCAAATTAAGTGATCAAATCCTGTCTTTCAAGGGGCCAAAGGGTATTCTTGAGCTGAAGTTGCACAAATCGGTTAGCGTCGATTTATCAGCAAGTGAAATTCGTTTTGAACCACAATCTCCTGACTTTATCGCGATGGCCGGTACCATGCGTGCTTTGGCGAATAATAATGTCCAAGGTGTGACAGCGGGATTTGAGTTGAAATTGCAGTTGGTTGGTGTGGGTTATCGTGCGCAAGCACAGGGTTCAATTTTAAATCTTGCGCTTGGTTTTTCTCATCCAATCAATTTCCCTGTTCCAGCCGGCATTACCGTTGAAACACCAACGCAAACAGAAATTCTGATTCGTGGGGCAGACCGACAAGTAGTCGGTCAGGTGGCTTCAAAAATTCGTGGCTTCCGTCCCCCTGAGCCCTATAAAGGCAAAGGCGTGAAATACCATGATGAAGTCATCTTCCGTAAGGAAGCGAAGAAGAAATAAGGTGAAATTATGAACGAGAAAACTCAAAATCGCTTGCGTCGTGCTCGTCGTGCACGCGCAAAAATAGTCCGCCTTGGTGTGCATCGTCTTACGGTTTTCCGTACTGCGCAACATACCTACGCTCAAATCTTCACCCCCGATGGCTCTGCGGTGGTCGTTTCGTCTTCAACCCTTCATCCGGGTGTCCTTGAATCAGGTAAGCATGGCGGAAACATTGAAGCCGCCAAGCGTGTGGGTGCGTTGGTTGCTAAAGCTGCCCTTTCTAAAGGGATTACCCATGTGGCCTTCGATCGCGCGGGCTTTATTTTTCACGGTCGCGTTAAGGCATTAGCTGAATCTGCGCGTGAAGCCGGTCTGCAATTTTAAGAGGTTATGCAATGAGTAGAAATTCTAACGAAGTTGCGACTGATGGCCTGATCGAAAAGCTCGTGGCAGTAAACCGCGTTGCAAAAGTCGTGAAGGGTGGTCGTATTTTTTCATTTACAGCATTGACTGTCGTTGGTGATGGCGAAGGAAAGGTTGGTTTTGGGTACGGTAAGGCGAAAGAAGTGCCTGCTGCCATTCAAAAGGCAATGGATCGTGCCAAGCGCAGTATGGTTGATGTGCCTCTGCGTGATGGCACCCTGTTCTATGCTGCTAATGGCAAGCATGGTGCTGCGAATGTATTTATGAAGCCCGCTTCCGAAGGTACCGGCGTCATTGCCGGTGGTGCTATGCGGGCTGTGTTCGAAGCAGTGGGTGTGCGTAATGTGCTTGCAAAATGCATTGGGACGCGTAATCACATGAACGTTATTCGTGCCACGGTTAACGGTTTACAATCTATTAATTCTCCTGAACTTATTGCTGCAAAGCGTGGCAAGCGGATCGAGGAAATTGTTGGTGGTGCAAAATGACATTGCAAACAACTATTCGTGTTAAATTGATTCGTTCAACGATTGGTCGTTTGGCTTCGCACAAAGCGTGTGTGCGTGGTTTAGGACTTTTGCGTATGAATCAAGTCGTCGATGTTATTGATACCCCAGAAAACCGTGGGATGATCAATAAAGTCAATTATTTGCTCGAAATACAGGAATCTAAATAATGCGCTTAAATACATTATCTCCTGCTGATGGTAGCCGCAAGTTGCATACCCGTGTGGGTCGGGGTGTTGGTTCTGGCTTAGGCAAAACAGCAGGTCGTGGTCACAAAGGCCAAAAATCACGTTCCGGTGGATTTCACAAGACGGGTTTTGAAGGTGGTCAAATGCCAATTCAACGCCGTTTACCAAAGATGGGTTTTCGTTCATTACGCGCGTTGGTAACCGCTGAAATTCGCACATCAGAGCTTAATAGCCTTGATGCAGTTGTTTCACTAGATACGCTCAAAGCGGCTGGCTTGATTCGTAATGATATTCGGTATGTAAAAATTATGCTTTCGGGTGACGTAGCAAAGCCTCTGCAGATTCAGGGCGTCCGTCTCAGTAAGGGTGCCTTAAATGCCATTCTTGCTGCCGGCGGCAAATCGGAGTAAACCGTGGCTCAATCGAATGCTGGCATGGCGGGATTGGCGGGTTCTGGTCGTCTAACAGAACTTCGTCAACGGATTTTTTTCGTCATTATGGTGTTGGTCGTTTATCGTATCGGTACCTTTATTCCTCTTCCGGGAATTGATGTCGGTGTTATGCATTCGCTATTTACCCAGCATGCCGGTGGTATTCTGGGCATGATGAACATGTTTTCTGGTGGTGCGCTTTCGCGAATGTCTTTGTTTGCGTTAGGGGTTATGCCTTACATCTCTGCATCCATCATTGTGCAGCTCTTAACTTCGGTCGTTCCTTCGCTTGAAAAGCTCAAAAAAGAGGGTGAATCGGGCAAAAGAAAGATCACTCAATACACGCGTTACGGAACCCTCGGACTTGGTTTGGTTCAAGCCTTCGGCGTTTCAATTGCCCTTCAGGGGCAGTCGGTAGGTGGTCAGGCACTGGTGTACTCACCTGGTTTCGCGTTTCTGTTCGTTGCGACCATGACATTGGTCACGGGTACCATGTTGCTGGTTTGGCTTGGTGAGCAGATTACTGAGCGCGGAGTTGGTAATGGTATCTCCTTGATTATTTTTGCAGGTATTGTCGCGGGGCTTCCTACTGCAATTGGCGGTACAGCTGAGCTTGTTCGTACCGGTGAATTGGGTGTGCTGACGTTATTTATTCTGGCTTTCTTAATTGTTGCAGTTACTGCATTCGTTGTATTTGTTGAACGTGGTCAGCGGCGCATTACAGTCAATTATGCGCGTCGCCAACAGGGGCAAGGTTCTAGCGGACAGCAGTCCTCGCATTTGCCTTTGAAATTGAACATGGCGGGCGTGATTCCTCCAATCTTTGCTTCCAGTATTATTTTGTTTCCTGCTACATTAGGTAATTGGCTAGGGCAGCAGGAAAACATGGCGTGGTTGCGGAGTTTATCCACGGCGCTTTCTCCTGGGCAACCTTTGTATGTGGGCTTATATGCCACGGCGATTATTTTTTTCTGCTTCTTTTACACCGCCTTGGTTTTCAACGCGCGTGATACAGCGGATAATTTAAAGCGTTCCGGCGCTTTTGTCCCTGGCATACGGCCAGGTGAGCAAACTGCTCGATATATCGATAAGGTTTTAACCCGGCTTACTTTATGGGGTGCCTTGTATATCACCGCTGTGTGTTTGCTGCCTGAATTTTTGATTTTATATTGGAATGTACCTTTCTATTTTGGTGGAACTTCTTTGTTAATTATTGTTGTTGTGTTGATGGACTTTATGGCGCAAGTTCAGTCACACCTTGTTTCGCATCAATACGATAGTTTAGTGCGGAAAGCTCACTTCAAGTCTGGCCTCTGAACATGGTTCAATTTTCTTATTGATTTTGCTTCATTTTTGTTTTATTGTTTCGCGCTCTTTTTTAAGGTGATCTTCGATGGCACGTATCGCTGGAATAAACATTCCGGTGCAAAAACACATTGTTATTGCACTCACTTCAATCTACGGCATTGGCACTACGCGTGCCAATAGTATCTGTCAAGCAGCTGGTGTTGAGCCTGCGCGTAAGGTTCGTGATTTATCCGAATCTGAAGTCGAGGCTTTGCGCGCAGAAGTTGCAAAGTTTGTGGTGGAAGGCGACTTGCGTCGCGATGTTTCCATGAACATCAAGCGTTTGATGGATTTGGGTTGTTATCGCGGACTGCGGCATCGCCGTGGTTTGCCGCTCCGTGGCCAGCGCACACGGACTAATGCACGGACTCGTAAGGGTCCGCGTCGCATGGTTAAGCGCTAACCATGCTTAATATTCTTCGATTGATAAGAGTAGGATAATTTTTAATGGCAAAGTCTAATGCGCCAGCGCGCAAAAAAGTAAAGCGCGTGGTTACCGATGCGGTTGCTCATGTGCACGCTTCTTTTAATAACACGATTGTAACAATCACCGATCGACAAGGTAATGCGCTCAGCTGGGCTACCTCAGGCGGTTCTGGTTTTCGTGGTTCACGTAAATCAACACCTTTTGCAGCTCAAGTAGCCGCAGAACGTGCTGGTGAGGCTGCAAAGGCCTATGGCGTCAAAAATATTGATGTTGAAATTAAGGGTCCAGGACCTGGTCGCGAGTCGACCATCCGCGCGCTCAATTCGGTTGGTTTTAAAGTTGGTGTAATTACTGATGTGACTCCGATTCCCCACAACGGTTGCCGCCCGCCTAAAAAGCGTCGTGTTTGAGAGGTATTAGATTATGGCTCGTTATCTTGGTCCTAAATGTAAATTAAGTCGGCGTGAAGGTACGGATTTGTTGCTCAAATCTGGTGTTCGCTCCCACGAAGATAAATGTCATCATGCGACAGCACCTGGTCAACACGGCGCTGCGCGTAAACAAAAAGTTTCTGACTATGGTGTTCAGTTGCGCGAAAAGCAAAAGTTGCGCCGTATTTATGGGGTTTTAGAGCGTCAATTTGCTAATTATTTCAAGAAGGCTGCTCAGCTTAAAGGCTCAACCGGCGAAAATTTGTTGCAATTGCTTGAATGCCGTTTAGACAATGTGGTGTATCGCATGGGTTTTGGTTCTACCCGCGCTGAGTCCCGCCAACTGGTATCGCATCGTTCGATTATGGTTAATGGTGCAATCGTTAATATTGCTTCTTTTCAAGTGGCTGCTAATGATGTGGTGACCGTTCGTGAATCTGCGCGCAAGCAGGATCGTATCAAGCTTTCATTGGAATTGGCTGCCCAGCGCCCCAGCGTGGGTTGGGTTGATGTCGATTCAACCAAGATGGAAGGCGTTTTTAAAGCTGCTCCTGCCCGTGATGAGTTGCCTGCTGAAATCAACGAATCTCTCGTTGTTGAGTTGTATTCTAAGTAATTTAACGGGGGTTCGACATGCAATTGGGTTCAACCGAGCTGCTTAAGCCACGATTAGTCGATGTCCAAGTCTTGGATTCAACGCGTGCCCGTGTTGTTTTGGAGCCGCTGGAACGTGGGTTCGGATATACGCTGGGTAATGCTTTGCGGCGTATTCTGCTCTCATCTATTCCCGGTGTTGCCGTGACCGAAGCTGAGATCGAGGGTGTTGTTCATGAATACACTACGATTGAAGGTGTTCATGAAGACGTGCTTGAGATTCTGTTAAATCTTAAAGGTTTATCTGTGCTCTTGCATGGACGTGATGAAGCTACGCTCAGTATTAAAAAAACGGGTGCTGGTACTATTACGGCTGCTGATATCAAAGCAGATCATTCTGTGGAGATTATTAATCCTGAGCATCACATCGCGACTTTAAACGACCAAGGTAGTTTAGTTATGACGTTTAAGGTTCGGCGTGGCAAGGGCTATGTGCCTGCAAGTTCTCGTCGAGACGAAGCGGGTGGGCAAATTGGTCGTCTGTTGGTGGATGCTTCTTTCTCACCTCTGCGTCGCGTTTCCTACTCCGTAGAACGTGCGCGCGTAGAGCAGCGTACGGATCTTGATTCGCTGGTTCTTGATATCGAGACCAATGGTTCAATTTCTGCTGAAGATGCTATTCGCCAAGCGGCAGGTATTTTGGTTGATCAGCTTTCTGTTTTTGTTGATCTTAAAGCTGAAAAGTCTGAACCTGTCCTTGAACAAGCACCGACAGTCGATCCGATTTTGTTGCGACCTGTGGATGATTTGGAATTAACCGTACGTTCAGCGAATTGTTTGAAAGCTGAGAATATTTATTACATCGGTGATTTAATCCAGCGCACCGAGATTGAGCTCCTCAAGACCCCGAACTTAGGTAAGAAATCTTTAACTGAAATTAAAGATGTGCTTGCTAAACAGGGTTTATCTTTGGGTCAGCGTCTTGAGAACTGGCCACCTGCGGAGCTTTTGAACCTTGCTGAATCAAGAGTTTAAGGCTATTTGAATTTTTTGGGGTATTTGACATGCGTCATCGTTTATCTGGCCGCCAATTAGGCCGAAATTCCGCTCAACGCAATGCGTTGATGCGATCGTTAACGAATTCGTTGCTTGAGCATGAATTAATTAAAACAACCTTGCCTAAAGCAAAAGAATTACGTCGTTTTGCTGAGCCTTTAATTACCTTGGCGAAGGCTGACTCTGTGCATGCGCGTCGTTTGGCTTTTGCGCGTACACGGAACAAGGAAATTGTGGGTAAGCTCTTTACAGATTTGGGTCCTCGTTTTCAGTCACGTCCCGGTGGGTATGTGCGGATTCTGAAGTGCGGTAATCGCGCGGGTGATAATGCACCTATGGCGTATGTTGAATTGGTTGAGCGCACAGCCAAGCCTATTTCAGCCTAATGTTTTACTAGATTAAATAAAGCCGGCCTTCGCCGGCTTTATTATTTGTGCCAAACTTTCTGGTATTTTTATCTTCGTTATTGTTGTTATTTCGTTTGGCCTTTGTCAGACTCTTACATCATTGATCGTTTTATTCATTAATTGGGGATGCAGATGGTTACTCAGGTTAAAAAGCGTGGCTTTCGTCAAACAGCTTTGGCGGTTGGTATTGTGTGTGGGTTGATGTCTGCGGGTGTGATGGCGGCTGATATGGGATCAGCAGCTGATTCCGCTGCAGCGCCGAGTAGTGCCCAGCCTGCAATGCCGGCTTTGTCTCCCGAGCAAATGAAATTAATGACGGATTTCAAGCAAACTCGTGAAGCCATGGATGCTTTGGAGCAGCAGCTTCAGGCGATTGAAGCGAAGGCTTATGACAAAAATCCTAAATTGGCTAAAGATCGCGACAGTTTGCGTGATGCGATTAAAGTCGCCATGTCGGATAAAACCTTTGATGCCCAAGCTAAATATGACGAATTAAAAGCGCTTGTGACAAAAATCCAAGCTATGCCCGATTCTGATCCGCAAAAGGCGAAGGATATTCAATTGTTCCGTGCGGGGCAGCAAGAGTTTGAACAGCGCCAAGAAAAGGCATTTCAAGATCCTAAAATTCAGCAAAAATCAGAAAAACTGCGCACGGATGTTCGTGCTGACATGATCAAAGTTGATCCTAAAGCCAAACAATTGTTTGTAGATTTGGATGCTAAAGAAAAACACATGCGCGATCTTCAGCAGCAGGCAATGCAGATGCATGGTGTTGAGCAGCCAGTGAGTCCCGCCAAGTAATTGGTTTAAGGTTTAAGTTAAACCCGCTTTCGCGGGTTTTTTTTGGCTTTTATGCAGAGCTGTGAATTGTTTGGGTGGTAAGTTGTGGCGTTGTCTTGGTTTAAACTGCATCTAAAATTATGAGTTTTTCACGCCATTGTTGAATTTGATCACGAATTTGACCCGCTTGTTCAAATTCAAGATCGCGCGCCAGACGGTACATTTGAGTTTCTAGCTCTTTTAAATGCTTAAGTATTTGATCTTGGCTTTGCGGCACAGTCGCTGGTATGTCTTTTTCAAGGCTTACTTGAGAATTTTTATTTTTTGGCGCATTAGGTTTTGATCCGGGGATTCGGTAATCCCCTGATTGCAGAATGTCATCCACCCGTTTGTTTATGCCTTTGGGCGTAATGTCGTGGTCTGTGTTGTGTTGTATTTGTTTAATTCGGCGGCGATCGGTTTCATCAATGGCTTTGCGCATGGCAGGGGTGATTCGATCAGCATAGAGTATGGCTTTGCCCTCAAGATTGCGGGCGGCACGGCCAATGGTTTGTATGAGGGAGCGCTCGGAGCGTAAAAAGCCTTCTTTATCGGCATCAAAAATGGCGACCAATGACACCTCAGGGATATCTAGTCCCTCGCGGAGTAAATTAATCCCAATAAGCGCATCAAACACACCGAGTCTTAAGTCTCGGATAATTTCAACACGCTCTACGGTGTCGATATCTGAGTGGAGATAGCGGGCACGGATCTCATGTTCGCTTAGATAGTCGGTGAGGTCTTCGGCCATTCGTTTGGTGAGCGTGGTGATGAGTACGCGCTCGCCGCGACTGGCACGGTGTCTTATTTCCGACAGCACATCATCGACTTGGCTTGCGACAGGTCGAATTTCTATCAGCGGATCAACAAGGCCGGTTGGCCTGACGACTTGCTCTACGATTTGTGCTGAATGTTGGCCTTCATAAGTTCCGGGTGTGGCGGATACATGAATCGTTTGCGGCATCATGCGTTCAAATTCATTAAATTGAAGTGGCCGATTATCGAGCGCAGAGGGCAGGCGAAAGCCAAAGTTGACTAATGTTTCTTTGCGTGAACGATCGCCTTTATACATGGCGCCTAATTGTGGCACGGTGACATGCGACTCATCGATTATGAGTAGCGCATCGTTTGGCAAGTAATCATATAAGCAAGGTGGCGGCTCACCGATGTGGCGACCGGATAAATAGCGTGAATAGTTTTCAATGCCGTTGCAGTAGCCCAACTCGTTCATCATTTCAAGATCGAACCGAACGCGCTGAGCCAGTCTTTGCGCTTCAACTAATTTGTTCTCCGCCTCTAAGGTGGCTAGGCGGTCTTTAAGTTCGATTTTTATGGACTCGACGGCGGCTAAAATGCGCTCACGCGGGGTGACATAGTGCGATGAAGGATAAATGGTGTATCGCGGTAATCGTCGCCGAATGGCGCCCGTTAAGGGGTCGAAGATGGAGATTTGCTCGATTTCATCATCAAAGAGTTCAATGCGAACCCCTTCGTCATCCGATTCAGCGGGGTGAATATCAATCACATCACCGCGAACACGGTAGGTTCCACGCCGAAACTCGAGATCATTGCGGGTATATTGCATCTCTGCCAAACGGCGCACGATTTGCCGTTGCTCGGCTTTTTCACCGCGAACCAGGTGCAAAATCATCTTCAGGTAAGCATCTGGGTCGCCTAATCCGTAAATGGATGAAACGGTGGCGACGATGATGACATCGCGTCGCTCAAGTAAGGCCTTGGTGGCCGAGAGCCGCATCTGCTCGATGTGCTCATTGACCGAGGCATCTTTCTCAATGAAGGTATCTGAGGCCGGCACATAAGCTTCCGGCTGATAGTAATCGTAATAGGAGACAAAATATTCGACCGCATTGTGGGGGAAAAATCCCTTTAACTCGCCATACAGTTGTGCCGCCAGGGTTTTGTTTGGCGCGAGCACTAGGGCGGGGCGTTGCAGGCGATAGATGACATTGGCGATCGTAAAGGTTTTACCCGAGCCAGTCACTCCCAGCAGGGTTTGTTGCGCTAGGCCATCGTTGAGGCCTTCAATTAGGCGTTCTATGGCAGCGGGTTGATCGCCTGCGGGTTGATAATGGGTAACGAGTTCAAAGTGTGTGTCTTGCATAATTGATTTAAGTATAACGGATGGGCCATCGGTTATCGGTTGAAATGGATTATCATGCTAAATTGAATTAATAAATAAAGCGCAAGTGACCATATCATCATGGTGCGCTCGCTTGAGAACTCGGGTTGGTTTACGTTTTACCCCCGATCTAATCCACGTTTTTACAGATTAAGGTTTCCATGACCCAAGAGACGGTAAATGATCCGAACGCAGTCCAAGAGGCTGAAAAGTACGATAATCCAGTAGCTAGCCGCGAATTTATTTTGCAATTGCTCTCTGAGCAGGACGGGCCTTTAACCCTCAATCGTATGATTAGCCACCTTTTGTATGATGGTGATGAGGAGCGGATTGAAGGTCTCACCCGCCGCCTGCGCGCCATGGAGCGTGATGGTCAGATTATCCGTAATCGCCGAGGCGGTTATGTGCCCGTCACCCATGCGGAGCTTGTGCGGGGTCGGGTGCTGGGGCATCGGGATGGATTTGGCTTTCTGGTGCCCGATGAAGGGGGCGACGATGTGTTCCTCTCGCCCCGTGTCATGCGAGCATTGCTAAATGGTGATCGCGCCGTAGTGCAGGTCACAGGTCTTGATCGCCGGGGTCGCCGCGAGGGTAACCTAGTTGAGGTCATTGAGCGGGCGAACGCGGAGATTGTCGGCCGTATCGTGCTGGAAGCGGGCATCGCTTTTGTGGTGCCTGATCACGCCCGCATGACGCAAGATGTGCTCATACCGATGACGGACTTGAACGGCGCGCGCGATGGTCAAATCGTGCGCGTTGCCTTGGTCGAACAACCCACGTTGCGGCACAAGCCCGTTGGCAAAGTCATCGAAGTGCTGGGCGACCATATGTCCCCCGGCATGGAAATTGATGTGGCCATTAACTCCCACGGTATCCCACATGAATGGCCAGAGGCCGTTTTATCGGCCATTGATGGCTTGAACCCGCAAGTGAGTGAAGCCGATAAATCTGGCCGAGTCGATTTGCGGCATTTGCCACTGGTAACAATTGACGGCGCCGATTCCAAAGATTTTGATGATGCGGTGTATTGCCAGCCCGTGCCAGAAGGCTTCCGGCTGTTAGTGGCCATTGCTGATGTGAGCCATTATGTTCGAGTAGGCTCGCCACTTGATCGAGAAGGCTTTAATCGAGCGACCTCGGTTTATTTCCCTGGGCGTGTTGTGCCGATGCTGCCTGAGATTTTATCGAACGGATTGTGCTCGCTGAATCCGGCGGTTGATCGATTGTGCCTATGCGCCGATATGGTAATTAACCCCGATGGCAAACTGGTTAAATTCCGTTTTTTTGAGGGCGTAATGCGCTCTGCCGCGCGCTTAACCTATGATTTGGTTGCCAAAGTTTTGGTTGAGCAAGCCCCCGATGCGCGGGCAGAACATGCGGCCTTGCTTGAGCCGCTTGAATCCTTGTATTCGGTCTATCGAGTGCTGCGTGCCGAGCGTGATCGGCGGGGTGCCATTGATTTTGAAACCGTCGAAACCCGCATTGTGTTTGGCGAGGGGCGCAAGATTGAGGCTATCGTGCCTTATGAGCGCAACGATGCGCATAAAATCATTGAAGAGTGCATGATTGCCGCGAACGTGGCGGCCGGTCGATTTGTCTCTGACCAAAAAATCCCGGCGCTGTATCGTGTGCATGATCGGCCTACGCTGGAGAAAATGACCGATCTGCGCAGCATGCTGGCTGAAAAAGGCTTATCGCTGGGCGGGGGCGATGCGCCAACCCCTCGTGACTTCAATGCCCTGCTCAGTGGCATACAAGGGCGGCCAGATTTTCTTGCCGTTCAAACGATGATTTTGCGGTCATTGCGTCAAGCGGTGTATTCACCGAATAACTTGGGGCACTTTGGTTTGGCGCAAGAGTTTTATGCCCACTTTACCTCGCCGATTCGCCGCTATCCCGATTTAATGGTGCATCGGGCGATTCGGCATGTTTTGCGTACTGGCGGTGCCGAGAAATTCCCCTACAGTCACGATGAAATGGTCATTATTGGTGAGCATTGCTCCAATAACGAGCGCCGGGCGGATGAAGCCACCCGTGATGCCACTGACTGGCTCAAATGTGAATTTATGCTGGATAAAGTGGGCGATGTCTTTGCCGGCCGCGTATCCTCGGTTTTAGGCTTTGGTTTATTTATTGAACTGAAAGACTTTTTCGTTGAGGGCTTGCTGCATATCACCGCATTAACTAAAGATTACTACCACTTTGATCCTGCCACGCTATCGTTGCGGGGTGAACGTTCAGGGCGCGTTTATGCCCTTAATGATGAAATTCGTGTTCGTGTGGCGCGTGTAGATTTAGATGAACGGAAAATCGATTTCGTCTTACCCGATGATGCCGATGAGACAAGTGATAGCGAATTTGAAGATGAGCCGGATCAAGAAGGCGATGAGGATGCCGGCAAGAAGAAACGCAAACCCCGCCGTCGTCGCCGTAAAAAGCCAACAGATGAAGCGGAGGACTCTGCTGCAGTTGAGGCTGAATCCGCCATGGCGGATGAGACTTCAGCCATCCCGCACCCAGCGCCCATAGCGCCCGTGGCGGCAACGCTTGAACCGGTTGTTGCACGCATTCCCCAGCGCGACGATGAGGCGCGCTAACGATGGCTGATCGTAGAGCCTCGGCAGATCAATGGCTAGGTGGTTTCCACGCTGTCGAAGCGGCTTTGCAGCACGATCCGTCGCGGGTTATGTCGGTAATTTTTGAGCAGGGCCGGCAAGATAAGCGCGTACAGCGCTTGCGCCAATTGGCGCAAGCGCAGGGCGTGTCTATTGAAGAAGCCTCGGAGAAAGTGTTTGCCGACCGGGCGCGCGCGGATAAAGAATTGGCGCGTCATCAAGGTGTTTTAGCGCGCTACCAGCCGGCGCCGGCGGGTGATGAGCACGATTTATTCGCCCTGCTTGATCGTTTAAATGAGCCGGCTTTTTTATTGGTGCTCGATGGCGTGACTGATCCTCATAATTTAGGCGCCTGTCTTCGCAGTGCCGAGGCGGCTGGAGTGCATGCTGTGATTGCACCGAAAGATCGGGCGGTGGGGTTAACGCCCACGGCCCGCAAGTCTGCCAGTGGCGCGGCCGAGCGCGTTCCGTTTATTCAGGTGACCAATTTGGCGCGCACACTCGGGGCACTAAAAGAGCGGCACATTTGGATTGTGGGTGCAGCGGGCGGAGGCATGGTTAGCCTGTACGAAACCGATTTTGCAGCCGAGCCGGTCGCCTTGGTGATGGGGAGCGAGGGCGAAGGCTTGCGTCGCCTAACGCAAGAGCATTGCGATCAATTGATTTACATCCCGATGCGCCCACCCGTTGAAAGCTTAAATGTTTCTGTGGCGGCAGCGGTTTGCTTGTTTGAGTTTCGTCGGGTTCGAAATTTCAGCCTTGCGCCCATGGCGGAGATTTAAAAGCCGCTACCCGCCTTGGCGCAATTTCGGTACCCTATTTGGCTATTTAATTTGTGTTATTTGCACAGGGTTTTTGTTGGGTGTGGCCCACTTCGCAATCTTGAGGAGTTTTTTTCGATCATGATCCTTTCAGACCGGGTGCGCCGTGTGCGCCCTTCGCCCACATTGGCTGTGACGGCAAAAGCTGCTGAATTAAAAGCGCTTGGCCGGGACATTATTAGCTTAGGGGCAGGGGAGCCTGATTTTGATACCCCAAGCCCAATTCGTGCTGCGGCGATTGACGCCATTAATGCCGGTTTTACTCGGTATACCGCCGTTGAGGGGATTTTAAGCTTGCGCCAAGCGATTGCTAAACGCTTGGCCAAGGATCAAGGCCTAAACTTTGCGCCGGATGAAATTATTGTGTCTACCGGCGGCAAGCAGAGCATCTACAATTTGTTTCAAGCCGTGCTGAATGCCGGGGATGAGGTGATTATCCCCGCACCGTATTGGGTTTCTTATCCGGATATGGTGCTGTTGGCGGGCGGCGAACCGGTGATTGTGTTTGCGGGCCAAGAACAGGGGTTCAAGCTCTGTCTCTTATACACATCTCCGAGCCCACGAGACTAGG
>ERZ1669249.90-NODE-90-length-54426-cov-73.391293_pt1 | contig 54426 bp, 54 predicted proteins | sample MGYA00579293_ERZ1669249 | MGnify/ENA primary metagenome ERZ1669249 (study PRJEB41166, sample SAMN08046057) | hot springs metagenome | biome: hot spring; feature: neutral hot spring; material: thermophilic sediment; isolation source: thermophilic sediment from... | reverse complement strand
CTCTCAAGAAGAGAAACCTCTGAAAGGCTCTTCTCATAACCTATGATCTTTCTCTCAATAATCTCAGAAATCCTTTTTTCAAGCTCCTTCTCAAAAATTTCACGGATTATCTCTCTTATTTCCTTATCGCTAAAATTAGAAGCAATATTCATCTTACCCCCTTTTTTAAATTTATCGTTACCAAAAATTTAACAAAAAAATTAAAAATTGTCAAACTAAATTAGCATTTTCCACATCAAATCTCTTAATTTCACTCCATCTTCCTCGTAATTCTGCCTCTTAACTTTGGCATCCTTTTGTTCCTTAAATGCTCTTTTTTGGCGATAAATTAAATTTTTCGAACTTAGGTAAGGGGATATAGGGGCTTTTATGTAAAGAGTGACTCTTCTTACAGGGAAAAAGAGAGAGATTTAAGGACTTTGAAATACTTTGAAAATTGATTATACTTATAGCCAATTCTTTTAAAAATTGGAGGTTTTTATGCCTATAACCCCTGATGAGGTAAAAAAGATTGCCCATCTTGCAAGGCTTGAATTTTCTGAAGAAGAACTTTTAGCTTATACAGAAGAGCTCTCTAAAATTCTTGACTATTTTCAAGAACTTCAAGAGGTTGATACTTCAACAATAGCACCAACCTTTCATCCCTATAAGAAAAAAACTCCCTTTAGAGAGGACGAGGTAGAAACCTTTGAAAATATTGAGGGGCTTCTTAAAATTGCCCCTGAGCTTAAAGACACTTTAATCGTTGTGCCTAAGGTGGTTAAGGCGCCCTAAGGAAAGTTCAAACAAAAAAAGGAGAAAATTTATGGAATTGAAAGAGCTTACTTTAAAAAAAGCTCTAAACCTCCTTGATGAGGGAAAGCTTTCCAGCAAAGAGCTCTGTACCTTAACTCTGGAACAAATTAAAAAATATGATCCCTTGGTTAAGGCCTTTCTTTATGTAAATGAGGAGTGGGTGCTTAAACAGGCCGAAGAGGCAGATAAAAAGAGAAAAGAGGGAAAAAGGGGCTTACTTACAGGGATTCCCCTCTCTATAAAGGATAATATTCTTATAAAAGGGCATCCTACAACTTGTGCCTCTAAAATCCTTGCTAATTACATTGCTCCCTATGATGCTACTGTTATTGAGAGATTAAAAAGCCAGGGAGTTGTCTTTATTGGAAAGACTAATATGGATGAATTTGCAATGGGTTCTTCTACAGAAAACTCTGGTTTTTTCCCTACAAGAAATCCTTGGGATCTTGAGAGAGTCCCTGGAGGCTCGTCGGGAGGTTCTGCTGTTTCTGTTGCTCTAAGAATGGGGCTTGGATCTCTTGGGTCAGACACAGGTGGTTCCATAAGACAGCCTGCTGCCTTTTGCGGTGTGGTAGGTATGAAACCTACCTATGGCCTTGTCTCCCGTTTTGGGCTTGTGGCCTTTGCCTCCTCTCTGGATCAAATTGGGCCCTTTGGTTTAACAGTTGAGGATACCGCTCTTCTTCTTCAAGCTATTGCAGGAAATGATCCTAAAGACTCTACTTCAGCAGAAATTGAAATTCCTAATTATCTCGAATTCATAGAAAATAATCTAAATACCACCTTTAAAATAGGTCTTCCCAAAGAATATTTCTCCTATGATATTGATCCTGAAATTACTAAATACCTTGAAAAAACTATTGAAATTTTGAAAAAAAGGCACACTATGGTGGAAATATCTCTGCCTCACACTAAGTATGCGGTAGCTACTTATTATATAATTGCTCCTGCTGAGGCAAGTTCAAATCTTGCAAGATATGACGGGGTAAAATATGGATTTAGAGCAGAGGCTAAAAGTCTTCTTGAAATGTACAAAAAATCAAGGGGACTTGGTTTTGGAAAAGAAGTAAAAAGAAGGATCATGCTTGGAACCTATGCCCTTTCAGCAGGATATTATGATGCCTACTATCTCAAAGCCTCAAAGGTAAGAACACTTATAAAAGAAGATTTTGAAAAGGCTTTTAAAGAGGTAGATTTAATTCTTACTCCAACCACCCCAACGCCCCCTTTTAGGCTGGGTGAAAAAATTTCTGATCCTCTACAGATGTATTTGTCTGACATTTTTACTATTCCAGTTAACCTGGCTGGGCTTCCTGCTCTTAGCCTTCCAGTGGGGCTAACTACTGATAATCTTCCTGTAGGAGTTCAGATAATTGGGCCTCAATTCAAAGATGAATTAGTTCTTGCCCTTGCCTATCAGATAGAAAAGGATTTGTCTTTAAAATTTATTCCTCCTATACTAAAAGATTGAGCAGGATTGAGCGATGGCGATAAAGATTAAAAAAAGGGCCTTAGGAAAGGGATTAGCCGAGCTTATTCCTGAATTAGCTGAAGAAAATTTAGAAAAAGCCAAAGAACCTACAAAAGGTTACATGGAGCTTCCTCTTGATTTCGTGACCTTTTTCAATCTTCAACCTCGAATAACCTTTAGGGAAGATGAATCCTTCCAGGAATTACTTAAATCCATAGAGGAAAAAGGAGTCCTTCAACCAATTATCGTTAGAAAAATTTCAGAGGGTCTTTATGAATGCATAGCAGGAGAGAGAAGACTTAGAGCTGCCAAAAAACTTGGTCTTAAAACCATTCCTGCTATTGTAAAAGACCTCTCTGATGAAGAGGCCCTTCTTGTCTCCATTATGGAAAATCTTCAAAGAAAAGACCTAAATCCCCTTGAGGTAGCTTTAGCTTACAAAAATCTTATAGAAAAATTTGGCTTCACCCAAGAGGATATTGCTAATAAAATTGGGAAAGATAGGGCAACGGTAGCTAATTTCTTGAGACTCTTAAAATTACCTAAAGAGATTCAAGAGGATCTTCTAAAAGAACGTCTAACAGTTGGGCATGCAAAAGCCCTTCTCTCTCTTCCCAATGAGGAATTACAGCTTAAGGCAAGGGATCTTATCCTTGAAAAAAATCTATCTGTGAGAGAAACTGAAAGGCTCGTCGAAAGAATAAAAAAGGAGTATGAAACAGGAGAGAAAAAGCCACCTAAAGAGCCAGATCCTGATCTTCTCTATCTATCCGAAGAGTTAAGTAAGCTTGTAGGCACAAAGGTCCTCGTTAAAATGCAAAGGAAAAAACCCTGTTTTGTCTTTCAATTTGACTCTTTAGAGAGTGCAGAAAAATTCCTTGAAAAATTAAAAACTTCCTTTGTCCAAACCTAATTTTACCTTTTTTTCGTTTTTTTGATTGTAGAAGAAGTCTTTTTTCTTTTAGAAGAGGATTTTTTTGTCTTAGAGGAAGATTCTTTTAATTTAGCTTGGACCTTTTTAGTGTCAGAGGAGTTTTTTATAGTTTTAGAAAGGGGTACCTCTTTCTCCTTTGGCCATTTTGATTTTATTTCTTCCGTTACTTCCGACAAAACAAAAAGACTCACTTCTCCATTAGGAGTATTTACCTTTACTTCTTCTAAAGGCAAATTTGAAAGATTTTTATAAAAGAAATCTTTTGATTTTGAAGGAAGCTTAAGAGAATAAAAATATCCAGGGGGAGTAAACTCTCTTCTAAGCTCGGCATTGAGACTTCTTATAACATAAAGGTCACTATTGGCAGCAAGGGCTATAGCTTTTAAATCTATGCCTCCTGGTACCTCTATTTCTATATATTCCCAGGGAGTTTCATCTATTGGTTCAAAACCGTATTTTTGAGGGTTTTTAACCAAAATAGTTATAGCAAGCCACTGGGGAAGATAAGCAAAAGTTTCAAAGGGTATAGCTCCGCTCATCATAACCTTCCAGTAATCAGCATAATTTTTTGACTTTAAAGCTCTTAAAACCCTTCCTTCACCAGCATTATAACTTGCAACTGCAAGTCTCCAGTCTCCAAAGATTTCATATAACCTTTTTAAATAGCGAGCAGCCGCATAGGTCGCTTTAATAAAGTCCTTTCTTTCATCAATCCAATAATCAATTTTCAATCCATATTGACGGGCTGTAACCTCTACAAACTGCCAAATTCCAACAGCCCCTGCTCGGGAGACAGCAAAGGGATTACAACCACTCTCAACTAAAGCCAAATACACCAGATCCTCAGGAAGCTTTTCCTCTCTAAAGATAGTCTTAAAATAAGGCAAATAAGGACCACATCTTTTAAACCAGCGCTGAATAACCTCTTTCTTCTCAGTTGTGAAATACTTCACAAAATAGGCTATCTGCTGATTAACATCAAGGGGAAGGTTTACTACTATATTAGAAGGAAGAACCTCTATATTTTCTATATGTTCCTCTAAGAGTATATTTTCTTCTGCGTTAACTGAAGGAAAAATAAAGGCTAAAAAAAATAAAAGAAATATCAAAAATCGAAAAATAAGCTTCATAGGCTAATCAACTAAAAAATTTTTTAAAGCTTGAAAAGATAGTAGGGCATCTTCCCTCTTCTTAGCCTCGATAGTTAAAGAGGGTTTCAAATCCTTTTCTTTTAAAAATTGAAAGATCTCTTTAAATTTTATTATTCCTCGTCCAACAGGAAGGTGCTCATCCCATTTACCTAAATTATCATGACAATGAATTTCTGAAAGATAGGGATATAAAACTTCAAGCCAATACAGTTCTTCCCTTTCAGAAAAGACTCGAGCATGGGCAGGATCAAAACACCAAAAAAGCTCTCCTTTAAAACTCTCATAAATTGGCCTCATAAATTCAGGATAAGGCTCAAAGACATTTTCTAGAGCAAGGCTAAGAGAAAATTCTCTGGCTTTATCAAGAATCAAGGGAAGACTCTCTTCTATAAAAATCTTTCTCCACTCCTCCTTAGGTTCCCTATGATAATCAGGGTGATAACCACTGTGAAAAACGCAGAGTTCTGGTTCAAAGAGTGAGGCTATTTCCATCCCTTGAAAAAGTCTCTTGAGACTAACCTTTCTTATCCACGGATCAAGAGCAGAAAGAGACAAATCCATAAAAGGTAAGTGAATCGTTGGACAAAGCGCCTCTTTCTTCAAAAGGTTAGCCACCTCTCTAAAGATTTTTCTTTCAAAGGTATCAAGGGCATCAGCCTTAAGGGTTATCTCAGGGGATATTCCCCTCTCTATTACCTCGGGAAGATAGATACTATAAAGCTCTTCAAAGGGAATAGTGACTCTTATTTTCATCTTTAAATTTTATAAAATTCTCTAATCTTTTCTATCACAGCCCAAACTTCTTCCTCTCTTAAGTAGGGATAAAAGGGAAGGCTCAAGATTTCTTCACAAAGGGCCTCTGTTTCGGGAAGAGCCCCTCTTTTATAACCAAACCTTTTATAGATAGGTTGTAAGTGAAGGGGTTGAGGATAGTAAACTCTGGTTTGAATTCCACTCTTTTTCAAAAAATCCATAAGCTCATCTCTTTTTTTTACTCTTACAGAGAAGAGAGAAAAAAGGGGCCTTGAATTAGGAGGACTATGTAATAACTCCACAAAGGGAAAAAGATCCTTTAAGTTTTCACTATATAACTTAGCTATATTTTCTCTTAATTTCCCCTCTTCCTCAAAGTATTTGAACTTAGTCCTTAGAATTGCGCATTGAATTTCATCAATTCTTCCATTTACTCCGTGATACTCATAGTAATAGGGTTTAGTCTGCCCATGCTCTTTCATAGCTTCTATTTTTTTGGCAAGCTTCTCATCATCAGTAAAGACCATACCAGCATCCCCACAGGCAGATAAGTTTTTCGTGGGATAAAAGGAGGTCGCTGAGGCCACTCCAAAGGTTCCCACCTTTCTGCCAGAAAGTTCTGAACCAAAGGCTTGACAAATATCTTCAATCAAATAAAGCCCTTTAATTTTGCAAAATTCAGAAATTTCATCAAGCCTTGCTGGAATTCCAAAAATACTTACAACTATAACCCCTGATACTTTGTATCCCTTTTTTTTGGCCTCATCGTAGGCCTTCTCAAGATAAGGAAGACTCATATTCCCACTTTCTCTTTCCACATCTACAAAAATAGGCCTTAACCCTGCCCTTACCACCACTTCTGCCGTGGCAACAAAAGTAAAGGAGGGAAGCAAAATGGCACTTCCCTTGGGAAGAGAAAGGGCCTTTAAAATCAAATACAAAGCCTCAGTGCCTGAAGATACCCCGATAGCATACCTCCTTCCAAGATAGGAGGCTAACTCCCTCTCCAAAGCCTTAGTTTCTTCTCCATTAAGATAAATGCCTTTTCTCAAAACCTTAATAACAGCCTTTTCTATTTCTTCTCCATATCTGGCATAAGCCCTCTTTAAATCCAAAAAGGGTATTTCCATAATTCTTTTCCTTCTCTTTTAAAAAATTTTATGTCCTTGCATTATATTTTATAAAAATCCCTTTTACAAGAAGATACAAGAAGAATGAGCCAATTAAAAAAAGTTTTAATTTATCGAAGAGGCGCCCTTGGAGATACCCTTTTAACCTTTCCAGTGGCTGAAATTTTTAAAAAACTAGGTTATGAGGTTACCTTTTGTGGAAATCTTGAATATCTTCAATTAGCTAAATTGTCAGGTCTTACTGACCAAATCATAAGTAGCGAATTCTTTTTATCTCTTCCTTTGGAAAAATTTGATAAAAAGGTTATTATTTCAACAGAGGGAAATTTAAATCCTTTCCCTAAAAAAAGGATCTGGCTTCCCATCTACTATCTAAAAACACTTGGCTTACCGAGGAATTTTTCTCTTACTCTTCCTTTTCCCCTCTTTCAGAGAAAAAAGCCTGATCTTGCAATTCTTCATCCAGGCTCTGGCTCACCTAAAAAAAATCCACCCTTTGAACTCTTTGAAAGAATAGAAAATTTTCTTGAAAGGCTTGGTTTCAAGGTGATTTATTTAGCAGGAGAGGCTGAAGAGTGGCTTTTAGGGTTAAAACCCAAGCTTTTTTATTCAACCGATATCCTTGAAATAGCAAAGTTTTTAAAGGAAGCCTCCCTTTTTGTGGGTAATGATAGCGGTATTTCCCATCTGGCCTCCTATCTTGGCTTAAAGACCTTAGTTTTTTTTGGACCAAGCGATGAAATAATCTTTCGACCTATAGGAAAAAGAATTCACCTCATAAAGAGACCTCTCGCTTGCAGGCCATGCTTCCCAAAGGTCTGTAAAGAAAGGCCCTGTCTTGACCCAGAAATCCTCTTTAAGCTCTTTCTTAGGGCCTTAAGATATCTATAAAGAGAAGTTCAGCTCTTTTTTCGGTAACCTGCATTTTGACTTTAGAGCCTATAAGAAGAGGATTATTGTTAGCTGTATGCCCAAAAGGAAAGGCATAGCCTATAGGTATTTCCTCAGGTAAAAATTCTGAAATCCTCTTTAAAAATTCGTAGGAATTTACCTTCCCCATATTTCCAAGTATAAGACCCTTTAGAGATCCCTTTGGTAAGCTGAAAAGAATCTGCAAAAAGGCCCTTTCAACTCGATAGAGAGGTTCATTCGTTTCTTCTATAAAGAGAATTAACTCTTTTTCTTCAAAAAAATAGGGAGTTCCACACAAAGAGGAAAGGGTTAGGAGATTCCCTCCAAGAAGCACCCCTTGGGACTCACCCACTCTAAAGGGTTTTCCCTTTAGCTTATAAGAAGTAGGCCTCCCTTGGATAAATTCTAGGGTTCTTTTAAGGGAGTTTGCTTTCAAAGTGGCCAGATTAACAATCATTGGAGCATGAAGGCCTCTTTTTCCAAATTTTTTATAGAAATAGATATGAAGCGTTGTAATGTCAGAAAAGCCTATGAGCTGAGGTAGGGGAGGGTTTAGACTTGAAGCCTTAAAAAGTTCGTCAAGATAGGGTAGAAGTTTTATAGCCCCAGCTCCACCCCGAGCTGCCCAAAGATGAGTGAAAAGTCCAGAGGTCATTATTTCAAAGAGTAAGATGGCTTTATGAGAAGGGGGATCCTCTCTGAAGTCCACAAAATTCCGTACAAAAAAACCCTCCTTTCTAAGGATGGAAAGTCCCTTTTCAAAGGCCTCTTTCTCTGGGGGACTTGAAGGCTGAATGATAGCAATTTTTATCGATTCTTCCATAAATAGAAGAGTCCATCTAAAGTAAGGGTAGGGTCGATTTTTTCAATATTTTTAGTGAGGGGGAAAATGATAGGGGCAAGCCCACCTGTGGCAATAACCTTTGGTTTAAAAGGCATTTCCTCAGAGAGTTTTTCTATGAGAGAATCGGTAAGGCCTGCAAAGCCGAACAAAAGCCCACTTTTTAGAGCAGATACTGTGTCTTTCCCAATGGCTTTTTCTGGAGGCTTAGAAAGGTCAATGCGAGGCAATTTGGCAGTTCCCCTAAAAAGGGCCTCCATAGAGAGGAAAATTCCCGGAGCAATTGCACCCCCCAGATAAACCCCTTTCTCTGAAAGGCAATCAAAGGTAATGGCTGTTCCAAAATCAACAATGATAAGAGCTGTGCGGTATTTCTCCCAGCCTCCCAGGGCATTAGCCAAACGATCTGCCCCAACTTCTCCAGGATACAATAAATCAATAGGTATCTTTATTGTCTCAGAGGAGGCAACCACTACCTCCCTTAAAAACCATCTTCTTCCTACCTCAACCCAAAGCCCTTCAAGAGGTGGAACTACACAGGAAAGACTTAAGCCCTTAATATCCTGTGATTTAATTTTAAAGAGACTTAGAAATTGGGAGACTTTGAGAAATAACTCCTCTGAAGAGACTTGCTTTTCTGTTTTGAACCTAAAAAGTGCCTTTATAAGTCCCTTTTCGTCATAGACACCGCAGGTGGTTGTGGTATTACCAATATCAACGGTTAAAATTAACTCCGACATAGCCAATAACAGACCCAGTTTTCCCTTTCATATCTCCTATAAAGACTTACTGGTTTATTCTTAAGGCCGGCTTTAATTTCCTCTTCCATCCCAATAGTAAAACCTGAAAGGAGATAAAATTTAGCAGAAAAGAATTCTTCTCTCTCAAATAATTCCAAAAGAAGACCTTTGTAAAGATTGGCAAGAATTAGTTCTGAGGAAAAGTCTTTAAAGCTACGAACGTCTCCTTCAAGAACTTCGGCTCTTAGGCCATTCATCTCAAGATTTCTTCGGGTGACTCTAACACAGAGAGGATTAATATCCAGGGCTCTAACTTTGGCAGAAAGCTTTGCCCAAAAGAGGGTTAAAATACCTGATCCACATCCAAGATCAAGCACACTTTGAGGAAGCCCTTTTTCTTGGTAAAAATCCCAACTTGCAAGGAGCATAAGTAAAGTGGTAGGGTGCCTTCCTTCTCCAAAGACTACACTGGGATCAAAAATTAAATCCCACTTACCCTCATACCAAAAGGGAGCAATCCTAAAAGGGCCAATCTCCAAAGGTTGGGGAACTCTTTTTTCATTCCACTGAGAATATGGAACACTATCTTTGATCTCTAAAATGAGGTTATACTTTTTAATTAACTCTTCAACAAGCTCATCTTTGGGCTGATGAAAAAAAAGCACTCCAATCCCATCCTCTTCCCAGTAACCAATAAGATCTTTCTCTTCAAGGTTTCTTAATTCAGGATGCCCCTCTCTGAAGCCGTAGATGTAAAGGGTTTCGTATTTTTGATAAGGAGGTTTTAGCATAGTTGGTAAATTACTCAAGCTGTAAAAATTTTCAAGACCTGCTCTAAAATATCTGCTCCTAAATAGGTAAATAGAGAAATCAAGATAAGATTTAGCAAAATCCAAAAAAGTAAGATCCTTCTCAATTTTAAAGAGTGTTTTTTAATAACCTGTGAGTGTTGGTAGGCATATTTTAGATATTGAATTCTCTCGTAGAGACCATAATGGTGCCAGGACTTGCGATAGAGTTGTCCTGTTATCTCACCAATTTTGTAGAGGGCAGAAATTAGGGGTAAAGGATCTCCAAGAAGATAAAGGGCATAGAGATCCGCCTCTCTCTCAAGAGATCTCAAGATATAAGCTAAAATTACCCTAAAGAAAAAGATGGAAAAACCAAAAAGAAAAAGACCAAAGCTAAGTTCAAAGTAAATTCCATAAGGGCCTTTCAGAAAGGAAACTACCTCTTCGGGAGTTTCAAAAAAGAGACTAAACAAAAGAAAGAATAGGTAAACGAAATTCAAAAAGGATAGCGGAAAAGTAAGAAGTAAAAGGAAAAGCCAAAAACCGTGTTTTTTCTTAAGATGTCCTGCCTCGTGAGCAAGGATTCCAAGAACCTCTTCAGGAGAAACAAGCTCTAACAATCCCTCTGAAAAAAAGAGGTATCTAAAAGGGGGAATAAATCCAAGAATTCCAGCTGTATAAAATTTAGCCCCAAGCCTTGGCAAGATTAAATAATCTCGTATCTTAAGATTTAACCTCTTAAAAAAGTCCGAAATAAGGTCTCTTAAATAGCCTTCAGGAACTCTCTTAACAGGCCATATTTTAATCACCAGATAGGGTGACAAAGCAAAAATAACTATTAGAAGCAGAATAATCTGTCCAGGAAACTGGATTTTAAAGAGATCAAAAATCTCATCAGCCCAAATAAAAATAAAAAAGGGAAGATACAATCCGAGTAATATTCGGAAATATTCAATATGTAAACGATAAAAAACGAGTTTTAATATGAAATAATAATGCAAAAACCAAAATATAATTAAGAAATCAGAGAAATAATAGGGTGCAAAAAACTTTTTAAAATCAAAAAAAAGAAGATCTAAAGAAAAAAACAAAAAGGCTAATAAAGTAAAAATTCTTTCAAAAAAAAGGCTCTTAGAAAAACTCCATTGTAAAACTTTTCTTCGTAAGAGAAGCAGGGTAAAATTAAAAAAGATTTCCTTAGTGAAAAAAAGTATAAATTTTAACCAAAAAGGGAAGTTCCAGTCTAAAGGAGGAGATAATTTCCATAAAAGATAAGCAAGCCAAAGAACTAATAAATCTTCGTAAATCACAAAAATTTAAAATGAGAGAAGATATGTTACCAGAGCTTCAAGCTCAGAATCATTGAGTTTTTTAGTTAAGTTAATGAAACCCTTCATAGTCTTTGGTTCTCCTTTAATTAATCCTGGTTTATTACCGCGTAAAAAAGCCTTAAGGTCTTCTTTTTTATTATAATAGCTTTTAGAGATAGTGCTTAAAGAGGGGGCAAAGGAATCAAAGCTCTTGCTGTGGCACCCACTGCATCCTTTACTTTTAAAAATATCCTCTCCTGTGACAGCATAAGCACTTAAAGGTAAAAAAATAAGAACCAAAACACTTAAAAACCATTTAATCATTCTTTTCCTCCTTAGTTATTTTTGCAATAATTTCTAAAATATTATAAGTAACAAAGGCTTTAAAGACAAGCTTACCAATTGCCCTGTTAAAAAATTTCCTCAAAAATTCAGCAACCTCCTTTGAAAAGCTTTTTACGAGAAGAGGTAATAGAAGGAGTAAAAAGAAAGAAAAAAAGTATAAGTATTTTGATATTCCAAAGGAAAGGTATTAAATTTTCGCAGATAAAAAGACAAAAAAATAAATGTAAAATTAACCTTCTTAAGAGAAGTGTTTCTATGAAAGAGAAACTCATGGTCCTTAGAGAGGCTAAAAATCTTATGTTTGAGATGAGGCACAAAGGAGGGGTTTAGAAGTGAGGCTTTCTCTTAAAATCTCTAAAGCAGGGATTTTTTATACTTTAATTACCATTTTTATTGGAATCTCAGCGGTAAACACCGGCAACAATCTCCTCTATGTAGCCGTATCTTTTCTTCTAAGCTTTATGTGGCTTTCCGGGGTTTTTGCCAAATTAAATCTAAAAGGCCTTGAAGTGAACGTAATTCCACCAAGGGAAGGCTATGTTAGAAGAAGGACCTTCATCAAAGTTATCCTTAGAAAGAGAGGTCCCCTTCCCTCCTTTCTTTTGACCCTAAAATTTAAGTTCTCCCCTTCAGAAAAAAACAAAGAACTTATTAAAAAGGTTCCTTTCTTAAAAGAACAAAGAGAATTTATTCTTGAGTTCTTTCCAGAAAAAAGAGGAGAAAACCAAATTTATGAAGTTGAGATCTCTTCCCCCTTTCCAGTGTCCTTTTTTAGGAGGTTTTTAAGACTTAGGATGAAAATTTCCTTTATAGTTTTTCCTGAGCCCAAGCGGTGTCAATTCTTTTCTGAAGATCTTCAAAGAAAAGGAGAAAAATTACCGAGGAATCTGGAGGGCTTTTCTGAATTTCAGGGTTTGTCTGACTATAGAGCAGGAATCCCCAAAAAACTTATTTCTTGGAAGGCCTTTGCCAAGTGGGAAGTCTTAAAAAGAAAGCTTTTTAGCGAAGAAGAAAGCCCTGTCCTCATGATTGAGCTCCAAAAATTGCCTTTACAGGACCTTGAGGATAAACTATCTTGTGCTACTTACCTTATTCTTAAGGCTTATGAAAGGGGCTATCCTTTTGGTTTGAAAATAGATGGGAAGGTTATTCCTCCAAAAAGTGGCGAGGCTCAAAAACTTAAAATTCTTACTCTTCTTGCCAAATATGAAGAGTTAAAATGAGTTTTAAAAGAAAAACTCTTGAAATATCTATTCTTTACGGAAGCCTCCTTTTTCCCCTTTCTGTCCTCTTTAATATCCTTGCCAGAGAAATTTATCTTGTCTTTTTTTTCCTTTTAATCCCTTCTTTACTTTTTGAGAAAAAAAATTGGCATCCTCCAAGATTTTTGATAAACCTTCTTGGACTTTCCTTTATTTTGATCTTTTTTCTCACAGTAAGCCTTACCAATTTTCTTGAAAAGGCCTTAGAGACTCTTTTTCTCCTTCTTTCTCTGAAATTTCTTGAAAATAAAACCCTAAGAGATTACCTCCAGATTTATCTTCTCGAATTCCTTATTCTCTGTGGAGCAAGTTTTTACTATGCAGAGCTTTCTTTCTTTTTAATTCTTGCTCTAAGTTTTATCTATTTCGGTTATGCCCTTTTTCTTCATCTATATATGGAAGAAGGCGAAGTCTCCATACTTACAGGAGAAGAAATTAAAGCTATCATCTTCTCCTTTGGAGCCCTTCTTTTCCTAAGCTTTATTCTTTCCATTGTTTTTTTTCTTGGACTACCAAGACTCCAGGTCCCCCTTTTTACCTTAGGTATTGAAAAAGAAAGGGCTAAAACGGGTTTTACTGATAAAATCAGATTGGGCTCCTTTTCAGAAATTCAAGAAAGTTCAGCCCCTGTTTTAAGAATTATCTTTGAGAAAAATTATAAACCCGATCCTAAAGAGCTTTATTTCAAAGTCATCGCCTTTGACTATTTTGATGGAAGAACCTGGAAAAGAACGGTAAGTAAAGAGGAAGAAAATCCTTTAAGAGCCCAAAAAGGCCCAGCTAAAAAGGCAACATTTTATCTTCTTTCAGGGCAGCAAGATTACCTTCCCTTCTTAGAAAGGAAACTCTACATAAAGGCTTCCTTTACCTTAAGACATTATCAGGATGGAATAGTTAAAAGCGCTGAGCCCCTTAACTACCCTGTTAAATACGAGCTCTATTTTACTGAAACAGGCTCTGAAGTCTTCTATAAGCAAGAACCTGAGGCCTTTCTCGTAAAATATCTTCAAGTTCCAGAGGTCAGTGAAAATATAAAGAAGCTTGCAGAAAAACTTAAAGGTAAAAATGATAGGGAAACCCTGGAAAATATCCTTAACTACTTTAAAAAAGAGGGATTTCAATATAGTCTCTCTTCACTTCCTCTTGGAGAAAAAGCCTTGGAAAATTTCCTCTTTAAGGTAAAGAGAGGAAATTGTGAATATTTTGCAGGGGCAACCGCTCTTCTTCTAAGATTAAATGGGATACCCTCAAGGGTTATAGGGGGATACAGAGGGGCCATCTATAATCCTCAAGGAGGATATTATCTCGTAGAGGAGAGATTTGCCCATTCCTGGGTTGAGGCCTATCTTCAGGGAAGCTGGGTAAGAATTGATCCTACACCTGGTTTTTCTTACGAAATGCTTATCAGAAAAAAAGGAATACTTGAAACTTTAAGGCTTTACTATGACCTTCTGAATCACTACTACACCAAACTTATCCTTGACTATAATTACCAAAAACAAAAGAAATTTTATGAAATCTTAAGAGAAAAATTAACCTTAAAAGAGGAAAAGCCCTTTAGGGATTTTAATTTTAAATCGGGGTTAAAAGAGAAAAAGCTCTTGGCTATCGCTTTTTTAATACTTCTTGGGCTTTTCTTTTTTCTTAAATATGGAAGAACTCTTTTTGAGCCAAAGGAAAAAAGACTTCTTAGAGCCTTTTTCAAGGAGCTTAAGAAAAGGGGCTATGTAAAGAGAGAAAATGAAGGGATCTTTGAGCTTATAGAAAAATTAAGGGATGAAGCTTTAAAAAATAGGGCTTTAAAGTTTGCCAAAATCTATAGCGAGTATTATTATAAAGACAAACCTTTTGATAAAATGGTTATCTCAGAGCTTAAGAGATGTCTCAAGGAACTTCGGAACTTGAGTTAGAAAAGCCTCTGCCAAAGGAAGAAAAGGGATTTTTGGCTTCTTTTACCCCTAACAGAATCACCCTTTTAAGAATTCTCCTTTTACCTCTTCCTTGTGCCCTTCTTTTTTTTGAGAGCTATCTTGCCAAAATTTTTTCAGTAAGCCTTGGCTCTCTACTTGGCTTTACTGATTACATTGATGGAGTTCTTGCAAGAAGGCAAAAAAAAGTTACAACCCTTGGCTCAATGCTTGACCCAATCTCTGACAAGATTTTTGTCACTGTAGTTTATCTTACCTTGGTTTATATGGGGTACTTTCCTTATCTTCCTTGTGCCCTCCTTCTTTCAAGAGAAATTCTTGTAGCTTTTCTTAGAAGTTGGTTCCCTGAAGAAATGAAAGTTACCAACCTGGCCCGATGGAAAACTTTTTTTCAAATGAGTCTTGCAGGAATAACCGTTTTGGTAAGTATCTTTAATAAGAAATATATAGAAGTGTTTCATTACATGCTTTATGGCCTTGCCATTTTTAGTTATCTTTCTGCTTTTCCTTACTTTTATCGGGTAAAAAGAGCCCTCTCTCGCCTTAAAATTGAACCCCAAGCCTTGGGGAAATCCCTTTTATCCTTAAACTTTAGCATAACCCTTCTTTTGATCTTTCCTTACGCAGGAAAGCTTTTTTGGATAATTCAGGTTACCCTTTCCTTTTATTTTTTTAGAAAGGCCCTTGCAAGAACTTCTCCCCTTCACGCCCAAGAAGAATCCCTACTAATAGTTTTTCTCCTTCTTCTTATTTCTTTTGAGGCCTTTTTTACTGGAAGGCTCTATTATAGCCTCTTTGGTGTTTTACTTTTTAGCCTTTACAGAGATGGTTTGAAGAGTTTGAAAATTATGTGGGAGATCTTAAAATTGAGATAGCCTCTCTGTAATCTTCCTTTTCAAAGATGTATGAGCCTGCAACTAAAATATCTGCCCCAGCTGAAATAACAAGTTGAGAAGTTTTTTCATTGATACCCCCATCAACCTCAATGAGAGTATTTAATCCCCTTTTAACAATGGTGTTTTTGAGTTTCTCAATTTTAGGAAGGCACTGGGGGATGAACTTTTGACCTCCAAAACCAGGATTTACAGTCATAACAAGCACAAAATCAAGGAGCTCAAGGACATAATCAAGGATCTCAGGTGGGGTATGGGGATTAAGGGAGACACCAGCAAGCTTTCCCAATTCTTTAATCTGAGTGATTGCCCTGTGCAAATGCGCTGTAGCTTCAGCATGCACACAGATTAAATCAGCCCCAGCTTCAGCAAAGTGTTTTAAATATCTTTCAGGCTGAACTATCATAAGATGGACATCAAAGGGAAGATTAGTATGGGGCCGAATAGCGGAAATGACAAGAGGACCAAAGGTTAAATTAGGAACAAAAAGGCCATCCATAACATCCAGATGAAGAAGATCAGCCCCTGCCTCTTCAACAGCTTTAACTTCCTCTTTTAATCGTGAAAAATCAGCTGAAAGAAGGGAGGGTGCAATAAGAGGCCTTCTTTCGGGGAGTTTAAAGTTCATCATTAGGATATATCACTTGGTTCTTTTTTAAGTGGAAAAGGAATAATCTTTTCCTCAGTCTTTTTAGGAGAGACTTTGGAGGAAGATTTTGTGGTATCCTCCTTTGGGGGAAGAACTGTCTCCCCTGAAGGATAAGGTAAAAAGGCTTGATATTGCCTCAAAAGCTCGGCAGGGATGTGTGTAGAATACCAAAGAATTTGGGTGCGCTGAACTGTAATATGTGGAAGCCCTATTAGGACTGGAAAAAGCCCCTTTTCCTGAGAAATCATAAGGGCTGGCCACTCAACCTCAAAAAACTCCTTTTTTTCAAGCACAAATTGTAAATTTTCGTAAAGGGGATTATAACAGACCATCCCAAGATAAAGCCCTGTTGGTAGTTGAAACAAAACAGGCTTCCTTGCCACAGGTTGATTTTGCATAATCAGAGAACTCCTCGGTTAATCCCAAGGTAAATCATAATCAAATTTTATCAAAACTCAAGGTCTAAGCTTTTTACAATAAATTCAAGTAGCCCTGGTATCTCTATTTCAAAATCAAGATAATAGAGATTGGGCCTCGGTTGAAGTTTTATAAAATCTTTAAGGGTAGTTAGATAGTTCTCTTTGGGATCAAGAGGAAAATTCTTATAATCATAATGGTCAGGAAGGGAAATGAATTTTTTTACAGGTATAGATAGATTTTCAAGGATCTTTCTAAATTGTTCGTTAAATCCAAGCCCCGAAAAAGCAATAAAAGAAGAAGAATCCGCTGAGACCTCTTTTCTCTGAAAATCAAAAATCCTAAAATTTTTCCTATACATCTTGAAAATTTTCTTATTCTCATAAAAAAACTCAAAGGGGTAAATCTCTTGATAGGCAAGAATTATAGCGTCAGCCCTTTTAATCGAACTAATTGGCTCTCTTAACAATCCAAAGGGAAGGAGTTTATCTGAAAGATCCTGTTTTTTTAATAGCAGAAGATCAAGGTCTCTTCCGATCCTTCTATGCTGAAAGGCATCATCCAGGAGTAAAAGTTCAATTCCTAATTCCTGATACATCTTCTCAGCCCCAAAAACTCGTTTTTCACAGACAGATACGCTTACTTTAGGATTTCCCTGGAAAAGAAAGGAAAGCATAAAAGCCTCATCCCCAGCTTCATCAAGAGAAGCAAAGATTTCTCCCTGTTTTAGAACTATAAAATAACCTTTACTTTTCCTTTTATAGCCCCTAAGAAGTATTCCCACATGGATTTTTTTAGAAAAATAATCAGCAAGGAATCTTACAAGACTTGTTTTTCCTGTTCCTCCGGAAGAGAGATTTCCTATAGAAATTACTGGAATAGGAGGTTTCTTTGGAGAAAGGAAAAATTTATGATCGTATAAAAAATTTCTAAAACTTACAAGCCAGAAGTAGGGATTAAGATAATCAAGAATCATTTTCCTCGTAAATCTTTAATGAGAAAGATCAAGAAGATAAAACCCCCAATGCAGGCAGAAAGGTATTGGCTTAAGATTCTCCAGAGGATCACGAAAAGTCCGAGATTTTCTTCTGGAAGGTAGGCAGAAAAAATAGGAAGGGCTCCAAACTCCCCTACTCCACTTCCTCCTGGAGTAGGACTTATAAAAATGGCATAAAGAAGAGGAAGTTGATCTAAAAAAACATCTGATGCTTTGGCTTCAGGATTAAAGGCCTTAACTAAAAAGACCCCTTCAAGCAAATAACTGAAATACATTAAAAAGCTAAAAATAAGAGCCAAAAAAAAGATCTTTTTTTGGGTCTTAAAAAAGGTTTTACAAGTGATTATATAACGAAAGAGGGTAGTTTTTATTTTTTTTAGATAATTTTTTTTTAAAAGTTCTTCTTTTTTTATCAAAAAGAGGTATAAGAGATACATAATAAAGGAGATTATTAAGAGTGTTCCAGCAATAGCAAGGAATTCTTTGGCTTTGCGTGGATCCTCCCATAGGCTTTTTAAGGTTAAAGGAAAGAAGATTAAATAGAAAAAAAAACCTGAAAAGCCTTTCATAGTAATTATAGTAAGAATCTGATAAAACTGGCCATTCTTTCTGGTAAGAGTATAGAGAGGGAGGATTTCTCCTCCTATATGGGCAGGGGTTACGGTGGCCCCAAAGGTATTGACAAAAGAGACAAGGTAGCCATATCCAAATGAATATCTAACCTTCAAAGCCCTTGCAAGGAGAATCACTCTTAAAGTATCAAAGGTATGAAAAAGGAAAAGAGAAAATAAAGCATTCAAAAGATGTCTTTTTTCCAGGGTTAATAAAACCCTCCAAAGATCTTTGGGGAAATATTTTATAGCTAGATAAGTAAAGGAAAGACCAAGAATGATTATGAGCAAAATTAAGCCTATTAAAAGATTCCTTAACATTGCCAGTGCATTATATCATATTACAAGGACTTTTAAAACTCAAAAAGTAGGTTATACTTCTCTACAATTTCTTGGTGGTAGGATCACTATGGAAAGGCGTATTTTATGGGCTCCCTGGAGAGGGGAATATGTAAGTGGTAAAAAGGAAAAGGGTTGTATTTTTTGTCCACCCAAAGAGAAGCTTCCTCCAGAAGTTAGGCCAATTCTTTATCAAGATGATTTAGTTATGGTCATGTTAAATAAATTTCCTTATAATACAGGACATCTTCTTGTTTCCCCTATAAGACATATCTCTGAGCTTGAAGATTTAACAGAGGAAGAAGCCTTAGCCTTAATGAAGATGACCAAGGAGTGCCTTAAAATTCTTAAAAATATTTTAAAGCCTGATGGATTCAATGTGGGCTTTAATCTTGGAAAGGTTGCTGGAGCTGGATATCCTGAACATCTTCATCTTCAGATTGTCCCCCGCTGGGAAGGAGATGTTAACTTTCTTTGCATCCTCGATGATGTGAGACTAGCCTCTCAACATTATCTAAAAGTATACGAATTGTTAAAACCCCACTTTGACAATTTAAAATAAAACTTTATTCTCTTCTAAATAGGGAGGTAATTATGTTACCCAAAATTCCTAAGATTATGTCTACTCAGCATCCCGATAATGTTTCTCTTCCTTTTTTTGCTGAAACTCCTGATATGTCAGGAGAGGACGAAATTCAAGAGGCCTATTATGCCTTTTCCCATTTAGGCTGTGATGAACAGATGTGGGATAGCGAGGGAAAAGAGGTAGATGACTTCGTAGTGAAAAAACTCTTAACTAAATATCCCTACTTTTTTAAGAAAAAACGCTTAGGAGAAGAAGTTTTTCTGACTCTAAGAGTTCCTAATCCTGCAGTAGAGAGAGAAGAGGCTAAAATTCTGGTTGAAGCCTTAGAAAGTATTCCCCGTTCGATGGATGCAGCCAAGCTTTTTTATGGGGATAATCCTCCTCCCCCCATTTTTGAAGTAATTTTACCTATGACAACCTCTTCTGAGGACCTAAACAGAGTATATTACTTTTATAGAAATTTTATTTCAGGTAAACAACATCAAGCTATTTATCCTGGCTCAATTACTGTAGCTGAATGGGTAGGAGATTTTCTTCCAGAAAAAATAAATGTAATACCCCTTTTTGAAGATGTTTCTTATATGCTTAAAGCAGATGAAATCCTAAGGGATTTCTTAAAGGATAAAGAAGAGTCCTATTTAAGGGTTTTTCTTGCAAGGTCTGATCCGGCTTTGAATTATGGAGTAGTAGCTGCTGTTCTTGCTAACAAAATTGCCTTAGTCAAACTTTATAAACTTTCTCAAGAGATTGAAAAGGAGTTTTTTCCCATCCTGGGGGCAGGCTCTCCCCCTTTTAGAGGGAATCTCTCTCCCTATACCGTAGATTATGTCCTCTCTGAATATCCCTGTGTAGAAACCTTTACTGTACAATCAGCCTTCAAGTATGATAATCCTATTGAGGATGTCATTACAGCTATAAAAAGACTTAAAAGTTTTGTAAGATACCCTATAGAGGATTTTGACGAAAAACGAGCTTTAAAGTTTATTGAAAAAACCTCAGAAGAGTATAGAAGTATCGTTGAAAAAATAGCTCCTCTCGTCAATTTAATTTCCCGTTATGTTCCAAAGAGAAGAATGAGAAAGCTTCATGTAGGTCTTTTTGGTTATTCTCGACAAGTAGGGACGGTAACCCTTCCGAGAGCTATTGGCTTTTGTGCTGCCTGTTACTCCATAGGTCTTCCCCCAGAAATCTTGGGCTTTTCAGCTCTAAATAAAGAAGAATTAAAGGAACTAAAGGAATTTTACAAGAACCTCGAAATAGATCTTTCCTTAGCTATGCGATACTTTAATCCCAAAAGTTTAGAACTTGTGCCTGAAGTTAAAGAAAATATCCTAAAGGCTCTTAATTTGATTAATTGCCTTGATCTTAAGGTGGAAGCTGATCTTGATCATCGGGAAATTACAAAGAGTATAATTAAGGATTTAAAGAAAGAGAATTATTTAAACCTTACCCCTCTTATCATTGAGGCTGGGCTTTTAAGAAGATTTTTAGGATAGCTCAATCCTCAAAAAAACAGGGAAAAGAAAGGCGGTTTCTAAAGGCAAGGAGGGCAAGCTGTCTTAAAAGATGGTCTGCAAGGACTATTCTTGTCATAGCAGAAAGGACAGGAACTATCCTTGGAATAGCAGACAAATCATGTCTTCCACTAATTTGGATTTCAACCTCTTCCTTATGAAGATTGATGGTTTTTTGAGGGAGTCTGTGACTGGGAATGGGTTTAACAGCTACCCTTATAATAAGATCCTGTCCTGAAGAAATTCCACCTAAGGTTCCACCTGCATCATTTTTGGTAAAGCCCTTTTTAGTAATAGGATCATTGTTTTGAGATCCCTTAAGATAGGCCACCTTAAAGCCTGCTCCCATTTCAAACCCTTTAACAGCTCCCACAGAAAAGATGGCTTTAGCCAGATCTGCTGAAAGTTTATCAAAAACAGGCTCTCCCAGCCCAACAGGGACATTTTTAGCAAGAATTTCTACAATACCACCAAGGGTGTCCCCCTCTTTGGCTGTTTCCTCAATTTTTTGGAGCATTTTTTCATAAGCCTCGGGATCAGGAGCAAACAGTCTATTCTGATAAACGAAGTTCAAATCTCTTTCTTTAGCCTCAATTCCTCCAAGGTTTATAGTATAGGCATGCACTTCAATTCCATACTCTTCAAGAAGGCGCTTAGCCACAGCCCCTGCTGCTACTCTCGCCACTGTCTCTCTTCCACTTGCCCTTCCACCACCTCTATGATCCCTTATTCCATATTTCATATAATAGGTAAAATCGGCATGTCCCGGTCTAAATACCTCTCTTAATGATTCGTAGGCTGAGCTCTGAGGATCTTCGTTATAAATAATCAGAGCAATGGGAGTCCCAGTAGTCAACCCTTCAAAGACACCGGATAAAATTTCAACTCTATCTCTCTCCCTTCTGGGAGTCTCTCCTTTTCCCTTCCCTGGTCTTCTTTTATCAAGTTCCTCCTGAATATAGGCCTCATTAAGAGTTAGACCAGGGGGACATCCATCAATAACAGCCCCTAAGGCCTTCCCATGAGATTCACCAAAGGTGGTAACTCTAAAAAGGGTTCCAAAACTGTTCCCAGCCATATATCTTAACTTTAGGCTAAAAGATGAGTTTCGTCAATACCATAAGTCCTATACCTTTAAGTTGTAAGAAAAGGAGGGAAGATTATTTATAAGAGCAGTCAAAAAAGAGAGAGCAAAAAAATTTGGTAAAAATTACAATAGGGAGTATAATTATTAACTAAATGAGACCCATTTATCTGGATTATAATGCTACAACTCCTGTTTTACCGGAAGTCCTTTCTGTTTTTAATCTATATGCCTCTGAGGAGTTTTATAATCCCAGTTCCGGGCATATTTTAGGAAAAAGGGTCAAGGAGGCCCTTGAAGAATTTAGAAAGGTAGTGGCGGATTCTCTTTTTGCTGAAAAGGATGAAGTAATCTTCACTTCAGGGGGAACTGAGTCTAATCACTTAGCCCTTTTCGGAATTTTAACTCAGCATAAGAGGGCTCACCTTCTTATTTCCTCTTTTGAACATCCCTCTATTTTAAATCCTGCAGTAAAACTTCTTCAGATGGGATATGAGGTAGACTTCGTTCCTGTTAGCCCTCAGGGTTATGTTGAGCCTGATGAGGTAAAAAAAAGACTTAAACCTCATACTAAACTTGTCTCTATTATGCTTGCTAATAATGAAATTGGAACTATTCAACCTATAAAGGAGATTTCTTCTATTCTTAGGGAAAGAGAGATCCTTTTTCACACTGATGCCTGTCAGGCTATGGGAAAGATAGCTGTAAATTTTAAAGAGCTTGGGGTTGATATGCTATCTATGGCAGGGCATAAAATGTATGCCCCTAAGGGGATTGGAGCCCTTATGGTCAGAAGGGGACTTAATTTGGAACCTCTTTTCCTTGGAGGGGGTCAAGAAAGAGGCCTTAGAGCAGGTACTGAGCCTGTTCCCCTAATTGCAAGCTTAGCTAAAGCCTGCGAATTGGCTAAAAGGGAGGTCTCAGCTGAGGGAGAAAGATTAAAATTTCTTCGAGAAAAACTTTATCAGGGTCTAAAAGAGCTTTACCCTGAACTTTACAGATACGGAGACCCTGAAAGAACGCTTCCCAATACTTTAACTGTCTCCTTTGTGGGAAGAAATGCAGAAAAGATACTTTCGGAGCTTCCAGAGATCTGTGCCTCAACTGGAGCTGCCTGTCATGATCGAAAGGGTTCTATAACCCTTCAGGCCCTAAAGGTACCCCCAGAAATTGCAGAAGGAACTATTCGATTCTCCTTAGGAAGATATACCACTCTCGAAGAAATTGAAAGGACTCTTGAAATCTTTCAAGCCTACTTTAAGAAATAATTTCATGTTCAAAAACCTTGGAAAGCTCTTTCTCGTGAAACCAGGCTCACTTTCAGAAGAAGAAAAAGAGTTTTATCATGATCTTTCCTTTGAAAATTTTATTTTCTTTAGAGAACACTTTGAGAATGATTTCGAGGAGTATCTTAGCTGTTTAAAAAAAGCCCTAAAAAGTATAAAATTTTTAGCAGTTGACCAAGAGGGAGGAAGAGTTTGCAGGATAAAGGGAGATTTTGAGAGACCTTTAGAGATGGCTAAAAAAGCCGAGCTTGAGGGGATAAAAATTTTTATAGAGTGGGCAGGAAAGATCGCCGAAACAGTTAAGCAACACAAACTTAATTTTAATCTTTCCCCAGTGATAGATAGGGGAGATGATGAGGCTCCCTCCTTTCTTAAGGGAAGGACCTTTGGAAAGGATCCCCAGATAATCATAACCTTAGGAAGGATCTTTATTGAGGAACATAAAAAAAGGGGCATAAGAACCTGTCTTAAACATTTTCCAGGATTGTATGGAGTAAAGATAGATCCTCACGAAGAACTTCCTCTTAAGGAAAAGCTTTTTGAAGAGGATCTACTTCCCTTTAAAGAACTCTCTTTAGAGGCTGAACTTATTATGACAACCCATCTTCTACTTCCAGAAATTGACCAAACTAAACCTATAACTTTTTCTGAGAGGGCTATAAATTTCCTAAGAAAAGTAATTGAATTTAAAGGAGCAATTCTCACCGATGATCTTGCTATGGGAGCTTTAAAGAGTTATCCCCTTATCGAGAGAATCATTCTTTCTTTGGTTTCAGGGCATAATCTTCTTATTTACTGTGGCTCAGTGACAGAGCTTATGGAAGCCCTTTTGGAGGGAAAGAAGGAATTTGAAAAGAGTTCAACTCTTCGAGAGAAAGTTAAGGAATCCTTGACAATCCTTGAAAGGTATTAGAAACTAAATACCCATGTGTAAAAAGATAAATTTTGAGGAAATTAAAGAAGCTGTTAAAAAAAGCTACATAGAAGCTTGCGTAAAACTTCCAGAGGGGATTTTAAAGAAATTTGAAGAAGCTCTTAAGCTTGAAGAAAACCCCCTTTCCAAAAGGGTCTTTGAAATTCTTCTTGAAAATGCCAAAATAGCTGAGAGAGAAAAAATTCCCCTTTGTCAGGATACAGGCATTCCCGTTGTGATAGTAAGATTTTCTTCAGGAGTAGATCTCTCAGGGATAAAGGAGGCTATTAATCAAGGAATAGCCTCTGCGGTAGAGGAGGGGTATCTTAGGAAGTCTGTGGCTCATCCTTTAACGAGAAAGAACACCGGTACCAACACCCCTGCTATCATCCATTACGAATATACTACAGATGATACTTTGGAAATTCTTATAATGCCAAAGGGCTGTGGAAGTGAAAACATGAGTAGACTGGCTATGCTCCCTCCTGCTAAGGGAATCTATGGAATAAAGGAATTTGTGGTAAACACAGTAAAAGAGGCAGGACCTAATCCTTGTCCTCCCCTTATTGTGGGGGTTGGGGTTGGAGGTAATTTTGAAAGATCAGCTTATCTTGCTAAAAGGGCCCTTTTTAGAGATCCTGGAACGCACCACAGGGATCCAGAGGTAGCCAAACTGGAAAGAGAACTTCTTGAAGAAATTAATTCCCTTGGAATTGGCCCTCTTGGATTTGGAGGAAAAACCACTGCCCTTTTTGTACACATAGAGCTAGAACCCTGCCATATAGCCAGTTTACCTGTAGCTGTTAATCTTCAATGCCACTCAGCTAGAATAAGGAAAATAAAAATCTTATGAAATCTTTATGCGCATAGAGAAAATTTTTTTAAGTCTACTTATTATCTTTCTCTTCTTACTCCAGGGTTGTGGCAAGAAATCTCCACCCCTTCCTATTGAAAAAAGTATACCTCAGGGGGCTGACTTAACCTTAGAACCAACACCTTATGGTATAAAACTTTGGATAACTCTTCCAGAAAAAACCCAGGGAGGTTATACCCTAACAAAAATTCAATATGTAGAAATTGAAAAGAAAGAAGAACCTATAGAGAAAGGAGGAAAAATTAAAATCAGACATTTCAAAATAAAACCTAAACTTCATTCTGCAGGAAGACTTTTCTTATATACAGATACTGATCTAAAATCAGGATACAAATATACCTACAGGCTGAGAATTAAAAAGGACTTTTTGGTGGCAACTCCTTTTTTACCTGAAAGAGTAATTTACTGGTCTGATCCTCCCTCCTGGGTAAGAGATTTGAATTTGATTTTGTCATCCCCGAGGGAACTGACTCTTAAGTGGAACCCGCCTCTTTTTAATCTTAAAGGTGCTCCTCTTATGGGGGAACTCTTTTATACTATAGAAAGAGTAAAAAATGGAAAAATTGAATATCTTAATATAAGAGAAACCTATTTTAAGGATAAATTTACTGAGGATGAAAAGAGCTGTTACAGAGTTAGAGCTCTTCTCAATTACTATGGAACCTTCCTTCCTGGACCTTTTAGTGAATATCTCTGTTATCCCTAAGGATCAGAATCCTTTAAAACATAAAAATGAAGGGCTGTTTCTCCGTAAAATCTTGATTCATCAAGGTAAAAATTGGCTATTTTCTCAGGGAAGACAACTTCCCTTTTTTCTTCAACTACAATTATGGCCTCTTTTTCAAGTAAAGAAATAGGAAGCTTTTCTAAGGTTTTGAGGGCTAATCCCTTTCCATAAGGAGGGGTTATAAAAACAAGTTTGAACCTTCTTGAAGAGGAAAGGCATAGCCTTAAAATTTTAGTGAGATCTTGGGGAAGATTGGCTCTTATAACTTTAGCCTTTTCCTCAAGCCCAAGTTTTTTTAGATTTTTTCTTATTATTTCAAGACTTAAGGGATTTAAATCTACAAAGAGGACATATTCTGCACCCCTTGATAGGGCTTCTATTCCAAGAGCCCCTGTTCCTGCAAAAAGGTCAAGGATTTCATACCCCTCAAGATGGTTCCCTAAAATATCAAAAAGGGCCTTTCTTATTCGGCTTCTTAAAGGTCTTATTTCAAAATATTTTAAAGGAGGAGTAATTAATCTTTGTCCTTTAAATTTGCCACCGGTTATTTGCAAATTTTTCTTACTTTAGAGAGGAGATTAGCTTTAACCAGTTTGCTGAAAGAGAAAAATAATAAGGGTTAAGACCAGGATGATAATACCTTCCAAAAAATTGTTGAGAAGGCTTTAACCAGTCTTTTTCCTCAAGAGCTGCTATAAAAAAGGCAATTTCCTCTCCATAGCAAGGTACATAGGTCCTAACTACTTTTACATAGGGGAAAACTTCCTTAATTAAAGGAAGAGCCTCTTTTAAGACATGAGGGAAATAAACAGGAAGGCTTGCCTGTTGAATAAGAATTCCATAGGGTTTAAGCACCCTTTTAGCTTCCTCATAAAAATCTTTGCTATATAGTGTTTTAGCTGGGCCAACGGGATCAGTACAATCAACAATTATAAGATCATAAGCCTGAGAAGGGCTTTCTTTAAGCCCAAGAAAACCGTCTTTTATCTGAAAATTTACCCTCGAATCTTCATAATCTCCACTGATTTTGAAAAAATATTTTTGGGATAACTCAAAGACCCTTTGATCTATTTCAAACTGAATAACCTTTTTAATTTCAGGAATTTTCTGCAGTTCCCTTAAAACCCCTCCGTCTCCTCCTCCTATAATAACCACTTCTTCTGGGGGATGAGGAAGGAGGCTTGCTGGTAAATAGGTTATCGTTTCATGATAGATGTATTCATCTCTTTCTGTAAATTGAACAATACCGTCAAGAACAAGAAAATAGCCCCAAGAGGGATTTCGAAAGATCTGTATCTTTTGAAGATGTCGCTCTTCGTAAACTAATTCAACAGAGTAGCTATGCCCAAAATCTTTAAAAATTCTTTCTCGCCACCAAAATTGTCCAGTCAAGTTTCCTCCCATTCAATTTGAGTAAGGCCTCTTGCCACCTCAGCTACACAAACCTTTTCGGGTAAAAATTTCTCCTGAAGTCTATCAAGAATTTCATAAGCCTTTTCTTTACTTTCAGCAATAATATCAATGGCGGAATAACCATTTTCAGGCCATGTATGAATATAAATATGGGCTTGTCCTGAATTAACCTGAGCAGAAACTCCAAAAGGTTTGAACTGGTAGCTTATGGCATGGATAGTCTTATCTTCTTCTTCACCATTTAAAGCATAGCGGAGAAAATTTTCAACCTTTTTAGCATGAGCCAAAAGCTCAAAAGGGGAATTCCAAAATTCTACCACTAAGTGGTAGCTCCAGATGCATCGTTTAAAAGCACCTTGCTGGATGGGAGAAAGTTCAAAATTTTCAACCAGACAGGCATTTTGCATCACCTTCATACCTCACCTCCCCCCAGGCAAGGTGCCCGGTTTTTTTGATTTTACAATAAAAAAAATCGGGACGGGCGGATTTGAACCGCCGACCCCCCACACCCCAAGCGGGTGCGCTTCCAGGCTGCGCTACGTCCCGATTAGAAAAAAGGTAACAAATTCAATAATAAATAATTTTTAACAGTTGTCAAGGTAGTATACACCATCTTAGAAAAAAGAAAACCCCAATACAAGAGAAGATAAACTTTAAAATAATACCTTGACTTTAAATTTTTCAGGTTTTAAATATATTAATTGTAATAAAAGATTTTAAAATAGGTAAAAAGAGATGGAACTTAAAAAGCTGCAGAAGATCTCTGATTACGAATGGGAGATTCCCAAAACTGGAGATATGAGAGTTCCTGGGAAAATCTTTGGAAGTCAGAAACTAATTGAAGAAATGGATGAGATGGTCTATCAGCAGGTATGTAATGTGGCTTCACTTCCCGGCATTGTTAAAGCCTCAATTGCTATGCCTGATGCCCATTGGGGTTATGGCTTTCCCATTGGAGGGGTAGCTGCCTTTGATCCAGAAGAAGGAGGAATCATTTCTGTGGGAGGAGTGGGATACGATATCTCTTGTGGAGTTAGAACCCTTCTTTCCCCTCTTACTAAGAAAGAGATAGAACCCTATCTTGAAAAGCTTGTAAAAGAACTTTTTGAAACAGTGCCCTCTGGAGTTGGATCTGAAGGTGAGATAAAGCTCTCTCCTACTCAGCTTGATGAGGTTTTAGTGGGTGGTGCCAAGTGGGCTGTTGAAAAGGGTTATGGATATCCTGAGGACCTTGAATATATTGAAGAAAAGGGATGTATGGAAGGAGCTGATCCAAGTTATGTCTCTATGGAGGCTAAAAAAAGGCAACATCGTCAAGTAGGAACTCTTGGTTCAGGGAATCATTATCTTGAAATTCAATATGTAGCAGAAATATATGACAGAAAGGTGGCTTCGGCTTTTGGTCTTTTTGAGGACCAGGTAGTAGTTAGTATTCACTGTGGCTCTCGAGCCCTTGGGCATCAGATTGCTACAGACTATCTTCCAGTTTTAGCAAAAGCTGCAAGAAAATATGGAATTCCCATCAAAGAAAAGGAACTTGTTTGTGCACCTATCGAATCTGAAGAGGGAAAGGCCTATTTTAAAGCAATGTGTTGCGGGATAAATTGTGCCCTGGCTAATAGACAGGTAATTACCCACTTAGTAAGGGAAGTCTTTAAGGATTTCTTTCCAGGGATTCATCTTAAGTTGCTCTATGATGTGAGTCATAATACCTGTAAAGTGGAATATCATATGGTAAACGGAAAAAGGAAGAAATTATATGTTCATAGAAAGGGGGCTACAAGGGCCTGGGGGCCTGGAAGACCAGAGCTTCCTGAGGCTTATCGTGAAGTGGGACAGCCTGTTATTATAGGAGGTTCCATGGGAACAGCTTCTTATATCCTTGTGGGGACTTCCGAAGGCGAAGAAAAGGCCTTTGGTTCAGCCTGTCACGGTGCTGGAAGAACTATGAGTAGACACCAAGCTATTAAATCTTTTAGAGCAGAAGAGCTCATTGAGAGGCTAAGAAAAAAAGGGATTATTGTTATGGGAAAATCTAAAAAAGGCCTTGCGGAAGAGGCTCCCGAGGCTTATAAAGATGTAAGTTTGGTGATAGAAGCTACTTGTAAAGCCGGTTTGACAAAAAAAGTGGCTAAACTACTTCCCCTTGGTTGTATTAAGGGTTAAAATAAAAAAACTAATTTACTTAGGGAGGTGTGTTATGAAAGGCTTAATATTAAAGGTAGGAGGAGTAGTTGTAGGCTCAGCCCTTTTGTTTGCTTGTTCTTGCCCTGCTCCCCAGGTTCCGGCTGAGCAAACTAAAGCAGCTCAGGTTACATCAACTTCTGAACCTGAATGTTGCACCAAGTTACAGAATGAACTTAATGCCCTTAAGATGGAGGTAGAAAGTCTTAAGTCCCAACTTAATGGTGTAAAAGTTAAAGTGGAAGAGGCCAATCAGGCTGCCCAAAAAGCTATAGAGGCTGCTAACAAGGCAGAAGAAGCAGCTAAAAAAGCAGAGACTGCTTCCACCAAAGCTGAGAGAATTTTTGAAAAGGGCCTCAAAAAATAATGCCAAAGCCTTTTCAAAAGCTGGGAGAGATCTTCGGGGTCTCTTCCAGCAAGGGATCTTTTAAAGAAGAAGATTTTCCTTTTAAGGTAAATTCCTGGGAAGATCTTCTTCATTTAGTTAAACCTATAAAAGAAAAAAATTTCTATTTTTCTATTAGTCCCAAAAAACCATCCTGGTTCATAGAAAAGGACTGGCCTCCAAAAAAAATTGAAGTCAAATTCCACTTGACCTCTGAATACATAGAAGGAAAGAAAAGGGGAGTTCCCATAGAAATTCTATGGAAACTTAGGGAAGGCGCCTTTTCTGTTCAAGCCAGTCTCAATTTAAGAGGTTATTTTGTGGAAGAAGCCAAAATTCTTTTTGAAACCTTTATTCAGCAGGCTATTAATAAAGGCCTTTCCTGTGTCTTAATTATTCATGGAAGAGGGCTCTCTTCTAAGGGGAAACCTGTGCTTAAAGAGAAGGTTCGAGAGTGGTTGGAGAGGGGGCCATACAGAAAATATATTCTGGCCTATGCCTCGGCTAAGCCCTGCCATGGTGGGCCTGGGGCTACCTATGTTCTTCTAAGTCAAAGACCTATCAAAAAATAATGTTTTTATCCTCCCCAAGAAAAGCCCTTTTCCTCTTTGGTTTACCAAGATCTGGAAAAACCACCCTTACAGAATTTCTCTTTGACGCTCTCTCTACCCAACCTCTTCCCCTTTTTCTTACAGGTTTTATTACCAGGGAATTAAGAGAGGCTGGAGAAAGAATTGGCTTTGATTTGATTTATTTAAGAGATAAAACCTTCAAATTACCCCTTGCAAGGGCCTCAAGCCAACTTCCAAAAAAGAGCCCAGGAAGACCAAAAGTTGGGAAATACACAGTCTTTCCAGAAAATCTTGAAAAAATAATAGAGCTCCTGGAAAAAGACCTCCTCTCAAGGAAAAATACCCTGATTTTCATTGATGAGATAGGAAAAATGGAAAGTTTTTCAGAAAAATTTATAAACTTTCTCACTCACCTTTGGGAAAAGAACTTGAAAATAGTAGCTACCTTAGGAAAGGGAGAACATCCCCTACTTAAAGAATTGAGATATAAATGGGAAGCCCTTTATGTAGAAGTAACTCCTGAGAATAGAGATTTCCTTAAAGAAAGATTAATTTTAGAATTTGTAAGAGCAGGTAAACTGATTGTCATCGAGGGAATTGATGGTGCAGGAAAGAGCACGCTATTTGAAATCTTAAAAAAAAAGTTTTCTCATAAAAATGTAGTCTTTTCTTTTGAGCCCACTCAAGGTCAATATGGAAAAATCTTAAGAAACCTTCTTAGAGAAGCCAAGGTAGACCAAGAAACCCTCCTAGAGTTATTTGTAAAAGACCGAACTGAACATGTGGAAAAACTCATTTTACCCTCTCTTAAAGAGGGAAAAACCATTCTTCTTGATCGGTATTATTTATCTACCATTGCTTATCAGGGTGTACATTTTAGAGAGCTTTCTTATCTTCTTTTAAAAAATGAAACCATAGCTCCCCTTCCTGATTTAGTGATCTACCTAGACATTCCTGTCAAGCTTGCCCTTGAGAGGATTCAAAAAAGGAATAAAGATATCAGCCTTTTTGAAAGGGAAGATCTTCTTAAAAAAATTTCTGAAAATTATGCTAAGATTCTTCCCCTTTTTAATTACGTGAGCCTAAAAGGTGATAAGCCTCTTGAAGAGCTTTATGCTGAAACTCTTGCCCTTTTAAAGGTTTTTATACCACAAATTTAAAAGTTCCCTTACCAAGGATATCGTGAAGATGAAGGATTCCAACCAGTAACCCATCGTAATTCACGACAGGTAAGACAGTTATTAAGTGGTTTTCCATTAATTCAAGAGCTTCTGCAGCCAAGCGGTTTTCCTCTATTTTCTTTGGATTTCGTGTCATAACCTCTTCAATTTTAACTTCAGGAAGGCCTTTATATTTTCGGACAATTCTTCTTAAATCCCCGTCCGTTAGAATACCAGAGAGGTGTCCAAGGTGATCAACCACAAGAACTGCCCCAAGTCTTTTTTTATCAAGTTCCTCTATGGCTAGAGAAAGGGGAGTGCCCTCTTTGACAATGGGAATTTTTTCTCCTGTTAACATAATCTCTTTGACCTTTACTTTTAATCTTTCCCCAAGGGTTCCTCCGGGATGATTTTTACGAAAATCTTCTGCTTGAAGCCCTCTTAATTCAAAAAGCACAATGGCAAGGGCATCTCCCAAGGCAAGCATAGCAGTAGTGCTGGTTGTTGGCGCAAGATTAAAGGGACAAGCCTCTCTTGGAACCGAAGCATTTATGACCACATCCGATAATCCTGCTAACACACTCTCTTTATTGCCCGTGACTGCTATTACAGGAATGTTTCGGTTTTTAAGAATTTTAACTACTTCGCAGACCTCAAGGGTATGGCCTGAGTAAGAAAGTGCCAAAACAATATCTTCTGAAGTAACCATTCCAAGATCTCCGTGAAGGGCCTCAACCGGGTGTAAGAAAAAAGAGGGAGTTCCAGTGGAAGAGAGAGTGGCTGCAATCTTCCTTCCTATGAGCCCACTTTTCCCAATCCCCGTTATGACAACCCTTCCTGGGGTATTAAGAATTAGCTTAACAGCTTTAACAAAGGAAGAATCTAGGTTTTTTATGACCTCTTCAAGGCCCTCTTTTTCCCTTTGAAGAATTTCCCTCGCTCTTTCAAGGATTTGTGAATCCTTCATTAGTGATAAATAATTTTGTTTTCTTTGATCAAAGCTCCAGTTTCTTTTAATTCTCTAAGATCTTCCTCAAGGAAAGCCTCTGAAAAGATATCTAAGACCTTTTCTATAGTGCCTGTGATTATATTTTCACGGGTAAGGATTTCATCTAATTTTTGAAAAACCCAGGGGAGCTCTTCCGAGGAAATATCTCTCCAGGAGAGATGTTTAAAAAGACTGTAGTAAGCCTTTCTTGTCTGCATACGAGTTTTAAGTTCTCTAAGAAATTCTTTGGGATTTTGAAGCTTATCTTTGAGATCTTCAAGGAAAAATTTAATATCTTCTTCCTGAAATTGCCAAAAACTTTCAATCCAATCTTTAATGGTTAAGAGGCTATCCCTTTCTTGCATAAGATTCCTCTCTTTTAGGTTCTTTTTAGAGATTAGGTTAATCCAAAGAGGAAAAAAAGCAAGATTGTGCTAAATTTAGAGTAATGCTTGAGAGGGGTTTTATCCATCTTTATTTTGGAGAGGGAAAAGGCAAAACAACTTCTGCCATTGGGCTCTCCATCCGAGCCCTTGGAGCAGGCTTAAAAGTGGCCTTTTTGCAATTTTTTAAACCAGGCAACTCCTCTGAGGTTAAGATTTTAAAAAACTTTTATCCCCATCTCCTTTATGCCTTTTTTCATTCTGGAAGCTTTGTAAGGGGAAAAAACATTAATGAGGAATTAGTAAGAAAAATTCATGAAGGATATGCCTTTTTTAAAGAAATTCTCTTTCAAAAAAACTATGATCTCATTGTCTTGGATGAAGTTCTTTTTGCCTTAAACTGGAATATAATAGATCTTGATGAATTTCTTGAAGTTTTGAAAAATAAACCCCTTGAGATAGAAATTGTAATCACTGGAAGAGAAGCTCCCAAGCCTCTTATTGAAGTAGCTCATCTTGTTACCGAAATGAAAATGATAAAACATTATTTTAAGGAGGGAGTGAAAGCAAGATGGGGAATAGAGAAATAGCACTTATAAGAGAAAAGATTCTCGAGGGAGTTCCTCTTGAAAGGAATGAGGCGCTACTTCTTTTTAAGTTTCCTCTACATGTTCTCGGGGAACTTGCCAGAATGGTAAGATTTAGACTTCATCCAGAGAGAATAGTTACCTATGTAGTGGATAGAAACATAAATTACACAAATATTTGTATTTCAGGGTGTAAATTTTGTGCCTATTTTAGGGCTCCAAACTCAAAGGAAGGCTATTTGCTCTCCTTTGAGGAGATCGCTAAAAAAATTGAGGAAACTCTTGCCCTTGGGGGCTATCAAATCCTTCTTCAGGGAGGCCTTCATCCTGGGCTTACTCTCGAATATTATGAGGAGCTTTTTTCCTTTATAAAAAGTCGCTTTCCTGAAATTCATCTCCACGCCCTTTCTCCTCCTGAAATTATTTACCTTAGTAAGACCTCTGGGTTATCGGTTGAAGAGGTTTTAAAGAGACTAATCAAGGCAGGTCTTGACTCTATTCCAGGAGGAGGAGCAGAAATCCTTGTAGATAGAGTAAGAAAAATTATCTCTCCCAATAAAGCTACTTCTGAGGAATGGCTTTATGTAATGGAGGTAGCCCATCGCTTGGGACTAAAAACCACCGCCACCATGATGTTTGGACATATTGAAACGGAAGAGGACATTGTGGAGCATCTCCTGAAAATAAGAGCTCTTCAAGAAAAAACAGGAGGTTTTACCGCTTTTATCCCCTGGACTTTTCAGCCAAAGAATACTGCTCTTTCACATATTAAAAAAGTTGGTTCTGCCAGATATCTTCAAGTCTTTGCCATAAGTAGATTGGTTCTTCATAATATACCTAATCTTCAAGTTTCTTGGGTAACTCAGGGGCCAAAGATTGCTCAGCTTGCCCTTGAATTTGGAGGCAATGACTTTGGAAGCACTATGATTGAAGAAAATGTAGTGGCCTCTGCTGGAGTTTCTCATAGACTTACCGAAGAAGAAATACGGGCCTATATTAAAGATGCAGGTTATATTCCTAAGAAACGCAAAATGGATTACACCCTCTTAGAATGAGTCTTATGGAAGAGATTTATCTTGAGCCCCATCATCACTTCTTAATAAGAACTAAATATTTGCTTTCTCTTAATGAGACCCCTCTTTTTTTAGATGGAGCCTTAGAGATAAAAAATTTGAGGATTTTAAGATACGGAGCTTATAAAGAAATTCAGAGGGAAGCAGTAGGTGCTAAACTTATTGATCTTGAAGATCACATTCTAATGCCTGTTCTTACCAATGCTCATATTCATCTTGAACTTTCTGCTCTTCGATTCAGAATTCCCCCTACAGGAAAATTTATTCTCTGGGTAAGACAGGTGATCAAAAAAAGGATGGAACTTTCACCTCTTGAGATAAAGGAAAGTGCCACCATTGCTATTAAGGAGCTTCTCAAGGAAGGAGTGGGTATTATTGGTGATGTAGGAAATTCAGCCCTAACCCTTGAACCCCTTTCTCAAAGTCCTCTCTTAGGATATCTCTTTCAGGAAATCATAAATTTTAGGGGCAAAAAAATTTCTCTTTCACCTCTTAAGGAATTTTCAAATAGGCTAAGACTTACTTACTCTGCTCATGCCCCTTATACTGTTTCTCCTTTACTTCTTCAGGCTATAAAGGCCTATTGCAGGAAGAGAAAAAGACTTTTTGTAATCCACCTTGCCGAGTCCAAAGAGGAAATACAATTTTTAAGGGAAGGAACTGGCCCTATAGCTGAACTTTTAAAGGAACGAAACCAGTGGAACGAGGCTTTTATCCCGAGAGGAACTACCCCAGTTAAGTATCTTGACTCCCTTGGAGTGCTTGATGAAAATACTTTAGCTATCCATGCTATCCATCTTGAAGAAGAGGATCTTAAGATTCTTTCCCAAAGAGGAGTTAAAATTTGCCTCTGTCCCAGAAGCAATCTCTATACAGGTGCAGGTTTTCCTAATCTTCCTCAGCTTTTAAAATACAAACTCTCCCTCTGTCTTGGAACAGACTCTTTAGCAAGTAATGACAGACTATCCATTTTTGAAGAAATGAAAACCCTTTTACATTTCTATCCAGATACAGATCCCCTATTACTTTTAAGAATAGGAAGTATCTATGGGGCCAAAATCTTGGGCTTTGAAGATTATGGAACCATAAAAGAGGGTGCCTTTGCCAATTTAGTGGCTATCTCCCTTTCCTATCCCCCTTCGGAAAACCCTAAACAATTTGCCCGAGATTTCCTTTTTTCTGAAAAGGAAGTAAAATATAGGTTCTATGCTCTCAACTAAGGAAGAGACTATTCTGAAGATAGGACTTCCCCGCTATCTAAACACTTTACCTCTTCGCTATTACTTAAAAGCTTCTCCAAGACTTAAAATTGTTCTCCTTCCCCCTCGAGAGATTAATTTAGCCCTTGATAGGGGAGACCTTGATGCAGGGCTTGCTTCAAGTCTCTTTTATGCCAAAAATTTTCGAAATTTTTATATCTTGCCAGATCTCTCTATAAGTGCTGTTGGAAAGGTAAAAAGTGTAATCCTATATCACAGGGTATCTCTCAGAGAACTTGACAACAAAAACCTTGGAATTACCCCGGAAACAGAGACCTCTTTTGGACTTCTAAGGATAATTCTTGAAGAGTTCTATAAAGTCTTTCCCCATTATAAATTTTTGGACAAGCCTTTAAGCGAAATAGGGGTTAATCACCAAGAATTAGAGGGTTATCTTGCTATAGGAGATGAGGCCCTTCTTTTTGAGAAAAAAGATTATTTCCCCTATTCTACGGATCTTGCTGAAATTTGGCTGGAAAAGACCCAGTTTCCCTTTGTCTTTGCCCTTTTTATCCTTAGAAAAGAAGTAATAAAAGATAAAAAAAGCCTGGTTAAAGGTTTTTTGAAAAATATTTATTTTAGTAGAGCCAAGGGTCTTTCTTCCCTTGAAAAACTTGTCAGACTCTCGGGGATTAATCTTGACAAAGATTTTGCCCTTAATTATCTCAAACACCTTGAATATGATTTTTCAGGGCTTAAACAAAGAGCTTTTTTATATTTTTGTGAACTCCTTGCTAAAAGAGGAATACTTCAGGAAATTCCTGTTCTTAACTTCTTTTCTTTATGAAGCTTCAAAAAGAGGAACATAAAAGCTTCGTTCAAAGAAAATTTGATCGGATTGTAAAGCGTTATGATCTTGTAAATGCTCTGGCAAGTTTTTTTCAAGATAGATTATGGAGAAAGAAGGTAGCAAGCCTCTTTAAAAACCTTGATGGGCCTTTTCTTGATTTATGTTCAGGCCCTTACACTCTCAGCCTCGAAATCCTAAAAAACAAAAAAGAAAAGCTCTTTGCTCTTGATCTAAGTTTGGAGATGCTTCTTTACGGAAGGACCAAAAAATCACCTCTTTTAAAATTTATCTATCCCTTAAGGGGTGATGCTGAAAGGCTTCCTTTTAAGGATAATGTATTCAGTGGGCTAAGCATTGCTTTTGGTTTAAGAAATCTTCCTGATAGAGAAATGGCTGTCTCTGAATTCTACAGAGTGCTAAAAAAAGGGGGACTTTTAGTAATCCTTGAGTTTTCTATGCCAAAGAACTTTCTTATTAAAGGGCTTTACCTAATATATTTAAAATATTATATACCTTTCCTTGGAGGGCTTCTTACAGGAGATAAAGAGGCCTATAAGTATCTTTCCCAATCCATTCAAAAATTTCCCCCACCTGAAGAAATTCACCAACTTCTCATTCAAAGGGGCTTCAAAAAATTAGAAATTCGCTCTCTTACCTTTGGTGTTGTAACTCTCTATATTTATCAAAAATGAATTAACTCTCTTCAAGGGGCTTTAAAACGAAGAGAAGCTGACCTTCTTCTACCATCTGGTTCAATTTCACGCATATTTCTACTACTTGAGCATCAAAGGGGGCAAGGATAGGATTTTCCATTTTCATAGACTCAAGATTGGCAATTTCTTCACCTTTATGCACGATATCTCCCACTTTAAGGGTTCCTCTCTTAGGATTTCCAATTCTCCATACCGTCCCACTAATAGGGGCACCTATTTCATTGGGTTTTGTCGCTTTTCTGACCTCTTCCTTTTTAGCCCTTGGGGTTTTTACTTCAAAAACTCTGGTTTTATTGTTTACTTTTAAAACTACATGAATAATTCCGTCATTTTCTGTTCCTATAGAAACAAGTTCAATACAATAGGGTTTCCCCTCAAGTTCAAACTCCACTTTATCACCAGGTTTTGAAAGGCCCTCTCTCCAAACTTTAGTAGGAAGAACCAGAGGAGCAAGACCATACTTTTCTCTAAACTTAATGAAATCAATAGCATCCTTAGGATGCATAAGATAAAGAATAAATTCTTCCTCACTGGCAGGTCTTCCAATCTCTTCCTCAAGTTGTCTTCTTAGGGTATTTAAATCTTCATCAGGGATATTTTCAAGAGCTGAAGTTTCCTTTCTTTCTTTAAGCTTTTCTTTCCAGGCCTCACCAAAAGCTGATTTATAAACCCATTCCTCAGGCCATCCTACAGGAAGTTTTCCATAATGTCCAAGAATAAGATTTTTAAAATCTCCAGGGGCCTGTCGAAAAAGTTGCAAGAGTTCCTCCTGTTCCTCAGGTTCCATAGCAGAAAAATCTTGTTTTTTCTCTTCTACAAATTTTTTGAGAAGATTTATAACCCTTTGAACTCCTGTTTCTCCGAATTCTTTGTAATAGCGATTAACTATTCCTGAACAGGTAACCCAAGTAATTTGAGAACCAGGGGTGACATCAAAATATTTTACTATCTGATTGTAAAGGCTCATAACTTGAAGAATAGCAGGCATCAAATGAAGAAAGCCACCCTTTTCTGCTTGCTCAAAGGAACTTGGAAAGGCACCTCCTGGCATCTTATGTTTAGTAACCATATGATCAAAACCTTTGAAAGGAGATTCAGCCCATTCATAATCTCTTATCCATTCCCTAACCTTTTCCACAGCAAGTTCTGCAGATCTTCTATTCAGATTAACAGGAATTCCCTCCTCTCGAAGAATAGCCTCAACAGCTAAAATAGGAGAATGCCCATAAAAGCGACAAAGAGTATCCTCTTCCACATCAAGAATCTTGGCTCCTGCCTTAGCAGCAGCAACGAGCACTGGAATAGCAAGACCATCTGTTATATGACGATGATAATTTATCACTAATTCAGGATATTTTTGTTTGATAGCATAGATCAGCTCAGAGACACTTTTCACTGTTCCCACACCAGCCATATCCTTAATACAAAGAATAATTTCATCCACTCCACCACAAAGATCTACAATTTCATCCACTACTTTGAGATAATATTTAGTATCAAACCATGGAGCTACTGTATAAGAGATAGCCGGTTCAAAAAGCCTTCCTCTTTTCATCACTACTTCTGCCACAACTCGCATATTACGAACATCGTTCAAAAAGGAGAAACATCTCCAGACATCAATATCTACTCTTTCCACCACATATTCTATAATGTTTTTAGGATAGGGTCTATAACCCCACATATTCGTCTCACGAATAAGGGTCTGCAAAAGCACATTTGGCATAAGTTCCCTTAAGATCTCAATCTCTTCAAAGGGGCTCTCTCTTCTATTCATAATCCCCACATGCCACCTTGCCCCCCCATGACATTCTGCTGCAAAAAGCCCCATCTCATTGTAATAAGGAGCAAGGGTTTTCAGATCAAAAATTCTTAAACGATTTTTATAATCCGATTGTCCTGCATCTCTCATTCCTACTGAAACAAAAGCTACCCCTGGAAGCTCTCTTACCTTCTTAACAATTTCTCTGGGACTCATTCCAGGTTTAACAAAGATGTAACTCACTTTAGGCCTCCTTCTGCAAGTTTTATATTAGCCTATACATAATTTAAAAAAATTTTACATCCAGGGCTGAGGACCAAGGGCTGAGATTTCAGCTACATACTGGGCTATTTTTAAAACCTCATCATCTGCGGTTTTTTCTCTGAAGGCAGATATGAGCTCAGGAAGGTGCTCCTCAATAAAACGCGTTGAAAAATTGCCGGCTATAAAATCAGGATGCCTTATAATACTTAGAAGAAGGGGTGCTATGGTTTTAACTCCTTCTACCCTTAACCCCCTACTTAAAGCTCTATCCATAACTCTTATGGCTTCAGCTCTATCAGCTCCAGCAGACATAACGAGCATAATAAGTGAATCGTAGTAAGGAGGGACATCAGCCCCTTCATAAACCCCTGAAGAAACCCTGATTCCTGGCCCTTGGGGAATTTCAAGCCTTGTTATTGTTCCAAAGGAGGGATTAAAAGTTTTAGGATCCTCAGCATTTATACGCACCTCAATAGCATGTCGATTAGGATAAATATCCTCTTGCTTAAAGGGAATTTTTTTGCCTTGGGCAATATCAAACATAAGTCCCACAATGTCAACCCCAGTTATTAATTCCGTAACCCCATGCTCAACTTGGAGCCTTGTGTTAACCTCAAGAAAATAAAATTTTTTGGTTTTAGGGTCAAGAAGAAATTCCACTGTGCCAGCGGAATAATAACCTATCTCTCTTGCAAGCCGAATGGCGGTATAACAAATTTCTTGCCTTAAATCTTCATCTATACTGGGAGAAGGTGCCTCCTCAAGGATTTTCTGATTTCTTCTCTGTAGGGTACACTCTCTTTCAAAGAGATGGACCACATTTCCAAATTTGTCACCAAGAATTTGCACTTCAATGTGTCTACCTCTCTCTATATACTTTTCCACAAAAACAGTATCATCACCAAAGGCCTTTTTAGCTTCGGATCTTGCCTTTTCAAAGGCAATAGGAATCTCTTCCACAGAATTAACTCTTACCATTCCCTTTCCTCCACCACCTGCAGCAGCTTTAAAAAGGATAGGAAATGTTACCTCCTCTTCCTCCATCCAATGAAGTACATCCTCTGGTGACTTAACTTTCATAAGGCCTGGAATAGTAGGGACATTGGCTTTTTGGGCAATTTTTTTGGCCCTAATTTTATCCCCCATTAGCCGAATAACCTCGGATGGAGGCCCAACCCAAATAAGTCCAGCCTCTTCAACCATCTCAGCAAAGCGGGGATTTTCTGCGAGAAAACCCCATCCAGGATGAATAGCTTGACACTTCCTTTCAAGAGCACATTTTATAATTTTTTCCATGTTGAGATAGGAATCATGAGGCGGAGCCTCTCCAATATGCACAGCTTCATCAGCAAGAAAGACATGATAGGCTAATCTGTCAGGAGTGCTGTATATGGCCACTGTTTTGATTTTTTTATCCCTACAGGTATTCATAATCCTTACAGCAGGAACTCCTCTGTTAGCAATAAGTACCTTTCTTATGTCCCTTTCTAAGGTCATAACAACCCCCATGGCTTTAAATTTAACTAATTCTATATAATCTTTTAAGGCTTGTCAATAAAAGATTTAAAAAACTTTTACAAGGCCTGCTAGTATTAAAACATAAGACGGTCCTAATAAGAAGTTAAATAAATTTTGCTCAGTCCTTGCAAAAGTTTTAAGAGAAATTTGGAAGAATTGAAAAAAGAGAGATTTTTAAATAAAATAGACCTAAAGCTTCTTGAGTTCTCATACTTTGGAAGAAAGGTAAGCTTTTTATAAAAAGGTCTTTTATAGATTGGGTAGTTTTGCAAAAATGGCTCATTTTAAAAAATTTTTTCAAGAATTTCAAAGAAATTTATGAAAAAATCTGGGAAAAATCCCTGGTTTGATAAATGGGCCGCCCTTGCTAAAGAAAAGGGATATCCTGCTCGCTCAGTTTTTAAGTTAAAGGAGATCCAGGAAAAATTTCAGATTATTAAACCAGGCTTTAAGGTGCTTGACCTGGGAGCTAGTCCTGGTTCTTGGTCTCAATTTGTGTGTGAAGTTGTGGGTAAAGAAGGAAAGGTAGTTGGGGTTGATTTAGAGCCTGTTAAATTTCACTCAAAACTTTTTACCTTTTTACAAAAGGATGTATTTGACCTTGATAAAAGGGATTTTGAAGAACTCGGATTTACAGAGTTTGATGTTATCTTGAGTGATATGGCACCTAAAACCACAGGTATAGAGGATAGGGATCACTTGAGAAGTGTAGAACTAGTGCTTAAGGCCTTGGAGCTTTGTAAGGAATTTTTAAAAAAGGAAGGATCTGCCGTTGTTAAAATTTTTGATGGCCCAGAACTTCCCAGAGTTCGTAAAGAATTTGAAAAAATCTTTGGAAGTGTTAAAATTTTTAGGCCAAAGGCCACAAGGAAGGGAAGTAAAGAACTTTTTTTAATTGGTCTTAATAAAAAATGAAAATTATTCTCACTTCAGATTGGCACCTTGGAAAATCCATTTATTCCGCAAAACTCATTCAGGAACAGGCCCTTTTTTTTGAAAACTCCTTTTTCCCTCTCCTAAAAGAGATAAAACCGGATATTCTCATAGTTGCAGGGGATATTCTTGACAAACCCCTTCCTGATCAGGAAACTCTCTCTCTTTATGGAGATCTTTTGTGGAAACTTGCCACTCTTAACATACCCTCTCTATTCATTTTGGGAAATCATGATTCAAAAAGAATAACCCTCCACAAAAAATTTCTTGAGTATGCCAATCTTTACCTCATTGATGATCTTAGTTATTTTTTTAAACCTTTTTCTTTTCAAAATAAGAGGGGAGAGAAAGCTTTTTTCTATCTTCTGCCTTATTTTCCCTTCTACGAACTATTGGAAAAAACCAAAGAAGAGGGAGTTATTTTAAACCTTGAAGAACCTAATTTTGAAAATTTAATCAGAGAGCTTTTTCAGATGATTACTCCTGAAAGCCCTTCTATTTTAATTTCCCATTTTGCTTTAGCCAAAGGAAGTTACTGTGGTGAAGAGCTTTTTATAAAAGGATTTTCTATGGATTATTTAATTGAAGAAGCTCTTTTAAAAAAGTTTGATTTTGCCTTTCTTGGTCATCTTCATCGACCCCAGTGCTCAAAGGAAAAATTCTTTTATCCAGGCTCACCTCTTCCTTATTCCTTTGAAACCTATGCGGAAAATAGAGGAGTTTATTTCTTTGAACTAAAAGAGACTAATCTTCACTATGAATTTATTCCCCTTTCTCCTTCTTATACTCTTAAGCTTTACAAAGGAACCTTTGAGGATATAATCAAGTTAGATAGAACAGAAAGTTATGTAAAAGTTGTTCTTCAAGATGAACTGCCTGTTTTTAATGTTTATGAAAGGCTTAAAGAAAAATTTCCTAATCTCCTTGCTCTTGAATATGAAAATCGCAAGGAAACCTCAAGGGAGATTAATTTTGAAGTTCTTGAGATTGGGGAAATAAACCTTGATGAAAAAGAACTTTTTAAAGAATTTTATCAATTTATTGAGGAAAGGGAATTAGATTTGAGGCTTAAAGAGGTCTTTGAAAAATATCTTGAAGAATTTTACAAGCTTGAAAGAGAGGAGGGAAGGCTATGCCAGTAAAAGCCATTATTGCAGGTGTTGCAGGAAGGATGGGGAGAACGATTACCCAACTTATTTTTCAAAACCCTGAGATAGATGTAGTGGCAGCTTTTGAAGCACCAGATAATCCCTATGTAGGTAGGGATCTTGGAGAGATAATAGGACTTCCCAAGACCGGAATTATCATCGAGGATTCCCTGGAAAAAGTAATTGAGAAGGGAGATGTGATTATTGATTTTACCTTTCACAAGGCAAGTCTTAATCATGCAAGAATTAATGCTAAATATGGAAAGGCTATGGTTCTTGGAACAACCGGTTTTTCTAAAGAAGAGCTCTCAGAGATCCATAACTTAGCTAAAGACCATTTTCCACTTGTTCAAGATTATAATATGAGTATGGGAGTCAATCTTTTAACCAAGCTTGTGGAAATTACAGCCAGGGTTCTTTCAGAGGGTTATGATATAGAAATTATAGAGGCTCATCATAGAATGAAAAAGGATGCCCCAAGTGGAACTGCTCTTAAGCTTGCCCAAGCTATAGCCAGAGTTCTTAAAAGAGGTGAAGAAAACTTTAGGTTTTGCAGGGAGGGAATCATTGGAGAAAGACCATCGCAGGAGATTGGTATTCAAACTATACGGGGTGGGGACATAGTGGGGGAACATACTGTTATGTTTGCAGGAATTGGTGAGAGAATTGAACTTACCCATCGAGCAAGCTCAAGGGAAACCTTTGCCAGGGGAGCCATAAGAGCAGCCCTTTGGGTAGTAGGTAAAGCTCCCGGAGTTTACACCATGCTTGATGTTCTTGGACTAAAGGAGCTTTAAACTATGGAAAAAGAAACCTCTTCTTGTAAGCCTATTGAGGAGAGTGCTCTAAAATCCTTTAGATCTCATTCTCCTCTAAAAGAGGTTCGTTACATAATAGCTGTTGGTAGTGGAAAGGGCGGAGTTGGTAAGACTACCCTTTCGGTCCTTCTTTCTTTGGCCCTTAAAGAAGAGGGATTTTTAGTGGGGCTCTATGACCTTGATTTTTACGGGCCAAATAGTTCACTTCTCTTATCTTCAAAAAAAGAAGAACCCATAAGAAATCCCGAGGGGTATAAGCCTCTTAACCTTGAGGGTATAAAAGTGATGAGCCTTTCTTTTATGATTTCTGAGAGGGAACCTGTGTTTATGCGGGGCCTTTTGGCAGCAAAGCTTCTTCAGGAGCTTACCCAAAGAGTTATCTGGGGTCCTCTTGATTTCCTTATTTTAGATTTACCCCCAGGAACTGGAGATATCTTCCTCTCTATGCTTGACCTTTTTTCTCCTGATGGATTTATCCTTGTTACCACCTCCCATAAACTTTCTCTGGCTGATAGCTTAAGAACGGTCTCTATATTGAAGGAAAAAAGAGTGCCTCTCCTTGGAGTGATAAAAAATATGTCTAATCTCTTTGGAAAAGAAGAAGCTTTCCGTAAATTTCTCGAAGATATAAAAGCGCCTCTTCTTTTTGAACTACCCTTTCTTGAAGAGTTTTCTGAGAAAGAGACCTTACCTGAAATCTTTTCAAAGAGCGAAAAACGGGAACTCCTGCAAGGGCTTGCCAAAGAGGTTTTAAAAAGAATTTTTCGTATTCATTAGGGAGGAAAATATGGGGCTTTATGAAGATTTAGTGGAAAGGGCTTTAAGTCTTGCCAGAGGAAAGAGAGTAAAAAGGGTAGTCATAAATCCCTTTTATGCCTTTGCTGAAATTGAGAGAGGGGGAAGCGGGCTTGCCTTTGTAGATCGTGAGATTATCCAGGCCTGTTGTGAAGATGACTCTGATTCTTACTGGAAAAAAGCTGCCGATCTCATGGTTAAAGAATACCTTTATCCAGCAGGCCTTAAAAGCACCATCTCTCTTGCGGTAATGAATGCCCTTTTTAATAATAGAAAAGAGTTGTTGAAAGAGGCCATAAAAGAGGATCCTTTGGATTTAATAGAACTCTCCCCAGAAGATGAGATCCTTATGATTGGCTATTTTGAACCTCTTATGAAAAAGCTTCAAGGAAGGGTTAGAAAAATTTGGGTAGTTGAAAAGCCTAATCCTTTTCAGGATCTATCTCGCATTGAAGATTTTAAAAAAATAAAAGTTGCTATAATTACTTCAGCCACTTTAAGTAATAAGAGTCTTCATGTGTATTTCCCTTACCTTGAAAAGATTCCAGAAGTTATTCTTATAGGGCCTTCAACCCCCCTTTCTCCAGAGGTTTTTAAATATACTCCTATAACTTGGCTTTCTGGATCTATGGTAAAAGAGAGTGAACTTCTTTTTAAACTTGTGTGCGAAGGTAAGGGGGCGAAAAGCTTTTTTAAAAGTGGGGCCCTTGAGAAAATAAATCTTAAAATAGAGAAAAAATAATGTTTCCGAAGCTTAACTTAAAATTTTCTTTACTCATAATTTTTTGGGTCCTTTTTAGTCTAAGAATTTATCCCTCTAACCAATTAAAAACCATCTTAGAATCTCTTAAAATTTTTTTTGGATCAGGACTTTATGCTCTCGGTTTAATAATTATTATCAATGGTCTACTTTTTAGATTCACTAAAAAACACCTCACCAGAGAACAATTCATTAAATGGTTTCTTTGGATGGCCTTAATTATCTCTCTTTCTGCCAGTTTTGAACATTACTTCAGGATAAAATAAAGGAGGGTCCTCTAATCAGTGATAGGGGTCTTTGATTCTGGCCTTGGAGGTTTAACTGTTGTAAAGGAGCTTTTACAAAAACTTCCTAATTATAAAATTCTTTACTTTGGAGATACCGCAAGAACTCCCTATGGCACAAAAAGTGCAGAGACAGTGACAAGGTATGCTATCGAAAATACGGAGTTTTTGCTTGAAAAGGGAGCCAAGCTTGTAGTAGTTGCCTGTCACACCGTTTCAAGCACAGCTATTCCTGTTTTAAAAGAGCGCTTTAAAGGGGTGCCCTTTTTTGAGGTAGTAACTCCCTCCTTTAAAAAGGCATTACAGCTTACCAGAAAAAAAATAATTGGACTTATTGGCACAAGAACTACCGTAGAAAGTGGAATCTATCAAAGGCTTTTTGCAGAGGTAGATCCAGAGATTAAACTAATAGCCAATCCTGCCCCTCTACTTGTTCCGCTTATTGAAGAAGGTTGGTTAAATAAACCTGAGACTAGAAAAATTGTAAAAAAATACCTCATCCCCCTTAAGATGAGAGGCATTGACACCCTTATTCTTGGATGCACCCATTATCCTATAATAAAGAAGGTTATAGCTGAAAAGGCAGGAAAAAGAATCAAACTGGTGGATCCCTCAGAGGAGGTGGCTGAATCGGTATATCGCTATTTAGAGGAAAACTCTAAACTAAAAGAGGAGCTTTTGCCAAATGGGGAACCAGAGATCTGGGTTTCTGATTTAACCCCCAATTTTGAAAAGTTGGCTACTCTTTTTCTCAAAAGAAAAGTTACCCTTCACAGAGTAACCTGGTAAAAGATTTAAACCTCAGTTTTTAAAAAATTTCTATCAAAAAAAACTTTAGCTTGAGGGACAAGGTCTTCTCTAACTGCTTGGAAGGGTAGGAGCTGGATATCCAAGATAATAACCTTGGCCAAACTCAACCCCCAGTTCCTTTAAAGTTTCTGCTATTTCCTTATTTTCAACATATTCCGCTATTATTTTGATATTCAATCTTTTACAGAGAGCAAGGATACTCTCCACTATAGCAAGATCAACGGAAGACTTTTGAGATAGACCTACCACAAATTCTCCTTCTAATTTTACTAAATCAATCAAGAAATGCTTTATATACTGGAAGGAGGAAAAGCCTGAACCAAGGTCATCTATGCAGAACTTAAAACCATAACTCTGTAGATTTTTAATAAAACTTTCAAGTAATTTCAGATTTTTTACAGTTTCTCTTTCTGTAAGCTCAAAAACAATCTTTTCTGGAGGATAATTATATTTCTTTACAAGCTCTTTTATTCTCTCTAAAAATTCTGGTATAATCAAACCCTTAGGACTAAGATTAAAGAAGAGATATTCTTTATAGTCTTTTTCCTTGGCCAAGCTGAGGGCTTTTTCCATGTTAATAAAATCCATCTCCATGATTAAACCTAGGGTCTCAGCTATATTAATAAACCTCTGAGCCGGAATAATTTCTTCCTCCACAAGAACTCTCATTAAAACTTCACAACCCAAGAATTCACCTGTTTGAAGATTATATATAGGTTGAAAATAGGGAATAAGTTTTTTATTTTCAACAGCCTCCTTAACAAGCAGTCTTATTTCAGTAATCTCTCGGTAATAATTAAAAATTTCCTCAGTGGTTGGATAAACTATTAAATTTTTTCCTTCCCTTTTTGCCTTATACATTAAAGTATCAGCTAAAACAAAAAGGTCTTTGCTTGTTTCACCATGATCAGGAAAGATAACTATTCCAAAGGAGGCTGTCACTGAAACCATTTTTCCGTCAGGAGCTTCCATTTTAAAATTTTGCAAATTCTCTTTTATTCTTTCAGCTACAGACGCTGCTTGAGTTAAACCACACATAGGAAGAATCATAGTAAATTCATCTCCACCATATCTGGCAAGTATATCTCCCTTTCTTTTACTATTTTCTAAAATTTTTGCGACTTCGACTAAGAATTTATCTCCAAAGTGATGCCCGTAAGTATCATTAATTAATTTAAAATTATCTAAATCTATAATAATTAAGGCAAATTTATAGTTATATCTTTTGGCTCTTTCAACCTCGTAGTTTAAAAGCTCCCAAAATACTCTTTGATTGTAAAGATGAGTTAGAGGATCACGAGTAGCATAAAATTCAAGTTCCTTAGTATATTTGGTGATAGCCTTTACAGAACCAATCACATTTAGAAGAGAAGTTAAAATACTTTCAATAGCTACTTCCTCTATAAGAGTTAAATTTTTAGGTAAAAGCCCAACCCCAACAATTCCCCCAATCTTTGGAGTGGTAAGAACTATACTTTTAAACCTGAAAGAAAAGAGATCTGAACTCTTCGGAAAAGGTTGTTCAACATTTTTATAAACAATATGGTGGACAAAGCTAAGTTGATTGAGATAAAGGTTATTAACAATTAAATCTTTTAGTTTAGTTTCCAAAAAGCTTATTAATTCCTGAGAGGGATTTCTCAACCAAAAGACTTTTATATCATAAATTTCATCTTCTACATAAAAGATAGCAAAAATTACAGGAATCTCTATAATTTTATTGATTTCTACTAAAAGATTTTTTATGTAATCCTTCCAATCCCTTATAAATTCGGAAGTGATAATAAATTTTTCCAACAATTTTATTTCAAATTCAAAGACCTTTCGGTCAACAGCTAGTTTTTTAGCAGACTCAATAAAGGTATCTAAATTTTTAAAAAGTTCATCAAATTCATAGATTCCAGTTCTTGAATTCTCTAAGAGCTCCTCAGTTTTTATTAATTCGTCAAATTTAGAGGCCTTTGTAATCTGCTCTCTTAATTCTAAAATTATTTTCTCAATTCTTCTTGCTTGAATTTTTCCTATGAGGTAAACCCCTAATAAAGGGAAAATAGAAAAAATTAGAAGAAAAAGGATAAGGTCCTTTTTAAATTTATTTAAATCCTCTTTGTAAAAGTATTGGATAGTAAGAATTCCGAGAAGATTTCCTTCTTTAACTCCTTGGTGACAAATAAGACACTCCTTTTTAGCTCTGAGATTATATTGAATCTTTAATTTTCCCTCTTCTTTAACGATCAAGAAATCCTTTTCAGAGAGAGGAGGTTTATTATCTTTGCGATACTCTATTTCTGCTTTTATTTTCTCACTTTGAAAAGATTTCAAAAAATTTTCTATTTCTTCTTTGGTAAAACCCATTTTCATGCCTTGATAAAGAGACATAAATAGAGTTTTGGCCTTAGTTATGGAGTTATCAATAATTATTCTCTCCAGGTAGGTTTTAGCTATGAAGTAAAAGAATCCATAAAGTAAAATAGAAAGTATGAGTTGACCAAATAGGGCATGAAAAAAAAGCTTGTGATGTAATTTCATCATTATATTTAAAATTTAACCTATTTTTCAAAAAAAAACATAGATTTTGTTTATTATTTTTTAAAAAAGCTGAAATTATAAGGCTTTTCTTCTTCCCTGTTATTACTATTAGTCTACCCCATTACCTTACTCTTTAGAAGGCCACTTTGAAAATCTTTTTTCATGAATTAAGCTAAATTCTTGCTTGACTTAATAAAAAATATCTTTTAATATTAAAATTTATGAATCTTACAGGAAAAAGAAATGTCTTACAAAAGTTTTATCTCCCTCTGGCTTATCTCTTATTTTGGTTTCAAACCCCTCCCAATATTATTACCTTGACTTCTCTTATTCTTGGAACAGCTGCAGCCTTAGCTTATTATTACGACCATTTACTCTCTGCCTTTCTTTTTCTTTTACTTTCAGGGCTTTTTGATCTCGCAGATGGAACGGTAGCTCGTCTTTCCGGAAGGCAAACTAAATTTGGAGCTGTTTTTGATTGGATAGCTGATAAATGGGTAGATGGCCTGGTTTTAGGTACAGTGGGTTATTTTTATGCTGGGCCTGTGTGGGCAACTTTTGCTATAACTCTCTCCTTACTGCATTCTTTTATTAAACCTGTAGCTTATGCAGAAATTGGATATCAAAATAGAGTAAAGGGTAAAATCTTTGACCCCCTTGAAGGAGTTGGCTTTTTTGGCAGGCCAGAAACTCATCTTACCTTACTCCTCTTTACCCTTTTTGAAAAAACCCATTTCCCTTTTGGTTTAAATATGGCCATCAAAGTTATAACAGTTTTAACAGCCCTCTCTTTAATTCAGCGCATCCTCTATTTGTATAAAACCTATAGGAAGGTGGAGGATGAATAGACCCTACATCATAATCGTTTCAGAGGTCACCTTAGACGGAAAGCTAACTCTTTATAGAGGAGCCTCCTCCAAGGAACTAATGAGTCTTATGACTCAAAGGGTATATCAATACCTCCACAGCATTAGAGCGCAAGTGGATGGCATTATGGTTGGTTGTGAAACAGTTAGGACTGACGATCCCAGTTTAACCGTCCGTTATGTAGAGGGGAAAAATCCCATAAGAATCATTCCCTGTTCCACAGCTAATGTTCCCTATAATGCCCAGATTTTTTCAAAGGATGCTCCCACTATTATAGTTACTACGGATAGAGCCCCCAAGGAGAGGGTTGAAAAAATTAAAGAACTTGGAGCAGAAGTCATCTATGCAGGAGAGGAGCTTGTTGATTTTAAAAGACTTCTTCCTATCCTCTATGAGAAAGGGATAAAAAAACTTATGGTTGAAGGAGGTGCCTCTATCAACTGGGAGTTTGTCCGTCTTGGGTTCGTAGATGAATTGAGAATTATACATCTTCCAGTGGTAATAGGGGGTGAGAATGTTCCCACCTTGGTGGGAGGTGAAGGCTTTAAAAGTTTAAAAAGACTTATGCATTTTCAAATTATGAATCACTTTGTGATTGATAATTTCCTTATCACTGAATGGAAGGTTGTAAAAACTTAACCTTCGTAGGCTATTTCATAAATCTCCTGAACTATTTCTTTATTAAATTCCCTTTCAGCCTTCCAAATAAAAAGGATCTCACAGGCCTTTTCTATAAGTTGGGGAAGATCCTCTCTCTTTAATCCACATTCTTTTAAGGATTTTGGTAAATTAAAATAGTTAAGAATCTCCTCAAAGGCCTTAAGACCTCTTTTAGCCAAATCTTTTCCCTCTTCAAGATCAAAAACTTTACGATAAAATCTCCTAACCACAGCCTGATGTCCAAATCTTTTTAAATAGGCCCTCATAAGGATTGTTAAACCTAGACCATGAGGGAAATCAAAAGTTCCACTTATTGGATGTTCAAGAGAATGTAGAAAAAACCGATAAGCTCCCACACCAGCCCGAACCCAAGGAGATAGGGCTAAAGTTGAAATCCACATAACTTGAGCCCTGGCTGAATAATTCTTTGGCTCAAGATAAGCCTTTTTCCCCTCTTTTATGAGCCTCTTCATCAAGGTAACAAGAAGATCCTCACAAAGATTTTCCTCAGAATATAGGCGAAAATGGAAGAATTCAAAGAGATGGGAAAGGATATCCATAACACCATAGGCTGTATAATTTGGGGGGACAGTAAAGGTTAAAGTGGGGTCTAAATAAGAGACTTTGGGGAACAGACAGGTTGCCCTAAGACTTAGCTTAATTTTCTTTTCATCATGGGTTATAACCGTAACCTCATTTGCTTCTGAGCCAGAACCAGAGATAGTAGGTATAGTAATAATAGGCAAAGCCCTCTCAGGGACACCCTTTCTCTCAAAGAAATCCCAAATTTTCTCTCCATAGAAATAGCCACAGGAAATAGCTTTGGCTGCATCAATGACACTTCCTCCTCCTACCGCCACTATGAAATCAGGGTTAAATTCCTTGGCAAGCCTTATACCCTCAATTACTTGGGAAAGAGTTGGATTGGGTTTTATTCCTCCAAATTCAACCCAGTCTATGCCCTTTTTTTTAAAGGCTTCAAGAATAAAGTCGTATAAGCCACTTTTTTTTAAATGAGATTTACCATAGATAAAGAAGGCTTTTTTACCGAGAGCTGAAAGGTCCTGTGAAAATCTCTTTAGACAGTCTTTCCCAAAGAAAATTCTGGTAGGAAAATGAAAATCAAAATCTTTCATCTTTAATCAAAAAGAGGGGCCAAAAGGCCCCCGATTGAGAGAGTGAGCTCTTAATTATTTCCCAAAAAGAGCCTTTCTTCCCTGGATTATTTCTTCAACTACAGAGGGATCAGCAAGGGTAGTAGTATCTCCAAGGTCGTCATAGATACCTGCAGCAATTTTTCTTAAGATTCTTCTCATAATTTTACCAGATCTGGTTTTGGGGAGACCACTAACAAATTGAATAACATCAGGAGTGGCCACAGGCCCAATTTCCTTTCTTATGTGCTGAATAAGCTCTTTTCTTAATTCTTCTGAAGGTTGATACCCCTCTTTAAGAACTATGTAAGCATAGATAGCCTCTCCCTTTATTTCATGGGGCATTCCAACCACTGCTGCCTCAGCTACTGCGGGATGGGCCACAAAGGCAGATTCTAATTCCATAGTTCCAATACGGTGGCCAGAGACATTAATAACATCGTCCAATCTCCCCATAATCCAGAAATAGCCATCTTCATCCACACGGGCCCCATCTCCTGTAAGATAGTATCCAGGAAATCTGCTAAAATAAATCTCTTTAAATCTCTCAGGATCACCCCAAACTCCTCTTGCCATACCAGGCCAGGCCCTCTTAATGCATAAATGCCCACCTTCATTGACATCGGCAGGGGTTCCATCTGCCCTTAAAATTACAGGTTCAATACCAGGTAAAGGCAGAGTAGCAGAACCTGGTTTTTGAGGTATGGCATAAGGTAAGGGTGAAATAAGATGGCCACCTGTTTCTGTCTGCCACCAAGTATCAACCACAGGTATTCTTCCTTTACCCACATTCTTGTGATACCAAATCCAGGCCTCGGGATTAATGGGTTCTCCCACTGTTCCAAGTATTCTCAAGGTAGATAGGTCATATTTGGCAGGCCATTCATCTCCCTCTCTCATCAAGGCACGAATCACTGTAGGCGCAGTGTAGAAAATGGTAACCTTATAACGATCAACCAGTTCCCACCACCTTCCAGGATTAGGATAAGTTGGTACACCCTCATAAATAAATACAGTTCCTCCAAGAGATAAAGGACCATAAACTACATAGGTATGCCCGGTAATCCAACCAATATCAGCTGTTGTCCAAAGAATATCTTCAGGTTTTAAATCAAAAACCCATTGAGTAGTATGAGCAGCATAAACAAGGTATCCTCCCGTTGTATGGAAAATACCTTTTGGTTTTCCCGTAGAACCAGAGGTATAAAGAATAAAAAGAATGTCCTCGGCATCCATTTCCTCACAGGGACAATACTTTTCAAATTCTCTGTTTTTAATAAGATCTTCATAAAGAAGACCTCTTTTATCAGAGAGGGTAATCTCCTCTCCAAAACGATTGACTACAATATATTTTTCAATGCAATCGCATTCTGCTACAGCAGTCTCTGCATTTTGTAGAAGATTGATTTTTCTTCCTCCGCGATAGGTTCCATCAGCAGTAATGAGAATCTTAGCACCAGCATCAAGAATCCTTGATTTAAGAGCCTCAGCAGAAAATCCTCCAAAGACCACACTGTGAATAGCACCAATTCTTGCACATGCAAGCATGGCTATAATAGCCTCTGGCATCATGGGCATATAAATAGCAACTCTATCTCCTTTTTTCACCCCGAGTGATTTGAGAATATTAGCAAATCGACAAACTTCATCGTGGAGCATTTGATAAGTGAGAACTCTTACATCTTTATCAGGCTCACCCTGCCAGATAATAGCTGCCTTATTTTTAGTGTTGGGATCTAAAAGATGTCTATCAAGGCAATTATATGCGGCATTTAATTTTCCCCCTTCAAAAAATCTAATTTCAGGTTTATAAAAATCCCAATAACAAGTTCTATCCCAATATTTAAACCAAGTGATAAGTTCTTTAGCCCTTTCTGACCAGAAGCCATCAGGATCTTTGATTGAATATTCGTAAATTTGTTCATACTGGTATTTACTATTGATGTAAGCCTGATCTTTTCCTTCTTGCGGAGGATAAAAAATCCTCTGTTCCTTAAGTAAGGCTTCAATTTCTGCCATAGCTCACCTCCTATTGTTTCGAAATTTTAATCATAATAGAAAAACTATTTTTTTATTTGTCAAGAGATTGATGTGAAATTTTTCCTTAAAATGAAGAGAACTTCCTCTTTAATTTCATGAATTCTTTCACGAATAAAATCTTCCCTAACTGTAGTAATATGATAATTTCTCATAATGAATTCGCCATTCACCATTACATCGGAGACAAGGCCTGCTTTAGCACTATAGACCACTAAGGCCAGAGGATTATAATCTGGCTGAAGAGGGAGTTGACTAAGATCCAAAGCGGAAAGATCAGCCTGATAGCCTGGAAGGAGTTTACCCGTATCATTAAAAAAGAGGGCCTTAGCCCCCCATTCAGTGGCCATAGCAAAAACCTCTTTGGCAGTAACTACCGTTGGGTCTTCTCTCAGACCTTTATGAAGAAGAGCAGCTGTTTTCATTTCTGAAAAGATGTCAAGATCGTTGTTACTAGCAGGCCCATCGGTTCCAAGACCAACTATAATGCCTGCTTTAAAAAATTCGGGAAGAGGTGCAATTCCCGAACCTAATTTTAGATTACTCTCAGGACAATGGGCAATTTTAGCTCCTCTTTTAGCAAAGAGTTCTATTTCTCTTTCATTTAGCTTTACACAGTGGGCCGCAAGAAGATGGGAAGAAAGCCCTCCTAACTCATCGAGAAGCTCTGCAGGTCTCTTACCATATCTCTTCTGAATTTCTCTTATTTCCTCACTATTTTCAGCCAGATGAATATGAAGTGGTGCTGAATATTTTTCTGCAAGCTTTAGACATTTTTTAATGGTTTCAGGAGAGCAGGTATACAAAGTATGAGGGGAGACGGCTATCTTTATTTTGGGATGTCTCTCAAAGGCCTGGAGAAGTTCTTCCGTTAATTGAAGACCCTTTTCAAGAGGTCCATATCCTGGAGAGGGAAAGTCAAAAAGACCCTCTCCAAGAAGGGCTTTAAGACCAACTTCCTCTGTAGCTCTAATAACCTCTGGTTCAAAGAGATACATATCACAAAAAAGGGTGATCCCTGATTTGACCATCTCAATAAGAGAAAGCTTGGTTCCCCAGTAGACCCACTCCCTCTTAAAATGAGCCTCAACAGGGAAAATATATTTAGTAAGCCAAGTCATAAGGGGAAGATCTTCAGCGATCCCTCTTAAAATACTCATAGGAGCATGAGTATGGGCATTCACTAGACCAGGAAGAATTAATTTATTTCCTAAATTGATGATGGTATGATTAGGATATTTAGGAAGAATTTCCTCCTGGGAGCTTAAATCAATGATTTTATCTCCTTCAATGACGATGGCACCTTGTTTAATAGGAGGATATTCTG
>ERZ1669249.88-NODE-88-length-55905-cov-20.134163_pt1 | contig 55905 bp, 71 predicted proteins | sample MGYA00579293_ERZ1669249 | MGnify/ENA primary metagenome ERZ1669249 (study PRJEB41166, sample SAMN08046057) | hot springs metagenome | biome: hot spring; feature: neutral hot spring; material: thermophilic sediment; isolation source: thermophilic sediment from... | reverse complement strand
GCCCACTGTGAACTCTATGAGCAGTTGCGAGGGGGAGGAAGGGCCTCTATGAAGCCCCTCACTCGCTCGAGGGAGGCTGGCTCCCGAAGAGCGGGTGAGGAGGCTGGATAGGGGGTGATGAGGCGAGCGGAGATATCAACAAGCACAAACCGCAATGAAACCAGAACCCCTCAAAAACTGTGTGTTAGCTTTAAAAAACTCTGCCAAGCTTTTAAGGTGTTGGGAGGTTTTTATAATGGATTTTGATAGAGCTAGAGAGATTGTGAATGGCATGCTGAGAAGTGTTTCAAGAGTTGTTGTTGGCAAGAGTGAAATGTTGAAACATATTATAGCATCTATTGTGGCTGGTGGTCATGTGCTTATCGAAGGGCCTCCTGGAGCTGCTAAAACGCTTATTGCCAAGTCCATTGCAAAAGCTATTGGCGGTGAGTTTGCTAGGGTTCAGGGAAATCCAGATATACTTCCAACGGATTTAACGGGTTACTATATTCATAGTCTCAATGGCTCTAGCAAATTTGTTAAAGGCCCTATATTCACAAATATTCTCATGTTTGATGAGCTTAACAGAACTCCTCCAAGAGTTCAGTCAGCTCTTTTGCAGGCCATGGCCGAGATGCAGGTTTCTATAGATGGTGTTGTCCACGAGATTCCAAAGCCATTTCATGTTATTGCTACTGAAGTGCCTGTGGATATTGGAGAGGTTGGGATATACCCACTTACTCTAACACTTAGAGATAGGTTTTGGATTAGATGCAAATCCATGTACAATCCTATTGAGGAGGAGATGGAGATTGTTAAGAGAGGTGACAAGCTCTACACTTTAGATGTTTCTGATGTAGAAACTGTTACAAGTCTTGAAGAGTTTTTGAATGTGCAAAGCTTTGTTTCCAAAGGTATATATGTTGATGACAGAGTTGTCAAGTATATTGTTGATATTGTTTCGCATGTTAGAAGCCATAAGCATGTGAGATTGGGGCCTAGTCACAGAGGCTCTATATACTTGTATAGAGTAGCTAAGGTTATTGCATTGCTGAGTGGAAGAGACTATGTGGTTCCAGATGATGTGAAGGAGATAGCAGTTGAGGTTTTGTCACATAGAATTCTTTTAACTGAGGAGGCCATTGCTGAGGGTGTTTCCCCGGAGAAAATAGTTTTAGAGGCTTTGGAGAAAGTTGAAGTACCTAAGGAGTGAAGCAAAAAGGTGTGGTTTGTGGAGCTTACCCTTGTTTTAGCTGGTTTAGCAATTCTTGTTATTTCCACGGTTTTTCTAGTCTATGGCATTTTCACAGAAAACAATGTTGTTACTGGAGTTGCTCTTTCAGCAATTGTTGTTGGTGTTGTAGGTACTGTAGCTGGTGTAACATATGCTGAGCCTGCTGAAGAGTTTTTAAATAGCTATGCAAATGATGTAAACGCTTTTTCCATACGCATGCTAGAGGATATGGGTATTGTGGATAAGCACAACATCAAGTTTTGTTTAGATGAAAAGCTTTTAATATTCTCAAGAGAGAGAATGAATTGTGGCAATGCACATTTTGGAATAGGCATTTCAGAAAAATCTCCTTACATTGCTTTTAAACTAGATAACCTCTTTAATGCCATTGCTAATATTGTTGAAGGCTCAGAATCTCTGGCAAGCAAGTTAGAGAAGGTTTTGAGAAACACTATTAAAATGTGTAGACATGTCTCAATCAATGAGAAAAGTGATTTAGTCTCAATTGAGTTAACAGGTTTAACAAGCTCTGGTAGAGCACTTCTATCAATACCTATAAGCATTGCCAAAGCAAGTATATTAGTTGTTGCAGCTATGCACTTTGGAAAAAGTGTTGAGGTTGTTGAAGAGGTTTTGAGTTGGGACAAATACACAATCACAATACTTTATGGTGGTGAGGCTTTGTGAAACCCTTTACAAGTCTTCTCATCTTCTCAGCTCTTGTCGCTTTTCTATCCTCTATGCTTTGTTTTGTTGGTGAGCAAAGACCCGATGCATACTTCTCTGTAGCCATTCTTCTATACTTTATCTACACATCTATTGATACATCAATTAGAAGAAGATCTAAAATGCTCTACCTAGACATAGCTCTTATTGCATTATTCCTGGCTATAGTAACCTATAGAATTCTCCAAGTTTTGGGCGTGGTGTAAACATTGAACAGGTTATTTGCAGCACTACTAGCTTTAACAATTGCAACCTCAGCTATGGCTATTCTACTCAACACATCAACAACAACACCTTATAGCCCTTTTAACAGCAATGACAATGGCTTTTCAAATATTGTTCATCAATTCAATTCAAATATTGTAGCAAGCCTAAAACAAGTTCAAACCAATTACAACAACTCTGTTATTCTAATACCTCTTGTTGAAGATATTCAGCAAGAGGATTATGAAATTGTTGCTGAACTAGTTAAAAGGGGTTGCACAATTGTTTTACTAGATGAAAATGGCTATTCGAATAAGCTGCTTAATTTCATTGGCATCAAAGCAGCGGTTTCACCTACGCATGTTTTTGATGAGATTTCAAAAATTGTTTCAAGAGATTATCCAGTTGCTTGCTCTGAAAACAACTCGGAGAAGCTTTGCCTAGTTACCTACAAGCCAACACATATAGAAATTCTTGGGAATAACTCGCCAATACTTGTGTTTACAACATCTAGTTATGCTTATGAGGATCTTGATAACAATGGTTTCTATTCCCAAGGGGATAAAATGGGGAAATATGTTGTGGCGGCTAAGTTTAGTGTTTACAACGGGTCTCTATGGCTAATAGCAGATCTTAATGTGTTCACAAACAATCTTCTAAACAATGAGTACAACAAAATGTTTTTGGAAAGTGTTGTAAAAGGCAAGAACATCTATCTATGTATCAAGTATTTAAGGCTTGAGGTCTTGGACAAAATTAAGTATCTCATCTATACTTTGTCTCCTCAGCGCAAAGCTTATGAGGGGGTGGCCACGGGTTTTCTACTCTTCACCACATTGCTAATAACACTAAGTGTGGTGAGGCAAGTTGTTGAAAGGTCGTAGCATTGCTCAATCATTAAGAAACATGCTTGTTGTTTATGCATTGCTTATTCTTGTATATGTTTTTCTAAAAACATTTAATCCATTGTCGTTACTGCCCATAACCATTTTAGCAACTTTAATTGCAATTCCAAAGCTCAGGATGTTTATTTCCACAGTTGTTTATGCCTCAATGTTTTACCTGGTTTCATCCTTGCCAGAGGGAATATATTTGTCAATGCCGCTATCAATCTCCACACCAGTTATTCTAATGAGTCGCAAAACAGTTGATGCTGGAGAACATGGTGTTTTGGGTTTCTCAACACGCCTCATATTCACATACTTATCACTTTCAATACCTGTGGCATTGGTTTCTCCACAAACCCTAACAGTTTTGGCAGTAGCATTCACATCCACAACACTTGTAGCTGCCTACACATATACGCGTTTGGGACTTGCAAAAATAGCTGTTTTAAATATTCAGAAAGAGGCTATTCTTGGAGACAAAGCTGTTGTTGCGATAGAGATTGAAGTGCCTATCAATGCAGTTGCTATTTTGAGGCACAGATTTGAGTCGATGACTTGTAGCATAAATAGAAAGAGGGTAGTGGAACTTAGCCTACCTGCTGAGCATGTTGGTGTTCAAAGAGTTGATGTATCGATTTTGATGTGTGATGCTAATGGCTTTGCATGTAGGGATATGGGGTATATAACTATTGAATACAGCGTGGTGCCATTGACTCGCAAAGCTCTTGAGGAAGTTCAGAAAGTTTTTCAGCAAATTGAGGAGGCAGAGGCTTTGCTAAAAGCTGTTGAAGTATCTGTAGCTGAGCTTAGTGGTGTTGGAGAGATTGCGAAAGGAGTTGAAGCAGCAAAGATTCTTTACAATCATGTTGGTAAAGCGCTTAGAGGAGAGTTCATTGCTAGAATCTATGAGAAGTTGGCTAGAATAGCAATTGAGAGTGAGTATAGCGGTGAATCAATTACTAAGTCTAGAGTTGGTGAGTATGCTGGTGTTAGACCCTATACACCAGGAGATTCTCTGAAGCATATACACTGGAAGAAGAGTGTTAGTAGAGGCTCTCTAGTGGTAAAAGAGTTTACAACTGGAAGCATAGCTGAAACACAGAGCGTTGGCAGCCGCGGAGCTGAGCCCATAATCGTAGCAGACTTTTTTGCTTCTAACGATGTTGAGCTGGATAGAATTGTGTTTAACCTTCTTAAGCTATGTCTTCAGATAACCCATCTAAATTCTGAGAGTAGAGTGGTTGTGGCTTTGGTTCTAGGTGATGTTCTAGCTGTTGTTAAGGGAAGAGCTATAGAAGTTCTCTACAGTCTCTACAAAATCTTCAGGGAGGAGATATATAGGCTGCAAACAATCTACAGCTACAATCCATCGAAACTAGATTGGGAGAAAGCTTTAGAAATTGTTAAACTAGGTGCTGAATATAAACCAACATCACTAATTATTTACAGCAATAATATATTTGCTGAGAAAATTCTTGAAATTCTTCTGAAGAACAGCCTCTACCCACCAAAAACAATAGCAACAATTTCAAGCAAGTCCCTAACCCTGAGATACGCAGTTACACTAAACACGCTATACAGATACGGATACACATATCTAAACCCTGAAACAATTCAAGGGATTTGAATCTATGCATATTTTACCGTTTGTCCCTAGATGCTCATTCCCATTAGCTCATGGTTTTTCATGGTTGCATCTAGGGACTTCCACCTCGCCTAGAGGGCTCACCTAGCTCATCCCATAGGCTCATGGGTGGCTGTCGAGGTGAGCGGCACGCACCTCCCATCTACAACTAGCCCCACGGGGCTTGGAGCATTGCTCCCATCACCCCACAGGGCTCTAACCAACATGAAAAGATATTATCTGAAGTATTTAAGCTTTTCTACCTGCTAGCAACATCAGTTAAAACATCAACCCTTATAAATTTTTCATTAGACATAAAATTGCTTGTAGCCCTTGACTCGAGAAGTGATTATGTTGAGAGGAGAGGAGTTAAGCAATGACTAGAGCAAGGCTTTTTACAGCTGTCTTGGCCATAGCAATTGTTACTGTTTTTATGTATGCAACTGTTATAGTAGGTGATGATGCAACTAATGAAAAATTCATTGATTTGTATATTAGAATTGCTAAGCTGGCGAAGGAGGGTGTAAATGTTTCTCATCTGGTTGAGAAACTCGCTGTTGTTAACGATGCTTTGCAAAAAAATGAGTTAACAAGCATTAACAACACGTTGAGTAGTCTTGAAGTAGAGGTTTTGTTGCTTGAGGAAAGGGCTTCTAGCATAGTTTTTATGCAAAATCTTTTCAAGATTTTAACAGCTGTTTTCATAGCCTCTATCCCGGTTTTCACATACTTGTTTTTGCCAAGAGCATATCTATATCTTTGGTATAGAGCTAGAAGAAGGTGGTATATAAGATATGAACATTCTAGATGAAGAAGTTTTTGCAGTAATCATAGCACTAACCATAATCGGTTCTGTAATAGGGGTTGTGCAAGTGCTTAGACCAGAGATTACAGAGCCTTTTGTAGCTCTTTCGATATTGAATCAGGATTGTAAATTGGGTGACTACCCCAGAATTGTCTATCCAGGCATGAATCTAACGCTATGCATTTATGTATATAACCACAAGCCTTACCCAATACTAGCTCAGGTTAGATACAAAATTGGTGATGCAAAATCTCTACCATCAAACACATCGCCAAGCTTTGCACAAACAATAAGGATTTACCAGTTTGTTGTTAACATCGAAAATAATGTGACGAGAAAAGTTAGCATACCAATAACTATTACCAGTAGCCAAAACAAAAACGCTACTCTCATATTTGAGCTGTGGATCTTTGATGTGGATAAGCGTGACTGGGTTTATACAGGTATTTGGAACTCTCTCCATGTGCAAGTGGTGAGGGCTCCAATACCATGAGGCAAGAAACAAAAAATAAAGATGTTAAAACTCTTGAAGAATATGTTGAAGAAATTGCTAAATCCTCTGGAAATAGGGTGAATGCTATAAGAAAAGTTTTTCAGGATGTTGCAAGTGGAAAAGCTATTTTGGTAGACCCCAACACCCCAAGAGACTTTGTCGAGTACATTCTTAGAACCGATTACTCTCTATGGCTTTGGACAATATACACCATAGTTATTTTAACATTGGTATCAATAGCAACCACTTCTCTAATCCCCATTACAGCATATATCAGATATGTTCTAGGCTCTATAACAGTTCTATTTCTACCAGGCTATGTAACCATAGAGGCTCTATACCCAGAAGAAAAAGAGCTTTCAAATCTAGAGAGACTAGCTCTCTCAATAGGTCTTTCACTAGCTATAGCACCTCTAATAGGGTTGTTTCTCAACTACACGCCATGGGGCATAAGACTACTGCCAGTATTGGCATCGCTAACAGTATATATAGTAATCATTGGCTTAGTTGCCGCATATAGAAAATACAGCATATTGTCCAAGGCAAGAACAAGAACTATAGCAAGAATACCGCTACACAGCAAGTAATCACACAAATAGCTCTTGAAAAGCGTTTCCATTATACATGCGCAAAAGCCTTTTTGAGAAAACACTAAATGTTGTATAGTAATGTAAAACATTGTTAGTTTCGAAAAGTTTTAAATTTCAAGAAGAGCATTTTTGTGGAGAGAGTGTTTTGAATGGTTATTGAAATTGTTGGTGTTTCAAAATCTTTTGGTAGGGTGAAGGCTTTAAGCAATGTTTCTTTCACTGTTCGTAATGGGGAGGTTGTTGGATATGTTGGGCTTAATGGTGCTGGAAAGACAACAACTATTAGGATTGCTGTAGGGGTTTTGCCTCCGGATTCTGGCAATGTTTTTATTGATGGATATTCGGTGGTTAAGGAAAAGAAGAATGCTTCAAGACTTGTTGGCTGGGTTCCAGAGCTTCCCATATTCGAATCTGATTTCAGAGCTCTTGACTACTTCACATATCTTGCGGGTTACTATGGATACTCAGCTAGTGATGCTAGAAGAATTGGTAAAGAGCTTCTTGAGAAGCTTGGTCTTGGCGATGCTCTTAAGAAGAAGCTTTCTGAGTATTCCCAGGGAATGAGAAAGAGATTTGCATTGGCTGTGTCTCTTATTGGGGATCCACCAAACTTTGTTTTTGATGAGGTTCTCAATGGGCTTGATCCACAGGGAATAGCATTTTTCAGAAATCTTGCGATAGAATTTAGAAAGCAGAACAAGGCTGTGCTTTTCTCATCTCACATTCTAAGCGAGGTAGAGGGTATTGCTGATAGAGTAGTCTTCATACATAAGGGCAGAATCGTTGGAGATTATTCAATGGAGTATATAAGGCAGCAGGCTCAGCCAGCTATAGAACTTGCTTTAACAACTGTTGATGGAAAGGTGCTGAAGCTTTTGGAAAAACATGGCGAGCCTGTTGTTGTTTCTGAGAAAAGGGTTTTGCTGCGAAAACCCATAAGTGATTCTTCACAAATAGTTGTGGAGCTTGTAACAGCAGGTGTAGGGGTTTTAGAAGTTAAGAAGCATGAGAAACACCTAGAAGACTTTTTCTTTGAGCTTATAAGAAAGGCTGAGGGTGGTTAGTGATTGAATCCTGTTCTATACGACTTTAAACGTGGTATACTAAGACTTTCTGTGGTAGTAGCAATAACATTGTTTATATTAGCTGGTGCAGGCCTAGCATATATGACTATTCAGACAATGGTTGGCACAAAAGTACCTTACATTGAGTTAGTGGCTATGTCAACTCTAGATATCGAAACAGGAGTTTTGGATCTTGAGGGAATAGTTTTTGATATCTCAACCATGAAAGAACTTGGTGGGGTTTTTGAGTACAGGTTTACAGTTATCAACATATCTGGGTTTAAAGTAGGGGCTCAACCCGTAGTTGTTTGGTCAACTAGAGATAGTGTTAGGTTTAGTGGTAAACTCAATATCAGTAAAAACCTTGGCTCGCTTATCAAATACAATAGTAGCGAATATCTTTACTCATTGCAATACAATATAACAACATATCTTGGTTTAAAAAGTGGTGAAATACATTATGAACGCAGTAATGTGAATAGAAGCATTTATTGCTCAACTAGTGGAGGTTACAGTTTTGATATACTGGGATCTGTTGAAACATCAGGAGCTGGTATTTTTGGAAAAGCCTCGTTGAGGTTTATAAAATTCTCTAACTCAACAATAAAAGTTGTTATAGCTCTATGCACCCCATCAGCTAAAGATAGTTTTGAACTGTATGTTGGTGAAGTAAAAACAGCAAGATCACAGCAAGCGTTTTACATTACTACAAAGCCTCCTAGCTTGGATGAGCTAAAGAACTACACATTAGTGGGTACAGTAACCAATGGAGTCAATATATTGGATGTGCCACAAAACTTTAGCAAGGTCACGCAAATAGCTTTTGTGCTTATACAACCTAGCAAAACTCTCTATGTGCAAGGCGTTGTACCGGTTATGCAGATAATAGGAGCAACACCATATGTGGTTTTCTCACTTCTAGGTCAAGCAGATGTTTTCACACGATTTTTCCCAATTTTAATGCTGTATCTAGCATATGTATACATTGCTAAGCCAAGATCTCAAGGAGCACTAGAATTCGTACTTGCTAGACCAGTTACAAGACTAGAACTTTATTTAACGAGATTATTTGCAGGGATTCTAGTAGTTGTTGTAGCCTCGGCACTATTCTATCTCGTGGCAATAGCTACAATAGCAACTATTATGGGAATTGTTTTTGAAAGTTACACCTATATCATGATGTATCTAGGCATAGCTGTTTCGCTCATGGCCTTCTACAGTCTATGCTACGCCTTATCAGCAGCTCTCAAAGGTGGAAGATATTTAGCAGTTTCAATATTTGTATACATATTCTTCACAGTAATAATACAGATAATAATCTCCATAGTAGCAATTTTTGTAGTAAAGCCAGGCCCAAACTTCGTAGAAAACATAACTAAGTTGAGTTATCAAATGGCATACTTCTCTCCACTAGGCTTCAACGAATTCTCAAAATACTTCACTATGAAATACTATGAGACAAAGTATGGTGTTGGATTCACACCACCAGGGGTAGAAGATATTGCAAATCCAGTGTTGGTAGGGGTATCAGCTATTGCCTGGATTGTTATACCAGCTTTGCTTGGATGGCTAGTGTTTAGAAAAGCTAATTTGAGTAGTTAAAGCATCTATGCAAAATGTTGAATTTGGTTTGGCGCCGGGGGCGGGATTTGAACCCGCGCGGGGATGTTCCCCACCGGCTCTCCAGGCCGGCCCCTTAGACCACTCGGGCACCCCGGCGCATTTGCTTCAAGTATTTGTCTACCAATTCTGCTAATACTATAATTTCTAGAAATTTTTGTTTTTAAATGTTTTTATTTTAGCTGGTTATAAGTCTAGTTTTCTTGATAACAATACTTTGTATCCTTTTTTAGATGCCTTCACCTCAACATTGCCAAATGTTTTCCTCATTAAATTCTCAACTTTTTCAGCACCTTTTCTTGCAACAATTTGCAGCGCACCATCTTTTTTGAGGTGTTGAGGTGCCTCAACAATTATTTTCTCTACCACTTGTGAACCTGCAGCAAATGGGGGATTGCTATAGATTGCATCAAAAACAATGTTTTTTACTGGCTCGTAGAGATTTCCATGAAGAACCACAATGTTTTCTTTGCTAAGCTTATTTCTAACAACATTTCTTTCCGCTAATCTCACAGCCTCCTTGTTTATATCAACCATGTACACTTTGAGACTTGGATTAAGCTTAGCTAGCGTTATTCCTATTACTCCATAGCCGCATCCAACATCCAATACAGTACCGCTACTAGGTATTTCAGCATGTTCTAGAAGAAGCTTTGTACCCTCATCAACACCCTCATATGAGAACAGCCCTGGGACAACCTCAAACTCTACTGTAACTCCTCTAACAACATCGGATATGAGCATGTACTGACCTTTTCTCCTAACCCTTTCCGAGTAATAGTGTTGATCACTCATATTGCTTGTTCCTTCTTAGACTTTTTCCATAGAGATGGGTAAACATTTGGCTGCATAACAACACGCTCAATATTTACAACAACTCCTTTTTCACTCTTCAAAACCTCTTCCAAATCCATTGCACTTTTACCAATAGCCACAAGCTCGCCTTTCAAAGTGAATATAGCCACTCTCTCACCCTTCTTCAAATCATCCGATACTGCAACAACACCTGGAGCTGCTAGCTGAGCTCCATGGGCAATAGCATCAACAGCAGAATCTCTTATCAAGATTCTTGGCAAGTGAGCAACTATGTACTCTCCAGGTAAAACAACTTTGCGTATTAGAGTATCATCTTTGTATCTATTAAGAAGGTAAAGAGCTTCGCTAACATCATGCATTGTTACAATGGGTAGATCCTCTCTTATATGAGCAACCATTGTTCTTCTAAGTTCTCTCATGTGAGCCTCAACACCAAGCAAAAGCCCAATATCGTGACACAGCTTTCTTATATAAGTTCCAGACTCACATCTAACCTTGAACAGCACATGCCTATTCTCAAACTCTAGAAGATCAATAGAGTAAATCTCTTTAATTCTCAAAGACCTTTTAACAGATGATCTCAGAGGAGGCCTTTGATAGATTTTACCAACAAATGTTTTCATAACCTCAACAAGCTTATCACGATCAACAACATCGTGAAGCTCCATTAAAGCAACATACTCTTTGTATGAATGCATAAGCAGGCCTATAACTCTAGTTGCATTCTCCAATGCTACTGGCAAAACACCTGTTACCTTTGGATATCCCCGCCCAAACCCTTCTAGGGTTTGGGCTCTAGGGTTCCCCCATGGCCAGCCTTAGACACTCCAAACATTTTCTTAATCCATGCAACAACCTCGTGACTTGTTGGACCAGGTGGCTTGTCTAGTGGTATTAAACCATAGCTTATATAAACATCTACTGGTCTTTCAAATGGGTAAAACCCGTATCTAGGATCTGTCTCAGCTTCTGACTTCACAATATAGTTACGCTTTTTGTTTGCAACTTCATCTAGTTTTTTCAAAAAAGCAAATCCCTTACTGCTTTCTATTTTCATGGCTAGCACACTAAAAACAATTTGCTTAATAGTGTAAAATACTCTTTTCTGTACCCAGTTAGAGCATTTATTTTTTGAGAAGCATTGGTGTAAGCTTAACCTTTACTCTTTCCTTCATAAAATCTATGAGCCCTGCTTGCTCCAATGCCTTAGCAACTTCCTCATCAGATGCTCCTTTAGAAATCTCTATCTTTTTGTCAAGCACCTCAATATGGTTGATATTACATCTTCTTCTCTTTACACCAGATACTTGCTTAGGTCCTGTTACAAGCACATAGTTCTCATCTATTATATCAACTATTACGCATTTCCTACCAGCTTCTCTACCAGCTATTTTAACACATATTCTACCAACTTCTATTGCTGGCATAACCAAATACTCACCTCTTTTCGCGGTGGTTATATCTAATTGGAAAGGTTTTTAAGCTATATCTCTAGCTGTTTTTTGCATATAATTGCAAGTGCCTTGTCAATAATTTCAACTATTTCATCCGGAGAAAATCTCTCGCTGTTGATAACCAAGTCAAAATCTGTGTAATCAGTAATGTCTATGTTGTATAGCTTTAGAAATCTGCCTCTCTCTATCTCCTCCCTCAATCTAGTTTCTCTAAAAACCTCATCAAGTGGTCTTCCATCTCTTTCAGCAAGCCTCCTAACTCTAACATCAAAACTAGCAACTATAGCTACTCTCAAATTAGCCAAGCCTTTTAACAGCCATGGCGATGCATGACCATCTATAACAACATTACCTTTCTTAGCCTCTTCTTTAGCTATGGAGTCAAGCATTAAATCAATGGATGGATCCTTAGCAGCAACCTCACTTAATTGCTCAAGAGAAAGTCCACGCTCCTTAGCAATTCTTCTAAAAATTTGTCCTATAGAAACATGTCTCAAGCCATATTTCTGGGCTATGAGCTTTGCAATTGTTGTTTTCCCACTTCCAGGAGGCCCCCCAATAGCCACAACAATTTTACATTGCAGATTCTCTCACCACATTCTTCAAAACCTCTCTTAAACAAGATGCACACAAAACTCCACCAAACATTCTCTCGGGTCTTTTCAAGGTTCTTGGCAAGCTTCTTCTCAAACTCTCTTTTATTGGAACACCATTCAACACCTTACCACATCTAGCACATCTCATTGGGGTATTCTCTCTTTTCTCATAGTGTACAACAGTTTTGCCACCTGGTGTTCTTCTATATATTCTCTTGTATGATCTGGATCTAAGTCCAGGTCTTGGCACAGCAAATCACCTAGCTAAATCAAAATGTTTTCATGTCTCCACTTATAAGCTTTTAAACAATGTTTTCAAATATCTATCCATGCCCATATCTTGAAAGAGTAAAGAATCTCATACAAAAGCATACTCTTTGTCATATTCATAATTCATGTGTTAATACAAATTTTAGCTAAGGTATTTCTTTGTGTAGTAATCATATAGTGGGAGATATAATATGAATACCAGAAAATGTATCCATATAAGTGATATGCTACATCCTGTTGTTGTTGGAAATGCTATTGGGATTGGAGCTAAACACGCACCTTTAATACTAACAACATCTATGTAGTAGCCAAAAACAGCTATTGATATAAGTAGATATAGCACAAGCGCTATTATATATGATGTGAATGGTATTATGAATTGAAACATTGATAACTTGAAAATACTTCCTCTAACCTTTCTTATTTGAGATGATGCAACAATATACTTTTTTCTGCTTATATGAGCTTTTCTAACAGTTCTTTCTATTCTAGCACTTTGCTCAGCTATTCTATACCTTCTAACTATGGATATTACAGCATATAGTGCAAGACTATTTATTGCAATGCTTATTGCAAGTGCCATTACTATTACTGGATTCAGATACTACTCACCCAATAGCCTGCTAAGCATTGGATACATTTCAAGTGTTCTTTCATAGACTAGCAACTGGTAGTAGTTGTAAACTATTCCAACAGCAAGCAAAATCCCTGTTCCAGTGCCGTAGCTTCCAAAAATATCGCCAACAAGAGATATAATAGCAACAGCTAGTGAACTAAACACTGTGAGTGGGTATATGTATCTAGCCAAGTAAGATGCTAAAACCCTTGGATTTCTTCTCATACCAGGAATCTCAAGACCAGATTTTACCAAGTTCTCTGCCTGCGCCTCTGGATTTAGCCCAGCTATTTCAACCCACAACAAGCCAAATAGAATGCATAAAACCATGAACATCACAGTATATGTTATTGCTTGCCAAGGTCTATAAACAAAGGAGTATAGTGTTGGTGGCGAGAGGTACTGTCTTATATTGTTAACAGTATTGACACCAATATAGTTTTGAAGCAGACTTAGAAACAGTATAATATCGGATATTAGTATACCTGTAAGCAAAACAGGTATGTTTGTTACATAGAGTAGTTGCAAAGGCACCTTAGTCTTTATACCACCATATCTGCTTATAACAATTGGCACATTAATTCTTGCAGCATTTAAGTAAGACAAGATGGCTATTAGGAATAGCGATGTTAAAAATCCGACAATGGTTGGATAGCCCATTGCCAACCTCTCTACAAATATATACCAGAAGTTTAGCGTGTTGCTTCTAACAGAATTTACAATATATGGTATTAAGCCATATACCTCTCCACCAGACTGAATGGGGTGAGGTGTTAAAAGATCTCCGAAAAATCTCCATGCAACACCTATTAAAATAAATAAGCTAACACCACTACCAAGTCCCCAACCCTTCTGCACAGCTTCATCAAGCATAATAATTATTATGCCGCCCCAAATAAGCTGAGCAACAACAGCTACCTTAACCCATATTGGAACAGCCTGGGGAACATACCAGTAAACACCACTAACAACAAAACCCGTTGCCTCAACAATAGCAAGTATAATTCCAAGACCTTTAGAAGCTAGTGTAAAGTTCTTTCTAGCCTCAGGATCATTCAAATCAATATCAATTATTTTTGCACCAACAAGTATCTGAAGTATCAAACCAGCAGTAACTATAGGGCCTATACCAAGCTGTGCAAAAGTTCCTGATTGCATAGCTAGAATGATGCTTATAATTGGTGATATAGCACCTCTACCAGCCATCTGAATACCATAAAGCTTTGTTGAAGCAAGCATGACATAAGCTATTGCAACTAGCATAGTAAATAAAAGTCTCTTTCCCAACGACACTTTCCTAACAGGTCTAGGTGCTGAGGGTATTACAAGCCCCAGTTTTGCCAATACTTCAATTACTCCCAATACCTACACCCACTCAAACACTCATTAAACTTTTAACCATTTAGATCCTCAGAAAATTTTTATTGAAGAGGTAAATAAGCTATTTGGATTACAACCAAAGCCTTATTTTTGGCAATTATAATGAATGTTTCAAGTTTTGCTTTACATCTCCATAGAGAATATTTATTTAGAATACTTAATAGCAGATTTGTATCTGAGCAAATACTGAAAAATAATGAGCTTTGATACTTGGATATAGGTAAACTATTGCTATATTTTCTGTATAACTCCCCCGATCTTCTCTACTTTCTCCTTAGCTTTTTTAGAATATGATGAAACAAGAACCTTGACTGGAAACTCTATTGATCCACTTCCCAACAACTTATTTATACCCATTTTAGATAAATCCACAACAATTTTTCCATTTTCGGTAACAGCTGTGTTACTTTGAATCATTTTCTTTACAATCTCATTTAAATCACTAATATTTATTGCTCTTACCTCAGCACCTTCACCTCTTGGAACAAAACCTTTTTTGCCAAACCAGTCTTTAAAATACTTCATAACCCAAGACCATTTATGTTTATGCATTCCAGCAGCTCCTCTGCCTCCTCTCGAGCCAGATTTTCTGTGCTGACCTATGCTACCCCATCCCCTGTTTCTATATCCATGCATTTTTCTACTTTTCTTTTCTCTTCTAACAACCATTTCACATCATCCTCAACAATAAATCATTTATTTCCTTGCCTCTATAACCCAGTTCACCACCATCCTTATAAGGTTTCTTAATACTTCCCTTGAATCCTTTTGATGGTGGATGCAATCTGAATAGTGGCTTAATGCCATACTTGTTGAGTTTGTGGAAAAACACCTTGTTTTCAAATATTGCTTTTGCTAATTCCTCTACACCATCTAGCCCAAGAACCTTCTTCACATATTCATCTGTTAACGGCTTGTTACCTACAATCCTTCCTCTAGACCTAAGTAATTGAACAAGAACCTGAAAATCTATTTCTCCCCATGTGACCCAGTCCTTAACCTTCTCCAACATTCCTTCAATATCAGGTGTTGCTGGATAAATTACACAGGTAAACTTTCTTGTGAGTCTTAGAAGTCTCAATGTATACTCTATCTCCTCTGGTGTATCAACAACTCCTCTTAGTCTTATTATTGCATATATCTTATTGCTTGCTACTCCCATGCCTTCTTACCCCAGTCAACTGGTGTCACAAATTTGTTTGTATTTCTAAGAGCATTGTAAACAGCTTTAGCAAAGTTTATTGTGGTTCTAGTCTCGCCTTTGCTAAAGGTCCACACATCTCTTAAGCCAGCTAAGCGCAGAATCACCTTACCAATTTCTCCAGCTACAATACCTACGCCAAGAGGTGCTGGAATCAATGTAACTTCAACACTTCCTGCTTTTCCACGAACCCTAAATGGAACTGAGTGTGGCTCGTTACAACTACACTCCCAGCTTCCACAACCACGCCTAACAGGAACTATATTCAGTTTAGCATCTATAGTCGCCTTTTCTATTGCTGTTCTCAACTGCTTTGCCTTTCCAATTCCTAAACCAACATATCCATTCTCATTACCAACAGCAACCACAGCTCTAAATCTTGAGATTCTACCAGCATCAGTCATTTTCTGAACTAGCACAACATCCAAAATCTCTTGCTTTAGATTTGGAAGAAGAATATCCACAATTTCGGGCTCCATTATAACAGCATTCATAGCAAATATCTGATCTATTGAAGTTATCTTACCTTCTTTAACTAGCCACCCAAGTCTTGTTCTCGGAGTCCACTCCTCAATGCTTATACTCATAGCATTCTCACCTATTTCCAGATGTTAAAAGATTGATAATAGTTTCAGCATTTTTATCCTCTGGTATAGCAGAATAAACATTCACTATATAGTTTTTCACTTGCTCAAAATGCTCAACAATATTTCTTGGATCAAACCCAGCCTTTAGCAAAGCAGAGAACTGTCTATTGAATTTCTCTGGGTCTTTCTCACTAAGCATTTTAGCATACTCAGCTATTGTAACCCCCCTCAACCTGTCATCACTTGGCAACATCTCTTGATCTACCGGAACCTTTACACCACTATCAATCACACCTTTTATTACTGCAAAAATCTTTGATCCTTTAACAGGTCTGTGAAGACCTATGTCAGGCACAGCCTCCTTAATCCCAAGTTTGCTTGCTCTTAATCCAGCTAAAAGCCCTACCAAATACGCAGCTGGAGTATTCTTTGTTCCAGCTTTCCATCCAAACAGCTTCACAAGCTCTTTGCTATGCGCAGAAACTAGTGTATAGTCTCCAACAGGTGTTGGATAAACAAATTGTGCAAGAACATATTTATTAGTCTTTCTTATTACCAATATCACATGCTTATTTCTAACAAGTTTGTATCTCTTATGATAATTTGTCTTTCCCTCTCTTCTCCTTCTCTTAGCAACCTTATAGCTAGGTCCATGAGCCAACTCCTACTCACCTATAGCTTTGAGGCAAAATATTTTGGTCTCTCATATACCTTTTAAGCGATGATAAACTATCAAATGCACCTCCCTTAGCCTTTCTATACAACATTCTGTATGTCCTCTTATCTATAACCCCATTATCTCTAAGCCATTTTAAGAACCTTCTAATTTTCCTAATTCTACTTATCCACATCTCCCTTGGTTTTGCCCTAGCACCTACAGAACCTTTTCTCTTACCTTGTCCTCTATGTCTCCCACTTTTGCGCTCTTCATGAAATTCTCTCCACCTCCCCCTGGAATTGCTCTTAACAGGCTCAACATATATCACACCATCCTTTATCAGTCTTCTTATCTCATCCTTTGTAACAGCACCTTCTATTCTATCAATGGCGGATTCATCAAACTTTATTCTAGACTCGCCAACACCAAGTATTTCTGCTGCCAATCTTCTTTGATAACTCAAATCCATACTTTATTTCACCTCTCGTTAGCTACTTTAAATCCTTTTGACTTAGCCAACTTGATTAGCTCTAGCCTCTTTTTAAGACCTACAGCAGAGGCTATATAGATTATATGCTGCATTGGATCCAGACTCTCCATATCCTTAGCACTTGCAATCACAACAGGCTTTAACCCACTTGGATGCAGGTTTCTTATCTCATTAGGAGTTCCATAACCTGTAGATGCCTTTGGTGGATAACCTTTAAGAGCTAGTCTAACAGGATTGTCCTTTCCCCTAGGCTTTTTCCACTTCAAATTATTTTGAAACTTAGCAAATTTCCACCAACACCATCTCAGAAACTCTGGTTTTTGCAACCTCAGTTTTAATTCTAGAATTTTTCTTCTTTTTCTAAGATTCTTTAAAACACTTAATCTTTTTGACAATAACTCATTGTACTCTGTACTCATTCAATAACACCTCTTTCATAAATGTATACCCCATCTACAAATATTCTCCTATCCTTATCCCTAACCTTAGTAGCAATCTCTATATTTGCAGCAGTTTGTGAAACCTTCTCCAAATCAATTCCCTCAACAATTATATCCTTTCCCTCAACCTTGACTCTAACACCCTCCAATATCTTTGCTTTTCTAGGAGCTCTTTCACCAAGAAAATTCTCCACAACAACATAATTACCAGAAATTTTCACGTTAACAGGAAAGTGTGAGGAAATAACCTTTAATTTATATCTCCAACCCTTTGTAACACCAGTTATCATATTCTCTATATGGGATGCTATTGTATACAACAACGCTTTTTGTTTGCTATTGGCAAAAAACGTTTCTAAAACTATCTTCCCATTCTCCATTCTAATATCAATATTCTTGGCATAGCCAAAATCTCTTACAAGTTCTCCTTTGGGCCCCTTAACCTTAACTACTTTATTACTAATCTCTACCTCAACGCCATTTGGAATATTTATTTGTTCAATTATGTGAACAGCCTTAGCCAATTTTCAACACCTTTTAGTATACATAGGCTATTAGAATACCTCCTATTTTCTTCTCAATAGCTTCTCTATGAGAGAGAACACCCTGATTTGTTGTTAATATTAATAATCCAATGTCTTTAGATGGTAAATATCTTCTTATGTAATGAGGCATTTGAAGAAGATCTCTATACGATACAGCAGTTCTTGGCTTTATAGCCCCTGCCCTATTTATTCTACCCATTAGCTGAACTAATATCTTTCCCCATCTCCCATCATCAATATACTCAAACTCTCCTATGTAACCATATTTCTGCATAACTCTCAGCACTCTTATGATGAGTTTAGAAGCTGGCCATATCAATGCCTCTGACCTTCTTCTTGCCTCAGCATTAGTTAATGTTGCGAGAGCATTTGAGAGAGTATCCATTGTTGTCATGTGTTGTCACCCTAGTTAAACTTTCTGAATCCCATGATCATAGCTACTTCTCTAAAGCATTGTCTGCAGAGATATATGCCATACTTTTGTATAACAGCATCTCTATTACCACATCTTCTACACACTTGAACTCCACGACCATATTTTCTTTCTGCAGGAGGCCTGAACTTGCCCATTCACTATTCACCTTAACCAGAGACTTTTGTTCCAAACAAAATTTCTAGAAGAAGTATGCTCTCCTCCCTACTTACCCTATGTCTATTGGGTATTGATAACACTTTTCTTCTACGTCTCTTCATAATTCTGAAACCTGGTCTCTCAAGCGTTAGTGCAACATCCATTCCAAATATTCCTATATCAGGATCGTATCTTACGCCAGGCAAAAGCAAATGCTCTTTTATTCCAAATGAGACATTGCCATATTTATCAAATGAAGACAGCTTAAGTGTATTGTTAACAGCGTAAAGAGCTTTTCTAAGAAACTCCAATGCTCTTTGACCACGCAAAGTAACAACAGCAGCTATGGGCTGTCTTCTACTAATGCCAAACTCTCTTATAGTTTTCTTTGCTTTGCGAATAGATGGTTTTTGCCCAGTTAACTGTTCAAGTAATCTAACTGCTCTTTCAAGTCTTTCAGATGCTCCACCCACGCTAATGTTTATAGTTACTTTAGCTATTCTTGGAATTAGCATTGGCTTCTCTCTCCACTTCTTTAGTATGTTATTAACAACATCTTGACTTAAAATAGAACTTGTAAAGCTTTCAGGTATGGATGACAATGTTAATGAGCCATTTCTTATAATTACTAAAGACATTTAACCACCTCTGCATTTATGCAATTGTTATCAATGGTTTATCAACACCAATAACCAAAATATAATCCAAAATTGTTTGGAATCTATGGCCCTGCAAATCTTCTAGCATAACAACTGATCTTCTTTTCTTCATGCCAGGCCTAATATCGATGCTTATTATTTTTCCAACCCTCCCCACATTTCTACCATCAACTACAACAGCAAGTTTCCCTGGCTCCAACTTTATATGTTGCAAAATATTTTGTGATGGCACCTCTATTAGAAGTGAATCAAGGGTTGATATATTGGATGCTTCCACAGGCTTTGTAGGATCCTTGACTTTAATCAAAATGTTTCTTCCATCAATTAAATTAAGCTGTATATGTCCTCCATTTACAGTGGTTTTGTTCTCTACTCTAACTATTTTTAGAAAGGCCTCCTCCTTTGGGATTTTAACATACCATAAATACTTTGTGGGATATGGAACAAAACGAGCATAAAAGTCTATATCGGGTATAGAAATAGTGTCCATTAAACCAACAGGAAACTTATAGTCTCTTCTAACAACACCATCAACAAGAATCCTTCCATCAAAAATAATTCTCTTCGCCTCTCTAGCAGTTTCAGCTAAGCCAAGAACATCTCTAACTACAACAAGCAAAGGCAAGCTTCTATCAATTGGGTGAGGACCTGGCAAAGGCTTTACAACCCATTTATACTCCTTTCTAAGAATGGGCCAAAACCATGGAGCAGCCAATCTTTTTAGATGTCTAGAACTGCCCATTTTAGCCATGAGACATCGCCTCTAGGCTTTTTCAGCAATTTTCTTCTGCTCTTCATTTAAAGGCTTTGCCTTACCCTTCTTAACTAGTTCTTCTCTACTTCTTTGTCTTCTCTCAATTATTTTTCTTCTAACATCATCAACCTCTCCAAGCTTCACAATAACAACTTTTGATGGATGTATGGGATATGGAACATCTGTTCCATCAGCCTTTTTTATTGTTACCCCCTCCACATGTATTCTAGTTCTCTTTAAATCAACATCTAAAACCTTGCCTTCGTGTCCCCTCCAATCGCCTCTAACAATTCTAACAACATCATTTTTTCTCACATACAGTCTCTTAATTCCAAGTTCTCTAGCCAAATCATCAGATAGAGGTGCTGTTAGCAATCTCCATCTAAGGTGAAGTGGAAGGTTAAACAACTTCTTTCTTTGTTTTCTTGGCAGCTTTGTTTTAAGCTCCATAGCAGCTTAACACCCATCAAATGACTATTGTAGCCATGTTGGCTATTTGAGGCCATCTCTCAACAGCTTCTCTAGCCACGGGCCCTCTAATCTCCTTACCCTTTGGTGTACCATCTGGATTTACCAAGACACATGCATTGTCTTCAAATGCTATCCACGTGCCATCAGGTCTTTTAAAAGGCTTTTTCTGTCTTACAATTATGGCTCTTGATATTTGGCCTCTTAACTCAGGATTACCCTTCTTAACAGTAACTATAACCATGTCACCAACAGTTGCAAAGGGTACTCTTCTCAATCTTGTTTTTACACCTACTACACCCACCACCATTACCTCTCTTGCTCCACTATTATCAGCAACAACAAGTCTAGTTCCATTAATTATACCTGCAACTCTTCTTCTTCTCGGAAACGCTGCTCCTGTCTTGGCTCTTTTCACAGCCATTATCTACTCACCCACCTTCGACTTTCCAATTACTCCTAAAACAACAAAAGACACGCTTTTTGCAAGAGGTCTTGTCTCGCCTATAAGCACTATATCACCTTCTTTAGCTGATATACAGGGTGGGTTATGGACATGAATTCTACTTCTTCTTCTTTCATACCTTTTAAATTTCCTAACCCATACAACATATTCTCTTTCAACAACAACTGTATTCTGCATTTTTGCCTTGATAACCTTTCCAGTTAGTAACAACCCTCTTACACTAACGTTTCCATGCCAAGGACATTTATCATCATTACATGTTCTTTCCGGTGGTTTTAGACCAGGATACACAATACCTATGTTTCTAGTCCTCGTATTTTGCTGTATAGACATGTTTTACTCACTACGCATTACTCTTATAGCTTCTTATTTTTGTCTCTCAAACTTTTTAAGTCTATCCTCAGGCCTTCCAAAAATCTTGTTACCATCAACAAAGACTTTTTCACCTGTTTCTGGTATAGTGAATATAAATAATCCACCCTTCTTCATAACTGTTACAATTTTCTTGCGATTATAATCAGCTATTCGCAAAGTATTCATGGTCTCATCTACAACAATTCCGCTCAAGCCTTTTAGTGTTGGATCTAAATGAGACACAACCTCAACGTATAAACCTATTAATTCATGATATACCAAATTACTACCTGTTCTAAGCATGTTTGCTCTGACCCTTTGACTCTTCGTTCAATACTGTCAAAATTCTTGCAATGTTCTTTCTCACTATTCTTATTCTTGCTACATTTGTTAATGTTCCTGTTCTGGCTTGTGTTAAAAGTCTTAAAAGTTCAAGTCTCAACTCATTCAAAAGCCTTAATCTTTCTTCAAAACTCATAGACCTTATCTCATCAGCTTTAAGAGGTCTATCACTCAACCAGCATCACCTATGTCTTTTGTTCCTTAACCTCTGCTGCAGGGCTAACGATTTCAACATGATCAGATGTGAGACCAGGTTTTGTTATCAAAACCTCAACACCAAATATACCAGGCTTTAACAAAACATGTGCAACAGCTCTATCAATAAGCTTCAAGCTTTGCTCTCCTGATTTATACACCTTTCCAGCTTTTAACTTCTCATAGCGTGCTCTTTCAGCCACGAGCTTACCACTAATAACAATTTCACAGCCTAGTGCACCAGCTGCCATAACTCTTCTGAGAGCTATGAAACCTGCTCTTCTAAAGTGAACACCTCTTTCAAGAGCCATTGCAATATTGAAGGCAACAACTCTTGCATTGAGATCTGGGTTTTCAGCTTCAACAACTGTTATTTGTGGATTTTCAATGCCAAATAACTTTTCTAAAACAGTTTGTATTGTTTTTAGTGTTTGCCCTTTGCGACCTATTATAAGACCCGGTCTCAATGCATATATTATAACCCTTGTGCCAAGCGGTGTTCGAATAATGTCAACACCTGCATAGCCAGCTCTCCAGAACTTGCTAGCTAGATACTCATCAACAGCAACTTTCTTTATTCCCTGCTCTATAAAATACCTCTTTATATTTACCATAGATACTACACCTCAGCAACAATTACCTCAACACTAGTATGTGTTCTAAACCACGGTGTTGCTCTGCCAAAGGCTCTAGGCATCCACTTCTTGAGGTAATAGCCTCTGTGAGCAGCTATGTGAACTATTTTCAGCTTTTCCGCATTAAGACCTTTGCTAATAGCATTATTCTCAACATTTTCAAGCAACTTCAAAATGTTTTTAGCTACTTTCACAGGGTATCTTCCTATTGGGCTTTTAAAATCACTCCATCTACTTGCTAATCCACGTTTATGGCCAATACTAAGCTTGTACCTAGTATATGGTATAGGCTCCTTCAACTCTATTACTCTTCTAAGCAATTCCTTTGCTTTACTCAACTCCATACCTCTAATAACTTTACACACTTCATAAGCTTCCTTAAAAGACATTGGCACATCTCTAATAACAGCTCTAGCAGTCCTCTCCTCACTTACTCCTTCAAGTTTTGGATATCGCCAATGCCCCATTCATTTACGCACCATGTGACTAGTCAAAATTAGCACATCTTACTTAAAAATCAATATCAAATACAGTATGTGTTATTTAAGAGGAAATAAAAGCTTTATTGAATACCTACAAACCTATTAAAACCAGTCAAGTACTGTTTACTGCAAAAATCATGAGTCTTAAGCTTATTAACTCATAAATGTATATGACTAGGTTGCTGGTGACAAAATATGGTTGCTAGCTTAAAGCGTGTTAGCGATGTTGTTTGGGTTATTCCGAAAGAGTATAAGAGATGTATGAAGGTTCCTGCCATAATATATGCCGATGATTTTTTGTTAAACAAAATGAAGGAGGATGCAACATTAGAGCAAGCAGCAAATGTTGCTTGTTTACCAGGTATTGTGGGGGCAAGCTATACTCTTCCTGATGGTCACCAAGGCTATGGTTTTCCAATAGGCGGTGTCGCGGGTTTTAATTTGGAAACTGGTGTTGTTAGTCCAGGTGGTGTTGGGTATGACATTAACTGTGGTGTGAGGGTTTTAAGAACAGATCTAACTGTTAAGGATGTGAAGCCCAAGCTTAGGGAAATAGTTGACTTAGTATTTAGGAATATTCCAAGTGGTGTTGGAGCAACTGGAAAGATTAGGCTAACTGAAAGTGAGCTTAACAATGTTCTTGAGGAGGGAGCTCAATGGGCATTGAGACAAGGATATGCAACGGAATATGATATAGAGCATACAGAGTCTAAGGGAAGGCTGGAGTGGGCTGATGCATCAAAAGTTAGTAGAAGAGCTAAGGAGAGAGGAGCTCCACAGCTAGGTACATTGGGTAGTGGAAACCACTTTCTCGAAATTCAGGTAGTTGATAAGATATATCTTCCAGATGTGGCTAAGAAAATAGGTATTTTCGAAGAGGGGCAAATAACAATAATGGTTCATACAGGCTCTAGGGGCTTGGGACATCAAGTTGCTAGCGACTATTTAATGGTTATGGAGAGAGCGATGAGAAAATATGGAATAGAGGTACCAGATAGAGAATTAGCAGCTGTTCCATATAACAGTAATGAAGGAAGAGACTACTTTGCAGCAATGGCTGCTGCAGCAAACTATGCTTGGGCAAATAGACAGCTAATAACACACTGGGCTAGAGAGTCATTTGCAAGAGCATTTGGCTTTGCAGATTACGAAAAACTTGGAATAAGGATGATCTATGATGTAGCACATAACATTGCTAAAATAGAGGAACACGAATTTGAGGGAAGAAGAATGAAGCTTGTAGTACATAGAAAAGGGGCTACAAGAGCTTTCCCACCTCAACACCCAGAGATACCAGCTGACCATAGAGAATTTGGACAAATAGTATTAATTCCAGGAAGTATGGGTACTGCAAGCTACATAACAATACCGAATACGGGTGCTAAAGACTCTTGGTGGTCAGCCCCCCACGGAGCTGGGAGATGGATGAGTAGAGCAGCAGCAATAAGAGCTAAGTCACCAAGAGAAGTTATTGAAGCATTGGAGAGAAAGGGAATTCTTGTAAGAGCAGCTACCATGAGGGAATTATCTGAGGAAACACCTGAAGCCTACAAAGACGTTGATAGAGTAGTTGATGTTGCTACACGTGCCCATATAGTAAAACCTGTTGTTAGAATGATTCCAATAGCTGTTGTAAAGGGTTAAACAATCGTTGAAATAGTTATAGCCCCCGCAGAGACCCCGTGCACACACTTGCCAACGGCTCATTGATTGCACGGGTCGGCCGTCGACGGGGGCCTGAATATAGAGTGTGCTAGATACACCAAAATATTTTTATTTACATGAACTATTTAAACTAAATTTATATACCGCACCACATTCTAATTTTCTGGTAATGTATAATGCCTAAAATACCTGTGAAACTTGTAGATTGGAGTGATATTGTCGAATGGAGTTGGGGACTTGCGAAAAAGATTGAGGAAAGCAATTACATACCAGATGTGGTAATAGCTATTTCACGTGGTGGCTATGTGCCAGCAAGGCTTTTGTGTGATTTCTTAGGTGTTGAAAATCTACTATCAATTCAATCACAGCACTGGACAGAGGCTGCGAAAAAAGGTGAAAGAGCAATAATAAAGTTCGAGTATGTTATAGATCTCTCGGATATGAAGGCATTGCTTGTTGATGATATTGTCGATACAGGAGACTCGGTTATTCTTGCCAAGGAGTATATTCTAAGAAATTGGAAGCCAAAGGAGTTGCGCACAGCTGCATTGCAGTGGATATCATCAGTAGCTAAAATAAAACCTGATTACTATTTCATGGAGGTTAGGGAGTGGTATTGGTTTCAATACCCATGGACTAGGCTAGAAGATGTTACTCAGTTTATTAAGAGAATACTAGAATCAACGTATAAGGAAAGTGGAAAAAGTACTTGGCGTGTTGAGGAATTGACTAAAGAATTCAAGGAGTGGTATGGAATAGAAGTTGACAAAAGATACATTGATGAAGCTATAAAAATGCTTATTAAGAAAAGAGTTATTAAAGCAATTAACAATGAGCTGGTATATCTACCTGGATAAGTGCATCATGTAAACAAGGATAATAATATATGCTCTCTACATGTAACGCTAAACTTGATGAGATACTATTCTCAAAGCCTTCTAAAATCATTATATATGGTATTGCAGGTAGTGGAAAAACAAATTTTTTATTAAATATTCTTAAATGTTCTAAGCTCAACAACAGTAAGATTGTTTTTATATCAACTGAGGATCCTGTATTCCTAAACAGAGTTATGGATCTTGGCATAGACTCAAGTAATATATACTTTGCCTTTGCTTTAAGCCAGGAACACCTTCTTTCACTAATTCTTGAAAGCTTAAAATATGATGTTGTTATGGTAGCTGTTGATAGCATCAACCATTTGTATAGAGTTGAATCTGAAAGTAACAAAGGAATTAATATATTTGTTAATATCTTGGTAATATTAGATGCATTACATAGTAAGGGAATAACAATTGTTGCTAGTGCTCAAGTGAAGCTTGAAGAGAATATTGTTGCAGGATTTGAGTATCTTAGTTTATGGGCTGATAAAATAATTGAATTGAAGATACTGCCAAATAAGATGAGAAGCATAAAACTTGTTAAACCATTATCTCAACATGAGTACAGGTTTGTGATAACAAGTAAAGGGATAGAGTGGATACATAGGGACTTTAGCATGTAGCAGCTACATATTCTAAAGATATATCAGGTTTTAGGGAGTAGAAGATTCACTGTTTTTCTTTAAGATTTTACTCATTAACTCAGGATATTTGCTTCTTAGCCTATACTCAACATATTTATCCTCTGGTGAAAATCTTGGTGGATGGGGTACAATTGTTTTACTACCACATTTTGGGCACAAATCTTTTAATGTGTATAAATTACATTTTGGGCATTTTTTAATTCTCCACTTCATTACTACTATCCTTTTTGTATTTCCTCTCTTTCAAAGCTATATGAGTCTATCTCCATATTTTTTGCCAGTTTATCTATGAGACTACTTATCTTGTTGAAAACTTCCTCAGCTGTTTTATAATCATGAGCCTCTATTTCAATTCTATATCTGGGAGCCCCTATGGTGTATACATCTAGTTTGACTTGAGAACTCAGGGAAAGATTCTTGATTTCTGTTAGAAGCTTCTTTATTCTCTCAACACCATCTGGTTTATAGGAAATGATCTTGGCTATACCTCTTATTCTAACAGTTTTTATTGTAATATGTTTCTCTGCTTCCTCATATATTGCCTTAGCCCATTGCTCATTTATACCAACTTCAACAAGTTTTTGAGGCCCCATCATAACAGCGTCTTCAAGTATTGATAAAGGATCCATTCTTTCTAAATGTACCCAAACCTCTTTATAGGCTTCATCAAGTGACTTTCCTAGTTTTTTAGCTGTTAACTCTACTATTTTTTGAGCTTTTTGCATCCTTTTCCACCGCAGCATTTTGATTCTCTTCTCACCTTCCATTACCCTCTTCAAAGAAATGTCAACTTCTATTCTTGTAGGCTTTTTCTCAACTCTAATAACTTTACCAACAACAACTTGCTTTTCTTTCAAAATCTCTCTAATATCCTTAACATATTTTGTGCTTATTTCACTCCATGGAATAAAAGCTTCTAGATTTTGATACTCTAAAAGATCTGCGTAAGCACCATAATCAAATACCTTCTTTACTTGAGCAACAACTAATTCCCCTATTTCTGGCACTCCTCTTCTTCTAAAAGGTAGGCTCATATAACTGCACCCTACTGCAAAATAAGAATTGGTTGATAAGAAATTTTTATTTCTATCTTACTTAACCAAGTACTCTAACAGTTTCAGCATTAACTAGTTTTGCTTTTCCGCCAGTAGGTTGCACAATTACTGTGCCACATACTAAGCATCTTACAGGAAATGTTGCATGGTCAAATACAGGCTGTTCATTTCCACAAACATTGCATTTTACTCTAATGAACTTGCTTCGTGGTTCTGGTATTAATATTTTCCTCTTTTTAGCCAATTACCTCACCCATGCTTTTCAACCAATTCTGATTTCTTTAACCTAATTCCCTTTCTATGTAGGATATAACCACATTTGGAGCATTTAAGTTTTAAAACAACTTTCTTTGTTACTTTAGCAAATCTTTTTTGCTCTGGTTTTCTTTTTGAGCCGTAACCTTCTTGCTTTCTCAAGTATCTTCTTTGTCCCTCAGCCAGGGTTCTTCTCTTGCCATGTTTATATATCGCTACGCTATGTTCTGTATGCGTTCTACATTTGGGACAATATGTAACTATGGCTTTTGGTATTTTCACTGCAATCACATCTTAAATTAGTTACTTCTGCAAGTTTTACACACTTTAGCAGAATTTATAAGCAATATTGTTAGAATGGCTCAATTATTTCCACAAATCCCAGCGTAGAAAGATGTGCTGCAACATCAATTGGTAAAAGCGTTATGTATTGTGGCAAGGCTAATGAGAATTTAATTTGGCAAGGTTTTAAAATTTTGCATAGCACAACTCCACCTGGTAGCAACATAGATTTCTGTATAGCATTATTAAATATGTTTAGTGCATTACTTACTTTCTTCAAAAATGATCCTATAGCTTCATCTTCTAACACAATCTCTTCTCTTATAGCCTTTAATACAGCAAGCATAGATAAGGTTGCTGTTATTGTTGAAACATTCTTTTCAAACTCATTGCACAACTCCATCAGCTCCCTAGCCTCATCACCACTACACCAAATCTTCATATCCAAATTCAATTTGTTTATACTCTCAATAAGTTCATTAATTTCTTTAGAACTTATCTTCTCATCGCCTAGCACCTTATCAAAAATTGTTTTTACTTTCTCATAAATCTCCATATACATCGCTATTTCAATCACCTTACAGATATAAGATTTGCTACACCTTTAAAAATAAGGTAAGAGGCATAAGCATATTCTGCAACTATTATATCACCTCTCTTCAAATTAAATTCCCGATCAATTATTTTTATGGAAGGCAAATCTACAACAATTCTTATTTTAAGTAACTCATTTACATTGCTAATTGAAACGTTGTGTGCATTTAATTCAAATTCTGCTATATCCTTGATTATAAATGCTTTCCAACCTGTTTTTCCATTTATGCTATTTGGTATTCTAACAAGGTGTGTAGTATCTATGGTGACCTTAGAATCTATTGGAATTGACAGCTCATTAACAATATCATCAATTTGATTTGACAACACCTCTACTAATTGCAGCATTTTTACGTATTCAATTTTTTCCGTGTAGCCCATTAGAAAACTTTTTACATCAGGATCTGAAACTCTTTTTAGAAGAGATAACGCTATTCGCCTTCTCAATCCACCATCAACTATTCTTGGCACTAAATACCCTTGTCCCTTTTCCTTTTCTTTATAGTGCACATACATATTCCTAATATATTTTTTATCAAAATCACTTAATGTGATATAAGATACTATTTCTCTTCTTGTTTCAGAATCAATCTTATCAAATGGTTGTGGCAACTCAACTATTAAATGAAATCCTCTATTTCCAGAAAAACTTGCTTTATAATTTGTAAACCCAAAATCATTTTCAATAATATCTATAAGGCTAATTAAGTAGCTATAGGCTTTTTCAATACAAGTTTTATCCACATGTTCAAATTTTTTAAGCTCCAAATGGCAATATGGACACTCTTTCTCATCGCTTTTCGCTATATAGCCACAAGAAGGACAAAATCTGAACTCTATGACATTATTTTTACATTCAGGAATCTCATTTGCATCTATATCAAATACTAAGTCGCTTCCTATCCACCCTTTCTCAGACATGTTATTGTTTCCTGGAAAAGAATATTTTGCTGAGGAATAATACAAGTGTCTAGGAATATTCACGGTTATGTAACTTATTAATTGTGTAGGAGAGTCAAAAGATAAGTGACGAACATAATAGTCAGCATCAAATGGTTGCAGAGCTATTTCTCTAAGTGAAATATCTTGAGGTAGTTCTAAAGACGCATTTCTATAATACTCTTTAAATTTCTCTTTAAAAAAATCTAGTTCTTTTTCTTTTCCTCTTCTCTGAGACACTCCACATCACAAAGGCTTTGTTACTCTACTCTTGGTGCTATGAAAACTTTTAGAGAGGCTCCTCCAATTAAATCCAAGTCTATTTCACAAGGTATTTCAGGTGCTAATCTAATAGTAGCTGTTTCAGCTAGTTTTGAAAGTTGTGTTAAAGTTGATACATACTCCATTGAATACATGTTAGTGAATTCATTTACATCCTCAGCTATTTGATAATCTATTAACGTTCCCGTTGCTGTATTAAACAAAAACTCTACCTCACCTAGTTCTGTAGAGGCCATTAACGACAGACCATCTTTTAAAACTCTGAACTTTGCAACATCCCCTACATCTTCTAATATTGATAAAGCCAATGATAATGCAGGTCCAAGAATCTTAGCAACAACCTTGAATTCTAGAGATAGCTCTGGCACCTCTTCATATGTTGATGATATTAATGGTAGTATAAATGTTCTTTCTGTACCTCCCTTAGATATTAGGGATAGGCTTAGTCTACTACCATCACTAGATATTGCAAGCTTATCTGATTTAGAAGCTCTTCTAAGTATTTTTGACACATTTTCTAGGTTCAAAAACAATGTTTCTTCTTTTTCAACAACATATTCCTCGAAGGCTGTAAGAGGAATACTAAAATCTATTAACATTACTCTACTTGGATCCATAGCCCTGATTCTAACACCTTGGGTAGGGCTTAATTTCATACCTACAACTTCTAAGTAATCTGCAAGAGTTCTCAAAACATATCTCCAAACTCTAGCATCGCTAAATACAAATCTAATGTTTGAAGAGCTACTCACTTTTTACACCAAGAATAAAAGTCATTTGTTAAACGAAATATAAATGGTGTGCTTAAATAAAAATTTCTAGTTATAGACACTGCAAATCCTTTGGTTTTTCCATCTTAAACCAGTTTTTACTTATAATCAATTTGCATCTATATCGATTACAAGATGCATCTATGCATCTACAGTTCATAGCTATTAAATTATTTCCTATGGCTGTAAGCAGCTCTAGTACTTTATTCAAAGAGCTCGTGATTGTGCAGAGTGTTAAATCGCTTGATTTTGCACTTACTATTTCTATTTTCTGAAGATCCTCATCAAACAGTATTATTAGCTTGTCTCCCTCTTCAATATTAAGTAAAAGTCTTAGAGCAGAGGGTATAGTTATTCTTCCCTTTACATCAACCTTTACTATGTCTGCATACATTACAATACCACTGTTTCTATGCTCTTGGCGCTACCCAGATTTCTACCTTACTTCCACCAGTTATCTCAAATGATATTTTCAATGGTTTGTCAGAACCAAATGATATGCTACACTCATCTGCAAGGTTAAGAAGCTTTGCAATAGCCTTTAAATGCTCAACACTATACTTTGCAATAGTATTGCTTACAGTGGATTCTAGATATGTTAGTGGGTGAAACTGCTTTAGAACGGTTTCATATGATCCTAAATCACCATGCGCAACAACCTTTATTCCATTTAGTTCTGAAGAATATATGAGTGACATCTCCTCTCCTACAATACTAACATCCTTTATTATAGATACAAGCTCACTTGAAGGAAGATTTGCAGAAACTTCAAGCTCAACATTTATTGATCCTATTCTATCAAAGCTCACTTCTGATAGGGGCACGGCATATTCTCTTTCTACATTATTCCTAACATTGAAGACTCTTACTTTCAATTCTCTTCCTCCAGCCATATACTCAAATGTTACCTTATCTCTTTTTGAAGCTCTTCTTAATGATTTGACAAATTCATCTCTATCAGCAATTATTCTAACCTCTTCACTAACACTATATTCTTCAAATGCTACTGATGGAATTGAAAATAGAATCATAGATACCTTGTCAGGAGAAAGAGCCTCTATAGAGAACTGATCTAGTGATATAACAATTGGTATTTGATCTACAATACTCTTCAATGCTTGTGCAACAACCTTTATTACTGCACCAACAGGATAAGTTATTCTTGCACTCATATTGCTACCTCAAAACAAAATTTTACCTTTCCAAATCTATAAAATTATCGGCTAAAATACTTAGTATTTTTGAGGTGATGCTGAATAAAAATTGAGATTTTCACAATACTTGGAGGATATGTAGCTATAGAAGTTGAAGCTAGTGAAGCAATAGAGATTCTCAAAAAGCTTAGAAACGAGCTTAGCAAGGGTGGAGAAGATGTAGAGGATAGCATCAGAATGATACAACACTTTGACACATTCTATGGTGTAATGCAAAGAAAATTCAAAGATTTTCTAACACCCAAGAAAAATGTTAGTGAATTAATAAAAGGAAATGTAATGGTTGATAAGATAAAGCTTGTAAAGAAGAATAATCAAAAAATTGTTGTAATAGTTTTTGATAGATCTATTAGCAAAGAAATGATAAAAAGTGCTTTAACTAAACTTGGTTATGAAGTTGTAGAACACTAGTACCTACACACATCAAGATTAATTATGAACATAAAATGCTTCTAAGTATCTAATTCTCAGGATTTTGATGATCTTTTTCTTTTGCCGCGTTTTGGCGTTGCTTCAACCTGTATTGGGCTTTGCACAAATGATTCCAGCATTTTTCTTGCTTCACTAATTGGGATTTCACCTTTGACTAGCTTATCCCAGGTTTCTGAGCGAAGAATAAACAATTCTAGTTCTTGTGGTGAAAACGCTACATACTCCATTTCCTCGCCTTCAGCATATACCTCTTTCTCTTCTTCTGCCTGAACTTCTTCCCCTTCTTGAATTTCTGATGATTGAATTTCTTCCTCCATTAGCATAACCCAGAATAATTTTTGTTCAATAAGCTATATGATTTCTACATTAAAAGCTTTTATATATTATTCAACATAGTTTATGGTAGGTATTTTCAAAAATCAGAAATGGAATTAAAAGGAGGATAAGGAGCATTTTCTAATCATAACTAGTATTATGGCAAGTACCAAGATTAGTAAAGGCATTAAATAAACAATTATTGGAAATAAAGAGCCTTCAAATAATAGCATTAAAAGCGTAGCAATGGCTAAAACATTAAATATTACAATTCTTTTTGCTAACTCATTTTCTATGCAGCCTTTCATATAATCATCCTTAGCTTCGCATAACCTCCTAATACTTTGGCAAAGCCTATGGAAACTGAGAAAAGTATTGTAATATAGAGAGCAACACCAACAATATCTATATAAATAGCTCTAATAATTTCATCAAAAATATTTGGAATGTTACCACTATTCATAGCCTGGGACTGAGCCATGTATATATAGCTTTCACTAGGCTCTACCTCAGCATTTTCATCTTTATCCAAACTCACACTTAGTTTGTGCATTCCTGCAGGAATTTTCAATACATATGATCTTCCATATAAGTCAAACCATCTCCACCGATACTTTATATAGTCATCTACATTCTCAATAGTATTAGAGTCTATGCTCAATGACTTTATGTTGTAAGCATCAACCAAAGAAATGTAGAGATCAAAGTCTTGTTGAGACTCCAAATAAACCTCGATATACTTAGGCGTAAACAATGATACATTTACAGAACTTGGAAATGGGAATGCATGTAAAGCTATTCCCTCGTTATAATCTATTAAACCCATTACCTTCAAATTCAGTTTACATAATAGTGGTGTAGTACCACTATATGTATTTCTGCATAGATTATGAATTGAAGCATTCGTTATATTTGTAAAAAACATGTGACCACAAACATCAAAATACAAAGTTGCATTTCCTTCATAATTAACTAACATGGTGTAAATGCTTGAGTATACTGGTATTGGAGCAATATATTTATTACCATACTCAAGTCCTATAAATCCATGGGAAATGCTTTTATTATTCATATTAACTACAGATCCATATACTATGAAACCACTTAAGCTAGATGCTTCAGAAAAAATTAGCATTTTTACAAACTGCATATAGAGAGGTAAAGCAGTGTTAAAAACAAGTGCAAATGCTAATAGAAATGCACCAGCGCTTCGCGCAATTCTAAATGGTATTGCCATTAATGCTAGGCCCAATGCTATGAAAGTCCAAAAAGAAGTTTTAACAACAACTGATAATGTATACATAACCAATAACATGTAAAGCGAAGCTACAATGCTATTCATAATCATAGAAACAAGCCTAGTTATACCTGACAAAAAACCTATTTTACTTAGCAAATCTCTAAGCAAACCCAACATCATTAAGACATATACTCTACCTGCTATAGATGCCTTCGTATATGAGAGAAAAGAATTCCAATCACCACCTAGAGTATGCTGAATTATGTTAGATAATGTAACTATTGAGGATATGCTAAACAACAAAACCATTACAAAAAAAGCATCTGCAATTAGCCTAGGAGCCCAACGCTTTAAACTTGTAACAGGTATCGGAAGAGAATATATTAGAACACCTATGTAAAATGTCAATATTGCTAAGTAATAAGCAACTATTATTAGATACAAGGCTCTTCCCCCAACAAGTTAAAAATAACCTATTTTTAGCTTAGCATAAGCTATGGTAGCTGAGGCGATGGTGGTGGAGGAAGAGCATTTCCTATATATGCCGATACATATGTTATAAGCCAAAATATTGTAGTTCCAATGGCAACCCAAAAAGCACCCCATACAGCATCCTCAACAAGACCTTGTCCAATTCTTCTTACCTTTCCCATGGGTATTGGCGCTCCTTTAATAGCCCATCCTATTAACCATGTTAAGAAAAACAAAAGCCATGAAACTACAACAGTTTTACTTATAATGTCCTTTATCAGTGCTATGATATCCATTTTCTAGTCCCGATATCACTAGAAACCTTATAAAATGTTTTGAATTATTTGAATTGCTAGTGAAGCGCTATTCCCAATACCTTCTTGTTTTCAAATATTTTTCCTCATACTCTAGAATATTTTGTATAAGAGTGTTCATGTCAAAAGATTTTGACAATACTTTTTTTGCATTCTCTATTCCAATACCAATACCCTGTAATGCTATTAAACATGCAAGTCCATATTCCATTATAATATTTGCTGCCTCAGCAAATTTCTCTAAAAATGTTCTTTCCTCAACATTTAGTTTCCCTATTTCCCCAAAACTTTTAACTTTTAACAATATTTTCTTCAACATAGCAACATCATCATCTTTATCTATTACAGTTACAGCCTTAGAACCACAAGAAGGACAGTGAACAGCACATTTAAATGGATTTTCTGTTTTGCAAACATTTGATAAATACTCATTTATACTTAACTCAAATGTTGTACCACATACCAAACAAAATGCTTTTATTTTTCTATTTAAAAGCCTTCGCTTTGCTAATTCAATTAACAATTCCTTTGGCATTGCTGCATTTCTTACGATGTATCTCAAAGCACCTAATTGTGTAATTTCTTGAAGGTATGGTGATGGTTTTCTTGTAATAATAATCCTAATCTTCATGTCTTTTGAAAGAGTGTCTATGAATTCTATAACACTTTGAATATCAATTTTATCTACAAGCATTTCTCGGATTGTTTCATCAACTAAGATTGGTATATTCATCAAATTATTTATAATCCTTTTAACTTCTTTCAAGTCGCTATTCTTTGATATTACGCCCATTTTTCTTGCAACATTAATTAAATTTCTTCTAAATATTGATGTTTTTTTCAATTCCTCTACAATAAATTCCCTCACTAATCCTTTCTCATTTAAATTAAACAATAATGTAATCAAGTTTTTTATGTGATTAGTATCAATATCAGTATCTGCAAACACCACTGTACCAAGTTGATGAGACCTGTAAACATTTCCTATTTTTAAATAATCCCTTAAAATCTTTGATATAACTATTGAAAATGCTTCAGATGCCTTAGAACCTAAGCATGTATATATGGCTACTAAGGTCTTTTTCTCATTAGGAATTCTGAACAACTCTATTGTTAGAACTTTATCATTTGGATATACTTTACATATATTTTCCTTATTCAATATTAGAAACTCTTTCACATCCCTATCAACATTATAGTTATCCAGAAGCATATTTACACATTCAAGGCCGTCGCAAGTACAAAAACGTCTAAGAAATGAACAAACCTCTCTTGCAACTTTTCTATGAACAGGAATATTTTCTCCAACCCATCTAGGCAACACAATCTCTGCAAGATCTGTAAATGGTGCTAGCCAAACATTTTTCTCATCATAATCTATGCTAACAATTTTCCATGGCTTTCCAGCTAACACTATAACATCGTTTTCATTACATGTTGCTATAAAATCTTCATCTAGAGATGCCACTATCTTATGGTCAATTATAGACTTTGCAGAATATTGTGATGTATCAGGTATCATATTTGTTGTCACATAATATATGTAACCCCTTTTAGAATCACTACACCTACCTCTACTGGGATCATCACACTTTATGAGGCCAATTTCATTAAGAAATGAAGCAACTTTCTCCACATCCTCCAATGTTATACCATTAAATAAAGGAGACTTTTTTACAATGTTAAAGAATTCTTCAATACTTATCAATCCTCTTTCAATGGTTAAACCTACAAGTTGATGAACTAAAACATCTAGACTATTAAAATGCATTTCTTCAGACTCTAAATCCTTTCTTTGAAGCCTTTTCGCAATAACTATTGATTCAATAATTTCTGTAATTATTGGTGGAACAAGCACAATTCCTTTTGAAATACTTGTTTCTCTATGACCTGCACGACCAACTCTTTGCATGAGCTTAACAACTTGCCTTGGAGATAAATACTGTAGCACAAGATCTACACTTCCAATGTCTATACCAAGCTCAAGACTTGATGTTGAAACAACTACTTTCAAAGAACCCTCTTTAAAATTCCTTTCAACATATTCTCTTTCGATTTTCGATAATGAACCATGGTGAAGCCCAACATTACCTTCACTAAGTAGTTTATGAGTTCTAAGTAGGAAGCTTAGTTCTTCTGCTGATGTTCTAGTGTTTGTGAAAAGTAAAATTTGGCTATGCTGCCATTTGCTTGCTATTTCAGATATCTTTTCCACTACTTTGTTCACGTCAAATACTCCACTCTGATAACTATTTTCAGTTAAAACAACTTTTACATCATATACCTTCTCAACGTCTGATAAAGCAATATCAAAGGATCTATTTGAGAATATAATGTTTCCAATGACTCTTGCATTCTGCTCGCTCATTGATGCTGATATAGCTATTCTTCTAACATGTTTCTGTAAGGCCTCATCTAATCTCTCAAGAGACAAGAAAAGTTCTGTACCTCTTTCATCATTAATTAGCTCCTGAAGTTCATCAATAACAACAGCATACAAATTTAACATATGGTTCATCAAATCCTTTTTAATAAGTAATATTTGGAAGCTTTCTGGGGTGGTGAGAAGAATATGAGGAGGCTTTTTAACAATTCTCTTTCTCACAGCATATGACGTATCTCCATGCCAAACCTCAACATCGCAGTTAAACACTGAACAAATTTTTTCTAACCTATTCTTGATGTCTCTATTTAATGCTCTGAGAGGTGTTATGTAAATAATGAGAATACTTGGTGTTTCCTTTAAAAAACCATTTTTAGTTAATTTAATGAGAAGAGGAACCATGACAGCTTCTGTTTTACCAGATCCTGTAGGTGCTATTACAATCAAGTCTCTATCGTGTTCTAAAACCTTGGGAAATGAAATCTTCTGTATGTTTGTTAATGTTTCAAAACCTAGTTTTGCAAACCAATAACTAGCATCGTCAGCACTATTCTTCATAGTTACTGAAACCTTAAACAAAACCATTTACTTAACAAATTCATAAATATTAATTTTCAAAAATAATATATATTGAAATCATTAAGAGTTGCAGCCCATGATAAATAGAAATCATAAACTTGTTGACACACTCTTCAATATTTATACAGTTATGCTTGGCATTATTCTCTTACTATTCTACCTTACATTTTTGTCTAATTTAAAGTTAAGCATATTTGACTACATATACATCTATGGTTTTAGAGTTGATAGTCTACAAATGTACTTAGCAAACTCAATTCAGGCTTTGACCAAATATTTTCCAAGATTTTTATCCTATATACTTTTCTCAAGTTTATTCATAGCTATAGAAACGTTGATTGTAATTAAGCAAAGATCTAAACCACAGCTTCTTATCGAAGCATTACTATACTTTCTATTCACAGGTGATATCACATCTACACTCATACTTCTTATTATAATGATTTTAAATCTAAAGTTTCTAACATTCTTCATTAATGAGAATAAGAATGAGAAAAAACGAGATGTTGAATGCTTTAGTAATGAAGCAAAATTATCTACTTTGCTTATAGCATTTGGTTCATTGCTATTAATGTTTTCTTTAGAATCATTAGTATTCAGATTCATAACTGTAACTACATTAGTTGTATACATGGTAATTTTTATTGGTGTAGCTTTTTTAAAGCTTCATTGTTTAGCTAGACAATCCATTGCAAAAATTATACTAGTATCTATTCCGCCATTTGGAGTAGTTGTTCTAATGAAAAGCTCTTAAATAATTTATAATCTTAAATCATTTATTTAACTTCTATAACCTCAATTTTATGCCATGAAATGGCTGTAGACAATTTATTAAGTACATCTTCTACTCGTTTTTTAACCGTCTCAATATCTATGAATGGAACAACATCTATATAGTAAAACCTTTTCACAGTTTTGCTAGGATGAGTACCGAAGGTACATGAATTCTCTCTACAAATATCTCTCAATTCTTTTACTATTAGCTCTAAATATTGCTCATCGGAAAGCAATAGAAATACATTAACCCTTTTTACACCTTTAGATGACATTGTGTAGCAACCTTTCATTTCTTTAATTAATCAGGTAGGGAGTCCTTTCATCATTTTTCAGTACTCGGCAGTTACATCATTTTGAATATACTTTATCGTGATAGCCTTTCAATAATATCAAGTGCTCTGTTTTCTGGAGATAGCTTTACATATGCTTTCTTATATCCATCTCTATCTATTAGTGTGTTAACCTTTAAAACTTTTACATTAAATGTTTTTTCAACAAATTCTTTTATCTCTTTTTTATTGCTATTTCTATGAACCTTGAGTGTTATATAGTTGTATTTTTCAGCAAGAAGATAGGCTTTCTCTGTTGTGACAATGTTTACAACAATATTCTTCTTTTCAGTATTTTGACTCATGGCTTTTCAACCACATACAATTTAGATAGTTCTTCTAATGCTTTTTGTGTTATAATAGCAAGTCTTCCTGGCATGCCCCCTGGAGCCAATTTACATATGTTTAGTGTTTGTGGTGTGAGATAATCTACCCCTGGCAAATTCCTAATTGCTTTGATAACAGGTGCTTGAGTTGATGAAACTATGAATAGCATGCTTTTTGTTTCTTTATATCTTCTTCCCCTCATCTTACCCTTTCCACTTCTAATCTTCACACTATTCTGCGCTTTTTCAATGTTTTGCCAAAGCCCTGTCTTCACAAGATATTCTTTAACTGCTTTTGTTGACTCAATATTTTCAAATTCGTTAACAATTATTATTGGTGGTGAAGATATCTGTGGTGGTATTATGTGTCCTCTAGCAGTAACATATTTTACGTTTGCTAAAGCTGACAATGCTGAAATTATTGCTAACTTCATTTCCTTTTTATTTATTTCCTCATGTGTTTTTCTCATTGTTGTTGGCGCAAATTGTCTTCTACCACCAACTACATTTGGTGCAAGAACCGCTCTACCATTATCTAATCTAGGCACTCTCGCAACACTATATCCTATACCCCACGATTCACCAACTCTTCTTTTCCCAGCTAGCGGATCTCTTCCCTTTGGCTGCACCCTTGCTGTAAAAGCTGATAACACAGCTCTTCTAATTAGATCAACTCTAACTGGGTAACTAAAGAGCAGTGGCAGCTCAACTTTATCCACAACATTACCATTTAAATCTAGTAGGGTTCCGTATCTTTTCTCAACAGGATATAAAATTAGGAATTTGTTCACCATTTTAATCAACCAGCTATTTTACTTTCTAAACTTACATAAACAATTTTTGGTGGTTGAGTTGGAACCCATCTTGGTGGTCTAATGGGCCATCTCAAAACAAGTGGTCTTTTTGGAACTCCAATGCAGCTCCCCCAAATCATTATCCATTTCGACTTTACTATGCCATAGTGTGGAAAACCTCCAGCAGGTGTTATAGCATATCCATCATCGCCCATAGCAATGATTCTCTTGTTAAATTCTGTTCTTCTGTGAAAGCCCGTTTGACCTGGTTGAGGAACCTCAGACATTGCACCAATTGTTGGGCTTCTGCTACCAACTCTTCTACTACCTTTTCTATGTTTATGCCATCTTGGCAACTCCTTTACACCAAATCTCTTAATAACTCCTTGGAATCCCTTGCCCTTAGTAACTCCTATAATATCAATAAATTGGCCAGGACTAAAAACACTATCCACGGTTATAGTCTTTCCCAGAATATCTAATGCATAGGCAATTCTTTGAGTAATATCTCCACCACCTACAGTAACTTCTATTAAATCTGGCACCTTTTTACTTAACCCCCCAACAGTTTTAACATTAGCTGCAAGAACAAGCGAAACTCTTTTTATTAAAGATGTGTTATTTTTAATCCACTCTATTCTATCATTAATATTTGCTGATGGTCTATATGTTGGTATTCTTCTCCAGATTTCTATCTCCTTTGGAGGCTCTATCCAAACATCTTTTAAAAGTCCTAGACCACCATATTCATTAACGCCATATACCCTTAAAGCTATTGGTATCATTTGCGGAGTTTCAACTATTGTTACTGGAACAAATATTTCTTTACCATACGTAGGGGTTCCAGGTCTATCATCTACAAGAATAACATGTGACATACCGACTTTATAGCCCAAGAAACCCAGAAGTCTTGGTGTATCGAGTTGAGGTGAAGGCCAGCTTTTCACACGTGGAATAAATTCTGATGCTCTTTTCCTTGGTCTAAAACCTAGGCTTCCACGTCTTGGTGCTTTTGTCTTTCTATGTGCCAACGCTTTTCACCTTACTGCAAAAACTTATTGCTTTTTACCTTTTTGCTGTTTTTTAGACCCTTCTCCCTGTTGCGAACTACTTGATTTTACCATGAAAAGTGTTGTTTTTTGCTTACCACCCATTGCCGCAAAACCTCAATCACAATATTTTACTACACTATTATTGTGACATTACTTGAGAAATCAATACAAAACCCTGCTAATAAGCTTTTATAAAGTATGATTTCTGTCAAGGTTTAATATTTACTTATAAACTGTGTATCATCTTTATTTGTTTCAGCTATAAGGTGTTGAAATAGCATGAGTAAGCAATGCTGGGAATTGCCAGTAGAGTGGAAAAAGTTTAGATATAGAGGAAAAGGTCTAGAAGAATTAATAGATATGCCTATGGATGAACTTGTAAAGTTTTTGAATAGTAGAGCACGAAGAAGTTTAACTAGAGGATTTTCAGCTAGGCATAGAAGACTTCTTGAGAAAATTATTGAAGCTAGACAAAAACTTGTAAATGAATGCAAAGAAACTGTGATAAAAACTCATGTGAGGGATATGATCATCCTACCTGTTATGGTTGGTCTAACAATATCTATTTACAATGGCAAAGAATATGTTCCAGTTAAAATAACTCCCGAAATGATAGGGCACTATCTAGGAGAGTTTGCACCAACAACAAAGCAGGTAAAGCATGGTGAACCAGGACTTAAAGCAACTAGAAGCACGTTATTTGTTGCACTTAAATAAATATTATTATCATTATACAGTAGGTGCTTTGCATGGGTAAGAGAATACTCGTTCAAAGGATGGGTAGAGGAGGTCAGCAGTTCAGAAGCCCAAAACACAAAAAAATAGCTCCTGTTAAATACCCATATCTGCCACCTGATAAAACATTGAAGGGAATAGTTGTTGACATAATTCATGAGCCTGGAAGAAGTGCACCAATAGCTTTGATAAAGCTTGAAAATGGTGAAGAGTTTTATAATGTAGCAGTTGAGGGATTGAGAGTAGGACAAGTAATTGAAATAGGTTCTGGTGCAAGTATTGCAAATGGTAATATAGTTCCTTTAAGAAATGTTCCTGAAGGTGCTAGGGTATGCAATGTAGAGTTGAGACCATATGATGGGGGCAAGCTTGTAAGAAGTGGAGGATCATATGCCATAGTAACTGGAAAAACATCTACACATGCAATACTTACTTTGCCAAGTGGAAAACAAAAAACAGTGTTGCTTGATGCAAGAGCAACAATTGGAATGGTTGCAGGAGGTGGTAGACTAGAAAAGCCATTGTTAAAAGCAGGTAATGCATACTACAAGTGGAGGGCAAAGGCAAGAAAGTGGCCAAGGGTTAGAGGTGTTGCAATGAATGCTGTTGATCATCCACATGGTGGAGGCTCGCATCAAAGTGAGTCAAAGCCAACAACAATATCGAGAAGAGCTCCACCAGGAAGAAAAGTTGGGCACATATCTGCTAAAAGAACAGGTCGAAAGAAGGGAGCTCACTAGTTTAAAGACCATAATATCTTTTAAGTATTCTTTCAATTGATTCATAACCTTCACCTGAATTTTCCAGTACCTTGACTCTATACTCATACTCAGCCTCTACATCATCTCTATCTAATCTTTTTGCAAGTCTTTTAATAATATAGCTGCTTAGAATTGATCCACCCCTACTCATATCGTATATCTCTCTCCATCCATCATCAACTCTTTCAAATATTTTCCATACTCTTCGCTCAATGCTATATCCTCTACGAATTCTTGAAACAAGTACCATTAGTGCAGTATTTAGGGAGAGCATTACGTATAGGTCTCGTGGTAAAAGACCTCTTACTGCTAATTCATACTCTTCTGGCGCTGATGCATGAAATGTTGTTGCAGAACCTGAACCAGATGCAACTGCTCTTACAAGTGCAATTATTTCACGTCCTCTAACTTCACCAACAACTAGAATATCGGGTCTGTATCTAAGAGCTGTGAAACATCTTTGGAGTAACTCATCAGAGTCTTCGCCATAGAATTGTATGAACCTAGTTCTTAATGGAAGCTTAATTTCTGGCACATCTTGAACAACTACTATCTTCCAATTTGGGTTTGACAACTGCAAAAAAGCATTTAGTAGTGTTGTTTTTCCGCTACCACTTCCACCAACAACAACGTAAAAAAGCTTTGCATCATTAACTAGCCACATTAATGCAGCTATTTCATAGTTTATAACCCCTTGTTTAACAAGTTTTACAACATCTATTGGAACATTTGGCAATTTTCTAACATTAAATGTTGGACTTGAACTAATTGGGTTACCCAATGTGGCAGCAACTCTATAGCCTTCTGGAAGAGTTCCATGAAGCTCTGGCTTTGCATATGATACGGATTTGCCACATTTTATAGCTAGCTTATCTATATAGTTCTTTGCCTCTTCCTCGCTTTGAAAATGAATATTGGTTACAAGAGCTTCATACGATAGAAAATCTCTATGAACAACAGTTACAGGTTTTCTCCAATCAGAAAGCTCCACATCCTCAACTCCACCATCATTTAATACAACATCTAGAATGCCATATCCCTTGCTATCTCTATAAACATAATACATTAGTGTATCATAGTATTTGCGAAGAACCATTCCAAGACCAATTTCACTAGCAACTATTTCAACGGCTTTTCTAATTTCTTCAAATGATTCTAAGCTAAAGTAAGAAGTATACAAGTAGCTCATAATCTTGTTATATGCGTTAAGAAGTACTTCATCAACTAAAGGCTCGTTTACAAAATACCTTGCAATACCATGCTTATCAACACATATTATTACCTCAGCCATTCCAACACTATATCTCCTTAAAACATCCAAACAAATATCATCAATATTTTCAATTCTCAAATATCTTAGATTCTTCACAACAAAATTAACTGAATTATTTTTAGAAAAGGCCTTGCGCATTCTTATTAAAAAATTCAAAGTGAGACACCTCCGAAAGAAAATACCTTATTTAAATAACGTATATCGAAAAATTGATTTGCAAAACTATGATAATTTAAATAATGAATAACATAGATATGAAGTTTGTTGTTTTAATTCGCAATTGTTGATAACAAAAACTTTATAACCCTATTATTAACATAAATAGAAACTCAGTAGCCGGGTCGTCTAGCGGCCAAGGATGCGGGGCTTTGGCCCCCGTGACCGGGGTTCGAATCCCCGCCCGGCTACCAACAACACAATTAATGATGATCAGAGGGTCTTATGAGTGTTCTCGATGAAGAAAGCCGGAAATGCTGATCAGAATTAATGGCAATGGCATCAGTTAAACAGATAACGTAAAATTTGTAATAGTTTAATTGTGTTTTGGTGCTATTTTCAATGGGTTCTCAAAGTAGAAAACCATTAATTAAAAGAATTGCCGAAAAGGTTCTTGGACCCAGCTTTGCTGATATGCTTTGGAAAAGAATTGAGATAGTAGGAGATGTAGTGATTATTAGGCGTGCTTTTGATGTTTCTGTGGAAGTTTACAAAGCAATTGGTGAAGAAATTCTACGAGAGCTTCCATATATAAAAAGTGTTTGGCTTGCAACATCACCTGTGAAAGGCTCTGAAAGAATTAGAGAGTATGTTCATATTGCTGGAGAAAAGAAGAGTGAAACAATGTATAAAGAGCATGGCTGTATATTCAAAGTGGATTTTACAAAAGTTTACATATCTCCTGTTTTAGGTTTTGACCACATCAGAATAGCGAAAATGGTTAAAGCAAATGAGAAGATATTAAACATGTTTGCGGGATTTGGCCCTTATAGCATAATAATATCTAGGTATTCTAAACCATTTTATGTAGTTTCAATAGATTTAAACGAATTTGCTGCAAAATATGCTAGAATAAACATCGAGTTAAATAAGGTTGATGCATTCAACGAGGTTATACATGGAGATGCATTATTGATTACACCAACATTTCATGAAGAATTTGACAGAATATTAATGCCTTATCCAGATATTTTTGAAAATGCATTCAAAGCCTCGCTAAGTGCTGTAAAAATAGGTGGTTATCTGCATCCACATCTATTTGTAGAAGCACAAAATAAGCACGAAGCTATGCAAAAAGCATATGACATTATTAAATTACATGCAAAAGAACTTGGTGTTGTTGTAGAAACTCTTGGAGGTCATGTGATAAGGGGTGTGGCACCAAGAAAATACCATGTTACTGTAGATGCTATAGTAAAATCCAAATACAAGAAGCAATGATGTAACTGTATTATAAGTACTATAAATGCTTGCCAAAATTGAAACCTCAATGCTATTGCATTAAATAGAAGCATGTCACGAGGGTATTTATTGTGTCATTGGTATGAAGAATAAAAAATATTTTTAGGCAGGCTAACAATGATTCAATGATATGGTAAAACAATGCCTCGGGGTGAAGCATTTTAATGTCATATGGATTTAATAAAGATGTTGATGTTGTTATTAAAGAGTTTAATAGCATGTTTAATGTTGATCCAGATGTTGTTGTATCTGCTCCAGGTCGTCTTGATTTTTTGAATACGCATCAGGATTACAAGGGCCTTCCTGTTGTGTCTGTTGGTGTTAATCTAAGGACTTATGTTGCTGGAAAGAGATTTGAAGGTAGTTTCATAGAGGTTTTTTCAGGTAATTTAAGAGATGAGGGATCCGATTACTTTGATAGAATTGATTTATCAAAACTTGAATTGGTTTCTAAGCAAAAGTGGTTTGGAAATTACTTAAGAGCAGCTATTATTGCACTTAAACAAAGAGGATATGTTATTAACAGTGGTGCAAGGATTTGGATAAGAAGCTGGGTTCCAATAGCCTCTGGATTAGGAAGCAGTGGAACACTAGTGGTAGCCTTTATAGCAGCATTAAATGAGTTATACGGCTTAAATCTTAGTGTAAAAGACATTGCCGAGCTTGCCTATATTGCAGAACATGATGTTTTAAATATTCCATGTGGAAGACTAGATCAGTATGGTGCTGCTTTTGGCAATGTATCTGTAATTGAAACTGTTCCACCATATAATGTTGAAACAATACAGTTTAGTGAGGGAATTTTTGCTGTTATTGATAGTGGCATTAGACATAGCACAGCAGATATTCATCCAAAAAGACAAAAAGAAATAGAGATGGGTTTAGAAAAACTCATGTCAATAGCTTCAGAATCCTTGAGAAAGAAGCTTGGGTACAGGTATTGGGAACCTAAATGGGATTCTTTAACAATTGAGGAACTTAAACCATATTTAAATGAATTGGAGGAGAAGAGTCGAAACAGAATACTATACACTATTAAAGCCCATAAATCAACAATGTTGGCAATAAAGATTCTTAAAGGCTATAAACCCTCATCTACAGAAATTGCTCAAGTACTTGAAGTAAGTGAGGAGGATGCTAGGAAGATAGTAGGTAAAAGCAAAGTAGATATAATTGGCTACATAATGACTCATCAACATCAGTTACTTAGTCGCTTATACGATGTTAGCCTATCTGAACTCGATAAAATTGTTGATGAATTTATAAGCAATGGTGCTTTAGGAGCAAAACTTTCTGGAGCAGGCCTAGGAGGATGTGTTATTGCACTTTTCAGAGACTCTGAAACAGCTTCTAAAGCACTTAATCACATTCTCTCAAGAGGTATCGGAGCCAGGGGCTGGATCGTAAAAGTGGATAGGGGCATAACTCGCCATAGGTGATGCGCACTATGTCAAATAGTGAAGAGCTTGTTATGGAACTTAGATGGGATCCTACACTAGGAGAGTGGATAATGGTTTCAAATATTAGAAGTGCAAGACCATGGCAACCAACATCTTTTTGCCCTTTCTGCCCTGGAACTCCTGAAACAGGATATGGATGGAAAGCGCTTATACTTGAAAATAGGTTTCCCATGCTAATTGAAAATCCGCCTAATCCATCTATTCACAGATTCTACAAAACTGCAAAAGCTAGTGGAAAGTGTTATGTTGTTGTAGAAACCCCTCAGCATGACTTAGACGATTTAAGTGATTTACCTCTTGAACAAATAAAATATGTTATTGAGCTTGTTATTGAAAAGCAGAAAGAGGAAATGAAAAAAGATTATGCCGAGTATTTTCTATGGTTTAGAAACAAAGGTAGGGAAATAGGTGTCTCGCTTACACACCCACATAGCCAAATATATGTCACACCATTTACCCCCATAAGAGTACTGAGGGAGATAGAGAATGCTAAAATATATTGGGAGAAAAATAGAAGATGCCTTTTTTGCGATATACTAAAAGTGGAAGTTGAAGACAAAACAAGATTACTGTTGGAAAACACAAACTGGGTTGCATTCATGCCATTCTACTCTCACTGGCCATTTGAAATACACATATATCCAAAGAAACATATCCAGCTCCTCACCCAATTGTCCGAAGTAGATATTGTAGACCTCGCTAAAATACTGAAGCATAGTTTGTGTGGCTTAAAGAAGCTATTCTCAAAACCAATGCCATATATAATGGCTGTTCACCAAAGCCCCTTGAAAGGCGATTGCAGCTTTTATCATCTTCACATTGAAATTTATGGAATATTGCGTGATGAAAACAAGTTAAAGTATGCTGCAGGCATGGAAACAGGTGGAGGGAACTTCACATATGATTCTGTTCCAGAATTAAATGCGCAGAAGTTGAAGAAAAAAATTATTGAGTGTTTAAATGAGAACAGCTTGTAACATTTTTATGCAACAGTTTTTGCTAGTTCCTCTACAACACTCTCTGCTTCCTCTTTTGACTTAGCCTCTAGAACATGAGTTCTATCTGGTAAGACAACAACTGTGTAATTCTTGAACTTAACTATGTACACAGGCCCTTTATCAAGCACCTCAGACAATTCTGCACCTAGTTGTGGATTCTTGAAAACTCTAAGTAGTTTTGCAACTGTTGAATATCTCAGTGCCTTGATGCCCTTGCTTAAAAATGCTGTTTCATCCTTTACATGAACAACCTTTTCAACCTTAACCACAACTCTACACCTCAACATCTATACATCTCTAAAAGGAGTTATAAGTTTTACGATTCCATACAATATTTAGTCGACCTTACATCTTAAAGATATTTTAATGTTAAAGCTGTTCTTTGGTAAAATCTGGAAGATAGGCAAAAATATAAAAAATGTTTTGCAGTTAATCTAGATGATTAGGGTATGGTCTATGTCTGCAGATGTAAAAATACTTGAGAATGGTGTAGAAGTGCCTTTTGATGTAGGAAAGGTTATTATAGAGTTTTTCGATAGTAACATCGTTCGCATTACCCATGTTCCAGTTTCTTCATGGTATATTCACAGCTTTGTTATTGTTGCAAAGCCTAAGCAAGTTAATGTTAGTATTGAAAGAGTTGGAAATGTTGTTGCTATTTCATCTAATGAAATTAGTGTTTATGTTGATACAAAGGATTATACCATAGAAATTAGATTTAATGGTTTTTTAATTAAGGAAGTTAGTAGAAGAGCTGTTAAGCAAAAGCTTTACGGCGAGGAGTTTTACACTTTCGAACAAATCTTTGAAATAGAACCTGACTCTGTTTTGCATGGTTTTGGTCAGCACGCTGGTTATTCAGCTCATGCAACATTTAATTACAGGGATAGAACTGTTTATCTAGCGCAAAGAAACACTGATATTGTTGTGCCTTTTGTTGTTTCTAGTTCTGGTTACGGGATTTTGTGGGATGTTTATTCAATGGGTGTTGTAGAGTCTAGAGGAAATGTTCTTAGGGTGTGGTTCGAGGCTTGTGATTACCTAAGCTACTATGTTATATATGGACCTGATTTAGATAGAGTGATAGCTGGCTATAGATGGTTAACTGGAAAAGCAGTTATGCTACCCAGATATGCTTTTGGCTATTGGCAGTCAAAAGAGCGTTACGCCTCTCAAGAGGAAATAGTTTCTGTAGCTAAAACATTTAGAGAGAGGGGAATACCTATTGATATAATTGTTCAAGACTGGAGATACTGGGGAGACTATGGGTGGAATGCCTTCAAATTTGATGAAAAGTATTATCCTGATCCAAAGAAAATGGTTGAGGAAATACACAAACTAAATATTAGAATAGCGATATCTATTTGGCCAATATTTGAAAAGAAAACTGAGATATATAGAGAAGCTGAGGAAATGGGCTGTATAATGGAGGGTGGTGCAGAGGATTTTGGCCTTATAAATGTTTTCAAGGAGAAATGTAGAGAGTGGTTCTGGAGAAAAATAAATGAAGTATTCTACAGCATAGGCATAGATGGTTGGTGGCTAGATGCATCAGAACCGGAGGTGATGCCTCGTCTAATTTATTCAACATGGCAAAAAACTCTTGACATAGGTAATGGGAGAAAAATGATCAAATATCTCAATATATATCCTTTGCTTGAAACAAAAGCTGTTTACGAAGGTCAGAGAAAAACATCGAATAGGAGAGTACTTATATTAACTAGATCAGGCTTTGCTGGTATTCAAAGACATGGTGTTGTTAATTGGAGTGGTGATATAACAGGAGATTGGACAACACTCAGAACACAGATATGGGCAGGGCTAAACTATAGCATGTCTGGCTTGCCATACTGGACAACTGATATAGGCGGCTTTTTCAGTGGAAATCCAGATACTGATGGATATAGAGAACTGTTTATTAGGTGGTTCCAGTGGGGAGCTTTTTGCCCAATATTTAGAGTTCATGGAACTTATTATCCAAAGGAGCCTTGGAGATTTGGTGAAGAAACTGAGAAGATTCTTGTTAAATTTATTAGGCTAAGGTATAGGCTTTTGCCATACATATACACATTGGCTTGGATGGTTTACAGCCAAGACTATACCATTATGAGACCACTTGTTATGGACTTTAAAAATGACAAAAATGTTTACAACATAGATGATCAATACATGTTTGGACCCTTCATAATGGTTTCACCTATTACAACACCATCAACATTCGATAGAGAGATTTACTTACCTTATGGCACATGGTATGATTTTTGGACTGGAGAAAAGCTGGTTGGAGGTAGAAGAGCTAGAGTTAATGCTCCACTAAACATTATACCATTACATGTTAGAGCAGGTGCCGTATTACCCCTTGCACCACTAACTATTGAGAGCTCTAACGAGTATGGAAATGAAATTGAGTTGAGAGTGTATAGAGGTAGGGATGGCGAATTTACATTATATATAGATGATGGGGAAACATATGATTATGAAAAAGGGCTTTATGCATTAATACCAATTAAATGGATTGAAAAAGAAAATAAACTTGTGATAAGCGAGAAAAGAGGTTTGTTTAACATTGGATCTATTAAATTTAAGGTTGTGATTGTTGACAGAGGTAAGGGAGTAGGTGTTGAAGAGTCAAAACCTGATGAAGAAATTGAGTACAATGGTAAGGAAATTGAGCTAAAACTCTAACTTTCATTATGAAACAGCTTTTTTACTTTTCCAAACCTTATATGTTTTGTGCCTAAAATGACTAAAAGAATTGTAGTTATTGGTGGTGGTGCAGCAGGGGCATCAGCAGCATCAAGAGCAAGAAGACTTGATCCCTCAGCTGAGGTAATTCTTGTTGAAGCATCTAATATGATTACCCACGGCCCTTGCGCAATTCCTTATTATGTTGAGGGTATTGTTAAAGACAAGAAAATGCTTGTAACCTACACTGCTGAGGAATTTGAACGTGAAAGAGGGATAAAGGTTTTCATTAATACTGTTGCAAAGAGCATTGATGTTGATAAGAAAGTTGTTGTGTTGGAGAGAAATGGTAAGGAGTTTTCAATTGAGTGGAGCAAGCTAGTTATTGCAACAGGTGCTATACCTGCAAAGCCAAAAGTAGATGGTGTGGATGCAAAAAATGTTCATGTTATTAGGCATCCTGCACAAGTTGATGAGTTATATGAAGCTGTTAGAAGTGCTAAGACTGTGGCTATTGTTGGTGGTAGCTATCTTGGATTGGAAATGGCCGAAGCTGTTGTTGCTTTGGGTAAGAAGGTTATATTGATTGAGAAAGAAGCTCAGCTACTGCCAAAGACTCTCGACAGTGATATGGCTGATGTTGTGGCTAAGGAGGTTGAGTCAAAAGGAGTTGAACTACATCTTTCAGAGTCGCTAAAAGAGATTATTGGAAATCATTCTGTGAAAGCTGTTGCAACAAATAAGAATGTTTATGATGCTGATTTAGTGATTTTAGCAACAGGTGTGAAACCAAATGTTGAACTGGCTGTGAAAAGCGGTATCAAACTAGGTATTACAAGTGCTATAGATGTGAATGAATTTTTGGAAACAAATATTGAGGATGTGTATGCTGCTGGCGATGTTGCTGAGAAAAAACATATTGTAACTGGCAAAAGAGTTTGGATCCCACTTGCGCCAGCTGCGAATAAAGAAGGTCAGGTTGCTGGTGCAAATAGTGTTTTAGGCAGGTTTCTGAGGTTTCCTGGTGTTGTTGGAACAGCTATAACAAAGTTTTTTGATATGTTCATTGCTAGAACTGGTTTGGGCGAAGAAGAGGCTAGAATGCATGGATTTAATGTAGAAAGCAAATTAGTTAAGGTGAGAACAAAGGCACATTACTATCCAAAGGGCTCTTACGCATTAATCAAGATGATTGTAGAGTCTGGTAGTGGTAGAATTCTTGGGGTGCAGATAATAGGTTGGGAGGAAGCGGTTGCTGAATACATAAATGTTGCAGCTCTTGCTGTAGAAAAGGGTATGACTATTGACGATCTATTCTTTGCCGATATAGGCTATCACCCAGCAGTTGCACCTGTTTGGCATCCACTAATAGTAGCAGCTAGAGTTTTATCTCATGGGCGTTTCTAAAACTAATTATCAATTAAATTGCTTAACAAGGTTTACAGAAAAGCAGTGATTTTATGCTCATACCCAATATTTCACATAGCGAAAAATGGAAGCAGTTTTTTAGAAGAGATATTGGAAGAGCACTGGGTTATTGTGAAAGAATAGTGGGGTTATACAACAAACTTGCAATGAGTTCTTCTGATATTAAAACAAGAAAAATTGTTGCAGGAGTTATAGGAAAAGATACCATAGGGCATTGGAGAGATGTTCAAGAAATATTCAAGGACTTTTTTGGGGTAAGCTGTCTTCAATGTTCTGAAGCAGTAAAAAATATTGCAAAGGGAATACCATGTGAGATTGCATTGCAAAAAACATCACTTTCTTTTGATGCATCAACCTATATCAAAGAACTCGAAGTGCTTATGTTGATATTAGCGGAGGTATATAGAGGTTCAGGTATTGCAAGACCGGATATAGATGTTTCAGTCATTGTTGAAAAAGATTATAATACTCTTTTGAACAACCCTCTCCATATAATTAGAGTATTAAAAGGTTTGTACACATCTCTACGAATGCTTTTGCCTCTATATAATGAATTCACCTATTTTCTTTTAATAACAAGAAATATTGATGAAGAGGTCTTTGAAAAATATTTTAGTAATGTAGACATGGAAATGTTAAACAGATTTGGTGTTAGATATAGAAGAATTGAGTTATGCAACAAAACACTCATATTTACTCATGATAGAAATAGTGTTGGGGAAAAGGTGCTGCTTTTAGTAAGCAATATATACAGATTTTTTAAGCTGAGATCACACATATTAAAGAAATTCATTAGAATTGAAAATGAAAAAGAAAAATTCTTAGAGAACATGCTTAGCACAGCCAATAACTTGCTTAAAGATCTAGAGATTAAGAATAATCAATTCATATATTCATTAATGTTTAGAAATGCCAGAAGGAGATTTGCTCGAGCTAAATACATTTACATATCAACACATGTTAGAATAGATAGAGAAAACTGCAAGACTAGAATAGGATTTGTTGAAATACCATACAAAGACTTTATCAAGTATGTGGAGCCATATATGATAACAGGTCTTCTGCATTTAGACAATATCATGAGTAAAAACAATTATGTGGAAATGGTGTTGAATGTTTATATAGATCCAAGGAACATTAGCTATAGATAATATCATTGTTAGGTAAGCTACATAACTGTTTGTGATGATTCTTATACCAGTCTAGGTAGTATTGTAGCTCCTAAAGCTATTGAAATAGCTATTGAGATTGGTGTTAGCAATACCAAAAGCAGGGCTACTAGTTCATCATCTAAATTAAATATTTTACTTAATATAACATTTGTAACGGCTGGTGGCATTAAGCTTTGGAGTATGATGCCGTGGACATACAAATAATTTTCACTAGCTTTAACTAAAATTGTGTGAACTAGTGAAATTGCGATAAGAGGGGAAATGACGTATTTTATTAAAAACGAAATTAGAATGATTTTAGTGCTTTTCCTAAATGTTTTAACAGTTAGTTTGCCCATGGCCTCTCCTATTAAAATAAATGATAAGTAAAATGATTGTGAAATAACAAAGTCTATTGTTTCAACAATAGCGTTATAGCCAATGTCTAAAAACATTTTTATAGTTAATGCAACAATAAGTGCTGTAAATACTGGTATGGATTTCAAATAAGTTTTCTTATCATAACCTCTCTTCGCTGTTATATATGCTAGAAAAAGTGTTATGATTGGCAACACTATGTTGAATGCAATCATATATGGTATAACATATATGCTATTGCTCCATAGTATTATTGCAAGAGGTATTGCTAAATAGCCTGAGTTTGGCATTGAAAGTGATAAAGATGCTGAAAAAGCCTCAATAAGCTCTGCAACTAGTCTAATCAATGAAAAGGAAATTCCAAATATCAAAAAGATGTGAAGTAAAGAAATAAATATCAATAATGCAAATTGGTAATCTATGTGCATGAAACCTATTTTCATAATTATAGTAATTGGAACAGCTACATAGAAAAGATACTTATTAAGAACATCAATAAATACATTGACAAATTTGCTTCTAATTCTAGATGTGGCGTAACCCAGCAGCATGAATAGAATTATTATCAAAAGCTCAAAAAGACTCATTTTAACCACAACAAACTAGATGTTTTCAATAGTGACAAGAAGTGAAATGGTTAGCTATGTGATGATCTTGCGGCACACTGAATAGTGATGTGAAACACCTAAACTGATTAATAACATAAGTTCTTAGCTTTTCGTTAACCCAATTAAATTTAGGATTAATCAGCAGATCAATGGATAAAGGTAAAAACCCTATATTTCTCAACGAAAACACCTGTTGTTTTGCTTTTTATGTAATTCAATTAATTTTAAATGATACCATTGTATATTCATTCCTAGAAGTTGAAGTAGTTACCAATGGAAAAGTTTTTAAGTTTTTATTTTCTGAATATAATATTAAAGTTATTGCAACATCTTTAAATTAGTTGATGTTGTGATTAGAGTTAGAAACATTTTTAATAGCATTTGATTAGCTTTTTTATGGCGATAATTGTTGAAAAGCAAATGTGTTGTAGTAGCTTCTATAGCTTCTCGAAAATCTGTAGCAATAGCTAAGTCTATAAAAAGTTTATTGAATGTGAAAGTTGTTGGCATTTCTCACACTTTTCATCCACACATATTTTCACGTGTTTTTGACTACAAATATTTTTATAGGGTTGATAGAAGAGGTGTTGTGTGGCCTTATATAGTTGCTTCAATTGCTTATAAGAATGGCTGTGAAGTTGTTGTACCTGTTGACTATGCTGATTTCACAAGTTTTTCTAAGTATGTTGACATGTTTCGTGAATTGAAAATAGCTGTTGCAGCACCAAGTTATGAAGATATTGTTTTAGCTTCTGATAGAGTTAGAGTTGTTGATAAATTAGCTAGTATTGCTATGTTTCCTAAGCAAGTCTTTATAGATAATGGACATAGCTTTGAAAAAGTCTATGAATTACTTCCACCACTTGTTGTAAAAGATCTTGGAGAAGCCTCAAATTCAACATTTCATTTAGACTATGAATCAGCAGCTGAAGAGGTTTTTGAAAGAGCTCCATGCATTGTTCAAGAATATGTTGAAGGTGTTGCAAGAGGGTATTACGCTTTGGCATTCAATGGCGAGCCAATTATTGAATTCACACATCAAAGAGTTGTTGAGTATTTGCCTATTGGGGGTGCAAGTCTATATGCTAAAGGACCTGTTAAAGACCCGTTGCTATATGCTATTGGAAGAAGAATCGTTAGAGCATTGAATTGGAGTGGCATTATAATGATTGAAACGAGATATGTTGATGAGTCTGGAACATACTATGTTATTGAAATAAATCCCAAGTTCTGGGGAAGCATAGATCTATCAGTAACTCTGGGATATCACTTTCCAGCAATACTTGTTTCTGCCTATATCTATGGTGTGGAGAAGGCAAGGGAACTAGCAGGAAGTTTAAAAGTTAGTAGAGGAGAGTTTATATGGGGTTTAGATGGGTTGAGATACTTAGTTAAAATACCTTCAACATGGTTTTACATGGCCAAAAACATCTTTATGAATCCCCTGAACAGCGATACTGATTTTCTGGATCCTGCAAAAAACTTGGTACAGATTTTAAAGGCTATTGAAAGATTTGGTAGAGAGTCTAGCAACTGGAGAGCATATTTAGAAAGTGCTAGGAATGAGTCTAGATATTGGATTAAAAGGTTTATGCAGTTTGTGAATAGTTTTGAAAGAGTTGTTATATTCGATTTGGATTCAACACTAACTTTACTTCCAGTGCAATGGAGAAGTGTTAGAGCAAGGCTTATGAGACTTGGACTAGTAATGGAGTGGGAAACTATAAACAGAGCTATGGTGAGGCTTTGGAGAACAGATATCGAGAAGTTTAAGATGTTATCCAATATCATTGAAGAGGAGGAGCTAAAATCTTTAGAGAAACTTAGCGAAAATAACTTGTATGTTCCAAGAGATCTTTTAGAGAAACTTGCTGAAGAGACAAGGGTATGTGTAGCAACAAAACAAAGTTTCAAAGTCGCAAAATTGGTTGTTAACAAGCTTGGTATTGCAAAATACGTTGATAACATAGTTGGCAGAGATGGTGATGTCGGCCCAGAAAAAATTGCTATGTACCTTAAATGCATAAATGGCTATGAAAACGCAAAAGCAGTTGTAATCGATGATAATATTGAATATGTTGTAAATGCTTATAGAAAAGGCTTTACACCTATGCTAGCCTCCAACAATAAATACAAAATTGCTAGGGTTTATCGACTTGGAATTCCAGCAGG
>ERZ1669249.87-NODE-87-length-56176-cov-5.927086_pt1 | contig 56176 bp, 52 predicted proteins | sample MGYA00579293_ERZ1669249 | MGnify/ENA primary metagenome ERZ1669249 (study PRJEB41166, sample SAMN08046057) | hot springs metagenome | biome: hot spring; feature: neutral hot spring; material: thermophilic sediment; isolation source: thermophilic sediment from... | reverse complement strand
ATGTTTACAAAATAAAGGAAGAAATTTTAGAGAAAATAGATAAAGTGGTGGCATGGGGGCAAAAGTACAATATTCATGTTTCTTTAAATTTTCACAGAGCACCTGGCTATTGTGTAAACAATGAATTTACAGAAAAATTTAATCTCTGGAGGGATGAATCTGCTCTTGATGCCTTTTGCTTTCATTGGGGTATTTTTGCGAAAAGATATAAAAGGGTTTCATCTAAGTATTTAAGTTTTAATTTGGTAAATGAGCCTTTGCATCCTTCTCCTGAAGTCATGACAAGAGAGGATCATAATAGAGTAATTAGGCGCACAGTAGAATATATAAGAAATATTGATTCAGAAAGGCTGATCATTATAGATGGTATTTCCTATGGAAATTCTCCTCTTCCAGAGCTTTCAGATCTTAATGTAGTCCAAAGTTGTAGGGGATATCTTCCTATGGGGCTTACCCATTATAAAGCAAATTGGGTGGGGGGAGAAAATTGGCCAGAGCCCAAGTGGCCAGGCGCCTGGCATTATGGAGAAATATGGGATAGGGAAAAACTTGAAAGACATTATGATGAGTGGGCAAAACTAATAGGAATGGGAGTAGGAGTTCATTGTGGAGAGGCGGGGGCATATAAGTTTACACCTCATAAGGTAGTAATCGCATGGCTTAGAGATCTTCTTGAGATTTTAAAAGAAAGGGATATAGGTTTTGCACTTTGGAATTTTAAGGGACCTTTTGGTATTCTTGATTCTGATAGATCAGATGTGGAGTATGAAGATTGGTATGGACATAAGCTTGATAGGGAGATGTTAAAACTTTTGCAGGAGTACTAAGGAGACTTTTTGTAGATCTCTATTTTATAGCCATCTTTTCCTGATAGCATTATTATTAAAAAGTTTTCGTTTTTTGAGAATTGAATATCTTCCACAAAATAGTCTTCTTTAAGATTGATTCTTTTTTGCTCATTGTTTTCCCTATTTATAATGAGGATTTCCCTTGAAAGAGAAGCGAAATTCTTGCTCAAAGCATAAGCCATATAGGTTTGGGAAGGAGATAGAGAAGAATTAGATCCTAAGTAGGTTGCTATTAATTCTTTATTTTTAATATCAAATATGTTTATACTTCTGTTTCCTTCTACTATTAGAAGGTTCTCAAGAGGACTGAATTTTACATAGCCTGAGATTGGAAGTGTAGAAATTTCATTTAAACTTTTTAGATCAATAATTTTTGTGCCAGTCTCTTCTGTGGAGGCTACAAGAAGTTTGGCATTTTTGGTTGTGTCAAAATCTATAACTGTGGTGTTTGGAAGAAGATTGTATTCTTTTTGTTTGTTTAGATCATATAAAGTAAGTCCATAGAATTTATTAGAGTCTTCTATATATTTTGTATTTTTAAAGATCAAAAAATTATCATCAGGTGAAAATACTGCATTTTCAAAGTTTATTTCCTTAAGGGTAATAAGCTTTTTGAATTCAGGATAGGATAGAATCGTGTATTCATAGTGGTCTTCAATGGGTATAAAATTTAGGAACAATTTAGTTATGTGTTTCTTAGTAAAAATGAATTTAGCGGTGTTGGATATATCTAAATCCTCGATAATTTCAAGCTGAGAGATAAAAAGGTTATTTTTTTCATTCTTATTGTATTCTATATTAAATGGTAATTCTATTTTGCTATTTTTAACAGGATTCCATATTGTTAGGTATGGCTCGTTATTTATTATGGCTACATCACCGTTGGATAGCAACTTAAATTTTAGGATATAAGTATTAAAATCTTGAGCTTTTGAAGACTTAACTCTTAATCTTGTCTCTTTAAAGGTATTAAGATCGAGAAGAACAATCTGATCTTGATAAGCATAAATTAGAGAATCGTTATAAGTGATAAAATAATTAAGAGCTTCAGTACCTATAAATATGGATTTAGCAGGTACCGTATCAAAACCTTGGGAAAAAATATTTCCTATGGTTAACAAAGCTATACTTCCTATGATGACTTTTCTCACTTTTTGTGTCTCCTATAAGTTTCTATTTGTTAGCATAATTTAAACTTTGTAATTTGTAAAGATGGTAATATATTCCTCTTTTTCTTATTAGTTCTTGATGATTTCCTTTTTCTACAATTCTCCCTTTATGCATTACATATATAGTATCTACTTTTTTAATTGTGGAAAGCCTATGGGCAATTATTATGCTTGTTCTACCTTGAGTTACTTTTTCAATGGCATCTTGTATGAGTTTCTCAGTCTGGGTATCTATATTAGCAGTGGCTTCGTCAAGAATAAGAATCTTAGGTTCAAAGACAAGGGCTCTTGCAAAAGCAATGAGTTGGCGTTGTCCAGCAGAAAGCGTTGCTCCTCTCTCTTGTACAGGTGTATAGTATCCTTGAGGAAGCTCTCTTATAAATTTATCAGCATTTACTAATTTTGCAGCTTCTATTACTTTTTCCTCAGGTATATCATTTCTATTAAGTCTAATATTTTCTAAGATGTTAGTTGCAAAGAGATGTACATCTTGCAGTACAACACTTATTTGCCTTCTTAAATCATAAAGATCAACATCCTTTATATTTATGTCGTCAATTAAAATTTCACCTTTTTGTACGTCATAAAATCTTGTAAGAAGGTTTATTATGGAAGTCTTTCCTGCACCTGTTGCTCCTACGAAGGCTACCTTTTCTCCTGGCTCTATTTTGAAGGATAAATCCTTTATAACCCATTCTTTGTCGTAAGCAAACCATACATTTCTAAATTCTATCTTTCCCTCTATTCGGGTTAATCTTATAGGATTCGAAGGTGAGTCTATGCTTATTTTTTCGTCCCTCAGAAGAAAAATTCTCTCTGCTGATGCCATGGCATCCTGTAATATATCATATTTTTCTGCTATGTCTTGAATGGGTTGAAAGAAACTTCCTAGATAGGAGATAAAGAGAAATAAAGTTCCAAAGGATATTTGGTTATTCATAATTTGCCAACCACCAAAAAAGATTAAAAGAGCTGAGATAATACTGCCAAGAGCACTTACTACAGGTCTAAAAATAGCATTTACAAAGACATTTCTTAACTGTGCCTCTAACAATTTATCGTTTATTTCTTTAAATTCTTTTTCATTTTCTTTCTCTCTTGCAAAAAGTTGGGTTACTCTTACTCCACTTATATGTTCTGCTAAATAGGCATTAAGTCTTGCAAGTCTTATTCTAAAGTTGCGATAGGCTTCCCTCGCATATTTTCTAAATACAAAGCTTATATATCCTACTATAGGAAGAGAGCCAATACATATTAAGGCTAATTTCCAGTTTAAGAGAAACATTACTATGGAAAGTCCGAAAATTAGAAATATATCCACAATAAAACTAGTGATTACAGAATTATACATTTGTTGGAGAGTTTCGGTATCGTTAGTAACTCTTGTAACAAGTCTTCCTACCGGGTTCTTATCAAAGAAGCTTATGGGAAGTTTAAGAATGTGTCCAAAGAGTTCTTTTCGCATATCAAAAATGATTTTTTGAGAGGTTAAATTTAGAATATAAACTTGAGCATAAGTTAGCGTAAATATGAGAAGTATGATTAAAAAATAAATTAAAGCTGATTTTTTAAGATTATTTATATCTTTAAATCTAACAATAATTCTGTCCTTAGAACTTAATTTATTTAAATCTTCAAGCAATATATATTTTCTACTTTTAAAGTCTTTTATTATATTTTTATACCTTTGCAGTATATCCTTAGGTATTTTTTCGTCTAAATAGTAAACTCTTAACTCTTGGTTATTTATTAAGATTGTCTCTATTGGGTTTATACTTTTATCAATGGAATTTTTGATTATATATGGGTTTACAAGTTTTAATACAGTTACAAGAATAATAAGAAGGAGAGCAAAGAGAATATAGTGCAAATAAGGTTTTGCATATTTGAGAAGTCTTCTCATTATTCTTGAATCATAGGCTTTTCCTAATATTTCTTCTTCATAATATTCTTTCATCTTCTCTCCTCTCAAGTTCTGATTCTATCTTTTGCTGCTCAAATAATTCCGCATAAAATCCACCAAGCCTCATTAATTTATTGTGGTCACCTCTTTCTATTATTTTCCCTTCCTTTAATACAATTATTTCATCCGCATCCTGAATTACAGAAAGTCTTTGAGCAATTACTATGAGGCTTTTGTTTTTTCTTATCTCTAAAAGATTTTCAAGAATTTGCCTCTCTGTTTTAGCATCCACAGCAGATAAGGCATCATCAAATATAAGAACAGGAGGATTTATGGCTAAAGCTCTTGCAATGGCAACTCTTTGCTTTTGTCCTCCAGAAAGGGTTACTCCTCTTTCACCTACTATAGTGTGTATACCGTTAGGAAATTCTTTGAGATCTTCCTCTAATGCTACGATTTTGATGAGTTTATAGATTTCATCATCACTTAGGTCAGGTTTTCCAAATCTTATATTGTTTGCAATGGTATCCGAGAATAAGAAACTGTCTTGGGGAACAAATCCTATGTTTTTTCTAAGGTAATGAAGGGATAGATCCTTTATAGGGATATTATCAATAAAGATTTCTCCCTTTTGTATGTTGAATAATCTTGGTATAAGACTTACAAGGCTTGTTTTTCCTGAACCAACAGGACCTGTTATACCTAAAAATTTTCCTGGTTTGATTTCTATGGAGATATCTTCAAGGATCCATTTTGGACTTGATGGATATTTAAAATACACATTTTTAAAAGTTATATAACCCTCTAATGTTTCCTTTTTTATAGATTTAGGGGAGTCTTTTATATCAGGAATTTCATCAAGAACTTCATTTATCCTCTCAAGGGAAGCTCTACCTCTTTGGAAATTGTTAACTACCCATCCAAGGGCATTCATAGGCCAAATAAGAAGCCCTAAATATGAGTTAAAGGCAATGAAATCACCAAGACTAATATTTCCCTTTATAACTTCAAGGCCTCCTAATAAGAATACGAGAAGAATAGAAAGATTTGCCAGAAGTTCAATAGTGGGAAACATAAATCCCCAAGCCTTTACCAAGTGAATATTTTTACTTAATAAATCTTGAGCTTTTTCTATAAATTTTTTTAATTCTGCTTCTTCTTGGACATAGGCTTTTACTACTCTTATTCCAGCTATGGTTTCCTCTGCCTTATCAGTTAGTTTTGCAAAGCTGTCCTGTACAAGTTTGAATCTTTTATGAGTTATTTTCCCAAAGAAGGCAATAGTTAAGGTTATTAATGGGAGAGGTATAGCAATGTATAAAGTAAGTTTAGGGCTTATGCTTAATAAAAAGAAGATAGAAAGGGTGCCAAGGAAAATTGTATCCAGTAGCATAACTACTCCAAAAGCAAACATTTCTCTTACAGCTCCTAAATCGTTTGTGGCAAGAGCCATTAATTCTCCCGTCTTTTTGTAGTTAAAGAAGTTAAGGGATAAAGTTTGTAGGTGAGTAAAATATTTTTCTCTTATTTGGGCTTCTAATTTTCTTGCTGTTGCGAGGATTTGTATTCTCCAAAAAAAGCGAAATATGGCCGTAAGTATGGCAAGAAGTAGTAATGCTGAAAATACTAATAGTAGGCTTTTAAAGGTTAAGGATCCTTTATTAAGGTAGTCTACTCCCCAACCGATTAATCTTGGAGATATGAGTTGGAATATGTCTGTAAGGAGTAGAAAAAATGCTCCTGTTATGTATTTCCATCTGTATTGTATTAATAGCTTTTTAATATGTCTAAGTAATGGTTTGTTCATAACAGTAAATAATTTTATAGCTAATTATTTTTTTTGTAAACAAGAATTATAAAAAATAAAAGCGGGGAGGAAAAATCCTCCCCGCTTTTTGATTGGTTACTTTATTGAGACATTAAAACCCTAAGGGGGATCAAGGGTAATTCTACATAAACATTTTCTTCCTCATCTTCACTACTTACCCATTTAGACAGTATATCCTCTTGTTTCATTCCAGGGGGAACAATCATATCTATGATATTAGGATCGCCGTAGAAGTCGTCCCCACCACCAAATCTCCATTGTTTAGCTTCTTCTTCTACTTCTCTTACTCTCCAGCTTCCAGGTCTTGGGTATCCTTCTTGTCCACATAATATCACGAGGATTTTCCAGTCAGGTGTTACAGGACCTAAGTATTTTTCAGGTACTGAGATTATTATAGTTCTTTCTGTAGGATCGGTGCTTAATTGTACTACTCCTTTTATCTCTTTTAGTTGTACTTTTCCTTTCTCATCTAATGTAGGAATTATTAATTCTTGTATCCATCCTTCAGCCCAAATTGCTTTGTTCCAACCCTCAGGAATATTAGCTTGTCTTCCAGGTAAGGCTTGATAGTAATAGGTGCTCTCTTTTCCATCATTAATATATATGTCTATGGTTTGAACTGAGACTCCTGTGGGCGAACCCCATGGATTTTCTAAATCTCCTCTAATCTTAATTTTGAATACAATATCATCTTTGCTTTTACCCATTTCTACATGGATTATGTCGAAAACACCGGGTTTAAATACTGGAGCTGTTGGATATACAACTTTGCCCCATCCATAGTCATCCCCAGTTGGATCATCAATAGAGAAGTATGTTATTTCTAACTTCTTCTCAGGAACAGTTAAGTAAATAGGAACATAGTAAGGTACCACATCTATCGGTTCTTCTTTCCCAAATATCACATTCATTGCTATTTGTTCTCTTCCTTGTACTTTAATTTCCTTGAAAGGTACGCCTACTTCTATGTATTTCTCCGATACTCCTGCTTTTAGTGTAGATTGTTGTCTCCAGGAATTATTACCAGTAGCTTGATTTAATATGGCATCTACTTCTCCAAGGGAGCTGATCTTTGAAAAATCAATTAGAAGTTCGTAAGCTATTCCATACCCGAGAGTCTGACTTCCCTTTCTTGGATACAAATTATATTCCTTTTGGTTTGGATTAGAAAAGTACACTGCTAAGAAATAAGGCTTTCCTAAATAGTCTTTGAGATTTGTTTTTGACTCTATAAGAAAGTATACATTATCATTGTCAAGACCTAAGTATACTTTTTCAATAAAATCACTTGGCTTTGTGGAAAGTCCTGTTCCTTTTTTAGCAAGGTAGATTGCAGCGTTCTTCCATTCGTCTTCGGGATTAATCAGTCCATCAATCTTAGGTGTGAATTTTGCTTGTAAGCTTTGTACTGGTTTTTCTTCACCTATTTTTACTATAGGAAGGAACAATTCTTGAGGAACTTCTTTACCAATTAATTTGTAGACATTTATAAGATGTTTCCTAAAGAGTTCATCAAAGGCAAGGTCATTTGTGGAGTCTTGATCATCTCCATACCACCAGAACCAGTCACTACCTTCTGCTGCATATAGTTCAAACCATGCTTTTTCGATATTGTTTCTTAAGAGATCTGGATTTAATACGGGAGATATAGTTTTCTTCTGTTTCACTGTTTCATATATTAACTCTGTCCTTGCTTTATCTAAGATTTCCCATGCTTTGTTTTCTTCTTGTTCTCCTACCCAAGTTAAGAAAGTGCCATCTATCCAAGATCCTGAATGGAGCCTTTCTATCTTCTTAGTGGGAGGGAATTTATTTAAGTAGTCTGTTAGCCTTACTGTTTCAATATAAGGACTGTCTGTGAGTAATTTATAAAGAGTGTTTAAAAATTCCTTTCCATCGTTTTCATAATATTCCCAACAGTTTTCACCGTCAAGTATTACTGTTACGAGATATGACTTTTTGTCATCCTTTACTCTCTCATAGATATTCTCTAAGCGGTTTACAAAGTCTTTTGCTGCATTTTCTCCTTTCATTCCACTATAGACAAAACCAATTTTATCTGAAAGATTTTTGTCTCTAAACACCACATAAACCTTTTTACCTTGTTCTTCCACTATGTAAGGTTGATAAAGTACATCAGGATTCGTTACATTTCCTCTTGAGTCTCTGAGGATAGGAGTGTTTAGAGATTTTGAAAGCACATCCTCATCACTTGCCATCCATAAAAAGCCTGAATTTCCTACGATGGGAATAATGTCTTGGCTTACGGATCCTTCGGAAGGCCAAAGACCCTTTGGTGTATCTTTGAAAAATTTTTTATAGTAGTTAACAGCCATTGAAAGTTGAGCTGATGCATCATCACTGTAGTTTATTGTGGCATTAGGTAGAGCTATGTCTTGTACTGCAATTTTGGCAGATTTTATGTCCACTAATAATGGCATTATTGGATGGAAAAATGGAGTAGTAGTTACTTCTATTTGTTTGGTTTTTTGTAGTTCCGCATAAAGAGGAATAATCTTAGACATAATTTCATATTGTTTGTTTATTACCACTTTTTTATCTTCTTCAGTAAAGTTTTTACCTTTTTCTATAAGTCTTGATAGATCTTTGTCATACTTTTGAAAATCAGGATCAAACCATGCTAAATTGAACCATACTTGTAGATCTCTAAAATCTTGAGTTGTAAAGTTCTGAATTGCTTTTGCTATTACCACATCGTCAACAGATTGGCCTCTTTTATTCAAAAGTTCCCAATATCTTGGGAATTTTTTGATTATTCTATCCCAATTAACGTCAAAGAATCTTCTTAATATAAATTCTTTATCTTCAATGGTAAGTTGATCTGCAGGTTTTTCTGTGAGAATTAGATATTTATCCTTTATGCCCTTCTTGGTATAAAGTTCTAATTGATATAAGAGAGATGGAACCATGTTAAAATTAGCTTTTATTTGGGGATAGTTTTTTAATATGTATGCCATGTCATAGTAATCTTTTATTGCATGCATCCTTACCCAAGGAAGGATATTTATATTTTGATCTGGATCATAATATAAAGGCTGGTGGTTATGCCATATAATGGCTAAGTATAATGGTCTTTCTACTTTTTGTACCTTTGGATCATAGATATTTAAAGGAATGTCTTGGGAAAAGCTTAAGGAGATTAGGGAAATTATAATAAAGAGTAGAGAAAAAGCTAAAATTCTCTTCATAGAGAATCACCTCTTACTTGACGTATATGAAAGGTACTTGAGCATATACATTTTTCTCAAATTTAGCATCACTCTTATACTTGCCTAAAACTTCAAATTGATTAATTCCCTCGTAATCTAACATGTCTATAATATTAGGATCGCCGTAGAAGTCGTCCCCACCACCAAATCTCCATTGTTGAGCAGTGGAAAGTACCTCTCTAATCCTACAAGAAACAGGGTCTTGAGTCGGGAATCCTTCTTGTCCCATTATGAATACCTGAAATCCCCAACCTTTCTGGAAATCATCTCCAAGGGTCTTTTTAGAAACAGGGATGATGATAGTATTGCCATCAACAGTCACACCTTTTGAGGGGAAGACGCAATATTTGTACATTTCTGGAGCTGCATTCTTTACCGAGCTTTTAAGTTCTGTAGGCCAGCCTTCTACAAGTATAGCTAAATCCCATGCACTTTCTGGAGTGGTTTGAGCTCTTACTCCTGGTATAAAATCTCTAAATCCTGAATCTTTCTTATGATCTTTGTCAATATATATGTGGATTGTTTGAAGAGAGAGTCCTATTGGACTTCCCCAAGGATTTTCTATAGGTACTCTGAAAGAGATTTTAAAGTATACATTATCATTGTCAGCATCTATAACTACTTTTGTCATGTCAAAGGTTCCAGGTTTAAATACCCCATCTGTGGGATAAGTATATGTTCCTGGTCCTTTGTCATCATTTGTAGGATCATTAAAAACTAAAGGATATTTAACAGGTTCTGCAAAAATAAGAGTGGAAAGAAGAATTAGAAATATGAAAATCAAAAACTTTTTCATTTTACTAACCCCCTTTAAAATCGGGGAGGATTTATCCTCCCCGAAATTTTAAATTCATTAGAAATCAAAAGAAATTTTTGCTCCTATTTGCTTTACAAAATCTGCGGGAGTTCCTTCTTCTGGAGCATTACCAAAGTATAAAGAAGCGTTGGGGAGTTCAAGAGCTAAGTAATAAGTGTTATGTTTTGTTCCGTTATCGTTAAATAGTTGAGAGATACCTCTTAGTTTGAGATTTTTAGCCAAGTCATACGCAGCATTTAAGAAAAGATAGGATTTATTTGTTGTATAATTACCAGCTAAATAAATGCTTAAATTATTGTAGATGGTAGATAGATTTCCATAAAGCTCAGTATTTCCACCTATTGGTTGATATAATTTACCATATACAGAAAGATCTTTTAGTGGTACAAAGGTTGCTTCAAGGGTAACATTAGTGGAATTGGTGCTATCAACTGTTGAATTATTCACGGTTCCTTTGATGGTTAAATTCTTGCTTACTATATATGTGACTATACCTGTTAGGTTGGTAGTTTTTTGGCTTATATCTTCTCTATTTATTAGCTCAACAATGGGCTCAAAGGATAAGTTGGAAATTGGAGCAATTACTGATCCAAGCTTAAAGTATGTACCGTAAGATTTACTTGTTCCTGGAATAAGTTGAGTTTGGTCAGTTTTGAACCAATCAAATTGGTTAATATAGCCCTTATCAACTTTCTTTCCAATTCCATAAAGCTTTATAACAGGTGTTAATTGGGTTGAGAAGTCCCCATAAAGGACCATTCCGCCCTCAGAATCGGTAGGATTTGGACCCCATACGCATTTACCATATATTCCTTCTGCTTTTATGTCCACATTAGCTACTTTTCCAGTAACATCTACTCCAAATAGGCTCTTTCCTACGTTAGCTTGTCCCCAATTACTACCCATAGCAGTAAATCCAACCATGAGTGGTGGGAAAGCTCGTTTTAGTCTCACATAAGAAATTTGATCTGAGGAATTAATTCCTGCCAAGAAATTTGTATCAAATGCTTTTCCAGAGATCTCAATTCCGTTTCCCCATATCCAGGAAGATCCAGGAAGATCTCCAGGTTTATTTAAGAGAAGAGGATCATCAAAGGGAGTTGCATCTTCTTTATAATATACCCTTAAGTTCATAACAGAGCTTTTTGCTATTAAGTGTGCCTTTTGTACTTCTATGATGCCAGGCCCAAAAAGGTTGCTATAATTTGGATATAGATGAAGTTCGAAATAGCTTTCAAGAAGGCTTGAGGGTTCTGCTTTTATTTTAAAGTAGGTATTCCAATAATCCAGATTAACTGGTCCTAAGGTATTAGAGTAATTTCCATTGGAATCTTTTAAGAATTCACTATGAACTCCTATTTCACTATAACCATAGAAAGTGACCTCTTGAGCATAGACAAAGGTTAACGTTAAGAGAAGAGCAAGAATTAAAAACAATACTTTTTTCATCTCTATACCCCCTTTAGATTTTTAAAATTTTTAAGAAGTGAAGTTAACTTGAATTAGTTTTTGTTTTTCTGTATTCTTATTCTTTATATCACCTCCTAAACACGTGTTAATTTTCTTTAATAAAAATTACACGCGTTAGTATTCCTTGATGATATTTTAAGAGAAGATGGTTAAATTTGTCAAGAATATTTTTAAACCAATCTTAAAGTATTTTAAAATCTTTTAATCTTATCTCTGTAACCTTTCGGGAAACATAGAAAATACTAGAGATCTTTTCAAGAGAAAGATTTAAATATCTACCAAGAAGAAAGTCTGGAAGAAGTAGAGATGCTGCAAAGGTATTAGCTTCTCTTTCAATTTTAGAGTTTTCTATTGGGTAGTCAAAATAGATTTTGTTGTTGGAATAATGAAGTAAGAAATGTCCAATTTCATGGGCAATTGTAAATCGCTGTCTTAAAAGGTTGTCATTTTTGTTAATAAGCATTGTGGGACTATTTTTGCGGTTATACAATATTCCAGAAATCTGTAAGGGTAATTCGTAGAAGTATAATTCTACTCCTAATCCGTAGGCTATAATCTCGGGTTTTATGGGAGGCTTATTTATATAAAAAAGGGATAACAGTTCTTTAATCAGTTCTTCGTACACCTTTTTTCTTCTCCAAGGATTTAATGAGTTGAATTATCATCCTTCTTTCATCTTCATCAAGGGAGGTTTTTGTTCTTAGAAAGGTCTCTATGGTTTCATCATTATCTTCTGAGAAAAAGTAGGAAGTAGGAAGGTTAAGAGCTTGAGCTATTCTTTCTAGGGCTTTTAGAGACGGGTTTTTAAGCCCTCTTTCAATGAGGGATATATAAGATAAAGAAAGACCTGTTTTTTCTGCCAGATCTTCCAGTTTCATATTATGCTTTTTTCTAAGTTCCCTTATTCTCTTCCCCACATTCATGGTTACTTATATTTTATTATCAATTTGGTATTTTGTTAATAAAAGGGGGACTTTTATATTGTCCCCCTAAAAATTAAAAAAGGCTTTCTTCACTTTCTACTAAGAGTTTTAATATTTTAACTGCATTTTCTACGTCTTTTATGTCTACCATTTCATGGGGTGAATGCACATATCTTGTAGGTATAGATAAGGTTCCTGCAGGAATTCCTTCTCCTGTCCTTTGTAGAGCAGCAGCATTGGTACCACCACGAAGTAGAATCTCAATTTGGTAAGGGATATTATTCCTTTCTGCTATATTTTTCAACTTTTCAACTATTCTTCTATCACTAATAGATGCGCTGTCTTTTATTTTTATGGCAGGTCCTTTTCCTAATTCGAGGGACATTCTTTTTGGTCCTTTAGGAGTATCAGAGTGGGCTGTAACATCAACAGCTATGGCAAGATCTGGTTTTATATTAAAGGCAACCACACTTGCCCCTACAAGTCCTATTTCTTCTTGAATAGAAAAGGTTCCATAAAGGGTATAGTAAGGATTAGATTTTTTGAAAACTTCAATTATTATAGCACATCCAATTCGGTCATCCATGGCTTTAGATACAATTCTTTCTCCTAAGTCTTTAAAGCTTGCTGAGTAAACTCCAAAGGTTCCTGGTGGAACAAGCTTTTCTGCTTCTAATTTATTTTTTGCTCCAATATCTACAAAGATTTTATCAAAATCAAGATTTTTGAGGTTTTTTGAAAGTTCCTCGGAAGTTTCTCCTTCAACTCCTACAAATCCTTCTATATTTGGAAATGCTATGCTACTTCCTAACAAGTTATAAGGAGAAACTCCTCCGATAGGTTCTATTCTGATAAATCCTTTTTCATCGATATGAGTGGCAAGGACTCCAATCTCATCCATATGAGCATCAAGAAGTATTTTTCCTTCTTTTTTTCCTTTTTTCCAAACTATTAAGTTTCCGAGTTTATCTATCTCATAGCCATCAATGTATTCTTTTAATTCTTCAAGGATTGCACTTCTTATATTTTCTTCTCTACCACTTGGAGATTTTATTTCTGTTAATTTTTTGATAAGTTCTTTCATCTTATAAGACCTCCTTTATAAGAATTAGGGAAAGAAGCTTTAGAGTATTTTGATAATCACTAATATTTACTACACTCATGGGGGAGTGAATATATCTGGAAGGAATAGATATAACTAAGGATGGTGTACCTGTAGTTATGGCTATTCTTGCCGCATCAGTACCCCCTACAGTTCTTCTTTTTATTTGATAGGGGATGTTATTTTCTTTTGCTACTTTTACCGCAAAGTTAAATAATCTTTCATCGTTTACATATCCCCTATGGGCAGGTGTAATAACAGGTCCTTTTCCAAGTTCTGAAGATCTTCTGTCAGGAGGGAATTCTGGATTATCCCCCGAAGTGGTGGTTTCTACCACAATTGCAAAATCAGGGTTTATCTTAAAGGCACAAGAGCCAGAGCCTCTCAGTCCTGTTTCTTCTTGTATTACGAAGGCAAAAAATGTGTCGTAATATAGATCTAAACCTGAAAGGATTAAGTCCATGAGAATTGAACATCCCCCTCTATCATCAAGGGCTTTTCCAGATATCCATTCTTCGTGTACCATGGCGTTTGGCGCAAAACTTACAAAATCACCAATTTTTACTTTTGATTCAGCCTCTTGTTTTTTTGTGGCTCCAATATCTACTTTTATATTCTCAAAGGATACTTTTTCGTATCCCTCCATAAGGTGTACAGGTTTTGAACCTATAACTCCCAATATCTGTTTTTCTCCTATTACTACCTTTTTCCCTAAGACTACTCTTGGATCAATGGTCCCTAAAGGTATTATGCTTATCTTTCCATCTTCTTCAATATTACTTACAATAAACCCTACTTCATCCATGTGGGCGGTAATCATAAGTTTTTTATTTACTTTACCTTTTTTAAGAGCTATAAGGTTTCCTAATTTGTCTGTCTCTATATAATCTACTTTATCTTTTATCTTTTCTTTAATAAATTCTCTTACTTTTCCCTCAAACCCAGAAACCCCAGGTATATCTGAAAGTTCTTTTAAAAACAATTTTATTCACCTCCTCTTGCAAGGAAAAAGCTCAGAAGTCTTGCGGTTTCCTCCATATCTCTTATGTTTACTACTTCATATGGGGTATGCATATATCTTAGGGGGATAGAAATAAGTAAAGTAGGAATGCCTTCTCTCGTTATTTGTATTCTATCGGTATCGGTATGGCTATGATCACCATTAGGTTCTATCTGATAATTTACTGAAAGTTTTTCGGCAAGATTTTTAATTTTATCGAAATACTCATAATTCACCATAGGGCCTATATCTAATACAGGACCTTTTCCTGTCTCAATTTTAGGATATGATGGTCTTAGGATGTCTCCGTGAGTCACGTCTAAAACTATAGCAAGATCAGGATTTATTTTATATGCAGCATTGACGGCGCCAGACACACCATCTTCTTCTCTCACTGAAAAAACGAAATAAATATCAGCATTGACTATAAATTGATTTAGTAGTTCCAATGTATAAAGGAGAGTGGCACAGCTTGCTCGGTTATCTAAGGCTTTTCCTGCGATATATCTTTCATTCAAATCAAAAGCTTCTGAGTCAAAAGTAGCAAGATCACCTATTTGGACACTATCACTTTTGTCGAGCACATCTATAAAGAGGTCATCGAAAGTAATGTTTTTTTGTCTTATTTCCTCATTCTGTAGATGGGGTTCTAACATGCCTACTATACCGTACGAAATGCCTTCTTTAGTGTGAATTCTTAGCCTTTGAGAGATTACAACCTTAGGATCTACTCCTCCAAAGGTGTGGATACGAAAATAATTTCCAAATTCCTTTTTTGTTATCACAAAAGCAATTTCGTCGGTGTGAGCAAATAAGGCTATTTTTCTTCCATCACCCTTTTTCCTCACAATAAGATTTCCATGATTATCTATGAGGGTTTTTACAGGGGCAATTTTTTCTGCCACATCTTTAATATACTTAATCACTGGAAACTCGTATCCTGAGGGTCCATCCAAATTTGATAGATTCTTTAATATCTCTTTGACTTCCACCCTGAAGCCTCCTTTCTTTTAAAGTTATATTTTGATTATACATGTTTATGCTAAACTTTAGTAGTTTGATTATGGAGGTGGGAGATAATATGGATAAAAGGGAGCAAGTAATAGAGATACTCAAAAGGTTGAGAACTATTTATGAACCTAAAATTGCTCTAAAATTTTCTAATCCATGGGAACTTCTTGTAGCTACAATACTTTCAGCACAAACCACCGATGAAAGGGTGAATATGGTTACAGAAAAGCTTTTTAAAAAATATAGAAGTCCAGAGGATTATTTAAAAGTTTCTTTAGAAGAGTTAGAACAAGATATAAGGTCGGTAAACTATTATAAAACGAAGGCTAAAAATATTAGAGCCTGTGCTCAAATAATTGTAGAAAAATACAATGGTAAAGTTCCAGATACTATGGAGGAACTTTTAAAGCTTCCTGGAGTTGCGAGAAAAACCGCTAATGTAGTGCTTTCCGCGGGTTATGGAAAGAATGAAGGTATTGTGATAGATACCCATGTAAACAGGCTTTCTAAGAGGCTTAATTTAGGGAAGGAAAAAAATAGGGACAAGTTAGAACAGGAATTAATGAAGATTGTCCCAAAAGATGAGTGGGCAAATTTTTCCTATCTTTTGATCCATCATGGAAGAAACGTATGTAAGGCAAAGAATCCAAAATGTGATGAATGTATATTAAAGGATATCTGTCCTTCAGCATTTAATGAGTAGGAGGGGAACATAAGAGTTCTCCTCCTAAATTTTAATAAGATAATGTATTATGAACCATTTCTAAGAGATCTCTTATGGCAAGACCCTGAGGACATTTAGTCTCACATTCTCCACACTTCTTACAATTTTCAGCTCTCTCTTCAGGTTTCATAGCATTATTATATTCCCATCTTGGGGCGCCCCAATCATCATATCTTACACCTTCATTGTAAATATAGAAATTCCTTGGTATATCTACCCCATATGGACAAGGCATACAATATCTGCATTGAGTACAATCTATAGCCCTTCTTCCTAAGAAGGCAAGTCTAACTTTTTCTATAAATTCAAGATCCTCTTTAGAAAAGATATTTACTTCTGCTTTATCTGCGATTTCTAAGTTTTCTTTGACTTGGTCTAAGGTGCTCATTCCGGAAAGAGCAAGCGAAACTTCTTTGTGGTTCCATACCCAAAGTAATGCCCACTCTACAGGAGATCTTTTTGTAGGATATTTTTCTATGAGTTCCATCACATCCTTAGGTGGTCTAGCAAGCCTTCCGCCTCTTAGAGGTTCCATTACTATGACTCCTATCCCTTTTTTACCTGCATATTCTAATCCTTCTTTTCCTGCTTGGTAGTCTATGTCCATGTAATTATATTGAATTTGGCAGAAATCCCAATCATGAGTATCGATTATTTTCTTAAAGGTTTCAAGGTCATCATGGAAAGAAAAACCAAAATATCTTATGAACCCCTTTTCTTTCATTTTTTCTCCCCATTCAATGGCTCCGAGGTTATATATTTTTTGCCAGCTATCTTTGTTCAAAGCATGAAGGAGATAAAAATCTATGTGATCAGTATCGAGTTTCTTAAGCTGCTCATTTAATAATCTATCCATATCTTCCTTCTTGTTTACAAACCATACAGGAAGTTTTGTGGCAAGGTAGGTTTTTTCTCTATAACCATTCTTTAATGCTTTTCCAACTAATATCTCACTCTGCCCTCCATGATATCCATAGGCTGTATCTACATAATTTACTCCGTGATCAATGGCGTATCTTATCATCTCTATAGCTTTTGGTTCATCAATTTGAGATTCTGTTCCTAGTGTGGGGAGTCTCATTGCACCAAACCCAAGTACTGAAACGGTTACGTCAAGCTTTCCCATTTTCCTGTACTTCATTCTTATCCCTCCTTAATTTTGTGATAATTTCTTGCTGATTTTATATCAGTGGAAATACTATAAAGTAAATGTTTTTTACAATTTTAAATTTTACTATATCATGTTTAAATTGTAAAATATAATCGATTAATTTATTTTTTAGCGGGGTATGTTAGTATGATTGCAGCAGTATGGAAGAATAGAAGAATATCCTTAGAGAATTTACCTAATCCTATCATTGAAAAAGGTGATGAAGTTATTATTAAAGTTCTTGCTTCGGGCATATGTGGCACTGATCTTCATGTGTTTTCAGGAAAGGCATATGGCAAAGATGGAATAATAAGGGGACACGAATTCTCAGGAAGAGTGGTTGAAGTAGGTAAAGAAACTAAAGGGATAAAGGTAGGAGATCTGGTAGCTGTTGACCCTAATATAACTTGTGGCTATTGTTATTTTTGTAAGAGGGGAGAAGTAAATCTTTGTGAGAATCTTATTGCTTTAGGTGTAGATATAGATGGAGGTTTTGCAGAATACTGCATAGTGCCTTATAAACAGCTTTATGTTTTTTCTAGCAAAATCTCCCCTGTAGAAGGAGCAATGATGGAACCTGTGGCATGTGCTCTTCATGGAATTGAGAGATTAAATATTAAATCGGGGGATGTAGTGCTTATTGTAGGAGGAGGCGCCCTTGGATTGATATTACTGCAACTTGCAAAACTTTCTGGGGCTTCTAAGGTCTTTTTGGTGGAAAAGGTAGAATGGAAAAGAGAGATTGCAAAAGAGCTTGGGGCTGATGTGATTATAAGCCCTGAGGAGAATGTGGTAGAGATTATTAAAGAGAATAATAAAGGGAGAGGGGTAGATGTGGGAATTGAGGCGGTAGGAAAAGGGGAGACTGTGAGACTTACCTTGGAAAGTGTAAGAAGGGGAGGAAAAGTTTTAATATTTGGAGTATCCTCTCCTGAGGATTTAATTAGCATTTCTACCTATGACATATACTTTAAAGAGTTAACTATTATGGGCTCTTTTGTTAATCCTTTTACCAATTCAAAGGCTCTCTCCCTTATTGAAGAGGGGAAGATAAATGTGAAAAGAGTTGTTTCTCATGAGTTTCCTATAGAGAAGATAGAAGAAGGAATAAAGATGGGGCTTTCTGGGGATGCTTTGAGGGTAATGATAACTTTTAAGGAGTGATAAAATGGTATTTGATATTATATGTACGGTTACTATTTTAGGGCTTGCTTTAAAGGGAATAAAAGAATTATTTTTTAACAGGCTTGCCTTAATTGTTTCTTTAATAATTGCTTTTTCTTTATCCTCAGTGCTTATGCCTATTTATGGGGAGTATATAAGACTTCCCATAAATCTCTCTTCTAATATATCAAGTTTTATATTAACTTTTATTCTTGCATATCTTCTTCTAACTCTTCCTGGATTCTTTTTAAAAGTGGCTGTTGGAGGTATTATTCTTATAATAATTTATGGGGTTATTTTGAACTTTATTCCTTTAGAATATCAGAAAATGATTGTCCAAAACTCTTATATTTATTCTTTTATAAAGCCCATAGTTTGGTATATATTGATTCTCTTTAGGTTTTTGAGAATTATTAAATGAAGATCTTTGCAATTTCTGATCTTCATATTGATTATCTAAGAATTCGGAGAGGGCTTAAGATTTTTGAAGAGAGGGAATTGCTAAAAGATTTTTTAAAGGAACTAACAAGTAAAGATGTTGATGTTTTTGTCTTTGCTGGAGATATCTCTGCTAAGTTGTGGGAAGTAGAATTATTTTTAGAGGTATTTAGAAAATTTTCAGGATTAAAGATCTTCGTTCCAGGAAATCATGATATCTGGAGGGAAGGTGAAATTACCAGCGATCAAAAGTATTACAAAATTCTTCCTGAGCTTTGTAAAGGGTATGATTTTATATATTTGCCCTTTAAACCCTTAGAATTTAGTAATTTAGCTATAATAGGGACTATGGGTTGGTATGATTATTCTCTTGGGGATAGTTATTATAGTAAAAGGGACTTTGAAAGGGGAGAGTATAAGGGTATTAGATGGAGAGAGACCTATTGGAAGCTTGTGAATTTTTATAACCATGAAAAAGTACTTAGAAATGAGGAGATTTGCGAGTTAATATATGAGGAGTTTCAAAATAGTCTTTTAAAAGTGGAAAAAAGTATAGAAAAAATTGTTATAACCCATTTTATTCCTTTTGAAGAAATCTTGCCTATTAAGAATTTCTTTTCGGCTTATCTTGGGAGCAAAAAATTTGGAGATGTCATTGTTGCAAATAATGTAGGCAAAGTTATATGTGGACATGAGCATAAAAGTGGAGTCTTTTATGTGAGCAATATAACCGTATATAAGCCTGCTATTGGATATGCAGATTCCATTGAGTCTTTAATTTCTAAGTATAGACAAAACTCTATACTGATAGAGATATTAGATAATCACAGGCTTAGTATGATATAACTCTAAGGCTCTATATATGGCTCCATAGACTACTGTTTTTGGATAGAGAGCTGAAGGTATGATTTTTACAGGAACAGGCAAATAATATTCTATAGTTGGCTTTATCTTCTGCATTAAAATATTTAGGAATTTTCCTACTATTCCACCTACTATTATGACTTCAGGATCAAGTACACTTACCATGTTTACTATAGCCTTTCCAAGGTATTCCCCGATCCTATCAATTAATACTTTTATTTCTTCAACCTTGTTGTAATCATCGAAGATTATTTCCAAAAGAGTATATTTGGAGTCGAAGGATTTTGCTTTTTCAATGATTCTTGCTCCCGAAGCAACCCATTCTAAGGCACCTAAGGGAGTATATTCTACGCCAGGAAAGTTTTCATGGTGACTATCCACTACCATATATGCGATTTCACCAGCAAACTTATTACTTCCTTCATAAAGTTTACCATCTATGACAATTCCCGCACCTATTCCTGTACTTAGGCTTAAATATACTATATTTTTAAGACCTTTTCCTGCTCCTTTCCACATTTCACCCATTACAGCCGTATTCACATCATTCTCTAAAATTACCTGAGTTTCTGGAAAAGCTTCTTTTATTAAATTCTGAAGAGGAGCATGATTCCACTCAGGTAGGTTTGGTGCGAAGATTAGTTTTCCCTCTTCTATAATACCAGCAATTCCTAAGGCAATTACTCTTATATTCTTCTCTTCAACACTGTTTTCTTTTAGAAATTGCTTTATTATGTCAATAAAGTTTTCTGGTTTCATCATATTTTTTTGCCGTAAATCATTAAGAGATAACACCTTTTCATATAAAATCTCTCCACACAGATCTGACAAGGCAAAGCGCATGATAGATCCTTCTATGTCTCCTGCAAGAAAATATCCATGTCTTGCATTATACTTTAAAAGAATCCCTTTTCTTCCTTTAGAACCTTTTCCTTTTCCTACTTCAATAACTAATCCTTCTTTTAATAACTCTTTTATATGGGTAGAGACAGTGGGACGACTTAATCCTAATCTTCTTGCAATTTCTGCACGGGATATAGGGCCTTCTTCTCTCAATAATTTCAAAATTTGTCCTTTATTAACTTCATCAATTAATTGAGGTCTTCCTATCTTCATATTTTCTTCTCCCCATAAATAAAATTTTTAAATTAAAAATATAACGAAAGAAAAATTTTGTCAAGGAAAAATAAAGATATAATTTAAATTATAGTATTTAACTTATGTTTATTTGTTAAGTTTGACTTTTCAATGAAAAAATCTTATAATTTATAAAAAATCCATACTTAAAAGGTATAAAATGTCTATTAAAGTAGCAGTAGGAATGAGTGGCGGTGTGGATAGCTCCATAACTGCATACCTTCTTAAAAAAGAAGGGTATGAAGTTATTGGTTTAACTATGAACATTGCTTATTCTTCTTCTATTAAAGATGCAAAAAAAGTTGCAGAATATCTTAATATACCTCATTTTTTTGTAGATCTAAAGAAGGAATTTGAGGAAAAGATAATAAAATATTTTGTGGAATCTTATAAGCATGGTTATACTCCAAATCCGTGTGTCTTCTGTAATAAATTAATAAAATTCGGACTTCTTCTTGAAAAGGCTAAGGAACTTGGGGCAGATTTTCTTTCAACAGGTCACTATGTAAGAAAGGTCTGGGATGAGGAAAGGAAAACATATCTCCTTATGAGGGCTAAAGACCTAAAAAAGGATCAGTCTTATTTTCTTGGGATGTTAACTCAGGAACAAATTAAAAAGACTCTTTTCCCTTTAGGGGAGCTAACAAAGGAAGAAGTAAGAAAAATAGCTGATGAGCTTGGGATTTTTGTGGCTAATAAAAAGGAAAGTCAGGATATTTGCTTTTTGCCTGATAAGGATTATAAGAGATTTTTGAGTAAATATCTTGAAGATAAGCCAGGAAAAATTATTACGGAAGATGGAAAAGAAGTGGGTTATCATAGTGGAGTTTTCTCTTTTACTATAGGTCAAAGAAGGGGTTTAAGGGTTGCTTTAGGAGTGCCAGTTTATGTGAAAGATATTGATCCTAACACGGGGAATGTTACCGTAACAGATAGAGAGAAAGTATTTGGAAAAGAAGTTTATGCTGTTAATGTAAATTATCCTTCATATTTTCCAGAGAAAAGAGAATTGAGGGCCTATGCTATGATAAGGTATAATATGAAACCTTCTCCTGGAGTATTGAAGATTGTTTCAGAAAAAGAAGTTTTATTTATATTTGATGACCCTCAGTGGGCTATTACTCCAGGGCAAATCCTTGTCTGCTATTTAGATAATCATGTTCTTTGTGCAGGTATAATTGAAAGAAAGTAAATTTTTGAAAACCTATGATTTGAAAATTTTTTATTTTTGTATTATAATTTATGACACAATTTAAGAAAGTTTTGTTTTAAAGGCTGAGAACAGGAGGAGTAGCTCCCAAGCGGGATCCAGAGAGGCCGGGTAAGGTGGAAGCCGGCTATCTGCGCAGGGAGTGAATGGGCCTGGGAGCTGCATACTGAAAGGGAAGATAATGTTCTTCCCGAGTAAGCTATGCCGGAGTAGCCACCGTTATCAAGGCGAAGGGTATCGGAGGCGATGTGGTACTCCCGTACCCGAGAACGAGATGGGCAATGTAGCCCAAGAAAGGTGGCACCGCGAGAGTAAACCCTCTCGCCCTTTTAAAAGGGCGAGAGGGTTTTTTATTTGGAAGGTTTTTAAAACTCTTTTAGGGAGGTGGTCCCAATTGTGGAGAAGATTTTATCAACAAAAAACTATGTACCGATAATTTATGATTTTCCAGGAGATTTTGAAACTCCGTCTAGTTTGCTTTTTAAAGTAAGGGATGAAGACTTTTTATTTCTTTTAGAAAGTGCAGAGGGTGGGGAGAGAGTTGGTAGGTATTCTTTCATAAGCTGGAGGCCCAAAGAAGTTTTAACCTTTAATAATGATGTAAATTTTGACATTTTGACATATCTTTCTGAAAGATTCCCTGTGGTTAATGTTAAAAATGGGAAAATTTTACCAAGATTTGTTGGAGGATTGGTAGGTTATTTTGGTTATGATTTGGTTAGGCAGTGGGAAAAGCTCCCTAATTTAACCCATGATCCTATTGGATTTCCCTTGGCAGAATTTCAGGTGGTAGATTTTTTAGTGGTTTTTGATCATCTTAAAAGGAGAATAAGCGTGATTTTTCTTATACCCGAAGAGGAAATAGGTAATTTTGAGGTAAAAGATAGAATAGAAGAAAAACTCTCAGAGATTAAGGAAGTTTTAAAGAAACCAGTAGGAAATCTTTGTAAAGCAAACATTAATGCACAAATAGAAAATTTAACTTCAAAGGATGAATACGAGGAGAATGTTAAAAAAGCTATAGAATACATAAAAGCAGGAGAGATATTTCAGGTGGTATATTCCCAAAGATTTTACACGAGATATGAGGGAGACCCTTACCTTCTTTATAGGGCTTTGAGGTTTGTAAATCCTTCTCCTTATATGTTCTTCTTAAAGTTTAAGGATAGATATTTAATTGGTTCTTCTCCTGAAGCTCTTGTAAAAGTTGAAGAAGGGAAAGCAGAGATAAGACCTATTGCTGGTACAAGAAGAAGGGGGAAGGACGAGGAAGAAGATATATCTCTTGAAAAAGAACTTCTTAGGGATGAAAAGGAAAAGGCTGAACATACTATGCTTCTTGATCTTGCAAGAAATGATCTTGGAAGGGTTGCAAAGATTGGTACTGTAAGGTGTGAAAATCTGATGCATGTAGAAAAGTACTCTCATGTAATGCATTTAGTAAGCACTGTTACTTGTGATGTTAGAGAAGGCATTCACCCTCTTGAGGTTCTAAGAGCTTCCTTTCCTGCAGGCACAGTATCTGGAGCTCCAAAGGTTCGAGCTATGGAGATAATAGAAGAACTCGAGAAATATCGTAGAGGTCCTTATGCAGGAGGAGTTGGTTATTTTTCTCTAAATGGTAATTTAGACACTTGCATAACTATAAGGACATATCTCTTAAAAGGGAAAGATCTATTTATCCAGACAGGAGCTGGTATTGTTTATGATTCTATTCCAGAAAGAGAATATAAGGAATGTATAAATAAAGCTAAGGCTCTTTTTGAAGCCATAAAGATTGTGGGGGATATTTAATATGGTGCTTTTAATAGATAATTACGACTCTTTTACTTACAATCTCTATCAGTATGTAGCTGAGTTTTGTAAGGTAAAGGTATATCGAAATGATAAAATAACTATTGAAGATATTTATAAATTAAATCCTCAGGCAATTATCATCTCTCCAGGACCTTCTATTCCCGAAAATGCTGGAGTAAGTATTCCAGTAGTAAAAGAATTTAAGAATAAATTGCCAATTCTTGGAATCTGCCTTGGACATCAGGCTATCGCTGCGGCTTTTGGAACCAAGATTGTAAGGGCACCTGTTCCTGTGCATGGGAAAGTTTCTTATATTTATCACTCTCAAAATCCTATCTTTGAGGGTATAAATAATCCTTTTGAAGCAACAAGATATCATTCTCTTGTAGTGGACATAGATTCTTTGAGCTCTTCTTTAAAAGTTATAGCCTGGACACAAGACAAACTTATCATGGGGATTCAATATGAGGATAAACCAGTGTATGGATTGCAGTTTCATCCTGAATCTATATTTACAACTTTTGGAAAAAGAATAATTAAAAATTTCCTAAAAATAGGGGGTGTCATATATGGTTAAAGAATTTTTGAAAAAGATATCTGAAGGAAAGCATTTAAATTTTGAAGAGGCAAGAGAAATAGTACTTAGTATTGATAGGGAAGAGATTACAGAGGCACAGCTTGGAGCTATTCTTCTCGGTTTAAGGTTAAAAGGAGAAAATCCAGAGGAGATAGCTGGTTTTGTGGATGTACTCCATGAAAAGGCAAAAAAAGTACCTAATAAGACTCCAGCTATAGATGTCTGTGGTACAGGAGGAGATAAATCAAATACTTTTAACATCTCCACTGCTGTAGCTTTTACTCTTGCAAGCTTAGGAATTAAAGTAGCAAAGCACGGTAATAGAGCTATGTCAAGTAAAGCGGGTAGCATTGATGTGATTGAGGCTTTGGGCTTCAAATGTAGCGATAATCCTGAAGAAATTGCAAAGGACATAGATGATAAAGGAATAGGCATAATCTTTGCACCCTATTTTCATCCTGTGGTAGGTAAAGCGGTAAAGGTGAGAAGAGAACTTGGTATTGGAACCATATTTAACATGGCAGGTCCTATGTTAAATCCTGCTAATTTATCTGGACAAATTCTTGGGGTTTACTCAGAAAAAGTTATGCATAGAATGGCAGAAGCGTCTTTAATCTTGAAAAAAGATAATATTTTATTCTATCACGGTAAAGATGATGGAATTGATGAGATCTCTTTGTCTGGAAAAACTGTTTTTGCCTATTTAAAAAATAGTAAAATAGATTATTTTGAATTTTCTCCTGAGGATATTGGAGTAAAGAGATATCAAAGAGAAGATTTTAATGGTGGAGATGCTCAGGAAAATGCCAAGATATTAGAGAACATTTTTAAGGGTAGAGCAAAAGAGGCTCATATTGACATTGTGGCAGTAAATAGCGCTTTTGCCCTTTGGGTTTTAGGAAAAGTAAAAGAGGTAAAAGAGGGCTTTGATATGGTAAAGGATCATATCATGAAAGGAAAAGTATATGAATATATTGAAACCTTGAGGGGGAAGACCGCATGAATATTTTGGATAAACTTGTAGAGGAGAAGAAAAAAGTAATTTTCAATAAAATATATAAAATACCTAATAGCTTTCCTGAAAAGGAAAAGGACTATTTTTATAAAGTTTTAAGCAAGGATAGATTCAATATAATAGGAGAAATAAAACCTGCTTCTCCTGTGAAGGGAAAACTTCTTTCTCTAACCGTTTCTGAGATGGCAAGGATATACGATGGCGCTAAGGAAATATCTGCTATATCGGTCCTTACTGCTGAGTCTTTTTCTGCAAGTATGAATAATCTATCTTTGGTAAGGAAGATTACTCAGAAACCTTTGTTACAAAAGGATTTTATTCTTATACCTGAGCAAATTTACGAAGGAAGACTCCTTGGTGCTGATGCAATCTTACTCATAGCAAGGATACTTTCTCAGAGTGATATTAAGGCTTTGTACAATCTTTGCTTGAGGCTTGATATGGAACCCATAATAGAGGTTTACAATGAAGAAGATTTAGAAAAAGTAATTGATTTAAAACCAAGAATTATTATGATAAACAATCGAGATCTTACAAGTTTTAAAGTAGATATTAATAACACCTTAAGGTTATTGCCTCATATACCAGCAGATACTTTTGTGATAAGCGCCAGTGGTATAAAAGATGGAGAAGAAGTAAAGATTCTTTATGAGCATGGAGTAAAAGGTATTCTTGTTGGAGAAAGCATTGTGATCTCACAAGATCCTCAAAAGAAAATAGAGGAACTTTTTGAGGGATGTGGATTAAAATCTGTGGAATAACAGATATAATAAGTGCTTTGCATTGCGAAATGGAGAAGGTGAATGCCATAGGTTTAGTTTTTGTTCCATGGTCTCCCAGATTTATATCCATGGAACAGCTTAAAAAAATGTCCCCCCATCTTAAGAGAATTAATATAATGAAAATAGGGGTATTTGCAGGAAATTCTGAAGAAGAAATAAAAGAGGTTTTGGAAATTCTTCCTCTTGATGGGATTCAATTTCATGGGAATGAGGATCTTTCTTTTTTAGAAAAGTTTAAAGAATATTTCTTGATTAGGGCTCTAAATATAGATGAAGAAGTTGACTTAGAAGAGAATATAGAAAAATTTTCCAAATTGGCTTATATTTTGCTAGATAAAAGCAAGAAATCAGATATGAGTTTTGAAGAATTTATAAGAAAGGTAAAAAATTACGTGGATAAGAAGGTGATTATAGCAGGAGGTATAAATGAGAGTAATGTAGATATGGCTTTAGAGCTTGATCCGTTTGGTTTGGATCTTTCCAGCGGTGTTGAAATAGAAAAGGGCAAAAAAGATCTTATTAAGATATCAAATTTTATGAGAAAGGTGAGAGATTATGAGAAAAATAGACTTTAAAAATCTTCCCGATGAGAGAGGATACTTTGGAGAATTTGGAGGAAGGTTTGTTCCTGAGACTTTAATGGAACCATTACTTCAGTTAGAAGAAGCTTATAATAAATACAAAGATGATGAAGAATTCAAAAAGGAATTAGGTTATTATCTTAAAACCTATGTGGGAAGACCAACTCCTCTCTATTTTGCAAAAAATCTCTCAGAAAGGCTAAATGCAAAGATATACCTAAAGAGAGAAGACTTATGCCATACAGGAGCTCACAAAATAAACAATGCTGTAGGACAAGCACTACTTGCTAAATACATGGGAAAAAGGAGACTAATCGCAGAGACGGGCGCAGGACAACATGGTGTTGCTACTGCTACTGTAGCTGCACTTTTTGGTTTTCAGTGCACAGTTTATATGGGAGAGGAAGATTGTGAAAGACAAAAGATTAATGTCCTAAGGATGAAACTCTTAGGTGCAGAAGTAGTTCCTGTAAAGGTTGGTTCAAGGACTTTAAAAGAAGCAATAAATGAGGCATTGAGGGATTGGGTAGCACATCCTGAAGATAGTTATTATCTTTTGGGATCAGTAGTTGGTCCTCATCCTTATCCCATTATTGTAAGGGATTTTCAAAAAATAATAGGCGAAGAAGCCAAGAATCAGATATTAGAGATAGAAGGAAGACTTCCTGATTATTTGATAGCCTCCGTAGGAGGAGGAAGCAATTCTATAGGACTTTTTTATCCTTTTCTTGAGGAAGATGTAAAGATAATAGGAGTTGAGGGAGGAGGAAAGGGGTTAGGATCTGGCTTACATTCTGCAAGCATAAATTTTGGAAAAGTAGGGGTTCTTCACGGGGCTAAGATGTATCTTATACAAGACGAAAATGGGAATGTTTCTCCTACTCATTCCATATCTGCTGGTTTGGATTATCCTGGGGTGGGTCCTGAACATAGTTTCCTTGCTCAGATTGGAAGAGTAAAATACGATATAGCTACTGATGATGTGGCATTGAAGGGTTTTTTGACTCTTTCGGAGTTGGAGGGAATTATTCCTGCTCTTGAGAGTGCTCATGCCATAGGATATGTAATAGAGCATAGAAAAGATTTTCCTGAAGAAGAACCTATTATAATAATCAACCTTTCGGGAAGAGGAGACAAGGATTTAGGAATAATAATAAATTACATGGGGGAGAAAGAATGAGCAATTTATTAGAAAAATTCAAAAATAAAAGTAAATCTCTATTTTTTATTCCCTTTTTTGTTTCAGGATTTCCCAGTTTTGATTTTTTGGAGGGTTTTTTATTGAAGAACAAGGATAAGATTGATATACTTGAGCTTGGGGTTCCTTTTTCGGATCCAGTGGCTGATGGTCCCGTTTTACAGGAGATAAATTACAGGGCGATGGTAAGGGGAGTAAATTTAAATAGTACTCTTGATTGGCTTGTGAGGTCGGGAGTTTCGAGAAATATTGATGTTATTCTTCTACTTTATTTTAATTTAATTCAGAATAAGCTTGAAGAGAATCTGAAAAGATTCAAGGATACGGAGATTAAAGGATTAGTTATACCTGATCTTCCTATGGAAGAGGCAGAAACTTTAATTCCTCTATTTAATAAATATAACCTTGATCTTATTCTTTTTATTTCTCCTACCACAAGGGATGAAAGGATGAAAAAGATTTTAAAAATGGCTCCAAGTTTTCTTTATTGTATCTCTGTCAAAGGAGTGACAGGAGAAAGGGACAAACTTCCTGAAGAGGGAGTGTCTTTTATAAGTAGGATTAAAAAAGAAACTGATAAACCTCTTGTTTGGGGTTTTGGTTTAAGTAATAGTTCTCAAATAGCTGCTTTAAAAGGCTTAGTTGATGGAGTAATTGTGGGAAGTGCTATAGGGAAGAGACTTTTAAATAATGAGGATATTCAGGAATATTTTGATGAGCTTTATAGAGCTACATTATGAATTTTTAGGAGGACTAAAAATATGAAGGCAGTGTGGTTTGAGGAAAGTATACCGAGATATTTAATAAGTAAAGCTTTAGGAAAAGTGCATCATTCTTTTTATTACAATATTTTTTCCTGTATAAGATATGGAGAATATCCTGAGCCAAAACTTCCCAGCGGTAAATGGGTAAAGATAAAAACTTTGATGGGAGGAATTTGTGGCAGTGACATAGGTCTTATTAGATTACATGATAGTCCTTCTACCTCTCCTTTTGCTTCTTTTCCTTTTGTTATAGGACATGAAAATTTAGGAATTATAGTAGAAAAAGGAGATGAAGTTGAGGGATTTGAGGTAGGAGATAGGGTTATAGCAGATCCTACTTTGTCTTGTAATGCCAGAGAAATATATCCTCCATGTGAGAAATGTCAAAATTTTGAATTTTCCCAATGTATGAATTTTAATGAAGGTATAGTTTCTCCTGGTCTTATGATTGGATCTTGTAGGGATACAGGCGGAAGTTGGGGAGAATACTATGTAGCTAATCAATTTCAGCTCTTTAAGGTGCCTGATAAAGTTTCTAATGAGAATGCTATTCTTGTGGATGCTTTTTGTTCAGCTTTACATCCTGTAATGAGAAACTTCCCAAAGGATAGCGATACAGTGATTGTGGTTGGATCTGGAAGTATAGGCATAAATGTAGTTAGTGCTTTAAGGGCGTTGGGGAGTAAGACAAGAATTATTGTTCTTGCAAGATATAAGTTTCAAGGAGAGTTTGCAAAACATTATGGGGCAGATGAAGTGGTATATACAAAAGGTTTGAATAAATGGGAACTTTATAAAAAAGTGGCTGAATTAACCTCTGCTAAGCTTTTAAAACCTCTTCTTGGAAAGCCTGTAATGGTGGGTGGAGCAGATGTAGTCTTTGAGTGTGTGGGAAGCGATGACTCTATAGATGATGCTTTGAGGTTTACAAAGCAGGGAGGAACAACTGTTCTTGTGGGGCTTGCAGGGGTTACCAAGAGGGTAGATTGGACTTTTGTTTGGTTTAAAGAATTAAGAGTAGCAGGTACCAATAGTAGTAGTGGAGAAATTTTTAGGGGTGAGAGGAAAAGAGGATATGGCATAGCTTTACAGTTAATGGAAGAAGGTCTTGATCTTTCCCCGCTCTTGACCCATACTTTCAAGCTTGAGGAATATAAAAAGGCAATAGAGATGAACTTTTTCCGAGGAAAATATGGTTTGATAAAATCGGCTTTTGTGTTTTAAGTTATTTGTAATATACTTTCTACTTCCTCATAAATTTTGTCAGAAAGCAGAATCCCGTCTTTCAAAAGGGATTCTGCTTCTTTTTGTATATTTTTCACAAAATCTTTATCTCTTATACTTGCTAAGTTAATCTTTACGTTAAGCCACGCTCCTTGAAGAGCAGCTTTAAGACATACTGCTCCAACTCCTATATCACTTACTGCATTGGGATTAGAGTTTCCAAGGGATTTTTCAAGGAGTCTTAGTGCATTTATACTTTTTCTCATGATCTCAAGGGGAACAAGGGCTGCTTCTTTTAGTGCAGTTTCTAATGCTTCTTTTCTTTTATTTTTTTCTTCTTCTGTACCTTTAGGCATTTTTAGAGCTTTTGCTACCTTGGAAAAGGCTTCGGCATCTTTTTCTATTAATTCTAAAAGTTCTTTTTGAATTTTCTTGTTTTCTTCTATTATTTCATTCATTAATTCCTCTTTATCTTTAAACTTTTCCTTCCCCACGGTGAGATTTGCCACCATTGAAGAAAGAGCAACCCCAATAGCGCCTACCAAAGAAGATGCAGCTCCCCCTCCTGGGGCGGGTTCTTGAGAGGCTAAGAGTTCAATAAATTCTGTTATGGCTCGATTAATGAGTTTTATTTTACTATATGATTCCAACTTTCTTCCCTGCTTTTTCAAAAATTTCTAAGGCTCTGTCTATTTGTTCTTCAGTGTGAGTCGCCATATAGCTGGTTCTAAGTAGGGATTGATTAGGAGGAACACCAGGAGGAAGTACAGGATTGCAATAGACTCCAAGATCAAAAAGTTCCTTCCACATGTAGATTGTCTTCCAACGGTCCCTAATGTATATAGGAATAATTGGAGTACAACTGTTTCCAATATCAAAACCAAGGGATTTTAAGCCCTCTCTCATCCTATTTGCTATCTTCCAGAGATGGTCAATTCTTTCAGGTTCTTCTTGCATGACTTCTAAAGCTGCGAGGGCTGCTGCAGTATTTGCTGGTGACATACTTGCAGAAAATATAAAGGATCTTGCAGTATGTTGTATGTAGAATATTACATCTTCATCTCCCGCTATGAATCCACCAAGGCTTGCAAAAGATTTACTAAAAGTTCCCATAATTATGTCTACTTTGTCCTCAAGTCCAAAGTGATTTGCAGTTCCTCTTCCGTGATCTCCCAGCACTCCAATGGAATGAGCATCATCTACCATTAGTCTTGCCCCATATTTTTCACATAACTTTACAATTTCAGGAAGGGGTGCTATATCTCCAGCCATAGAAAATACCCCATCTACAATGACTAATTTTCCTGCATTATCAGAGCAGGAAGCAAGAACTTTTTCCAAATCTTCCATGTCATTATGTTTAAATCTTTTCATCTCTCCCTGAGAAAGTCGGCATCCATCAATTATGGATGCATGATCTTCTTTATCAGTTATAGCGATATCCCCTTTGCCAATTAAGGCAGAAATAGTGCCAAGATTTGTCTGATACCCTGTTGAAAAAACAAGAGCTGCTTCTTTGTGTAAAAACTCCGCAAGTTTTTCTTCTAATTTTTTATGAAGCTTTAATGTACCGTTCATAAATCGGGAACCGGTACAACTAGTACCATATTCTTTTATTGCCTTTATTGCTGCCTCTTTCACTTTGGGGTGGGTGGTTAAGCCAAGGTAGTTGTTAGAACCAAGCATTATCAATCTTCTACCATTTATAACCACTTCTGTTCCTTCAGTCTCTTCAAGCGGTAAGAAAAAGGGATAAATCCCTTGGTCAATGGCTATCCTTGCTTCTTGTAAATATTCTACTTTCTTTATCTTATCAAATAAATCCATACTCCTTCACCTTCTTTAAAATTATAAATTTTTATCTATGAATATAGCACTTTTATATGGGATTTTTCAATAACCTTGGTTTGTTGAGATTTTTAATTTCTTAATATTTCTTTAATTGACTTTTTGGAATAGTATTGATTTAATTATATTTAAAATTCATACTAAACGAGTAGGTGATTTAAATGAAAAAAGTATTAATCGTAGGTGCAGGTGCTGTTGGAACATCCTTCGCTTATAGCCTTATTCATAAAGGTCTAATAGAAGAAATTGTACTTTATGATATAGATGAAAAAAGAGCGATAGGGGAGGCTTTAGATTTAGCTCATGGAATATACTTTACAAAGCCTGTAGAAATAAGAGCAGGAGATTTGAAGGAAGCTAAGGATTCAGACATGGTAGTTATCACCGCTGGAGCTAAACAAAAACCAGGAGAAACAAGGTTGCAGCTTTTAGATAGGAATATCAATATTTACAGGAGTCTTATTCCAGAAATAGTTCAGAGTGGTTTTAATGGAATATTCTTGATCGTGACCAATCCTGTAGACGTTTTAACTTACTTTACTTATAAGTTCTCTGGTTTCTCCAGGAATAAAGTGATAGGTTCGGGAACTGTTCTTGATAGCTCAAGGTTTGCTTATCTTCTTTCAAGACATTGTGATGTAGATCCCAGATCTGTAAATGCTTATGTAATAGGAGAACATGGAGATACTGCGGTTTTAGCCTGGAGTTTGACTCATATTGGTGGCATTTCTCTTTCGGAATTCTGTCCTGTTTGTGGTAAGAGATGTTTTGAGGATAATGTGAAAGAGGCGATAATAAAGGAGGTAAGGAATTCTGCTTATAAAATAATTGAATATAAAGGTGCAACTTACTATGCTATAGGACTTGCCCTTGTAAACATAGTAGAGGCAATAGCCCGAGATGAAAATAGGATTCTTCCTGTCTCCATAGTTCATCCGGAGATTTTTGGGTTTAAAGATATACCTTTAAGTTTACCCTCTATAGTCGGAAGAAATGGGGTGAAAAAGGTTTTACAAGTGAAATTATCAGAAGAGGAAGAAAGAGAGCTTTATAAGTCAGCGAAATTGATAAAGGAAGTAATAGATTCTTTTAGTTCTCTCTCCCTCTCCTCACTATAACCTCAGCCTCTCCTTCTAACCCAGAGCCCCGGGTCCCCCTTCCCGGGGCTTTAAGTTTTATATTTTAATTTAAAATTTTTGATATACTTTAATAAATTTCTCTTTAAAAAGGGGAGATGAGAGCATGGAAAAAGAGGAAAGAAGTTATCAGCAGACTCAGTATGAGGTAGTAGAAGATGCAATTTTATCTTTGAAAGACATAGGTGATAGGGCTGTAGAAATAAGAGGTATTCCTACTGGAATAGAAGGACTTGATAATCTTTTTTTTACAACAAAAATTGAAAAAGGAAAAACAAGAGTTGTACCTTTAGGAGGAATTCCTCAGTATAGCGTATTCAACCTGACGGGAATTTCTGATACAGGTAAGAGTCTTATGGGAGAGCAATTTGCAATAAAACAAGCTTCTTTAGGAAATGCGGTGGCCTTTATTACAGTAGAGTCTCCAGCTCATTTTGTGGCTACATCTATGAAGTCAAGAGCTGCTGCAATGGGTGTAGAAGAAAGTGTAATTGATGAGAATATTGTGTTTATTGATGCAGCTTCTTACTCCAAACTTAGGGAAGATGTGCCCACTCTTCTTGCAACCCTTGCCCATGCCATAAAAAAGTATAAGATAAAATATACGGTAATAGATTCTATAACTGGACTTTATGAGGCTAAGGAAATGATGGCAAGGATTATTGTACGGCAACTTTTTAATTTTATGAAGAAATGGTATCAAACAGCTATATTTATTTCTCAAAAAAGATCTAGCCAAGAAGAATTTTCAGCCGAAGCAGCGGGAGGTTTTGCCATATCTCACATAGTGGATGGAACTATGGTCCTTTCAAAGGTTTTAATTAGTAGTCAGTATATGGAGAGGATGTATAAAAGACCTATGGGAGAGTTGGTCAGACTTTTTAGAATAGATGGTTGTAGGATGTGTGGACATAGTACTGATACCTATCTTCTTGAGATTGACAGGAATGGTTTAGTGAGAATTGGTCAATCTTTGAAGGAACTTTCTAAGGGGGTGAAGGCTGATGCCAATACTTAGTGGTGATGAGATCCCTATAAAAGAAGATGAGCTCGATAGTCTTGCTATGAAGACCTTTTTAAAGACTCTTGATATTCTGGGTGGACCAAGGAAATTAATTCTCTATAGAAACCTTACTTGGGTTCCAAGCCTTATTGAGGCTTGTTATGCAGTAATATTGAGGGATAGGTATATGAAGACAGAAGCAGAGATAGCCGAGTTTCTTGGACTGACAAAGCAAACAGTAAGGAATATTCTTAAAGCAGATCCTGATATAGTTCTTGATGTCCTTGAAGATGAGTTAAAGAAGAAAGAGATAAAAACTCATGTGGCAGGGGGGCTTGCTAAATTAGCCTATAGAAAAGTAAAAGAGGAGCTTGGTATAGAATAAAGGTATATGGTTAAAGTCGGAGAAGAATATCAAGTAAAGATTGAGAAAATAAATTCTCAAGGACAGGGGATTGCTTATATAAATAGTTTTGTAGTGTTTGTAGATTATGCTCTTCCTGGAGAGGTTGTTAAAATCAAAATTCATACAGCAAAAAGGGATTATGCTGTTGGAAAAATTGTGGAGTTTATAACAAAGGATCCTCAAAGATGTGAACCTGCTTGTAATGTATTTTATCAATGTGGAGGATGTCATTTAATGCATGTTAATTATGGTTATCAATTAGAATTAAAAAGAATGATTGTAGAAGATGCTTTTAAAAGAATTGGAAAGATTGAAAAGGAGATAAATCCTGTAATAGGTATGGAAAACCCTTACAGATATAGAAACAAGGCAAAAATTCCTGTAGGAAAAAGAAGAGGAAAGGTAGTTTTAGGATTTTATAAGCCCAATACTCATCACATCGTAGATATAAGTGGTTGTATAGTGCAACATGAAGATGCGGATAAAGTTATAGAAACCACAAAAGAAGCTATAAAAAAATTTCATATAGAAGTTTATAATGAGCTTCAACACACAGGACTTTTGAGGTTTGTAGTGGTAAGAAGATCTTTTGCCTTTGATGATCTTATGGTGGTTCTTGTTTCCAAAGGGATGATTGATAATGCCAAAAAGATTGCAAGATTTTATAGATATAGACTTAAGAATTTAAAGTCTTTTTATATAAATATCAATCCTAAAAGGACAAATGAGATCTTTGGGGAAGAGAGTAGACTTATATGGGGAGAGGAGGTAATAAGAGATAAAATTGGAGAATTTATATTTGAGATATCTCCTGTTTCCTTTTTTCAGATAAATTCTATTCAAACGGAAAAACTTTATAACAAGGCTTTAGAGTATTTATCCCCTAATAGTAAATTGGTTTTTGACGCTTATTGTGGAATTGGAACTATTTCTCTTTTTCTCTCTAAAAAAGCTGAAAAAGTGTATGGGATAGAAGTAGAAAGATCAGCTATTGAAGATGCTTGGAAGAATGCGAGAATAAATAAGGTTAAAAATGTGGAGTTTATTTGGGGAAGATCTGAAGAGGTAATACCTAGATTAATCGAGGATGGGAAGATTCCTGATGCTATAGTGTTGGATCCACCAAGAAAGGGATGTGATCAAAATCTTCTTGAGGCTATAATCCGTGCTAAGGTTAAGCAGATTATATACATCTCTTGTTATCCTTCAACCTTAGCAAGGGATGTGAATATTCTTGTGGATGCTGGTTATAATTTGGTGAATATTCAGCCTGTAGATATGTTTCCTCAAACTTTTCATGTGGAGAATATTGCCTTACTTGAAAAGGGATAAAAAATTAGTTAGGAAAGTGATAAAATAAAAAACAAAAAGTTGTTTAGGAGGATTTTTCATGGATGTTGATAGATATGTAGAGTTTAAGGAAAAAGTGGTGAAAAACGTTTCAAAGGCCATAGTAGGGAAGGAAAAGATAATTGAGCTTATAGCAATATCTTTTATATGTGGAGGACACGTTTTATTAGAAGATGTGCCTGGACTTGGGAAGACTCTTATGGTAAAAGCTTTTGCTAAAACTATTGGAGGAAGTTTTAAGAGAATTCAGTTTACTCCAGACCTTCTCCCTTCAGATCTTACAGGGATTAATTTTTATAATCAGAAAAAAGGGGAATTTGAATTTAGGCCTGGACCATTGTTTGCTAATGTTATTCTTGCTGATGAAATAAATAGGGCAACTCCAAGGACTCAAAGTAGTTTATTAGAAGCAATGGAAGAAAAGCAAGTTACTGTAGATGGAGTTACTTGGAAGCTTCCTGATCCTTTCATGGTGCTTGCAACTCAAAATCCTGTAGAAACTTACGGAACTTTTCCTCTTCCTGAAGCAGAACTGGATAGATTTTTTATGAGAATAAAGATTGGATACCCCACGAGAGAAGAGGAAATAGAAATTATAAATAGAAATAAAAAGAGGGACATGCTTGAAGATGTGGAAAGTGTAGTAAATTTTGATGAAATAGAGTATTTAAGAAATAATTTTAGTAATGTAAAAATCTCGAGAGAAGTACTGAATTACCTTCTTGACATAGTAGAGTATACTCGAAATTCCGATACTATTCTTCTAGGAGTAAGTCCTAGAGGGAGTATTGCCCTTTTTAAGGCAAGTCAAGTTTATGCTCTCTTTAATGGTAGAGATTACGTAATACCTGAAGATATAAAGTACCTTGCTCCTTTTATACTGAATCATAGGATAATCTCTATGGGTGCATCCAGAACTAAGGATATATATGAGAATATCAATATTATTGTTGACAATGTTAAAGTCCCATTAGAGGAATTTTAAATGGTATATCTCTTACTTTTTTTAATATTAATTGGTATTTTGTTAAACGAATTATCAAAAAGATATATCCTTGACAAGGTATACTTCAATAGAAATTTTTCGAAGAGAGTTGCTGAAATAGCAGAAGATATATATATTGAAGTAGTGGTTGAAAATAGAAAACTTATACCTGTTACGTTTCTTCAGGTTATTCAAGAACTACCCTCAGTCATTGAGTATAAATTTCAAGTAAATAAGGTGAGAACAAAGGACTTTTTATATCATACTATGACTTTTTTTCTTCTACCTTATCAGAGAATAAAAAGAAAATACCTTGCTACTTGTACTAAAAGAGGAAGATACGTGTTTGGAAATGTAGAGCTTTGTGGAGGAGATTTTTTAGGATTGAATTTAAAAACTAAGTCCATTTCTCTTGTTCAAGACTTAGTAGTTCTTCCTAAAAGAAAAGATCTTGAGAAAGATTTGATCCCCTATGGAAATTTTAATGGGGATACTTCAGTAAAGAGATGGATTATAGAAGATCCTACCATGATTATCGGAGTTAAGGATTATACAGGAAGGGAGCCAGCCAAAACCATTCATTGGCCTCTTTCTTTAAAACATAACAAGATTCTCGTAAAAAATTTTGATTTTACCTATGAGAACAATGCCATGATATTTTTAAATGTGGAATGCTCTAAACCTTACTGGATCAAAATGGATGAGAAAAGTATTGAGGAATGTATATCGGTAGCGAGAAGTGTAGGGGAGATATTTCATGAAAGAAAGATTCCTTTTGGTTTTACTACTAACTCTTTAATCTATGGATTTTCAAGAGATGAGAATACAGTCTATCCAGGTATGGGCGATGCTCATCTTCAACTTTTCTTGGAATATTTAGGGAGGCTTTCTTATAATGTTAATGTTCCTTTTGAGGAAGTGATAAAGGCTTTTATGAGGAATAATAACTTCATGATCTCTACCTATGTAATAATTACGCCCTATCTTTTAAGGGAATATATTCCATATATCTCTGCTCTTGATACTGATTTAACGAAAGTGATATTAATAACGTATTATGATGACAATCTTAGCTTTCTTTCGCCAAAGATACTGAAATATTCCTTGAGAAGGGAGAAAAATGTGGCTTCTATATCTTGATTTAATAACCAGAATATCTTTTATATTTTCTCTAATCATGGCGGCGGTTATTATAATGTATAATCCAGTTGTTCCTTTTTATTTCTTTCCCCTTCTTATTTTTCTTTCTTTTATGGCCCATATATTAAAGAATTTTCTTTCGGAAAAATTAAGATTTTTTGTATTAATTCCTTATATCTCAATTATCTTCTTACCTTTGGGAACATATGAAAAGATATTAATTCTACTCATTTCCTTAATATCTACATATCTGCTTTTAACTCAAAAGTCAGTAAGCTATGGTCTTGCGGTAGATCATTATAGAAAAACCAGTCCTATAGCTATTATTATTTTTATAATCTCGTTTTTTATGAGATATCTTTCTACAAGTAGGTTTATGAATTTTGAGCTTACAGTTTTACCCTCCCTTTTAGTGTACTTTGTGGTTAGTGTTTTTCTTCTCAGAACTTTAAGATATATGGAGCATAAGATTGAGGATAAGAAATTAGTTTCTTTAAATCTAAGATATGCTTTTGGAGTAATTTCTTTGTCGGCTCTTTTGAGTATTCCTGGGGTTAGAGATAAAATATTTTTCATAACTAGCAATATCTTTTCAATAGTTTATTTTCTATTCACCACAGTTATAGCAGTAATTTTTATAGTAATAGGTTATATTCTTTCTTGGATCTTTTATTTAGTTTTGAATTTTATGGCAAAAAGAGGACTTATTGGAAGTTTGAATACTCGAGATTTTAGAATGGATCCTAATTTGAGTAGACTATTAAGACTTCTTTGGGATAGGAGAGAGTCTCATTCAGAAATAATTGATATCTTGCTTGTGATTTCTTTTTATATTTTAGTTACAGGAGTAATAATATTAATAATTTTGTGGGTAATAAGAAGGGTATTTTCTTCTCAAACAAAAGGTGAGAATTATATAGAGGAGAGAGAATTTTTATTTTCTCAGATAAACCCATGGAATGCAATAAGAAGGTTTCTTGAAGGGAGAAATTTAGGGATAGTGAGGGAGTATTATAGGAAATATCTTATGAGGAGTAAAAATCTTGGGGTAGATCTAAAACCTTCAGATACTACTCAAGATGTCTATAAGAAGACTTTTCAGCTTTTTGATTCTGAAGTTTTAAGAAGAATAAGAGAGATTTATATATATGTGAGGTATAATAGGATGGAAAGCTCAAGGGATTTAGATAAAGAGTTTATTTCTCTCTATAGGAGATTGTTTAAAAAGTGAATAGGGGAGGGTTTGAAAATGAAGAGGTCGGAATATGAAAGGGCAAAGAAGAGGGCTATTGAGTTTCTAGAGAGGGCTCATATTGTTATTACTGATGAAGAGAAGAATAGAATTGAAGTAGCTGATTTTGGACTTGGGAAAATTGATGTATTTGGCCTACAAATTCTGACCTATGTGAGTACAGAGAGGGTTTGTGCTAAAGAACTTATTCTATTTCCAAGACAAACTTGTCCAGAACATAGGCATCCTCCTTTCGGCGGAGATCTTGGTAAGGAAGAAACCTTTAGATGTAGATGGGGAAAAGTTTATCTTTATGTTCCTGGCGAGCCTGCGGAGAATCCTAAAGCTATTGTTCCCGAAGAAAAGAAAAAGTATTTTACTGTTTGGCATGAGATAGAACTGAATCCGGGGGAGCAATATACTCTTTACCCTAACACTCCCCATTGGTTTCAAGCAGGAGATGAAGGCGCTATTGTTTCAGAATTTTCTACCCGAAATTCAGATGAATATGATATCTTTACAGATCCTGAAATAAGAAGAATTCCTGTGATTGAGGAAGATTAAAATTGTATGGGAGAAGTTGGAAGTTAGATATTAATGAAAGTGAGAAAATAAAAAGTTATTTGATAAAAATGGGAGGTGTGGAGGAATCTATTAAAAATTCTTATGAATTATGGAGAATAAAATTAGGAGGTAGCACTTTTATATATTATACTTCTGGTAAGTTGTATAGTACTCCTTCAGCCAAGGTCATAAATATTTGGGATGAAATAGATAAACTTGTTAGTAAGAGCTATGATTTGAATAAAGACTATGTTTTAGGATTTGACGAAGTAGGTAAGGGAGAAGTATTTGGACCAATTATAACTTGTGGAGTTCTTATAAGAAAAGACGTTATCTCCCAGATACCCTCCGAGTTAAAAACTCCTGATACAAAAAAATCTCATGGTTTTGAGTACTGGACAAGGATACTAAAGGTACTTGAGGATCTTATATCCGATGGGTTTTATTATATTATTGATATTATTCAGCCTCGAGAAATTGATCGTTTTAATATTAACCAGCTCTTGGACTTGTCTTATATGAAACTCATAAAGCAGTTAATTACTGATTTACCTTATAGAAAAGAAGTAAGAATCGTAATTGACGATTATGGAGTAGGAGAGGGATTGCAAAGGTTTTTGGAGATTATAAAGGAAGAAAACAATTTTGAAACTATTATTGTCACAGAGTCGGAAGATAAATTTTTAGAAGCTAAATTGGCATCTTTAATTGCAAAATCTTACAGGGAGAGCATATTAAAAAATTTGCAGGAAAGATATGAAATTCCAGAAAGTTTAATCAAGGGGAATATGTCTAATAAAGACTTGGAATCCTTCTTAAAAAATTATTCCAAGGAGGATCTGTGGTTTATCAGAAGATCTTTTGGAAAAAGGATTAAGAAGGAAAAGCCTTCTTTTTATAATTTAATATCCGAGGATAATTTTAGATGCTTCTTTTGTGGTAAAGAAAGTAGTAAGGTAATTTTAAAAGATTATAGATTTCTTTGTTCCTTTTGTGGTAAGGAGATAAAAGATCTTGAGCTGGCTATGAAATATCATAGTGGAATTATTAAGTTAGAAAAAGAGAGCTTTTACTCTTTTTTTGAAATTATTAAGAATTCCTACTTATTTGATGGGTTTAGTTTTTTAGTTGATAATTCTTTAAGGAAGCTTCTTACTCCCTACGAGGATATAGGAAGAATACTAATTCTTAAAAGGGCTTTTTCAAAGTTTTTAACCCTAAAGATTGAGGGAGACAGTATAGCTTTTTCCTTTTTCAGGAATATCTACAATGTTTAATTTATAAGGAGTATTTGATTTATTAATTTCAAAGATTAAATATCCTTCCATTAACTCTCCAGGTTTTATATATTTCTTAAAAAAGACATTATAGTCCCTTAAGGCATAATATACGGAGGCAAAGGTGCTTACAGGATTTTTTCTTCCATCATCGTCGATTAAACTAAAATTATTGTGGGTAAGTAATATCTCCTTTTCGGTTTTATTCCATATAAATAAATTAACCATATAGAAGATTCCTTCTGGGAGATATTTGAAATCCAAGTATAAGGGAAGTTCTTCTATTTTTTGAACTTTAAGAATGTATACTATAAGACCGTCAAGATTTTCTCCTTTTACTTCCTTTCCTTGAATTATAAGAGGTGTGGTTTCTCCAAAAGAAAGGCTAAAGAATAAAAGCCATATTATTATAAGAATTACTCCTTTTCTCATACCTTACCCTCTTAATTTTTTTGTTTAATTATAGCATATTTTAAAGAGTAAGGTAGGATCTCCCTACCTTACTCTTTAACAGCACCACGGGTTAAACCTGAGACTATAAGATTTTGAAGGGATAAAAATAATATCACAATGGGTAAGGCTCCAACAATGGAGGCTGCAGCAAAATCTCCCCATCTTACATCATACATCCCTGATATAAAGTTTCTTAAGCCAACTGCAAAGGTATATTTTGATGGATCCTTTAAAATAATACTTGCTAATAGAAAGTCAGAATATGTTCCTATAAAGGAATTTATTGCTACTACCGCTAAAACAGGAGTAGCAAGGGGAAGTATTATTTTATAGTAGGCTTGGAATCTTGTGGCTCCATCAATTAAAGCAGACTCTTCTAAGGAGTCAGGAATGCTGTCAAAAAATCCCTTCATAAGCCATATGTTATAGGGTACGCCTCCTCCAAGATAAACCATTATTAATCCTGATAGAGTATTCAACCCTAAAAAAGGAATGTATTTACCAATATGAAAGAGTAATAGATATACTGCTACCATTCCCATTACTGCTGGGAACATTTGTAAGATAAGAAGAGTAAGAAGGGAGTATTTTTTACCCCAAAAGTTAAATCTTGAGAATGCATATGCTGCAAGAGATACAAAAAAAACTGTAAGAATGGCAGTAGTTAAGGATACTATTAGGGAATTTTTAATCCAATTAAAAAATCCTATAGCTTTTAGATTTGAATAGTGCTCTAAGGTTAAAACCTCAGGAATTAGTTTTTGACCTACAAGCCCACCACCAGCTCTTAATGAGGCTGATACAGTCCATGCTACTGGAAAAAATGTAAACACTAAGATGATCCATATGAGTAAGTGTTTAGGAATATGGTTTAAAAAATTATTTTTTTTCATTCATATCTCACCTCTTGTTTAAACATTCCAGAGATCCAGAAGTTTAGAAGACTTAACAATGCGACAATTAGAAATACAATTATGGATATGGTGGCTGCAAGTCCGTAATCTTGCCCTCTTCCTCCTTCAAAGGCAAGTTTATAAGTATAGGAGATTAAGATATCAGTTGTACCTGCTACCGATGATACATCAGCCATAGGGGGTTTTCCACCTGTAAGAAGATATATCACATTAAAATTATTAAAATTGAAGGCAAAAGTACCAACAATAAGTGGTCCAATGGCAGTAAGTAATAAGGGTAGGGTTATGGTTTTAAGTTGTTGGAAATAACTTGCTCCATCTACTTTTGCAGCTTCATATAACTCTTCAGGAATACTTTGAAGAGATCCAAGACATACGGTCATAGCATAAGGATATCCTAACCAAAGGTTAACTACAAAGAGAGCAAGTCTTGCCCACTTAGTCTCCAAAAACCATGGTATTTTTACCCCAAAAATAGAAAGAAGTATTCTGTTTACTACTCCTACCTCTGTATTCAAAAGACCAACCCAAATAAGTAAAGAAATAAAAGAAGGAATAGCCCATGGTACTATGAGAAGGGTACGATATATACCTTTAAATTCTAAGTTTTTGTCATTCATAAGTAGGGCTAAAAAGAGTCCAAAGGCAAAGTTAATAAAGGTAGTCAAAGTTGCCCATAATACGTTCCAGATAAAAACTCTTAAAAATGGTTTTGAAACCCTTTCATCCTTAAAAAGTCTTATAAAATTCTCTATCCCCACATTTGTGACAAAACCTGGCAAAATTTCTTGCCCATTAGGTCTTACAAAAAATCCATTCTTAGGAATTAGTTTTTCTCCTGTGAGATTGTCTATTAAAACATCTTCTGTTGATATATACTTATATCTTTGTCTATAAATGGAAAATGTGTTTAAGTCTGACATTTGTAAAAAGGTATCATTCTCAAGTTCTATTTTGATATTTTGTAGTTTTGAGATTTCTCCATATTTTTTAGTTTGAGGAACAATTTTGTAGTTAGAATACTCCTTAGGAAAATCTCCTTCTCCTATTTTGATAAGTTTTTTATCTTCAATCTTGTAGATATTTTTGCTTTTATCTCGAAAAAGGAGTAATATTTCCCCAGTTTTTGCCTTATAGATCTCATACTCAAAGTTCTGAGTATTTTCTGGCAAGAAAGTTTCCTTTTCCAACTGTTCTATTACTTGGGTTTTTGTAAGAATATGACCTGTTCCATAGTTTGTAAAAGCGATCTGGATTGTATATATTATAGGATAAATCATGAACATAAACATGAGTAAGAAAGATGGTACTATGTATCTCCAGGGATAGCTTTTAGGATGAACAATTAAGAGAGCAAATAAAAATACTACGAGAAAGAAAATTAAACCCCAAACAAAGCCTGCAATTATGCTTAGAATATAGCTGAAAAATGTTCCAATTGCTACTATAATTCCAGCATATATTATGGGAAGAAAAGGCATAAGAAGGTTCATACATTCCCTCCTTTTTCAAAGGGGGAGAGAGTTTCTGCTCTCTCCCCCTAATTTTTTACTTTCTTGCCTTTAAGATAGCATCCTTAATTTGTGCTACAGCTTCCTTAAGAGCTACATCAGGAGCTTTCTTCCCAGATGTGATCAAAGTTAGAGTATCTCCCATATAGCTCCATACAGGACCCATTTCAGGAATATTCGGCATAGGAATCCCGTCAGCTGCGCTGGCTCCAAAGGCTTTTATATCAGGATTTGAAGAAACCACTTTATATGCGTCTTTTCTTGCAAGGATTCTGGGATCAGTCTCGAATAATTTAAGTTCTAATTCTTTTGTGGCGAGAACTTCAAGGGCAAAGGTTTTTAAAATAGCAATATTGGGTGATCTTGAGTTTATCATAAAGCCTTGTACTCCTACAAAAGGTCTCATGGGTTTTCCATCTATCTTGGGAAGTTTGGCAACACCATAGTTAATCTTTGCCTTTTTAATATTATCAATCTCCCATGGACCATTTATCATCATACCCAATTTTCCTTCCGAGAACAAACTTGTAGTGGTTTGGTAATCTACACCTTGTTTTAAGATACCTTCTTTAAATAAATTCACAAGTTTTTCTACTCCTTTTATGGCTCCTTCATTGGCAAGCCCGATATCTAATGGATCGAGCCCATTAGGTGTTTCTTTGAATACATAACCACCTAAAGCAGAAAAGAATGGAAAGCTGAAGTAGAAATTGTTGTAATCATAGAGGAATCCATAGATTCCTCCTTTTGTAAGATTCTTAGCTGTTCTTACTAATGACTCATAGGTGGTTGGAGGGTTAGGAACTAAGTTTTTGTTGTATATTAAGGCTACTGCTTCCATAGAGTAGGGGATACCATATAGTTTTCCACCATAGGACATAGCTTGTAGAGTGACAGGTGTAAATTGATCTAAGATACTCTTGGGTAGGAAATCGATAGGAAGGAGTAATCCGTTAACTGCTAATTCTCCAATCCAATCGTGGGCTCCAACAATTATATCTGGTCCCTCTCCTGTAGGAGCTGATGTAATAAATTTTGGCTTTATGTCACTGAAACTTACTTCGCTAACTTCTACTGGAATGCCATATTTGGTGCTAAAGTTTTTTACAAACTCTCTTAGTCCTTTTACTTGTGCTTCTGAAGTCCATATGGTGATTTTTCCGGGCACAGCAGCTTTAGAAAGAGAGAAAACCATAATTAGTAAGAGCACTAAAATTAAAACTTTTTTCATAAAACTTTACCCCCTTTAATTTTTAATTTTAAAATTTAAAGAGATATGATTTTTATGTTATTTCCTCTCTTTCACCTCCTTACCTAACTCGTGTTAGTTAAATTATATCACAAATTAAAATTTCTTTAAAGATATAAGAGAAAATTTTTTGTGATATAATTTTTCTTGTTTAATGGATATATTTTAGGAAGGAGAGGTAGAAAAGTATGAGGTTAAAAATAAACGTTTTTGATGTTGTAGTGTTTCTTGTTATTCTACTTGGAATTCTTGGTTTTTTCTTAGTAAGAGAGGGTAAAACTCCTCTTGCAAGGGTTCAGGGAGTTGAGAAAGAAATAGAAATAGATATGATAGTGAGAAATTTGCCTCTTAATGATAAAGAGGTTATAAAGCCAGGTGATAAAGCCTTTATAAGAATTAAAAATCAACCTTTTGCTTGGGTTACTGTTAAAGATGTAAAAATTTATGAGAAAAAAATGCTTATTCCTAATTTTAATGGTACTTATACTTTCATAGAAGATGTTAACAATCCTTTTAACGTGGATATGCTTATAACTTTTACTTCAAAAGGGTATATTACTGAGGATGGTGTGGTTCTTGGAGTAAAAGTAAAGGTAGGTATGCCTATTAGTATTGAGAGCTATAAACTTGATGTAAATGGAGTTATCTCTGCATTAAGGTATTAATTTATGGATAGGTTAATGCAGGTTTGGAAAGAGAGTTTAATATTTAAGGTTCTAAATTTATTAGAAGATAAGATAAAAACCAAGCTTGAGCCTATTATTTCTACATCCTTCTTTTTTCCTTTCTTTCATCTGGTTTTAGAATATTATCTTTACATTTTCCTTTTTTTGCTTCCTTTTTTATCCTCAGGAAAGATTGCTGTTGGAATTTTTATAGCTTTTATTTTATGGGTTGTTGATACCTTTTTGGCTAAGGATAGAAAATTTTTTGAAAGTCTTGATACTTTTACTTTACTTTATATTTTATTCATGTTGATAAATCTTGTGGCTACGTTCTTTTCCCCCTATTTGATGCCTGCCATAAAGGGTTATTTAAAATTCTGTGTTTATTTTGGAATATTCTTAGTCTTCAGAGATGTATTTAAAAATAAAGAGAAGGTTAAAAGAGCTATTTTTGCTATACTTTTTTCTACCTTTTTATTGTCCCTATATTGTCTTTATCAGTGGATAATAAAAGTTCCCCCTCTTGCAGGTTGGGAAGATGTGGAGTTTGTTGGTGAGAATGTAACAAGGGTTTATGGGACCCTTCAAAATCCAAATCTTCTTGGAGGATATTTAATTGGCATTTTTCCTTTTATCCTTTCTTCCATCTTTATTTTTAGATTCAAAAGTATTCCTCTTCTTGCAAGTTTACTTTCTTTCCTTTCTATAATTTGGACTTATTCAAGAGGAGCCTATTTTGGCTTCTTTGTTTCTTTGATTTTGTATTTTTATTTCGTTATTCATATGATTTGGGGATTTGCAAATAGGAGACAGAGGAAAATTTTATTAACCTTCATTATAGCTTTAGTATTCTTAGGAGTGGGAATTTTCTTAAAATCTTCTTATCTTCAAAAAAGGATATTCTCAATTTTTACCCTTTGGGGACATTCCTCTAATGCTACAAGGATAGTTATATGGGAAAGATCTTTTAAGATATTTAAGGACTTTTTCTTAACAGGAATTGGGCTTGGAAATGATGTTTTTAGGAGAGTTTATGCCTTTTATATGGAGCCTAAATTTACTGCTCTTGCATCTTACAATCTTTTTATGGAAATAGGAATCGAAGGAGGAATATTTGCTCTTATAGTATTTCTTCTGATGCTATATTATCTCTTTAGTAGGTTTATTAAAAGGTATGATTCATGGGATATGGAACAAAAGTTAATTGGGATAACTTCATTATCATCAGTTGTTGCTCCCATTTTCCATGGTTTTGTAGACACTATTTGGTATAGACCTTATCCTCAAATTATTTTTTGGTTTTCTGTTAGTATACTTGTAAATTTATATAAAGATAAAAAGGAATCGAAAATACTGCTTTTTAACTTAGGAGGATTAGGTGATCAAATACTTTTTCTTCCTGTGATAAAAGCTCTTAAAGAAAAGCTTAATCCTAAAATAACTATAATTACAGAGAGAAGAGGTAGAAAAATTTATGATCTTTTGAAAATGGATGTAATAGAATTTAATCCTAAGGAAAATTTTTCATTAAAAGATACAGTGTATCTTTTAACAAAACTTCATAGAGAAAATTATGATATCTCAATTTCTACGGGAAAGTCCCTCTTTATACCTATTTTTATGTATCTTGTAGGAGCACCTATAAGGGCAGGATATAAAGAGAATCCTTTGAGCTTTTTGTATACTCATAAGGCTTCTTCAAAGAGAAATGAATATATGGCAAGGGTTCATTTCAGGCTTGTGGAGGCAATCTTTAAAGATGCTTCTTATGCTAATCCTGAAATAGAACTTTCAGAAGGTATAAAAGAGGAGGTCGAAAGGAGAATTAGAGAATATGGATTGAAGCCTTTTGAATATACGCTTTTGCATCCTGGTGTAAGTAAGATGAGTATTAAAAGGGGTATAGATAGAAGATGGTCTGAGGAAAATTGGGTAGAGTTAATAAAGAGATTGAAAGAGCACAATATAGATTATGTGATTATTTATGGACCCGATGAAGAAGATAGTATAAGGGAATTAAAGGAAAAAGTTCCTGATGGCAAATTTGTTTCTCCCAAGTCCTTAGAGGAATTCTTAGGATGGATATATTATTCAAAAGTCATGGTTTGTTTAGACTCTGCTCCTCTTCATCTTGGTGTTGCTCTCAAAAAACCTATTGTGGCTCTTTTTGGTCCTACAAATCCTGCTGAGATCTTGCCTATAGATCCCATTTATCAAGTGGCAAAGATTGATCTTCCTTGTGAGCCTTGTCTTTGGGATAAAAGAAAAAGGGTTTGCGAATCTTTAGATTGTATGAAAATACCCGTGGATTTGGTATGGGAAAAATTAATGATCTTTGTAAAGAGCTAAAATCTTATTTATTATCTGGGTAGTTGAAAAACCTTCTATAAGTGGAACTATTATAATTTTGCCTCCATAACTTTTTACAATTTTTGCTTCAGGAAGATCTTCTTCTTTGTAATCTCCTCCCTTTACATGAATGTGAGGTTTTATGATACTTATTATATTTTCAGGAGTTTCCTCATTAAAAAGGACTGTATAGTCAACACATTCTAAGGCAGATATTATTTTTAATCTACTTTTCTCATCAAATATAAGCTTCTTTTCTCCTTTGATTTTTTTTACCGATTCATCACTGTTGATACCAACTATTAAGATATCTCCAAAGCTTTTTGCTTTTTCAAGAAGCGTAATGTGACCTGGGTGTAGTATTTCAAAGCATCCGTTAGTAAAAACAATAGTCTTTCCTTCTTCTCTAAACCTCTCAGCTATGTTACATATTTCTTCTTTTGTTTTAATTTTCCTTTCAGAACTCCACATAATTTTTGTCTATGTTTATTTTTTGAGGAATTACTTGAATGATTTCTTCGGGAGATAGGGTGCTGGTTCCTAATTTTCTTACCACTACGCTACCAGCAAAGTTAGATATAAGAGCAGCTTCAAGAGGATTTGCATCAGAAGATATTGCCAAGGTCAGGGCGGATATTACAGTATCTCCAGCTCCCGTAACGTCTCTGACCTCTGCTTTAAGGGCAGGGATAAAATAATAGGAATCTTTTAAGTAAAGAAACATGCCCTTTTCTCCTCGAGTAATAATTACACCTTCTCCTTCTATTAACTCCAAGAGTTTTTGGGCACAAATTATAATGTCAAAATTTTCTTCCATATCTGTAGCAATTTTTGCCTCTTTTTCATTAGGAGTGATATAGCTTGCTCCTTTATATTTTGTAAAGTCTTTTCCTTTAGGATCTACAAGTATTTTTTTTCCATAGGTTTTGGCAAGCTCAATAATTTTCTTAGTAAAGGAATAAGTTAGTACTCCTTTTGCATAATCTGACAGGAGAAATATATCTATTTTTTCAATGTTTTCCTTTATTTTTTCTAATAAAAGCATCTCTATCTCTTCTTTTATGGGATTTCTTTTTTCTTTATCCATTCTTACTACTTGCTGGCTCAGAGCAATGAGTCTTGTCTTAGTAGTAGTAGGTCTTTCTTTATCTTTCACAAGAAAATTTTTTATTTCCCTTTGATTTAGGAGGTTTAATATCTTTTCTGCTCCTATGTCTTCTCCCACTACTCCAAAAAGCAAAGGTTCTCCTCCAAGGGCTTTTATGTTATTAGCCACATTTCCTGCACCCCCAAGTACATATTTTTCTTCTTCAATCTCAAGAACAGGCACAGGAGCTTCTGGAGAGATTCTTTCTATTTTCCCTATTATATATTCGTCAATCATTATGTCCCCAATTACTGCAATTTTTTTCCCTTTCCAAGAATTAATTATTCTTATAAGTCTTTCTCTAATATCCATTGGGCTGCCTCCAATAAATTTTTTGCCGAGAAATCTGCAAGAGAATTTTCTTTTCCTATAATTATAGTTTTACATCCAGCCTTTTTACCTGCCTCTACATCGGTAATTTTATCTCCAATCATATAAGATTTTTCTAAATCTATATTCCAGTCCTTTGCTGCTTGAATCAGCATTCCTGGATTTGGCTTTCTGCACTCTCCCTCAAGATAGGGGCAGTAATAAAAGTCGTCTATGTATACTTTCTCCTTTGCTAAAGTGTAGTATAAATGTCTGTGAAATTTATCTACATCCTCTATGGTATAATATCCCCTCTCTACCCCTGATTGATTAGTTACTACGATGATAAGAAATCTTTTTTGTAATAATTTTAAGCCTTCTATAACATGGGGCAAAATTACTAAGTCCTCTGTTTTATAAACATATCCTTTATCTTCATTAATAGTTCCATCTCTATCAAGAAAGATAGCACGATTCTTGGAGGGAAATAGTTTCTCCTCTATTAGATCACATAGGATATGTCCTATGGTTATGTGAGCTTCTTGGACATGAGGGGTCATATGAAAAGGTACAGTAATAGATATGTCAGCATACTTAATCATTTCTCCCCCATCTCTTCCTGAAAGGGCTATAGTTACCCCTTTAAGCTCCTTTGCCTTTTTAAGTGCTTTTACTACGTTGGGAGAGTTTCCTGAGGTACTTATCCCAATAACTACATCCTCTTCCTCTAATAGAGCCTCAACTTGTCTTTCAAACACTTCATCAAAACTATAATCATTAGAAATGGAGGTTATATTTGAGGAATTTGTAGTGAGAGCAATGGCAGGAATTCCCTTTCTTTCTTTTAAGAACCTTCCTACAAGTTCCGCAACTATATGCTGAGCATCAGCTGCACTTCCGCCATTTCCAAAAATAAGTACTTTTTTACCTTTTTTGTATTTTTCTATGATTATCTCAGCTGCTTTTTTAATATCAGAAATCAAATATTCTTCTACAAGTTTTAAAGTAAAATCATGCTTCCTAAGCCGTGCTTTTATTCTCTCTTCCATTATTGCCTTCCCACCCCTTTGTATATAAATCCCATATTTTTAATAATTTGGGGATCAAGTAGATTTACACCGTCAATTATTATGGGAGCTTTCATCACCCTCTTTATTTTTAAAAAATCCAATTCTTTAAATTCTTTCCATCCCGTGAGGATAACAAGACAATTAGAATCTTGAGCTACATCATAGGGATTATCACAGTATTCAACATCATTAATTTCTTTTTTTGCTTCTTCCATTCCTAAGGGATCAGAGGCTTTGATTTTTGCCCCATCATTTTTAAGCATTTTTGTAATCCTTAAAGCTAAAGAATTTCTTACATCATTTGTATCAGGTTTAAACGTGAGTCCTAATACTCTTATAATTTGTCCGTCCAAAAATTCTCCTAAGAAAGACTTAATCTTATAAATAGTTTGTCTTATTTGATGTTCATTCTTTTCAAGAATACTTATAAGTAAATTAGGTTGATAACCTTGTTTTTCTGCCATTTTGATAAGTCCCATGAGATCTTTTCCTAAGCATGGTCCTCCAAAGCCAATTCCAGGCTGTAAGTAATCCTTGCCTATTCTTTTGTCATACTTCATTCCTTCTATCACTTCCTGTATATCAATTCCGAATCTTTCTGCGATATTTGCAATCTCATTTATGAAAGATATTCTCATGGCAAGAAAGGCATTAGATGCGTATTTTATTAGTATAGCTGCATTAGGTGATGTTATAATAAAGGGTGCGTTTAAAGGAGAGAAAAGTTTTTTTAACTCTTCTATGATTTCAGGGTTTTCTGCTCCTATAACTATCCGAGATGGATTATAAAAATCATATACTGCATTTCCTTCTCTCAAAAATTCAGGGATAAAGGCTATCTCAAAGTCTTGATTTTTCTTTTTTCCATAGTTTTCAAATATCTGATTTATTTTTTCCAAGGTTCCTATCGGAATAGTGCTTTTAATAGCTATTATTTTTTTATCTTTTAAATTCTTGGCAAGGCTTTCAGAAACCGATATTACTTGAGATAAATCTACACTTCCATCTTCTTTTGGGGGAGTATTTACACATATAAAAATTATTTCTGAATTTGAGATAAGTTCTTGAATATCTTTAGTGAATTTTATCCTATTTTTTTCTATATTTCTTCTTAACAGTTCATCTATGTCCTTTTCTTTAATTGGAGAAATACCTTTTCTCAACTGCTCAATCTTTTCGTCGTCTATATCAAGACATATTACTTGGTTTCCAAAATCAGCAAGACCAAGCACTATTACCAGACCTATGTATCCTGTTCCTATAATGCCTATCTTTTTCAACGCTTCCTCCTTTAAATAGGTTTTCTTAAAAATTTTATCATAAAAATCTTAACTTTTCTTATTTATCTTCCACTCTTGCTTATATGGGGAGATAGTTCTTAATTTTTCTATGATTCTTTCCAAGACATCAAGGGTATAATTAAGATCCTCTTTGGTGGTATATAATCCGAGGGTAAATCTTATGGAGCCATGGGCAAGTTCAATAGGTACATTAATTGCAGAAAGAACATGGGATGGTTCTAAGGAACTGGAACTGCATGCAGATCCTGTAGAGACCTCAACCCCCTCTAAATCTAAATGAAGAAGAATAGATTCTCCCTCTACATAAGCAAAACTAAAGTTTATATTATTAGGAAGTCGATTTGATCTGGGACCATTTAAATAAACATCTGAAATCCTTTTTTCTACCTCTCTTATGAAATAATCTCTAAGCTCTGTTAATCTTTCTATCTCTTTATCCATTTCCAGAATTGCTAACTCTATAGCTTTTCCCATACCTATAATTCCTGCTACGTTTTCTGTTCCAGCTCTCTTATTGTTTTCTTGTGATCCTCCATGAATTAATGGATGAATTTTTGTGCCTTTTCTTATGTATAAGGCTCCTACTCCTTTGGGACCATAAAATTTGTGGGCAGAAATGGAAAGAAGGTCCACCCCTAATTCATCCACATTTACAGGTATATGTCCTACGGTCTGTACCGCATCGGTATGAAAGTAGATATCATATTCTTTAGCAATCTTTGAAAGTTCTTGGATGGGTTCAATAGTTCCTATTTCGTTATTGGCATGCATTATAGATATCAATATGGTATCTTTTCTTAAAGCTTTTTTAAGATCATCTGGATCCACAAAGCCCTCTCTGTCGACAGGAAGATAAGTTATTTCAAACCCTAATTTTTCAAGAAAATGGCATGGTTCTAATACTGCATGATGCTCAACTTTACTTGTGATTATATGTTTTCCTTTGGTTGATAAAGCAAAAGCAACCCCCTTGATAGCCATATTGTTTGATTCTGTTCCTCCGCTGGTAAAAATTATTTCGTCAGATTTTGCCCCTATGGCTTTTGCTATTTTTTCTCTTGCTTCCTCAATGGCAGTTCTTGTTTCTCTTCCAAAATGGTGAATACTGGATGGATTTCCGAATTTTTCCTTTAAGAATGGTTTCATTGCTTCATATACTTCTTTTCTTAAGGGAGTTGTAGCTGCATAGTCTAAATATACTTCTCTTTTCATTTAATTTACCTCCTTTTTTATAAAGAATTGACTAAGATACAAAAAAGTATTATAAAAATTATACTAAAATAGTCGGAAAAATAAAAGGAAGGATTAAAATGTTGAGATATACGGATATAGTATTGGAACATTTTAAAAACCCCAGAAATGTAGGAGTCATAGAAGATCCTGATGGATATGCTATAGAAGGAAGTCCTGCTTGTGGGGATCAAATTGTAGTTTATATAAAGGTTGATCCCAATACAAAAGTCATAACTGACATAAAGTTTCAGTCTTTTGGTTGTGCCTCAAATATAGCTACAGGTTCTATGATGACGGAGATGGTAAAGGGGAAAACTATTGAAGAAGCTTTAAAACTTACTTGGAAGGATGTGGTAGATGCTTTAGGAGGGCTTCCTCCTGTAAAATTACACTGTTCAGTTCTTGCAATAGATGGTCTTAAAGCAGCAATTAGAAATTATTTGGGAGAAAAAACTGAAGGAAAACTGAGTAAAGAAGAGGTAGTCAATGTTTTATCCAATGTTTTATATCCCAGCTTGGCTGTAGATATAGTAACTTTGAAACTTTTAAATTTTTTAAAAATTACAGAGAAAGGAAAAGTTATTATTGAGCTATTATTAGGTGAGGAAGATCCTTTTAAGGAGCATATCAAAGAGGAGATTGTTGAGAAGTTATCAAAAATAAATGGGGTTAAGGAGGTTGAAGTGAATTTTGTCAAGTAAAAGTTATTGACCGTCACTTATATGTTTGATAAAAATATTATCATGAAGAGTTTGGATGTTTCTTTAGTGATACCAGTCAAAGACGAAGAAGTCACTTTAGAAGCCTTATATGAAAGAATCACAGAAGTATTAGAAGGGTTAAATCTTACTTTTGAAATTATTTTTATTGATGATGGAAGCACTGATCAGTCTTTTGATATTATGAAAAAGCTATCTCAGAGGGATTCAAGGGTTAAGGTTGTGAAATTTAGAAAAAACTTTGGAAAAGCTGCAGCTCTTTCTTGTGGGTTTGAAAAGGCAAGGGAAAATATTGTTATAACTATGGATGCTGATTTTCAGGATGATCCAAAAGAAATTCCCAAATTTATTGACTTGATTAACAATGGGTATGATGTGGTTTCTGGCTGGAAAAAAATAGAAAAGATCCTTTGAGTAAAAGACTTCCTTCAAAGATATTTAATAAAATTACTGCTTGGCTTACAGGTGTAAATATTCATGACTTTAATTGTGGATTTAAAGCCTATAGAAATGAGGTTATAAGAAATCTTGAGGTATATGGGGAACTTTACAGATATATTCCTGCTCTTTCTCATAGTAAAGGATTCAAAGTTGGTAAGGTAGTAGTAGAACATCATCCGAGGGTTTATGGAAAGTCAAAATATGGATGGGAAAGATTAATAAAGGGATTTTTAGACCTATTTACGGTAGTGTTTCTTAAAAGATTTTTGAGGTGTCCTATGCACTTTTTTGGTGGTGTTGGATTAATATTTTTCTTTTTAGGGTTTCTCATAAACTTGGGACTCACCATATACAAATATACTACTGGTGTTCTCATAGGAAATAGACCGCTACTTCTTTTTGGAGTACTTTTAATGATTTTAGGAGTTCAATTTTTATCTATAGGTCTTCTTGGAGAGATGATAAATAATGTTACTCATGGAAGAAAAAAGGAATATCTGATTTCAGAGGAGATTGGTTTTGAGTAATGTATATTTTAAGGTCATCATTGATGAGATTCCAAGGCTTCTTGACTTTTAGATAAGAACCCTATAAGTCCTACTTTTGGTTCTTTTGATAGAAACTATTGGCATTATAATATTTCTGACTTTTCCTGTGCCAGATTTCAAGAGGCGACTTTGACTTTGGCTTTGCTATATCTTTTGAATTACGATAATAATCCTTATTATAACTCAGAGGATATTTTGAAATTTATTAACGGGGGAGTTAATTTTTGGTGCAAAATCCAGAGGAAAAATGGATCTTTTGATGAATGGTATCCTTATGAGGGTAGTTTTGTAGCAACTGCTTTTTCTACTTGTGCTATTTCAGAGGTTTTACTTCTTTTAAAGGAAAAGATAGCAAATTTTGACAATTCTTTAAGATGTATTAAAAAGGCGGTGGATTTTCTTTCTAAAAATGTAGACTATACTGCTTGCAATCAAGAAGCAGGTGCTATTCTTGCTATATATAATTGCTATTTGCTCACCTCGGTAGGGATTTGGCTTATAAAAGACTAAATGATCTCTCTAAATTACAGAAGGAAGAAGGATGGTTTCCCGAGTATGGAGGACCTGATATAGGTTATTTATCTCTTACCATAGACTACCTTGCTAAGGTTTACGAAAAGTCTAATTGGGATCTTGCAAAAGAAATGCTAACTAAAGCTATAGATTTTTTATATTATTTTTCCCATCCTGACGGGAGCTTTGGTGGGGAATATGGCTCAAGAAATACTAAATATATAATTCCTTCTGGAATAAATTTATAGCTCCATGGAATAGGAAAGCTGGATATATAGCTTTCAATTTGAGAAGAGCCCTTTTTGAGAAAAAAACCATAGGACCATATAATTTAGATGATAGATACCTTGCTTATATTGGTTATACTTATCTTCAAGCATCTTTATATTTTAGAGAGGATTTAGAGGTTGAAGAAAGAGGTCATGTAGACAAATATTTTGAGGAAAGTGGAATATGGGTTTTCTCTAATAGCAGTTTTTATCTTGTTTCAAATTTCAAAAAGGGTGGAGTCTTAAAGGTTAATTTCAAAAATGGCAGTTCTTTTAAAGATAGTGGGATTATTTTAAAAACTAAAAACAAAATCTATACTTCTTCTTGGTTAAATTCTTCTGAGGAAAAGATAATTAAGGATGGTGGATTTAAGGTTTCAAGAGAAATGAAGCTAATTTCTTTTTATAAAATGAGCATTATTAAAGGCATTTCTTTAAGAGTTTTTCAACTTTTACTGGGAAGATTTGAGTTTATAAACAAGCTGGTGAAAAAATTCTTGAGAGGCATATTAATTACGAAGCAAAAATCTTCAGGAATAAGATTTTTTAGGACTATAAAAGTAGTAAAGGAATAGATAAAACTAAGAATCTTTTCTTTATAACTATCGCTAACGTCCTT